>Ga0209757_10000004_pt1 | contig 338796 bp, 298 predicted proteins | sample ETNvirome_6_1000_FD_185472 | JGI IMG/M metagenome (GOLD analysis project Ga0209757, IMG submission 185472) | Marine viral communities from the Pacific Ocean - ETNP_6_1000 (SPAdes) (version 2) | ecosystem: Environmental > Aquatic > Marine > Oceanic | place: Pacific Ocean | collected 2013-06-19 | reverse complement strand
GTCGGGCTACGCCCTCCCTACGCCGCCAGCAGCGCGAAACCAGCGCCCAACATCGATCAATCTATGCAACACCAAGGGGGTCCCTTTTGCGCGCCGATAGGGGGTCCCGATTGAACGCCGATTGACACTCGCACGGAGAGAAGATCGGGGAGATCAGCCGATCGCTGGGGATTTCGGAGCAGAGTTACTATCGCTGGCGACGCGAGTACGGTGGGCTGAAGGTCAGCCAGGCTCGGCGATTGAAGGATCTCAAGAAGGAGAACCAGCGGCTCAGGAAGGCGGTGTCTGATCTTACGCTCGATGCGCTGATCCTGAAGGAGGTTGTCGAGGGAAAGTACTGAGCCCTTCACGGCGTCGGCTGGCCATCGACCATGTGCAGGAGGCATTGGATATCTGCCAGCGCCGTGCCTGCCGGGTCGTTGCCCAGCACCGCTCGACCCAGCGCAAGCTGCCCGCACCACCAGCCGACGAGAAGCCGCTGACAGCTGCAATCATCCGGCTGGCCCAGCAATATGGTCGCTACGGCTATCGCCGGATCACGGCGCTGCTGCGCAATGAAAGTTGGTTGGTGAACGCCAAGCGGGTCGAGCGGATCTGGCGCCGTGAAGGGCTCAAGGTTCCGCAGAGACAGCCAAAGCGCGGGCGTCTGTGGTTCAACGATGGATCATGCGTGAGGCTGCGTCCGCAATATAGTGGCCATGTGTGGAGCTACGACTTCGTCATGGATCGCACCCATGACGGCAAGGCCTTCCGCATGCTTACCGTGATCGACGAGTACAGCCGCCAGTGCCTGGCGATCCATGTCCAGCGCAAGCTCAAGAGCGATGATGTCCTGGCCGTGCTGACCGAGCTGTTCCAACGCCATGGTCCGCCTGATCACATCCGTAGCGATAATGGCGCTGAGTTCACTTCTCATGCCGTGCGCGACTGGCTCTGGCGGATTGGTGTGAAGACCCTCTACATCGAACCCGGATCACCATGGGAGAATGGCTACAACGAATCCTTCAACGGCAAGCTCAGGGATGAGCTTCTCAACGGGGAGATCTTCTACACTCTGAAGGAGGCAATCATCCTGATCGAGCGCTGGCGTATCCACTACAACACCGTCCGGCCACACTCTTCGCTGGGCTACCAGCCGCCGGCCCCACAAACGATCTTGCCTCGTCCTGCCATGCTGCCTTACGCTGCGCTCCAGGCCGCCCAGCAGGGCGACCCCAACCGCCGGAACTCTAACTTAACCGGTGGACCACCCTGATGGGGCAGGTCAGCAGCATGGTGGCGGCAGGCACCGCTTCGGCAGGTTTCTGTTCGGTCATTTCCACTCTTCTCCCTTGATGTAGCCAATATCGGTGCCGGGCGGCCGTGGTCTAAGCGTTCATTGTGTGTGGTCTTATCAGTTCCATCTAGGAATGAGTGCTATTCCCGCGAAAGCCAGAACAATTCCTGCCAGTAACAACGATTGGTCGGCCAGCAATGCGGCAGAGATGATCAACGCTGCCACCACCGGACCCTTGACGGGGGTGCTGCGGTCCTCTTCCCGCGTCAGATGGTTCAGACTGGCTGGGTCGATGGATACCTGAATCGTACCTGATCGAGCGACCGAGGCAACGTTATCGATTAGCTCGGGCAGCGATGCCGAGAAATCAAGCAGGCCACTGCGGACCTTGGCCAAATGATCCCGCGCGGCTCCGATCGAAAATCGCTCGGCAAACAATTGCATCACGATCGGCTTCGTTTCTTCGGCGATATTGTAGTCCGGCGCCAAAGAGCGAACGAAGCCCTCTGCGGTCAGCAGGGTGCGCAGCAAAATAGCGAGGTCGGGCGGCAATACGAGGCGATAATCGCGCAACAATCCGAAAACCCGATCGAAAATTGCCGCGAATTCTATCCCGGCAAGAGCTGTGCCGCTAAATTCCGCGATCAGCTCATCCAGGTCCATCACCAATTGCGCGCGATCCACGAGTGGATTGCCTGCCCAGTCGAGCAGCAGATCGGCCACCTTGTCTATCTGTCCGTTCGCGATAGCGAAAATCAGTCGGACGATTTCCTGACGCCGCGCGCCGCTGAGAAAGCCGACCGAGCCGAAATCGATGAAGCCTACCTGGTTCCCTTCCATCCAGAAGACGTTGCCGGGATGCGGGTCGCCATGAAACTCTCCATTGAGAAGGATCATCCGTAGCACTGCATCGGCATAGCGCTTCGCGAACTGGGCATTCCCTGCCGGATCAGTTGCCGGGTGCCGCGACGCGGGCTTTCCGCCCAGGGCTTCCTGCACATTGATCGTCAAGCCTGTGAGTTCCCAGTGGATCGCGGGCGTCTTCACCCCAAGCATCTCCAGATAACCGCCAATCCTTTCACAGGCACGTGCTTCTGCCGCCAGGTCCATCTCCCGCGCTAAATTCTTGGCGAATGTCTGAAGGAATTCCACGGGTCGATAGCGAGCAATGTCGCTTGACCGACGCTCGGCGAGGCCCGCGAGCCGTGTCAACAGCCTCATGTCCGCCTCGATCCTGGACGCCATGCCGGGTCGGCGGATTTTCACGATAGTCTCGCTTCCGTCCAGCAGGGTTGCGACATAAGTCTGCGCGATAGAGGCTGAGGCGATCGGGTTTCTCTCGAAAGCGGCGAATTCACGTTCCCAGTCGCTGCCCCAAGCCGATACAATCACCGGTTCGATCTTATCGAACGGCAGCGGTTCCACCTGGTCGTGGAGAGTGCCGAACGCGGAAATCCAGGGTTGTGTAAACAGATCGCTTCTGGTCGCCAGGAGCTGGCCAAGCTTTATTCCGACAGGGCCGACATCGCGCAACAGCGCCACCACCGATGCAGGACGCAAGTCCTCGGTATCTGGCTCATTCTCCGAAACCGGCATAAAGCCAAGCAAGCTTCCGAGATTTTTCAGACCGTGCCGGGCGAAAATCTGACCGAGTTCTGCTAGCCGCGTCAGTTCACCGACACTGTTTTCCAGATCATGCTTCATCGGCTTTCTTCGCAAGTGTCAGCCTGCTTCTGATTCTCCGCAACTTTTCGAAGCATCGTACGCAGGAGGTCGATTTGAGGCGCAGACATTCCCTTCCAGAGAATTTCGTGGAGTCGATCAGCCGCTTCGCGCAGTTCCGGCCAGATGGTTCTTACTTGCTCGGTGAGGTGGAGGTTCCAAACCCTTCGATCGTGCGCCGCCCGCTCTCGCTCGATCAAACCTTTTTCAACCAAAACTGCGACAGCCTGTCCTATCGTCGCCGATTCAAGCTCGAGCAGGCGAGAAATCTCGGTCTGTGTTAGCGTAGGTTCTCGCAACAAGGACGCGATGATCCGCCATTGTGTTTGATTGAGGTCGAGCCCCACGATCAGAGCGTCGAAGGTCCGCCGAGCGGTCCTGTTCACCTCTTCTAGCAAATAAAGGATGTCATCCTTTTCGTTGGGGGCGTAATCACGTATCTCATCTTTCGGCATATGCTTATCCATAGCGCTATCTTGGAAGGCTCGCGCATGCCTGGCGTGTTCAAGCTCAGCGTCAACCATATTCGCTAGCAGTGCCGCCATGCAAACACTCGCTGATTTCACGCTACAGCAGAAACTGAATCCGATGGTCGCTCAAGCTGATAAGGAACCGAACTGCGCTGGGTGAGTGCGGGGGCTCCGGCCACCTCGCCTGCCACGACTGCCGGGATGTTATGATCGCATGCGCTCGGCGTCCCTCATCTGAGCATCAGACCCCCTGAAGGGCAAACGCGGGCGTGAACGCGGGGCATGGGCTCGATTTCGAGTGATTATGGCTCGCTGCCCAGATTGTCATGCATCCTAGCCAGCGATCCGCGTAAGCGCTCCAGTTCCCCAAAACGGATCCCCCCGAGCAAGCGAGCATACATTGCATCAGCTTCTACTCGCATCTTGGGAAGTAGCTCGATTGCGGCAGGGCGTAAATGAACCCGCCAAACGCGCCTGTCGTTCTTCGCGCCTGCGTCTTTCCACCAGCTCAAGTTCTTCCAGGCGATCAATAGTCTGGCCGATGCTAGCGCGCTCTAGCTTCAGTTCCCGAGCCAGCTCTGTCTGGGTCATGCCTGGGCTCCGAAAGATAAGCCAATATACTCCATTGCGTCCGCGTGAGCCCGAATTGTTCAACCGAAGAATCGGCGGTCCTGCGCAAACGCCGGGTCACTTCCTCCATAAGAAAGAACAGCCGATCGGTATCGGTGAGGGAACTTGCCCCCCTTTGTATCCGCGTCATAGCCCGTCATGGCAGCCATCTAGGGCAACCTACCATAGCGGATCAGGAAATAAAGCCGTTTACTGTAAATCGATTTACAATATGAGGTTGCGGTATGCAGTCGCAAACTTTCCATATCGGGGGAAATGGTGGCATCTCCATAGCAGCCGAAGCGACCGGAAATGCCGATGCTTTACCGGTCTTGCTCGCGCATGGGGGCGGCCAGACCCGTCACGCATGGAAACGTGTCACAGCCGATCTCGCCAATGCGGGATTTCGTCCGATCGCAATTGATATGCGCGGTCATGGCGACAGCGAATGGTCTGCCGAGGGCGCTTACGAAACGCGCGACTTCGCTTCAGATCTCGTTGCGATCGCTTCAAAAATGGACCGCAAGCCAGCGCTCGTCGGGGCCTCCCTTGGCGGGTTGGCCGGACTGATCGCCGAAGGACACCTTGCGCCGGGCCGCTTCGCGTCGCTCACTCTCGTCGACATCGCGCCGCGTATGGAGACGGGGGGCGTTATGCGCGTAGTCGGCTTTATGGAGGAGCACGTGGAGACCGGTTTCTCTTCACCGGACGAAGCGGCAGAGGTCATCGCGCGCTACATGCCACATCGCCGCAAGCGCGGAGCCGGCAAGGGCTTACGGCGCTATCTGCGAGAGAAGGAAGACGGCCGCTACTACTGGCATTGGGATCCGGCCTTTATCCGCAACATCACACTAGCCAAGCGAAGCGATCCGGCTCATCAGGAACGCCAGTTTGATGCGCTGAACGATGCAGCCAGCAGGCTTTCGCTGCCATTGCATATTATTCGCGGCGGATCGAGCGATCTGGTTTCCGAAGACGCGGTCGCGCAATTGCTCGAACTTGTTCCACACGCTGAATACACCGACATCGCAGAGGCAACACATATGGTGGTTGGCGATGCCAACGATGCCTTTTCGGCAGCGATACTCGATTTTCTCAAGCGTAATCACAGTCCGCAGGGAGCCGTTACATGACCGATAATCTGACAAGGATCGATCCTAAGCGCCTCGAAGAGATCCTGCAGATTGCCCCGTTTCACCGGTGGCTTGGCCTCACTTTACGGTCATGCTCGAACGAGCAGCTTGAACTGGAGATGCCTTGGCGCGACGAGATCGTGTCAAACCCGGCAATCGGTTCAGCGCATGGCGGCGTGCTCGCCTCTCTGATCGATTTAACCGGGCTCTACACCTTATTGTCGCAAGGTACAGGGGCCAAGGCGACCGCCGATCTGAGGGTCGACTACCACCGCCCGGCAACCTCGGGACCACTCGTAGCATCGGGCAAAATAATCAAGATCGGTAAAAATATCTCGGTCGCTGAAACACGTGTATACGGTCCTACTGGCAACCTTTTGGCTAGCGGCCGCGGTGCCTACGTATGCTAACAGCGTTATCCTAATGGAACTAACTGCAGGGCGAAAATTAGCAGGTCTGTTCCTCGAAGACCTGCAAAATAGTCCCACGACTTTCAGAGCGAATTGCGTCGCGATAGCCGCCTTCCAATGAGTGACGTGACCCCCTGATCTTCCCCCCAGCCGGGATTAGAGCCGAGCTGCGTTGATGCGTATGAGCGCGGTTGAAGCAATGGGCTGCGCAGCGGAGCCCGTAGGGCGTGGCGAAGCAGGCCATTGCTTATCTAGTTCGGCGGCGAACGCCGCCGGTGTCGCGTAGCCAAGGGATGAGGGCGGTCTCTCTCGGTTGTAGTCTTCCACCTGACCTGCCCCATCAGGGTGGTCCACCGGTTAAGTTAGAGTTCCGGCGGTTGGGGTCGCCCTGCTGGGCGGCCTGGAGCGCAGCGTAAGGCAGCATGGCAGGACGAGGCAAGATTGTTTGTGGGGCCGGCGGCTGGTAGCCCAGCGAAGAGGGATTCATGCAGCGAACACCGCTGCCGGCCTCTCCCTATCACATCATCGACGATATTGAGCACACGGAACTTTTGTTCGGACGCCACCTAGTCGTGAGCAAATAAAAGTTCGAAAAAGAGGGCTCGACACAGCGAAGCGCCGAACCCTCTTGCAATTAGCGAGTAAGTTTAAAACTTGCCGCGCACGGTGATGCCGTAAGTCCGCGGTTCCGCAAGAAAAGCGGAGAACGTTTGTTGCGGAGCCACGAAAGGCGTGTTGAAGGCCACCTGCGTATACCCAACGTCAAACAAATTATTGACCCATCCCTCGATCGCGAAGCGATCCGCAATATTGGTCAGACCCACACGCCCGTTCACTACGACGAAGCTGTCCTGTTCCTTGCTGAAGAGCAGGTCGGAGCCGGTGTTGTAATCACCAGCCATACGAGCGTTCACGAAGACCAGGCCTTCGAGCCCACTGTCGCCGATTGGCGGCGTCCACGTAAGCGACGATGTTGCCACGATCTCTGGTGCATTCGACAGGTTGTCGCCTGGCAGCAAGCGTAGTGCGGGGTCGAGCGGTGCCCCGGTATCGTCCCCGATAAGATTGTCTTCAAAGCTCGTATCAGAATAGGTGACGCCAAGGGTAATATCCAAATCACGAGCGGGCCGTAGATAGGTTTCGATCTCGACACCTTGAGCGATCACACCTGGTGCAACTTCATCGGAAGAGCATGCACCGGTTGTCGCGCTTGCGTCTCTGTCGGCCCCGCCGAGATCGCTATCGCAACTATTGACCGTCTGCACAATGTAGAACGCCCCATTGAACGTGTTCAACTGGAAGTTACTGAACTCTTGCCGGAAGCCTGCAATGCTAACCCCGAACTCGCGTGTCGAGTATTTGAGGCCGATCTCATATGCATCGACTGTTTCTTCATCGAACTGCAGCGCGGCTGCCGAGATATTGGCCGGATCGAACGCAAGCGGATTTGACAGTGCAGACCTGTCGAGGTTGAAACCGCCCGCCTTGTAGCCGCGTGAATACGAACCGTAGACTAGCAGATCGGGAGTTGGCTTCCAGCTCAGGATAGCCGTGCCGGTAAACTCCTCTTCTTCGCGCGAGTCTTCGAGAGAAACTCCATCGAGCTCCGATGTCGAATTGCCTTGGCAGGAAAGGCTGATGATACCACCGGCCAGAGGTGCCAAAGTCGGAACACCCAGAAAGCCTCCGAGCAGATTGCGGTTTGTCGGACAAACCGTGTTGTCGTTGCGGAAAGTTGCGTCGAAGTCCTTGGTTTCGTTTGTATAACGAAGCCCCAGCGTCAAATCGAGCGTATCCGTGATCGCAAAGATATTATGCGTGAAGAACGCGAAGTTCTCACTCGTCTGATTGTAGACCTCGCTGACCGTTCCCAAATCGCTGATGCTTGCAAGGTTGTTGATACCTGCGAGGATCGCCGGGGTTGCAGCGCCGAATGCCGGGCTTCCGGTCAGCGTACCGTCCAATGCCGCCACGTTGGCACCCAGGCAATTGGAAGCCCCCGGATTGACCAAAGCCGGGTTGATCGCGATAGCGATGCGGCACGCTACGAAATTGCCGTACTGGGTGCCGAACCGCAGATTGTCACGCACCTGCAGTTCTTCATTGGCGTAATACGCGCCGATCAACCAATCGAGTTTGCCATCGAAGGCCTCACCGGTAAGGCGCAGTTCCTGAGTGAATGTTTCAAAGTCTCGAGCAAGAGCATTCTCGGTCGGAGCGCGGTAGAGAATATCGACAGTAGTGTAATCGGTGTCAGATCCCTGGCTGTTGGCATATTCACGGTAGCCCGTGATAGACGTCAACGTGACGTTCCCGAAATCCCAATTGATCTCAGCCGAAATACCGTAGTCTTCGGTTTCGCCTTCATAGCTTCTGCCCGGCGTAGGGTACAGGTCGCGGTTGAATGTATCCTGGGTGAGGGCACGCGGATCCTGCCCAAGCGCAAGCAACACGGGAACGATCGGATTTGCGGTACTCGTCAGGGCGGCCCCATCCGATGGCCTCGTAAAGGGATCAAATCCAGCGCTGATCCGTGCAAGCGGAGCAAACTCGGGCTGGACGAACGTCGCGGCACAGCACGCTTCGTCCTTTTTGGAATAATCCCCGACAAGGCGAATGGACAGGTCGTCATTGGGTTCGAACAGGAGCTGACCGCGGACCAGATAACGATCGCGATTGTTGATCGTCCCGCCGTTGGTAATATCGTTGTAGAAGCCGTCGCGCTCAAAATACACGCCGTCCACACGCGCAGCTACGGTGTCGCCAAGCGGAGCGTTTATGCCACCTTCGACGCGGATCGCATCATAGTTGCCATAAGTGAAGGCCCCGTATGCGCTGAAATCGAACTCGGGCGGTGCGGTGTAGATATTGATCAGGCCTGCCGATGAGTTCCGCCCGCCCAGAGTACCTTGGGGACCGCGAAGGATTTCGACCCTGTCGATAGGGCCGAGCTCACTCAGGGCGCTTCCCGAACGAGAGCGATAGACTCCATCGACAAAAACCGCGACCGAACTTTCCAGACCAGGGTTGTCGCCGACCGTGCCGATACCGCGAATACGCGCGGAACCGTTAGCTTCGTTGCCGGTGGAAGACACCAGCAGGGACGGTGCAACCTGGTTCAGCTCACGTATGTCGCTGGCGCCCGAATTCTGGAGGGTTTCTCCGGAAACAGCTGACACGGCGACTGGAACATCCGCCAAGACCTGCGATCGCCCTTGCGCGGTAACAATGATTACGTTTTGGTCTTCGACATCGGCCCCTTCAACCAGATCCGCATCGGGTTCGCCAACATCCTGGGCGAAGGCGGCTGTCGGTGTGAAGGCAAGTGCCGCTGCCAATGCACCAAGGGCGCAATGGTGGCGTGATGGAAATCTTTTCATGTGCCTCTCCTCTAAGAATGTGCCCCATCCTAGGCACTAGTCGATGTTAGAAACGATGCCGATAAGCGCGTTTCATTTCAAGACTTGGTAGATGAATTGACGGATTATTTCACATTGTCGACAAGCATGTGGCAAAAATGCCATGCAGGTCACTACATGCAGGTTTCTAGTAGCCAGAAAGCTTGGAAAATCGGTCCTTTAACCAGCTCGACGAACCGAAGCTCTGCTCCAGCACGCGGGCGCGCTTGAGATAGAAGCCGACGTCGTACTCATCGGTCATGCCGATCCCGCCGTGCAGCTGGATGCCCTCGTTTGCCATGGTGTGCATAACGCGGTTGGCTTCCGCCTTGGCGATGGTCGCCGCGCGCGCCACGCCGAAGCCGGCATCGACGGCTTGCAGGCCCGCCTCGACCGCGCTGCGCATCTGGGCGAGATCGGCGAAGAGGTCCGCCATGCGGTGTTGCAGCGCCTGGAAGCTCGCCAGCACCTGGTTGAACTGCACGCGCTGCTTCAGATAGTCGAGCGTGTCGTCGAACACTTGCTGCGCCATGCCGAGCATTTCGGCTGCGGTGAGCACGCGCGCGCGGTCGAGCACGTCATCGAGCAGGTTGTCGCCGCCATTGGCGAGCTTCTCCGCCGCCGCGCCGTCGAAGGTGACGTCGGCATGGCTGCGCTGGTCGGTCAGCTTGCGGGTGGTGAGCGCGACGCCGTCGCCTTTCTCGACCAGGTAAAGCCCGTCCTTCGCCGCGACGACGAACAGGTCCGCACCATGCGCTTCATGGACGAAGGCCTTGGTGCCGCTCAGCTTGCCGTCGGACACACTGGTCTCGATCTTCGCAGGATCGTGGCTCGGCCCTTCGTCGACGGCGAGGGTGGCGATGGCCTCGCCGCTCGCCAGCCTGGGCAGCCACCTGGCCTTCTGCTCGTCGCTGCCGCCAAGAACGATCGCCGAGGCGGCGACGGTGTTCATCACCAGCGGGCTGGCGGTGAGCGTCTTGCCGAGTTCCTCGACGACGAGGCCCGCGGACAGGAAGCCGAAGTCCGACCCGCCATGCTCTTCGGGGATGATGACCCCGGCCCAGCCCATCTGCGCCATCGTCGCATAGGCGTCGCGGTTGAAGGCTTCGGGCTCGCCGCTGGCGCGGACCTTGCGGAATTCGGTGACCGGGCTTTCGTTGACGGTCCATTCGCGCGCCATATCTCGCAGCATTTCCTGTTCTTCGTTGAGAACGGCCATTGTCCTTGCTCCCCTCTCTTACTGGTGGTCGAGCATGCCGAGCACGCGCTTGGCGATGATGTTGTTCTGGATTTCGGTCGAGCCGCCATAGATGGTGGTCGCCTTGCCGAAGAGCCACGCGCGCACGGCCCCGAGCTCGCCGTCCGAAAAGCCGTCGCCTTCCCAGCCGAGGCCCTGCAACCCGCGGATTTCGATCAGCAATTCGCTGCGTTCCTGGCTCAGCTTGGTGCCGAGCTTCTTGAGCACAGAGCTGATTTCGGAGACGCCGCCAGCTGCCTTGCTCTCTTCCATCGCGCGGCGCGCGGTGAGCAGGAAGCTGTTCCAGCGGATTTCGAAATCAGCGATCTTGTCGCGCAGCACCGCATCGGCGAGTTCGCCGTCGGCGCCCGTCGGCTGGTACTTCTTGGCGATATCGCCAAGGCTCTGGCCCATGAGTCGGGCGAGGCTGCCGCCGCCCGAGATATTGGTGCGCTCGTGCTGCAGAAGGCGCTTGCCGATGGTCCAGCCCTGGCCTTCCTCGCCGACGAGGTTTTCCTTCGGGACCTTCACGTCGGTGAAAAAGGTTTCGCAGAACGGGCTGGTCCCGCTGATCATGGTGATCGGGCGGACTTCGACGCCGGGCGTGTCCATGTCGATCAGCATGAAGCTGATGCCCTTGTGCTTGTCGCTCTTGTCGGTTCGTACAATTGCAAAGCACTTGTCGGCCCATTGGCCGCCGCTGGTCCAGGTCTTCTGGCCGTTGACAAGGTAGTGGTCGCCCTTGTCCTCGGCAAAGGTCTGGAGGTTCGCGAGGTCAGAGCCGGCATTGGGTTCCGAATAGCCCTGGCACCAGCGGATTTCGCCGCGGCAGATCGGCGGAATATGCTCCTGCTTCTGTGCCTCGTTGCCGTATTCGAGCAGCGTCGGGCCGAACATCATGACGCCCATGCCGCCGATCGGGTTGTAGGCACCCGCCTTGGCGAATTCCTGGTCGATGATCTTGGCCTGCGCCTTGGTGAGGCCGCCGCCGCCGTATTCCTTCGGCCAGGTGGGGGTGCCCCAGCCGCGCGCGCCCACGGCTTCGCGCCACTTGGTCTGCGCCGGCGTTTCATTGGTGGGGCCGTCCACGCCGGCCAGCGCGTTCGACTGGCCCTTGAGTTCGGCGGGAAAATTGTCCGCCAGAAACTGCTGCACTTCCGCGCGGAAGGCGTCTTCGTCGGTCTGGGTTGCGGGCTCGATTTGTGTGGCCATGGGTGTTTTCTCGAAGAATCAAGGAAAGACAGATAAGAATGTAGGCTACGGGGACGAGGATCCCTCCGTCAGTATTGTTGTTCGGGTAGGTGAAGAACCAATCCATCCAGCATCGGCTTCATCGGAATCTGACAGGCAAGGCGACTGTATTCAGTGGTGCCTTCGGCGAACTGCAAGAGGTCGGCCTCCATTCCATCATGCATAAGCCGACCCACCTTGTCGATCCATTCGGGATCGACATGCACATGACAGGTCGCGCAAGCACATACCCCTCCGCAATCGCCATCGATACCCGGCACGTCATTGTATAGCGCCGCTTCCCTGGCTGTCTCGCCTTCTTCTATTTCGACCTCCCGTCGCTCACCATCGCTAGCCACGAACGTAATTTTGATCATCTTGAACTCCGCATTTCGATCTCGAGAGTCAGCGGGCGCGGAGCCGCACCGGCAGCCTGGTGATTCCGCGGACGAGGTTTGAAAAAAGACGCTCTGGTTCACCTGTAACCTCGACCCGGGAAAAGCGCTTGTGAATTTCTTCCCAGATGATCCGCAGCTGCAGTTCCGCGAGCCGGTTTCCCATGCAGCGGTGAATGCCATAGCCGAATGAGAGGTGATGGCGCGGATTTTTGCGGTCGATGATGAACTGGTCCGCGCGCTCGATAGCACTCTCGTCGCGGTTGCCTGACAGGTACCACATCACCACCTTGTCGCCCTTCTTGATCTGTTTGCCGCCGATCTCCCAATCTTCCAGCGCGGTGCGGCGCATATGAGTGAGGGGGGTCTGCCAACGGATGATTTCCGGAACCATTTTGCTAATGAGCGAAGGATCCGCGTCGAGTTTCGCGTACTCGTCCGGGCTTTGGTTCAAGGCGAGCACGCCGCCGCTGATGGAATTGCGTGTTGTGTCGTTTCCACCGACGATCAGCAGCATAAGATTGCCGAGAAACTCGAGGAACGGCATGTCGCGCGTGGCGGGAGAATGAGCCATCATCGAGATGAGGTCGTTCTTCGGCTCCTCGTTTATCCGTTCGTCCCACAGAGTCTTGAAATACATCGCGCAACCGATGAGTTCTTCGCGCCGCGCCTCGTAGGATTCGACGATCCCGGTTTCAGGTGCCGCAGTTGCTACATCGGACCAGCGCGTCAGCTTGCGCCGCTCCTCCCAAGGGAAATCAAACAAGGTTGCCAGCGTCATCGTCGTCAACTCGATCGCAACCTTATCCACCCAGTCGAAATCTTCGCCAATCGGGAGTTCATCGAGAATCTCTCCCGCGCGCTTGCGGATGATCGGCTCGAGCAGTTGCAGGTTGGACGGAGCCACTGCCGGAGTCACCGCCTTGCGCTGCTGATCGTGCTTGGGCGGGTCCATCGCTATGAACATTTCAAGTTCGAGCGCGCCTTCCACCGAATGCATGTCCTGGATTGCAATTCCGCCTAGCTTCGCTTCCGAAGAGAAGACCTTATGATTGGTGTCCACCGCCATGATGTCGTCGAACTTGGTAATGGACCAGTAAGGGCCGACATAGCTCTCGCGGCAGTAGTGGACAGGTTCTTCGGCGCGCAACCTGTCAAAAAATAGACCGATGGTATCGTTCTGAAACAGGCTTGGCCGGGCCACGTCGATTTCCTCGATCGGAATTGACGCGATCCTCGCCGCGGCATCCGGCTCGGCGATCTGGCTGTCCATAAGAACTATTCCTTCTACATCTCAGGCCTGATCGGCCTTCAGTCATCCTTAAGGGAGACATCTCGTGCAGTCAATAAATCGTATACTCTTTTAGTCCCTTGCAGACACCAATCCCATCGGATAGTGTGCCGATCCAACGAAGGTTTGCTAATATCCTTATACTTTTTATTCGAGAGGTGCGGGTGTGCTGATGAGTGGCGGATGTCAGCGGTGAAGAAGGCCAAGCGTGCCCTTTCTCTTGCGCAAAGCATCGTGCGGGACATCGAGGCGGGTCGCCATAACCCGGGTGACAGGCTTCCGCGCGAGGATGAAATGCTCGCGCGTTACGAGGTTGCGCGCGCAACTTTGCGGGAGGCTTTGCGGTTCCTGGAATTGCAAGGGGTCATCCATCTCCAGCTCGGCCGTGGTGGAGGTCCCGTCGTAGCCCGTCCGCAGACCGGCGATTTTGCAAGCAGTTTGTCATTGATTCTGCATTTCATGGAAGCCGATTTGCGTGGTTTGCTTGAATTGCGCGAAGCAATTGCTCCCGATGTCGCAGGGTATGCAGCCCAGCGTGCAACTACCGCTGATCTCAGCGCGTTGGCAGGGTGTCTGGCGGAATTGAGGCATCATGAAGCCTCTGATCAATTCGAGGAACTTAATCGCAGATTTCACGACTTGTTGGGTTGGGCGAGCGGCAATCCGCTGTTCGGTTTGCTGACCTCTGCGATGCATCTGTTGACCCGCGAGTTTTCCCATTCGCTGGGATATTCGGCACAGGAACGGGCGGTGCAGATGAAGTTTCTGGTGCGGGTGCTCGAGGCAGTGCGGACTGGCGACAGCGCCGCGGCCCGTCAAGCAATGAGCCGGTTGGTGGCCGGCTCTGCCGTCTATCTTTCGGAGCGCAGCCCCGAGCTGGTCTCGCAGCGGGTGCGGTGGGGGCAGCTGTAGAATTTTCAATAGTTTGAGTGTGCGTTTAGGCAAGTGGCTGGAGAGGAAGAATGGCGTTGAAGAGCCGAATATGCGAAATGCTGGGGATCCGGTACCCGATCCTGCTTGCCGGGATGGGCGGAGCGAGCGTTCCGGCGCTGGCGGCTGCGGTTTCGAATGCCGGCGGGCTCGGGGTCCTGGGTGCCGCGGCGTGTTCGCCCGATCAGTTGCGTGACTGGATTCGCCAGACCCGGGAATTGACCGACAAACCTTTCGGTGTCGATACGCTGCTCCCCGCGTCGGTCAGGCGCGGCTCTGCCCCTCAAAGCGGTGCTGCACCCCAAAATCCCATGGATCTGATGGGTGAATATCAGCAGTTCGCGCGCGACTTCATGGATCGTGAAGAGCTTCCGGAGGTCGATGCTGCCGCCGCCATGCGGGCGGCGGGCGCGCCTGAAATGGGCAAGGGCGGCCCGCAGTTGTTCTCGAAGGAATTCTTTGAGGCGCAGATGGAAGTGGTGATCGAGGAAAAGGTGCCGGTTTATGCTGCCGGCCTTGGCAATCCTGAACCGTGGATGGATCGGCTCCATGCCAATGGCACCAAGGTCATGGCGGTGATCGGCAAGGTCAAGCACGCCGAACAGGTCGTCGGGTCGGGCATCGACATGATCGTCGCGCAAGGGCACGATGGCGGAGGTCACAACTCGCCGATCGGGACTATTTCCTTGATTCCCCAGGTGGTCGACGCCGTTGGCGATCGTGTTCCTGTCCTTGGGGCCGGCGGTATCTCGGATGGCCGGGGTGTTGCCGCTGCGATGATGCTGGGGGCAGAGGGCGCGTGGGTCGGCACGGCATTTCTCGCGACCGAGGAAGCGGGCATCGAGCGCTTCCAGAAAGAGGCGATCACCGAAAGCGGCGATGCCGATACGGTCGTTAGTCGATCGCTTACCGGCAAACCGGCGCGCATGATCCGTAACAAATGGGCCGACGCCTGGGTGCAGGCCGGAAAGGAGCCTCTGCCGATGCCCTATCAGTCGATGATCTCCGGCCCGGTCATGGCCTCCGGGATCAAGGCAGAGCGCAAGGATGTCATCCCCGGCTTCGCGGGGCAAGGCATCGGCCTGATCGATTCGATCCGGCCTGCCGCCGAAGTGATGCGCGACCTGGTCGATGGAGCCGAGAAGGCGTTGGCGTCCGCTGGTATCTACAAGTGAAGCGCAGGAGGCAAGAAGATGGCTTACGCCAAAGGTCATGAATTGCGCCGCCCCGTAGAGCCTCTCAGAGCGCTGGGGCAATGAGGCAGTTGATTGCCGACAAGGAGGATACGGCGCAGGTGTTCCGTATCGTCAAGGCATTGTCGGGCAATTCCTATTATCGGAATTTCAATCGCTTCATGAAGTCGAGCGATGGGCGGCGTATCGCTTCCGACCGGGCCGACCTACTTGAAACCTTGTGCGATCGCAAACGCCTTGCGACCTGTGCGTCTGGCACGCTTGGCCGAGCCTACCTCGATTTTGTTTACGGGGAGGGTCTGACAGCAGAAGGTCTGGCGGAAGCCAGCGAGGCCGGAGGTCTGGAGGACCTCGGCGACCCCGATGTTTCCCTCTATCGTCGGCGCCTTCGCGATTCGCATGACCTGTTTCATGACGTCGCCGGATACGGCAGGGACGCACTGGGCGAATTGTGCGTGCTGTCCTTCGGAAACGCGCAATTCTATAATCACGGGATCGCTTTCATCTTGGGCGTCGGCATTCCCAAGATGAAACTGGAAGCTGCCCAGTTGCCAGTGGCGCGCGCTGCATTTGAAGCGTGGCGCCGGGGCCGGGCTGCAGCCGATCTGACCACCTTCTACTGGGAAGAAAATCTCGATCGTCCGTTGGAGGATGTCCGCCGCGAGTTGCGACTGCGTCCGCCGGAGACCTATCAGAGGGTGCGCGCTCTTTCCGAACAGCTCGAACGCGATTACCAGGCGGTCAGGCAGGCATGAGCTTAAGCGACAAATCGGCCATCACCGGAGTGGGCGAAACCGCTTTCGTGAAAGGCACCGAGAAAACCGCGGTCGACATGATGCTGGAAGCATCGCGCAAAGCCATAGCAGATGCAGGGCTGAAGCCGTCGGATATCGACGGCATGGTTCCTCCGCCGATCTACACCACCTCGGAAGAGATGGCGGCTAACCTCGGTATCGAAGTTCTGCGCTATGCCTCTACGGTCCACATGGGCGGGGCGAGCCCTACCACGGCACTCCAGAACGCCGCGATGGCAATTGCCAGCGGCTTATGCGACCATGTGCTGGTGACGCTCGGGTGGAACGGTTATTCCGCCTTGCGGCCCAAGCCTGGCGCACCGCCGACGCGGCCGATGAACATGAACACCCTGACGAATACGATCCAAGGCTATTACATTCCGTATGGCGTGTTCCTGCCGGTGCAGATGTATGCCTGGCTCGCCACCCGGCACTCCCGAATTTACGATATCGGCCCGGAAGCGATGGCGGCCGTTGCACTGGCGTGCCGTCGCCATGCGCAGATGAATCCGCAGGCCTTCACTTATGGCCGGGAACTGGATGCCGAAACCTACCATTCCGCGCGCTGGATATCCGAACCCTTTCGCCTCTACGATTGCTGTCTGGAGACTGACGGGGCATGCGCAGTCGTGGTTTCGCGAATAGACCGCGCCAGGGACATGCCGCATGTTCCCGTGAGCATCGCCGGTGCGGCTGAAGGGCATCCTTACCCCGCCGACGATATCCCTTCGCGTCCCGACCCCTTCAAGATCGGCCTGAGCTACGCCGCGCCGCGCGCGTTCGAAATGGCGGGGGTCGATCGCGAAGACATGGATTTTCTGCAGATCTACGACTGCTTCACCTACGTGGTTCTCCTTCAGCTGGAGGCCCTGGGCTATTGCGAACCAGGTGGACAGGCAGAGTTCGTCGCGAATGGCCAGATCGAGCTGGGCGGGCGCTATCCCGTCAACACCCATGGCGGCCTGCTGAGCGAGGCCCATGTTTGGGGACTGAACCATGTCGTCGAGGCGGTGCGTCAGTTGCGCCACGATTGTGGGGAGCGGCAGGTCGAAGGCGCCCAGACCGGCCTGGTGACCGGCTGGGGCGATCTGGGTGACGGCAGTATAGCGATTTTGAGGAGGTTTGCGTGAGCGACGAGAAAGATCTGCCGCCCAAGATGCGCCCCTCGGCGCAGGCCGCACCAGCCAAGCCAAAGCCGCGCCCGCAGGATCCGGTGGAGCAGGAATTCTGGAACCGGTGTCAGGACGGCAACCTTTACTTCCAGCAGTGCGAAGGATGCGGCAGTTTTCGGCATTTGCCGCGCTATATGTGCGCCCGATGCGGTTCTCCTGAATGGTCGTGGGAGCGTAGCACCGGCAATGGCACGCTGTTTTCCTGGACGGTGACCCATCAGGCACTGCATCCCGCCTTCGCCGGCGAGATTCCCTTCATCGCTGCGGTGGTGGAACTGGAGGAGGGAGTGCGCATGGCAACCCGGCTGGTCGATTGCGCGCTCGACGAGCTTGAGCTCGATCTGCCGGTCACGCTGGATTTCGAGCCGATCTCCGAAGATTTTCGCCTGCCAGTATTCCGACCCGTCGCGATCGCGCGCGCAGAAGGATAGACCAAGATGGATCTCGACTACGGACCCCAGTATGACGCGTTTCGCGAGGAAGTGCGCCAGTTCCTGCAAACCCACGGTCACCGCGCACCCGATGGCCAAGGCCGTGCCGCGCGCCCTTCCCCCGAAGCCGTCGAATGGCAAAAGCTGTTGATCCTGCATGGTTACACGGCGCGTACGATTCCCAAGGAATACGGCGGATACGGAGCCGAGCCGGACATCCTGAAATCGCGGATCATTGCCGAGGAATTTTCGCGCGCTGGCATCCCCGCAGGCCTTGCGAACCAGGGCATTTCCATGCTCGTTCCCACGCTGCTGGAACTCGGAACCGAAGCCCAGAAACGGCAATGGATCGAGCCGACCCTAAATGGCGAGATAGTCTGGTGTCAGGGATATTCGGAACCTGGAGCGGGATCGGACCTCGCCGCGCTCAAGACCAGCGCCCGCGTCGAAAATGGCGACTTTGTCATCAACGGACAGAAGATCTGGACCAGCACGGCCAAGCAGGCGGACATGATCTTTTGCCTTGTTCGGACCGAACCGGACGCGCCCAAGCACGGCGGCATCTCCTACTTGATCTTCTCGATGGACACACCAGGGATCGAGGTCCGACCACTCAAGACCATGACCGGTCATGCCGAGTTCAATGAAACGTTCTTTACCGACGTGCGGGTTCCCCTGGATCAGATCGTCGGGCAGCGCGGGCAGGGGTGGTACGTGGCCAATGCCACACTGGGCCATGAACGTGGCATGCTGGGCGACCCCGATGCACTGGAAAACCGGCTCCAGGCGCTGGTCAGGCTGATGCAAAAAGAACGCATCGGCCAGGGTTGCGCAATGGACAACGCCGTTCTGCGTGACCGGCTGGTTGCATTGCAAGCCGAAGTCGCGGCGATGAAATTCAACGGCATGCGCATCCTGTCGAACAGCCTTAGGGGGGATGCCGGCGGCATGGCGAAACTTGTCGTGAAGCTGCAGAGCTGTGAGCTCGCCCATCAGATTTCCGCGCTCGCGATCGACGCAATGGGCGAGATGGGCATACTCTATCACGGAAGCGAGCGCGAGCGCGAAGACGGTGCCTGGCAGTGGAACTACATGTTCCAGCTTGGTCTGATCATCGGTGGAGGCACCGCCCAGATCCAGAAGAACATCATCGCCGAACGCGGGCTGGAAATGCCGCGCGAACCCAAGTTCGCAACGCCTCCCGCCGTCGAACAGGCGACGGCCGTTGCAAGCGGGCAGAATAAGGGAGCCGCCTGATGGATTTCGGACTTTCGCAAGACCAAGAGATGCTCTGCGACGCGATCAGCCGCACTCTTGCTGATACTTGTCCGCTCGATCATGTGCGCGAATGCGCGGAGGGCTCGGTTCCCTTCAGCGACAACGTGCGTTCGGCGCTGGGCGAAATCGGCATTTGGGGAATGATGGTTCCCGAGCAACATGACGGGCTCGGGATGACAATGCTCGATGCCGCCGCTGTGGCCGAGCAGCTCGGCTATGCCGTCGCGCCGGTGCCTTTTATCGGTGCCCATGTACTGGCACCCCTTGCGCTGGCACAGGGCGGTAGCGAGGAGTTGAAGGCGCACTGGCTGCCGAGGATAGCGAAGGGCGAGGCGCAAATCGCCGTCGCGATCGCGGAAACGGTGGAGATCCGGGACCGGGCAGGCGTGGACTTCGACGGCGCAAAGCTCGACGGAACGGCTTTGTTCGCGCTCGACTTCCTGGAAGCCGACGCGTTTCTGGTAGCCGATACCGCCGGTCGTATGCACTTCGTAGCTGGCGATGCTGCGGGTCTGGAGAAGGTTGCTCTCAAAACGATCGACCGCACCCGGAGCGTAGGGGAGCTGCGGTTTTCTGGCGTAGCGGGCGAGGCTCTCGCGGACGATGGTGGGGCCACAGTCAGGCGCCTGCGGGACGCCGGCCGGGTGCTCCTGGCCGCCGATAGCCTCGGTGCGGGCCAGGCTATGATCGAAAAAGCGGTCGACTATGCCGGGCAGCGCGAACAGTTCGGACGAGTGATCGGCAGCTTCCAGGCGGTCAAGCATATGTGCGCGGAAATGGCTGCCCGCCATGAACCATGCCGTTCGCTGGTCTGGTATGCCGCCCATGCGTTCGATGCGACGCCCGACGAGGCTTCGCTGGTGGCATGCCATGCCAAATCACATACGGGCGAAGTCCACCGTTTTGTCGCCCGAACCTCAACCGAGGTGCATGGGGGGATGGGTTTTACCGATCTCCTAGGTCTGCATTTCTGGTTCAAGCGAATCGGTTTCGACCGCCAGGTTCTGGGAAGTCCCGAAGCGGTCCGGGCCGAAGCAGCGGCCTTGCAGGGGTGGACGCAGGTCGCATGAGACGATGAATTAGGCGCACGCTACCGACAAAATCGTGGCCACCAAGGAGAGAGGAATTAATACGTGATCGACTGGAACCTTGGCGACATCCTTGATGCAATCGAACCTGCGGTCCCGGAAGATGCTCCGGCGCTGATTCACGGCGACCGGATCATTAGCTGGCCCGAAATGTCGAAGCGTTCGAACAATTTGGCGCGCAATCTGCGCGCGCAAGGTGCAGGCGACGGGGCGAAGATAGCCTTCTACATGCGCAACCGTTCCGAATACGGGGAATTGATGGCCGCGTGCTTCAAGGGCCGCCTCACGCACGTGAACATCAATTATCGTTACCGTCCCGAGGAGGTTTTCTACATCTTCGACGATTCCGATAGCGAGGTAATTGTTTACAGTTCCGAGTTCCGCGACTGCATTCTTGAACTGAAGGAACGGTTGACCAAGGTTCATACATTTGTAGAAATCGGCGATGCTTCGCAGATCGCTTCCTTCGCGCTTCCTTACGAAAAACTTGTAGAAGGTAACGGCGCGCCTCTCGATATCGAGCGTTCTCCCGATGACCTGCTGTTCATATATACAGGCGGTACCACCGGCATGCCCAAGGGCGTGATGTGGCGACACGATGATATGCGCAAGGCTCAGCTCGACGCGCAAAAGCTGCTGGGTCCGGTTCCCCAGACCATGGAGGAAATGGTGGCCCTGGTGAAGCAGGGCGAGCTTGCGCGCATCACTTTGCCGGCGTGCCCGCTGATGCATGGAACCGGGTTCATTACTGCTATTGGCACGCTCATGTCGGGCGGGGCCATCGTCACGCTGTCCGATCCATCCTTCGACGCGGAAGAATTGTGGGATGCGGTGGACCAGCACAAGGTGCAGAGCATCGCCATTGTCGGTGACGCTTTTGCCAAACCCATGCTGCAGGCGCTGGACGCCCACCCGAAGCGCTGGGACACGAGCAGCCTGATTTCGATCATCTCGTCCGGCGTCATGTGGAGTAAACAGGTAAAGGCGGGCCTGTGCAAACATATCCCCCAGGTCATCCTCATGGACAGTTTTGGCGCTTCGGAAGGGCTGGGCTACGGCTTGTCGGTGACGACCGCACAGGGCGGCACCAACACCGCGAAATTCGGGATCGGGGAATTTTGCGACGTATTCGACGAGAACGACCGGAAGGTCGAGGCGGGGAGCGGCGTGCCCGGCTTTATTGCCCGCAAGGGCGCAATCCCCACAGGATACTACAAGGACCCGGAAAAGTCGGCCAAGACTTTCAGGACGATCGATGGCGTGCGTTACTCCATCCCGGGCGACTGGTGCCGGGTGGAATCCGATGGAAGCCTGACCTTGCTGGGCCGCGGCAGCGTCTGCATCAACACCGCAGGTGAAAAGGTTTACCCCGAGGAGGTGGAGGAAGTGCTCAAAACCCATCCCGCCATTGCCGACGCGCTTGTCGTCGGGGTGCCTGACGAAAAATGGGGCGAAGCGGTGACCGCTGTGGTGCATTTGACCCAGGATGCGGACTTCGACGCGCAAGCGATCAAGGATCACGTGCGCCAGCAACTGGCAGGTTACAAAACGCCCAAGGCGATTTGCCCAACGCAAACCGCCTTGCGCGCGTCAAACGGCAAGGCGGATTATACTACGGCTAAAGACATCGCGAAAGCGGGTGCCGGGGCCTCGTGAGCCATTCGCCCCCTCCTGACTATGATGTCGTAATCGTCGGGGCCGGGTTCAGCGGAATATACCTGCTTTACAAGCTGCGTCAGGCGGGGTTCGATGTTCTGCTGGTAGACGCAGCGGAGCAGCCGGGCGGAATCTGGTACTGGAACCGCTATCCGGGAGCACGGGTCGATTCCCAGGTTCCACTTTACGAATTTTCCATTGCGGAAGTATGGAAAAGCTGGACGTGGAGCGAACGATTTCCAGGCTGGGAAGAACTGCGCGCCTATTTCCTCCACGTCTGCGATACGCTCGACCTCTGGCCGGCAATGCGAATGAAAACACGGGTCGAAAGCGCGCCGTTCGATGAAGACACCGCCTGCTGGCGATTGAAGCTCGACGATGGCGGAAAAGTAAGCGCGCGTTTCCTCTTGCCGGCCCTGGGGTTCGCCTCGAAACCCTACATTCCCGATATCCTGGGCCTTAGCGATTTCGAAGGCGAATGGTGCCATACCGCCCGCTGGCCGCAGGAAGGCATCGACCTTTCCGGCCGCCGGATCGCCCTGATCGGCACGGGTGCCAGCGGCGTACAGGTGGCGCAGGAGGCGGCAAGCTGCGCGGAGCAGCTGACGCTTTTTCAGCGAACCCCGATTCTCGCCCTTCCCATGCGGCAGGAAAAACTGGACGCTGATCGTCAGCTTCGCGAAAAATCCGAATATCCCGCTGTCTTCCACAAAAGGCTTACGACAAGTGGCGGTTTCGAATGCCAATCGCTGGACATCTCGGCCCTGGCTGTGACCGAGGAAGAGCGGACTACGCATTTCGAGGATTTGTGGCAGCGAGGAGGGTTGCGCTTCTGGTATCATAATTTCGCTGACATACTGACGAACGAGGACGCCAATCGCCACGCCTACGAGTTCTGGTGTGACAAGGTGCGCGAGCGGATCTGCGACCCGACCATTGCCGAGAAGCTCGCTCCCGATGAGCCGCCACATCCCTTCGGGACCAAGCGACCATCGCTCGAACAGAATTATTACGAGATCTTCGCACAAGACAATGTTACGCTGGTCGATCTGAACGACACCGCGATCACTCGCGTCACCGAGGCCGGGATAGAAACAGCCACTGGCATGATCCCGTGCGATCTCATTGTCTTCGCGACCGGCTTCGATGCCGGTCGTGGCGGGCTCATCGACATGAACATCACCGGCCGCGGTCGGCTGGCGCTGGCAGAAGCATGGAAGAGTGAGATCAAAGCCTATCTGGGCATGGCCGTCGCCCAATTTCCGAACATGCTGTTCGCCTACGGCCCGCTCAGCCCTTCAGGCTTTTCCAACGGTCCGACAAGCGCCGAAATCCAGGGTGACTGGATCTGCGATTTCCGGATCTGGCTGCGCGATAACAGGATCGGCCTTTTCGAAGCCGATGCGCTGGCCGAGCGAAGCTGGACCGATATGGTCGCCCAAGTAGGGTCGATGACGCTCTTCCCCAAGGCTGAATCGTGGTACATGGGCGCCAATATTCCCGGCAAACCCCGACAACTGATCAATTTCCCCAGCGTATCTGGTTACGCCGATCTATGCCACGATGTCGCACGGCACGATTATCGTGGTTTTATCAGGAATACACTATCCGGTATGGAGACTGCGCCGAAATGAATGAAATGAAACCAATCCACGACGGGTCAACAGATATTGATCCCGTATGGGCCGGCGACGGGGCGGATATACCCGAATGGTTCGCCTGGGCGCTGAGCGTGCCCCGTGAGGAAGGCTTCGTAGAGGTTGGTGGCGCGCGGGTGCATTATCTTCGCTGGGGCAGGCGTGACCGGCCCAAATTGCTCATGACTCACGGTTTTCTCGCCCATGCCCGCTGCTTTGCCTTCATCGCACCGTACCTTGCCGAAGACTACGACGTGGTGGCGTTCGATCTGGCCGGTATGGGCGATAGCGAGATGCGCGGCGTGGCCGATATAGCTGCGCGGGGAAAGGAATTTGTCGAGATCAGCGAAGCGCTCGATTTGTTTGCGGATGGAAGCAGACCGACGATCATCGCCCATAGTTTCGGCTCGGGTGCAGCGCTGACCGCCGTTTCCCAATCGCCGGATGCCTTCGCCGGCGTTATTGTCTGCGATCTCATGGTGATGCGGCCCGAAAAGCTGGAGAAATACTGGACCATGGGCAGATCGAGCCCCGGGTCGGGTAATCCTGACAAACCGGTGCGACGCTACCCGACCTACGAAGCGGCGCGCGAGAGGTATATCCTGTCGCCGCCGCAGGCAGTTGGTGAGCCGTTCCTGATGGATTACATGGCCTATCACTCTCTCCGCCGCGATGGCGAGGAGTGGACATGGAAGTTTTCTCCCGAAGTGTTCCGGCGCAGCAACAAGCCCGACGAATGGCTGACAGTAGGCCAGAGGCTGGTCGATGCGCCCGGGCGCAAAGCGATTGTGTACGGCGAGAAAAGTCAGCTCTTTGATCGCGATTCCGCCCGCTATATCCGGGAACTGGGAGGGGGAAAGATACCAATTGTTGCAGTGCCCGATGCACGCCATCATCTCATGCTGGATCAGCCGCTCGCGTTCGTCGCTGCGCTTCGGGCGGTACTGGCCTTTTGGAGCCTCTGAGATCCCCCATACTAAGAGGCTGGTTCCTGGTCAGAGGCCAGCGAGATGGGGGCAAAGGGCGTCCATATTCATCTTGTACTATATCCGAACTATTGTCGCCGTCGGCACGGCGAACGCTTCGTTGGTCTCGATGCCAGCTGGGGCAAAAGCTTTATCGGGAGCAACTCGCTTAGCGCGCCAACCATTGCTGATCTTTAGCAAACGTTCACTCCGCGTGCGATCTGGATCGTGGCCCATGGGGTCAAAAGATAAGGCGCTTTACTAATATCACGCGGATGTATATGCCCATGGACGGGGATTGGGCTAATTCTCTCCCTCTCCTCTCCACAGACTAAGGGGCGACCCTCGAGGTCGCCCCATTTTGCAGTAAGCGGCGGAGCCAATTATCGTCGCACTGAAGAGATGGGAAGGGATGCTATATGACACTGAGAGCGATGGTGCTCGCCACTTCGGCCATCTTGGCTTGGCCGCAGATGGCTTTAGCGCAGGATCCCACAACTGATGAGGCGGAACCCCAAGGATCCGTAATCATCGTTACGGCCCAACGCCAATCTCAAAGTCTGCAAGAGGTGCCGATCGCGGTCAGTGCCTTCGATGCTACGGCTCTCGAAAGCCAGCAGATCGAAAACGCTGCTGACCTTCAATTGACGCTCCCGAACGTCTCATTTTCGAAGGGCAACTTCACCGGGTCGTCCTTCACCATCCGTGGTATCGGCGATCTTTGTGTTGGTGTGACGTGTGACGCAGCGACGGCTATCCATATCAATGGTTCCCCTCTTTTTGGTACCCGGCTGTTCGAAACAGAATATTTTGACCTTGAGCGAATTGAGGTCCTACGGGGGCCGCAGGGCACCCTCTTCGGCCGCAACGCTACCTCGGGTGTTGTCAACCTTGTGACAGCCAAGCCTGACCTCGGTTCTTTCGGCGCGGCCGGAGAGTTCGAGTATGGGAATTACAACAGCATCAAGGCCGAAGGGATGGTCAATGTCCCGATCGGCGATTCTATCGGCGTTCGGGTAGCCGGATTCTTTCTGAATCGCGACGGTTACACCACAAACCTTTTCGACAATTCGGATGTCGACGACCGAGACATGTACGCTGTTCGTGGTTCTCTTCGTTTTGAACCCGGTGCCGATACCACTCTCGACTTCATGGCATATTATTTCAGGGAAGATGACACCCGTTTACGTAATCAAAAGCAGGCCTGCCAGCGTGACCCGCTCGGCGTGCTGGGTTGTCTGAACAATCGCCGCGACTTTGACATCACCAATGCCAATTCCACAGTCGGCGCAACGCTCAGTTCGCAAGAGTTCTTCGCTATTCAGGGAATTCCCTCAGTACTGGGATTGGGAAGCCTGTACGGCCCCGACGCATTTGCAGGATTCGATAAGCCCGACGATGTGCGCACGGTAAACACGGCGTATACTCCATTCTATTTTGCCGATGAAGTGCAGCTACAGGCCCGTCTCGAGCAGCGCATCGGAGCTATGACACTGACTGCAACCGGTCTTTATCAGGACACCGAAGTCGATTCCCGGCAGGACTACTTTCTGGGCATTCAGGATCGTACCGGCTTTGCTACGGCCTTGAACGTGTTGTCCGGCTTCGCGGCCAACGGTTTGCCTACCGGCCTCCCCGCACCTGCACCGGCGTTCGTGCCAGGTTCGTCGGCGTATTTTACCCCGATTGTGGAGGCTCTCATCCCCAATGGCCCAGGGGGCGTATTGTGCACCTCCGATAACGATGATGGGAACAGGGGCGCGTTCGAAGGTAATGTATTGTGCGGCGAAACGCCGCTATCCTTCGACAGGTCTTCAGAGCAACGCGAATCCTGGAGCGGCGAAATCCTCCTTTCCAGTGATTTCGACGGAGCATTCAATTTCCTGCTCGGAGGGATCTATGCAAAGTCCAAGACTACCGACAACAGTTACTATGTAAACTCATTCGCGCTTGACTACGCCAGTGCCATTCTGGGATCGTTTGGTACTTTGGCAGGCGGTGCACCGCCATCCTACTTCGCAACATCCATGTACCGCAACAATTCTCTCGAGGCTAATCTTGAGAGCTTCGGTGTGTTCGGGGAGATCTACGTCGACCTGACCGAGCGTCTGACCTTCACCGGAGGTTTGCGGTATAACGACGACAAGAAAGACGTGACTGCGCGCACGACCTTGATTAGCTTCCTCAATCCTTACGCGAATGACGGGGAGCCGTTCGACAGCCCGATCACTCCCTTAACCGGTCCCTCTGGTCTTTTTGATGCCGATCCTGGTACGCCAGGTGAGCAGCTAACGCAATTTAGAGAAGTAGGTTTCGATGAAATAACCGGGCGTGCGGTGCTCGACTACGAAGTTACGCCTGACAATTCGATTTACGCATCTTATGCCAGGGGCTATAAATCCGGGGGTATCAACCCGCCCCTTTCGCCCGTTTTCGATGTGGCTGAAAGCTTCGGATCAGAAACCATCGACGCATTTGAAATCGGATCGAAAAATACCTTTGCGAATGGCGCACTGCAATTAAACGCTACTGCATTCTACTATAAGTATAGCGGGTTGCAGCTTAGCCGCATCGTCGCCCGTACCTCAGTTAATGATACTATCGATGCCGATATCTGGGGTGTGGAACTAGAGTCCGTTATCCGGCCCGATCCCGATTGGCTTGTCAACTTGACGTTCAGTTATCTCAACGCGGAAGTTGCCGGCGACCAGTTCTTCTCCAATCCGCGCGACCCGGGTGGCGGCGATCCTGATGCCGTCATCATCAAGGATATTAGCAACGGTGCTAATTGTGCCGTAACCGGGCCAGCCCCCGGCGCGGCCGACGCATTCGTGGCCGGAGTGAACGCAGCTCTGGGTCTTCGTGGTCCCGAAGAATTTCCTAATGACGGCAATCTTGCGTCAAGCGGCGCATTCAGCATTTGCGATGTCTTGGCCGGAGCCGTTCCGGCGGGCAGCGGCCTTGCGGTATTAAGCCCTGGCGTAGAGGTCAACATAAAAGGGAACAAGTTGCCGCAGGCCCCCGAAATGAAGGTTTCGATGGGTGTGCAGTACACCGCCACTTTCGACAATGGCATGACTCTGGTTCCTCGCGTGGACGTAGCGCTGACTGGTGAGCAATACGGCAATATCTTTAACGGCAGGGTCAACCGGATCGAGCTATTCGTGCAAGCCAACGCGATCGTGCAGTTGAACAGTGCGGATGAGCGTTGGTTCGTGCGCGGATTTGTTCAGAACATTTTCGACAGCAGCTCGGTGACAGGATTGTACTTGACCGACGCATCCTCGGGGAATTTTACCAATATCTACACTTTGGATCCTCGTAGATATGGTGTTGCTTTGGGGTTCAGTTTCTAACAGGTCCAGATCGTGTTGGCGGGGAGATCGGTGGTCCTCCCAACGACCCGAACGGACAGTGCCAGCTAGTTCGTATTTCGACCCATGACTTTATAGCTTTTCCAGAGCGGCGTAATGCTCGATGACCGCCTCGTAAGCCTACCGACGAGGCGGTCATCGAACCGGCCAAATGCGAGCTGCACTCGAAATGCCTGTACGATCGCTCGTTGATGTCGCTACGAGATGCTCGCGGAAAGCTTAAGGCCTTACATAGAAACGACAATGAAGAGTCACCGAATAGTGCAATCGGGATATCCGATGGTGATACTGGCAAACGCACTCTGCGAAAGGCGGAAACATGCTGACCCCTATGATCCAAGATTGGGTCGTAGTGCACGAGGTGCTGACGCGTTAGGAAAAGTTGGAAGGGGCTGCGGGGCAGACTTCTGAGAAAACTTATCCTAACTCTGTTCAGGTTTCATAACTGATTTTCGATCGACCGGAGCTGGCTCAACCGACGTGCGATTGTCGCGAGACAATTCGACCCATCCCAACCCAAGCGACTTCTGGATCGCGATCCAGCCATTTGTCATGGCGGCGATCGCCCGATCGAGATTTGCTCTGGCCTGTTCGCGCTTGCGGATCGAAGTGTTGAGTTCGCCTTGCGAGATTACCCCCGCGGCGCGGCGTTGCTCGTTAAGCTCCGCAGCCGTGTCGGCCTGCCGACTGATCTGCGCCAGCGCGGCTACGTTGGCTCTTTGTTGCCCGAACCGAGCAAGCGATTGTTCGGCGTCGCGTAGTGCGCCCAGGACCACTTCAAGATAGCGCGCTTCGGCCTCGTCGCGCGCACTCTCGGCCTGATCGATCGATGCTGCCGTGCGGCCGAAATCAAGCAGGTTCCACTGCAGCCGCGGCAAAGCGATTGCCGATAAGTTGCCCGGGTCCAGGATGTCGTCGGGCTCCGATCCGCCCAAACCGAGAATCCCCATGAAGGAAATCTTGGGGAAGCGAGCAGCCTCTGCCACGCCAATGCGCGCATTCGCCGCGGCCAGCATGCGTTCGGCGGCTCGAACATCCGGCCGCCGCGCTATTAGCGCTGCGGGATCGCCCACCGCGACCCGTTCGGGGGGAAGCGGAATTTCGGCCTGAGCCGCCAGGAGCCCGTCGAGTGCGCCGGGCGCTTCGCCCGTCAGCACCGCGAGCGTGTCTTTGAATACATCGATGTCCGCTTGAGCTTCCGCGATCTGCGACTTGAGCAGTTCGAGCTCGGCGTTCGCGTTACCGACCGGGAACAGCGCGAGAGCGCCCTGTGTATAGCGCTGATAGGTCAGTTCGAGAATTTGCTGCTGCAAGTCGCGCTCTCGCTGGACAAGCTCGAGCCGCCCTTGCGCTTCTCGCAGGCTCACATACGCCCGCGCGATTTCGGCGGCGAGCTGGACTTTCGCATCCTCGGCGTTCGCCACCGAGGCCGCAGCCTGAGCGTTAATGGCCTCGACACGCCGTGCCTGCCCCCCAGCGAAATCGATCTCCCAGTTTGCATTGAGCCCGACGTTGTAGACGCTGAGGCTGTCCTGCTCTTCGGTGTCTGCAGGAGCGCCGGGCGATCCCGGGGGCGGGCCACTGCCGATATCTAGCCCTGGGATATTCGCCTGGACCGCAGTCGCCTGCGCAGCCACGGCGGGTAGCCGGTTGGCGCGCTCCTGGCGGACAGAAGCCCTTGCCTGTTCGATGCGAGCGCGCGCCGCGGCCACGCCCGGATTGCCGACCAGCGCGCGCGCCTCCAGTTCATTGAGAACCGGATCGCCGAGCAGCGTCCACCAGTCGCCGGCAATCGGCGCAAACGGATCGATTTCGGGGCCGGCGCGTACGAACGCATTGCCTGCGGCGGTCGCAAGTTGCGGGGGACCGGCATAGTCGGGACCGGACATGCAACCCGCGAGGAGCGCCATGGGAGCGAGGAGGGTTAGGGTCTTGCGCATAGAGTTCTCAGTGCATCGAAAGGGATAAGTTCTTCGGGAGAGGCTTGAGGAACAGTACCAGCGGCACCGTGACCAGGGTAATCGCGCCCATGGCGAAAAAGACATCGTTGTAGGTCATCACGAACGCATCGCGCTGAATGATGCCGGAAAGCATCTCCAGCGCGGCCTGTGGGCTGCCCAGCGACGCCGTCATGCCGTCCAGGTATTCCTGTAGCCGGGGGCTGTTAGCGTTGAGGGTTTCTTCCATGCGTCGACTATGATGCCACTGGCGCTGATCCTGGAACGAGGCAAGCCCCGCGAGCGCGAACGAGCCCCCGAGGTTTCGCGCCGCGTTGAAGATGCCCGAAGCATCGCCGGCATCCTCCTTGGCAACCGAAGCTACCGTCGCCTGGTTGAGGAACATCATCGTGAGGATCATGCCGATGCCACGCAGGAACTGGCTTTCGGTGAACACTCCACCTCCCGATTCCGCTGTCAGATTTATGCTGACGAAACAGCTTAGCGCCATGATGAACATGCCCGCGCCGACCGCAATGCGGATGTGAATCCTGCGGATCATGAACGGGAGAACGGGCATCAACAGGAAAGCCGGAACGCCCATCCAGAAGATCACAAGTCCGGTCTGCAAGGCATTATAATCGGAAATTATCGCGAGAAATTGCGGGATCACGTAGGTCGAGCCATACATGACCATGCCAAGCGCCAGTGCCATCACCACGACGCTGGCAAACTGCCTGCTGAGCATCAGGCGCAATTTGAGCACGGGTTTGCGCGCGTAAAGCTGTCCGTAGGTCAGAAGTGCAAAACCCACGACCGTCATCAGTGTGAGCTGGACGATCAGCGTGGAATCGAACCACTCCTCGCGGTGGCCTTCTTCCAGAACGATGGTCAGCCCACCCAACCCAAGGATCATACCAGCTATTCCCGCCCAATCAGCCTCGCGCAGGTAAACCCAGTCGGGCTTTTCATGGGGTAGCCCGATGAATAGTAAAGCAAGGAGCAACGCGCAGACGGGCACGTTGACGAAGAAGGCGTAGTGCCAGCTCAGGTTCTCGGTAAGCCAGCCCCCCACCAACGGGCCCATTACCGGCCCAAGAACCACGGTCATTCCGAAGAGCGCCATGCCGATCGGCTGTTGCGATGGAGGCAGTCGCTTTGCGACGATGGTCATAGCGGTTGGAATAAGCGCGCCGCCCATGAACCCTTGACCGGTGCGACCGATGATCATCGTCGTCAGATCGGTGGCAATGCCGCACAACACCGAAAAGGCCGTGAAGGCAGAAACCGCGACGATGAGCAGCGTGCGAAGGCCGAGCAGTCTTTCCAGCCACGCGCTCAGAGGGATGATGATGATCTCGGCAACAAGGAAGGCTGTCGCGATCCAGGTGCCTTCGGTTCCGGTCGCGCCGATTTCCCCCTGGATCGTCGGCAGCGCCGAATTGACGATCGAGATGTCAAGCGTTGCCAGCATCGCCCCCAGCGCACCGGCGGCTACGGCGATCCAGGCCGTAGCATCGGCCTTTTCGACCGGCGGCGAAACCGCTGCAGCGGCGCCTGCCATCGGTCAGTCTCCGGCCGCGTTGCGGATCGAATCGAGTTGGTCTCTAGCGGCGCGCGTATCGACACTCGCGACAACAGACATGCCCGGCACCAGCAGACGCAGGATCTCGGGCGAAGCCTGAATGGATATGCGCACCGGGACGCGCTGAACGATCTTGGTGAAATTACCCGTCGCGTTTTGCGGAGGTAGGATCGAGAATTCTGCCCCGGTCCCGGGGGCGATGCTTTCCACTCTTCCTAATAGCTCGAGGTCCGGCAGCGCGTCGATTTCCAAGGTGACGGGTTGCCCCGGGCGGACAAGTCCGAGCTGCGTTTCCTTGAAATTTGCTGTCACGTAGAGGCGGTCGGTCGGTACGAGGCTCATAAGGCGTTGGCCAGGCTGGACAAATTGTCCAGGTCGGACCGTGAGGTCACCCACCCGCCCGGAAATACTGGCCTGGAGCGTGGTCGATGACAGGTTCAGACGGGCGGCCTCGAGTTGCGCACGAGCGGCGTTGGCTTGCGAATTGGCCTGGTCTATCTGCTCGCTAAGCGTGTTCTGTCGGCGCTGTGCCGCCGTGAGCGCGGCGCGCGCTGCCGCGACTTGAGCCTGCGCTTCTCTGGCCTGGGCCTCCAGCTGATCGAGCCTCTCGCGCGGCTCCGCTCCCGAAGCGGCAAGGGGGCGGTACCGGACAACCTGCTCAGCAGCGAGACCAGCCTGTGCAGATGCTGCTGCGAGCTGTGCACGGGCCTGGGCAATTGCCGCGTCCTGCTCTTGTTGCTGGGCGCGTACCGTATCTGCTCCGGCGAGCGACGCGGCGATCTGGGCTTCGACCTGGTTCGTTTGGGCACGATAATCTCGCACGTCCAGCTGGACAAGTGCATCGCCCGACGCGACCGTTTGATTCTCCGTCACTAATACGCGCTCGACGTAGCCCGCAATTTTGGGGGAGATGATGACGCTGTCGGCGGCAATATAAGCGTTGTCGGTGGACTGCTGGAATCTGCCGTACGTCTGATGATTGTAATACCAGTAGCTCCCGGCGAGCAGGACCAGAATGCCGGCGATCAGCAGACCCAGCCGGACCCGCGGACTGGACAACCCCGTCGGACGTGCGCCTTCATCGCTAGCCCCTGCTGTCTCGTCCGCCATGATTATTTCGCTCCTCGCCATCGTTTGAGCCGCTGCGCGAGCGATATAGCGGCCAAAACAAAATGCGAAAGTCCTTTACTATTTTTCTCCGATCGATAGGAATGTCTCATGCCAGAAGATGAGGGCACTCTCGCACTCGACAATGTCATCACCCACGATGATCGAGCGATCTTCATGATGGACCAGATCAGCCGCGCCGCGCGCAAGGCATTCGATGACCGAGCACAGCCGCTGAGCCTCAATCGTACGCAGTGGCGTGTGTTGGCGCAGCTCATCAGAGCTCCTGCCCTGAACCAGACGGACATCGCCAGGAGACTTGAAATCACATCCTCCAGCAGCGGCCTGGAAGACATGACGCCTTCGCGCTTGAGTGACCGGACGCGGCTTGCGCAAGTCATAGCAATATTCGGTCGCCACGGGCGGGGCGGCATCACGCCCGTGTTGGGACTAGGCCGATCTCAAACCAAAACACATTCGACGCGCCCGGATGCCCCGCTCGTGGCGATTGCGCCAGGGGACGAACCTCGGTCATGTTCTATAGCGGACAACCGAATGGAGCATGCGGGACGCGAACTTTCATTGCACCGGCCCTCTGCCGGACGAACAAACCGCTGGCGGCGTGCTAGATGGAAACTAACGCAAACTTCTCCCTAGTGGCGTGGATCGTTGGCATTCTGATGCTTACGACCATCGCTTTCGCGATGTGGCTAATCGATCCCAGACCAAATCAGGAAACATATCAGATCAAGTTTGATCGCTCCGTGGAAGGCCTTCAGTCGGGATCGACTGTAACACTATCGGGAGTCCCTGTGGGACAGGTAACATCGGTCCGTCTGGCGGAAAATGAACCGGAAAACGTGGTCGTTGTTCTGACTCTCGATCCTTCTGCGGCGAAAGTCCACGGCCTTGAAGCGACAATCAGCACGGATCTGATAACTGGAGAGGCTGCGCTCGTGCTCGAGGGCCGACGGGGTCGTCAGGGCATTTACACCGACAAGTCAGGAAAAAAGATCATTCCCGCCGCGGACGAAACCGGACTATTGGGGAGGGATGCGACCGCCACTGTAGAGACCGTGGCAAATAGCATTCGCGCTCTGAACGAAGGACTGGAGCCAGAAAAGCAACGGGTGATCACCTCCGATCTTGTCCGGCTTCGAGTCACGACGGCCGCACTCGCATCGGACGCCGAAGGTTGGGACGAACGATTGGCCTCAACAAAAGGAAGATTGTTAGACTTAGGGCAAAGGGTTGGTGGATGGGGAAATAATCTTCGAGATGCAGATCGGCGGATCTCAGGGCGGAGCGCTTCTGCTATCGCGCAACGACGCCTTCGCCAATTCAGGGAGGGGGTGCAGAACGCTGAAAACAAACTTTCCCAGATAAGGAGTGGCATTCCGGCGGTCGAAGATTCTTTGGTTGAAGGTGAAACGGACCTTCGCGAGCTTAGTCGCGAACTTGCTCCTCTCAGTGAAAAAATCGAAGATATTCAGGTTGAGGGAATTACATCAAATCCTCCCCTCCCAGACTATCGGCCAAAAAGAAGAGAAGCTGGAACGAATATCGATGATTTAAAGTAAACCGAACGGATGACTGCTTCCGGGCAGAGCGCGCAGCCCGTAGAATAGCGGAGATTGGAGCGCAAAGCGGATAACGACCTACTCCGCGGTCAAGTTTGAAATTGAAATTCCGAGTCCTAAAAAAGGCATCGAACCAATACATTAGAGGGATTTTGCGGGCCTTTTGCGGGCTTTTCAGCTTGACCGAAATATCTAAACATCAGAAATTAAACGGAAAAGAAGTTCGAATGTGATGCCTCTTCTGGCACCATATCTGGTCAAAGATGGGAACACTCCCCTCCAAACGGGGGAGCCCCTTCGCCAGAACTGATTTCGATCCTGTTATCGTGATACGATCCTTCGATACTTTCACCTCGGATACCAGCATTGGCAGGTAGGCGCTTCGCAGGGCGCTGTCTTCGTCGTGTAGCTTGGCTGACAATTGCTGAGAGAATTTATCCAGCACGGCAGGAGTGATCTTTCTAGACCCTCGTGCAAGCTGGCTTTCCAACACATCGATCCGGGACGTGATTGCCGCAACTGCCTCGCGATTGTTACCCAGCCACTGCGCGAACTCAGGATCGCTGGGTTTCATGATACCCTCTTCGATCAGATCCAGCAGGCGATTGATGGCAGTGCGTCTCCTGGTGCGCTCCGCATTCGCCTGCGTAAGCTCCTACTCCATGCGCTGGCGCTTATCGTCCGACAGTTCCAAAACCTCCTTCGGTAGCTCTTCCAGGCGTCCACGACCGAGCAAGCGCTTCTCAACAGCGCTGAATACGGCTTCATCGAGCTTCTCGCGTCTAACGTTCGGACACGTGCACTGCTGACCAACGTTCGTTCGCTCGTTGCACTTGTAGTAGTAATATTTCTTCTTTGACTTGGACGTTCCTGAGCCGATCGTCATCCCGGCCCCGCAGTTTGGCATGCCGCATTTCGCGAGCCCGGTCAGAAGCGTAGTTCCGGCGGCTTCATGTGGTGCCATGCGCAGCGGACTGCGGGAGGCGCGTAAAGCCGCGACGCGTTCGAACTGATCGCGGTTGATGATCTTGGGGCAAGGAACTGCGATCCAGTTCTCGCGCTCGGGAACTACTCCATCGTCGTCGGCGGTTTTGTCGTAATATACGCCGGTATAGGTTTCGCGTGAAAGGATACCGGCGAGGTTACCATTGGAAAACTTTGCACCGCGCAGAGTCGTGCCACGATCATTCAGCGTCTTCACGATCCAGCGACCGCCACGACCTTGGTCAGCCCAATCGAAGATCTCACGAACGATCAAGCCACGCCAGCATCAACGAACTGCCGAGCGGCCAGTGCAGCTTTCTCTCCTCGGGGCCGATCGGCGTTTCGTTGATACTGGCGTGGCGCGCGATCATCAGGTCCATGGGGTCGAATTCCCAGTTCTCGTTGCCATAAGCCCGAAACCACTGATGGCTGTCGTCGCGATATTCGTAGGCATAGCGCACTGCGATCCGCGCACCGTCGAACGCCCACAGCTCCTTCACCAGCCGGTAAGCGTGTTCGCGTGCCCATTTGCGTGCGAGGAACGCGCGCACCTCTTCGCGTCCGACTGGAAATTCGACCCGGTTGCGCCAGCGCGTATCGGGCGAATAGGCCAGCGAAACCTTGTCGGGATCGCGGCTGTTCCAGCCGTCTTCGGCCAGCCTTACCTTCTGTGTGGCGGTTTCGAATGTGAAGGGCGGCAGCGGCGGACGCTCGGTCATCTCATGTCTCCGGCAGAGGGATGGGAGCGGCGGCAGGCCCGGCAGAACCTGCCGTCGCTCGATACTTCAGGGGTTACAGGTCTTCGACCGACACGTGCTTGATGCTGCTCCACTTCTCTTCGGCGGTACGCAGAATGTTATCCCTGTCGGCGAGATATTTCTCGAACACCGCCGCATTGACGAAGAGGTAGAGCTTGCCGTCGACGATGTCCGCGAAGTGCGGGTCGCCATCGAGCTTCCGTCCCAGCGCGACGGCATAGGCACAGAAGCCGCCATATTGCGGCAGGTAGCGATCGGGATCGGCCTGGAACCGCTCAACCGTAATGGCCGAGGCGAAGTAATAGGCGACGCCATCGTGGACGACCGTGTGGGCAGCATCCCCTTCGGCCACTGCATTGGCGGTGCTCAGTACGACCGGATCAACGCCGTGTACGCCGAGGCCGACGCCGTCGAGCGTGTAGCCCTTGCTGACATTGTATTCGTCGTCGGCGAGCGCGGGCGCGGCTGGCGCGACGGCCAGCAGGACCGCGACGAGGATCGAATTGGGACGCAGGTTCTTGGTCATTGATGGTCTCCTTCTAGACTGTCGGTGGGACGGGGGTGACGGCAGGCGACCGCGCTGCAGGGGTCGGTGAGCGGTGCAATCGGCTGCCGCCGGGCCGGGCCGGGTGCGGGCTGGGGCAGGAAGCCCGGGCCGGTTTCCGGTGAAGCGCGGCGCGCTATTCGTATGCGGCGGCGATCGCGCGCAGGGTGCTGGCGGTGTTGTCGACCTTGCTCGCAATCATGCGGAAATTGACGAGCGAGGCGGCATAGCCATCGTAATGCTCGGTGATCGCGCCAGCGGTCGCGTCGGTCACGACCATCACTTCGAAGCCTGCCTCGATCAGCGCGCGCATGTGCGATTCGGTGCACAGGTTCGACGACATGCCGCCCAGGATCACCTTGGAGATGCCCGCCTTGCGCAGTTGCAGGACGAGGTCGTTGCTGTCGGGCCCGTATACCTTGTGCGGGCTGGTCACGACGGTGCGGCCATTCTCGATGATCGGCTTGTAACGCTCCAGCCAGTCCGCGCCCGACCCTGCGAACCCTTCGAGGGTAAGCGCATGCGGGCGATCGAACATGCCGATACCGTGCATCAGCGTTTCCAGCGTGCCCTCGAACTGCCAGCGATGATCGTGTTCGAAATAATAGTGCGGCGAGATGAAGATCGGCATACCGTGGCGGTCGGCGGCAAGGAACAGATTCTCGATATTCTCGACCGTACGGTTAGCGGTGATGCTCTCGCCGACCACACCCCAGGTGACGCCGTCGGGCGAGAGAAAATCGTTCTGCGGATCGGTGATGACGAGCGCGGTCCTTCCCGGTTCGATATCGAAGCCGGGCATCGGCAGGCCATCGTCGACCGGCGGCTGGGTCGCGCTGACGGCGCGAGGCTGTGCGGTGGCCGGCACAGCGGATGCCACGGTCAGGGCTATCGTCGCTACCGAAGCGAGCGCGGCCGCGGCCAGGCGCTGTCGGGTGATCGTATCGCACGTCATCATAGGCTCCTTCTCAAGACTTGGACCCGGCAGGTCGGCGCCGATGGGGCGCTCGCCACACCGGCGGTCGGTCACCTGAATAGGTTGCGAGGGCCCGAGCGTTCTTGCCCGCGGATGCCGTTTGATTGACGCCAGGTGCCAAACGCGGCGCGATGCGCTACAGGAAGGCAGGGTTTTTTAAGGGTCGCTGTGCAGAATTTCCGGGGGCACGGGTGGAAATATCGTCGCTATTCTCGGCCAAGGCGGTCGCGCAGGCCGACCCGCAGGTGGCGGATCGGGCGTTGGCGCGCGTGGGGATCACGCGTGAGGCGCTGGCCGATCCTGCCAGCACGGTCGACGTGTCGCAGCACCATGCGCTGTTCGGGGCGCTGGCCGAGCCCGAACGCCCCGATATCGGCATCCACATGCGTACATCGGCTTCCATGCGGTGCGAGGATTTCGGGACGCTGGGCCTGACCATGCGGTCCGCGCCCGACCTGCGCGGTGCGCTGACGCGGCTCGATCGCTATGTGCGGCTGTTCAACCGCTATTCGGTCTTCGCCCTGTCCGATTTCGGATCGGAATGGTGGTGGACCAATTCGCGCGGTGCGGACAGCGACGGCGCGCGCCTGTCGCACGAAGCGGGGCTGGGCACCTTCCTGACGCTGTGGCGCGACGCGAATGGAGAGGATCTGACGCCCGCGCGGGTCCAATTCATGCACCAGCCGGTCGGCTCGCTCGCCCCGCTCGAGGCGCTGTTCCGCTGTCCGGTCACCTTCGGGGCGGAAATCGACGCGATCGTGCTGCGCAGCGAGGATCTCGACCGGCCCAACCGTGTGGGCGACAGGCACATCTGGGAGTTCCTGCGGGGGCATCTGGAAGAGAGTATCGCCGGGACCGAGGAAGACCATCTCGACCGCGACGTCTTGGTCTATGTCGCCAATACCCTGAGCGAAGGCGTGCCCAGGCTCGAGGATGTCGCCCGCCATCTGGGCATCGGCAGCCGCACCTTGCAGCGTCGCCTGTCCGACCTTGGCCACAGCTACCAGTCGCTGGTCGACGAGGCGCGGCGCGAGGTTGCCTTGCGGCTGGTGGCGGAAGGGCGCCAGTCGCTCGTCGAAGTAGCGTTCCTGACCGGGTTTGCCGAGCAGAGTTCGTTCACGCGCGCCTTCAGGCGCTGGTCGGGTACGACACCGCGCAAGTATCGGGAAACCTCGTCCCGCATGCCCGCGGGCGTCCTGGGGCAGGCAACGCTGGCGGGTCAGCGCCTGCGCGCCTGACCATCAGAGCTCGCTCGTCCGGCGGGAGCGCCGACGCAGGCGCAAGCCGATGATCATCGCCAGCAGCAGGATCACCGCGAGCCCCAGAGCGAACCAGAACAGCGCAGTCTCCATCCCGGCGGCGAAATCGAGATTGTCGACATTGCCGGTCTTCCAGAAGACCCACTCCCCGGCCAGTTCGGTCGCAAGCGAGCCGTGCCCTGTCGAGAGGATCACGATGCCGTCGCCCGTCGCGGGGTCGATCCTTGCGGCGGTGTTGATCGCCGGGCCGTTCTGCCCGTCGTGACCGATCACGAAGCTGCCGCTGGCGTTGGGCGCATAGAGCATCGCGCCGAGGCCCCAGATATCGGCGCCGAGCTGCGAGGCGTGCGAAGTGGCGATGAGGTCGAGCGTGTCGTGCGACAGCACGGGCTGCTCGCCATCCGGCCCCTGCACGGCGAGAAACCGCGCGAGATCGTCCGCGGTCGTGAACAGCGAGGTCGCGGCCAGCGCGGTATACCAGCGGAAGGGCTCGACCGGCCCGTCGGGCCGGAAGTTCTGCGCAAGGCCCAGCTCGAGCGCGCGCTCGTGATCGAAGGTGGTGCGCTCCATACCCAGCGGGTCGAAAACCGCGCGATCCATATATTGCGCGAAAGGTTCGCCCGAAACCTCCTCGATCACCAGCTGTAGCAGCGTGTAGCCGCCACCCGAATACTGCCACTGCGAACCGGGCTCGCTTCCCAGCCGCACGGTGCCGCTCTTGCCCGGCGAGGCGTCGCGCGCGCGGGTGAGCGAGTCTTCCAGCGTCTGGCGATCCTCCTTCGCCGCGAAGCCATCATAGCCGAGGCCATCGTCGAGCCCCGCCGTATGGCTGAGCAGGCGGCGCATAGTGACGCCATCGGCATCGAATTCGCTGTCGGGCAGTTGCCAGCGCGAGAGATAGGTGGACACCGGCGCGTCGAGATCGATCCGGCCGTCCTCCACCAGCGCCATGACGCCCCATGCAGTGAGCCACTTGCCGAGCGATGCGACCTGAAACAGCGTATCGCCGTCGACCGGATCGCCCTGCGACAGAGCGAAGCTGCCGACCTCGCGGCCATCTTCGAGCATCACGAAGGCCAGATTGCCGCGATTGTCCGCCATCGAACTGGCCTTCGCCGCGGCAACGAAGGCCTGCGGGTCGTCGCCTTCAACAAGTGGACTGCGCAGCCAGCCCTCGCTCAAGGTCGCGAAGACGAGCGCCGCCCACGCCACACAGACCGCAAGCGTTCCCAAGATCAGAAGCCCATAGCGTTTCATCCAACCCTCCCTGTGGCCGCGCCGAGTTCGAGCGCGGCGAGTGCATAAAGCGTGCCGGTCACGATGCAACCGAGCGTGCGGAAATGGTTGAGGGCGGTCCAGCGGCTTACGTAATGCGTCCAGTACTCCGCGGCCTCGGCACTTGCGGGGTCGACCCGCTCGAGCCGATTGTTCATCGGCACGTTGCCCAGAATCGTCATGAAAAGCGCGCTCGGCAGGTAGACTGCCGCCGCCGCGACGATCAGCACGGCAGCCGTGCCGTCGAGGGCGAAGTACGCATAGAGCGCGAAGCCCGGCGTAATCGCGCCGAGCGCAAGGATCGCGAACACGAACTCGGTCCGCAGCACAGTGCGGTTGATCCCCTGCATCGCTGCGATCCCGCTGACCGGCTCGGCCTGCGCGAGGCCGCGCATGACGAATTCGGAGAACGCCTTGAACACCCCGCCTGTGAGCATCGCCCACAGCGCGAGGAAGACGCACACATAGAGGCTCCAGTGATAACTCATGCCGCGATTTCCCAAGCCCCGGCGCGTGCGGCGTTTCGTGCATAGTGCGCGAAATCGCGCGGTGGGCGACCAAGCGCGCGTTCTACTCCATCGGCGAGGCTCGCGTTGCGCCCGTCGAGCACGGTCAAGAACAGATAGCCGAGCAGCCACACGATCTCTTCGGGGGCACCGGAATCGGCGAGCTGGCCGATGAATGCGTCGTGCGGCACGTCCACATAATCGATGGGTCGCCCGATCGCGTGCGCAAGGTCGCGGGCGACCTCGCGGAAGGTCATCAGGCGCGGGCCGGTGACTTCGTAGACCTCGCCAGCATGGCCTCCCTTGACTAAGGCAGCGAGCGCAACGTCCGCTACATCGTCGAGGTCAACGAAGGGTTCGGGGGTCTCGCCGCCCGGTAGCGCGATCGTGCCCCTGGCGACCATGTCTGCAAAAGCGCCTTCGGAGAAGTTCTGCGCGAACCAGCTGGCGCGCACGATGGTCCATTCGAGGCCGCTGTCCTGCACGATTTTCTCGCACGCCTGCGCCTCTGCCTCCCCGCGGCCCGAAAGCAGCACCAGCCGCTTCACCCCGTGCAGTTTCGCGCGCCAGACCAGCGCCGCGATCGCGTCTTTCGCCCCCGGGATTGCAAGGTCGGGCGCGTAGGAGATGTAGATGCTCGAAACGCCTGTCAGCGCATCGTCCCAGGTCTCTTCGCGCGCCCAGTCGAAGGGCGGGTTCGCCGACCGCGATCCGACGCGCACCGAAAGCCCGCGAGTGCGCAGCCGCTCCACGATGCGGCGCCCGCTATTGCCGGTCCCGCCGAGCACCAGAACGGGTTTATTGGACGTCGATACGGTCTGCATGGCTCGCTCCTTCTGTCTCGTTCGGCTGAGCGAATAGCGGCAGCAAGGGCCTGCGCTCTTGCTTCTGCGCGACAACTTCTTGGCCTGTCGCGTCAGGATGATTGGGAAGATCTCGTGTCGCGCTCAGACGGGCGCTTTCTCCTGCGCGGCAGTTGAGATCGCGGGAACCGCGAGGACCGAGTCAGCAAGCGTGGGCCCGGCCTCGGGCGACGCGCGAACTTCGGTCGCGATAAAGAGGGTGCCTAGCACGAACAGCGCACACAGAAGCAAGCCGAGTAGCGTATCAAGCAGCTCAAAATTAATGGAATTCATCATCGTTTCCTGTCGTGGGTGACGGTGATGAATTTATGGGAGTTGTGCCTTTCGGCCTCGCCGCCCGGTGTCAGAGTTTTGACCCGTCATGCCAGTCTTGTCGAATGAACGGTATCACGCACGTCAACTGATGCGGGATGCTGCGCTGGTTATAGAACGATTGGCCTGACTCTATTTAGCAGGGTTTGGAGGAAGGGCGGGCTCTCTCAGGGTAATAATGTCGTAATTTGCCAATAATTTGAGTGCCCATCTATGTCCTTTACGGGGCACCATCGGCTTGATCGCGGCAGGATGCCGGGGGTCGGTTTTTCTGACAGATCGATCATGCGAACCGCTCCGGCGTGCGCGCGCGCGTCGTTGACAACGACGGACAATCGCGCCACGCCTGAGCGATGCCGCGGGAAAAGAAGCGTTCGACGATCGTCGATGTCGCCAAGCTGGCGCAGGTTTCGCCCAAGAGCGTCTCGCGCGTGTTCAACAACGAACCGCACATCACCCCCGCGCTACGCAAAAAGGTGCTGCGCGCGGCGGAGGAACTCAACTACCAGCCCAATGTGATGGCGCAGGGGCTGGTGCGCCAGCAATCCTATCTGATCGGGCTGGTCTATGAAAAACCGAGCCCGAGCTATGTCGTCGAATTGCAGCGCGGCGCGCTCGAGCGGCTGCATGGCGAACGCTACCGGCTGATCGTGCTGCCGGTGGAATCGGTCAGCGACCACCCGCGCGACGTGGTTGCCACGATCCGCTCGGCCGCGCTCGACGGGGTGATCCTCGCACCGCCCGCGGCGGACCATCCCGACGTGCTCGACGGGCTGGCGCAGGCGCGCATCCCCTTTGCCCGCATCACGCCGCAATCGCGCGAGGAACTGGGGCTGGCGACGACGATGGACGATATCGCCGCCGGCCGCGAGATCGCCGAACACGTGATCGGTTTCGGACACCGGCGCATTGCCATCATCAAGGGCGATCCCGACCATCCGGTGAGCGAACAGCGGCTGACCGCCTATCGTGCGGCCTTCGCGGATGCGGGCGTCGAGTACCTGCCCGAACTGGTCGAGACCGGCGATTTCAGCTTCGAGTCGGGTTACGAGGCGACGCGGCGGATCCTGTCGCGCAAGCTGCGCCCGACCGCGATCATCGCGCAGAACGATGACATGGCGGTGGGGGCGATGTCCGCCGCGCGCGAACTGGGCTTCGACGTCCCGGGCGATCTGAGCGTGGTCGGCTTCGACGATTCGGAAATTTCGCGCGTGGTCTGGCCGCGGCTGACCACGGTGCGCCAGCCGGTGGTCGAGATGGCGCACACGGCGGCTGACATGCTGCTGCGCCAGCTCGCCGGCGAGGATCCCGGCCCTACCGTGGTCCATACGCACAGCCTGGTCGAACGGCTGACCGTGGCGCCTCCGCCCGCCTGAGCGGACCCATCGGCGCCTCTAGCGCGTCGTCCAGCCGCCGCCGGTGCCGAATTGGGGGCGGCGTGTCTCAGCCGGGTCGAGCAGGCGGTCGAGGATCGCGTCGTGCGTGGGCGCAGCGCTGCGGAACGCCTGCATTGCCCCGCGCAGCTGGTCGATCACCTTGCGCACCTCGCCGAAGGGCGCGGCCTCGGCGAGCGGATCGAGCGCCGCGGGGGTCAGCCCCATGCCGTGCATGACGTAGAACCAGCTGATGTCCGAAAACAGCTCGCGCTGGCGCGACATGATCCGTCCCGTGCGCGTGAAGAGCTCGATCTTTTCCGCCAGCGTATCGGGCAGGTCGAGGCCGCGCATATGGTCCCAGAAGGGTTCGCCCTCGCGCCGGTTGGGCACGTAATGCAGCAGCAGGAAGTCGCGGATATGCGCGTATTCGCGGTGCACGTCGCGATTGTAGGCCGCAATCAGCGCGGGATCGAAGCGGCGATCGGGAAACAGGTCGAGCAGCCGGTTCAGCCCGGTGTGGATCAGGTGGATGCTGGTCGATTCGAGCGGTTCGAGGAAACCGGCCGACAGCCCGATCGCGAGGCAGTTGCCGACCCAGGCGAGCTTGCGCAGCCCGGCGGTGAAGCGCAGTACGCGCGGATCGGCCTGCGGTTCGCCATCGAGCCCGGCGAGCAGCTGTGCCTGCGCATCGGCATCGGAAATGAAGTCGCTGGCATAGACCAGCCCATTGCCGGTGCGGTGCTGCAGCGGGATGCGCCACTGCCACCCGGCCGAGCGGGCGGTGGCGACGGTGTAGGGCGCGCGCTGCTCCTGCGCGGCAGTGGGGGCGGCTACCGCGCTGTCGCAGGGCAGCCAGTGTTTCCAGTCCTCGAAACCCGCCCCCAGCGTCTCCTCGATCAGCAGGCCGCGGAAACCCGAACAGTCGATGTAGAAATCGGCTTCGAGGCTCTCGCCATCGTCGAACTGCACCGCCGCGATCCTCTCGCCTTCGCCGCGCGTGGCGCCGACGATGCGGCTGTCGAGCCGCTCGACCCCGGCGGCCACGGCATGGTCGCGCAGGAAGGCGGCGACCAGCCCGGCGTCGAAATGCAGCGCATAGGCGACCGCGCCTCCGGGCCACTGCCCGTCGGGCGAGGGGAAGGCGAACTTGCCGTCCTCGGCCAGCGCGACCGAGGGGCACAGATCGGCAAGGGTCTCGCCATGCCCTGCCGCGCGGTTCATGCAATAATAGTGATGGAAGGGGCGCTGGTTGATCGTCACCCCGAGATTGCCGAAGGGGTGCCAGTAGGCATGGCCATGGTGCAGCCAGTCGCGAAACTGGATGCCCAGCTTGAAGGTGGCTTGGCAGCGGCGGATGAATTCGATCTCGTCGGCGCCGATATTGCGCAGGAAATCGAAGATCGGCGGGATCGTGGCCTCGCCCACGCCCACCGTCGGGATGGCGGAGGATTCGACCAGCGTGATGCGGCATCCACTGCCGCGCAGCACCTGCGACAGCAGCGCCGCAGCCGACCAGCCCGCGGTCCCGCCGCCGACGATGCAGATCGAACCGATCGCCTGCGCTTGGCCGTCGTCTGGGCGCATCGAAGCCGTCATGCCGGGTACCTTACCATCGAAAGCGGAGAAAACGATGGCGACCCTGCGGGCAGGGGCCGCCACCAGTTTCCGGAGAGGACCGCTGATCAGAAGTTGAACTTCACCCCGGCGTAGAGCCGGCGCGAACCCGATTCGAAGCGGAAGGGCAGTTCGGGGAATTGCAGATAGACCTTGGTATCCGCCTTGGTGATGTTGATCGCTTCGGCGAAGACCTCGAAATTGTCGGTCAGCTGGTAGCTGATCTGTCCGTCGAGCTGGCCGTAGGACTTCTGGTAAATGCCCAGCGTCCGCGTGACCGAGCCGTCGGAAAAGCCGAAATTGCCCAGATACTGTTTCGAACGCCAGCTGTAGGAGGCGCGCGCGGCGAACCCGTAGCGTTCGAAATAGACCTGCCCGTTGGCCGAGTGCTTGGACACGCCCGGCAGCGGGAGGTTGTCGGCAAAGTCGGTGCTGAAATCAGTGTCGGTGTCCGAGAAAGTGTAGTTCGCGGTAAAGCCGAGACCGAAGTCGAAGGCATATTGCGCGGCGAGTTCGAACCCCTTCACGCGGCCGCCCGATCCGTTGGCCGGCTGCGACACCGGACCCAGCCGCCCGCCCGCCTGGTCGTTGACGAACACCGCCACCGTCTCGTTGACGACGAAGCTGTCGACTTCCTTCCAGAACAGCCCGGCCGACAACAGGCCCTGATTGCCGAAGTAGTGCTCGACCCCCAGGTCGAACTGGTAGGCGCGGAACGGATCGAGCTCGGCATTGCCGCGCGAACCGCTGGTGAACTTGAACAGATCGTCAGCGGGATCGCGGGTGAAGTCGGTTGCGAAGCCCTGTCCCAGCGACACCAGCGGCTGGCGGGCGACGACCCGCGCCGCGGCAAAGCGGACCTTGCTGTCGTCGCCAACGTCGAACACCGCGTTCGCGCTGGGCAGGAAGTCGGTGTAGCTGCGCATCACCGTGGTGGTGGTGAAATCGCGCAGCACGCCGTTCCAGCTGTCGGTGCCCCAATAGCTGGGATCGGCATTGGCGGGCTGGTTCTGGTCGACCGTCAGGTCGGTGTTGACGATGCGCAGGCCGACATTGACGTGGTAGGGATCGTCCAGCCCCCCGATATCGGCCATGACATAGCCCGATTTGACTTCTTCCTTGACCCGGTAGGTCTGCAGCGGGTCTTCGAAGAAGGTGAAGGGCGTGTCGGGATAGAGCGCCTGGATCCATTCGAGCGCATTGGTCATCTGCGAGCGGTCGGCCACCAGCACCGTATCGCCTTCGACCCGGCCGCCGCCGGCGAAATTGGCGATCGCCTCCACCCGCTCGGGATTGCTCAGGAAGGTTTCGTAGGGCGTCAGCAGCGCGGGCGAATTGCCGAACCGGCTGCACCCGGCGAAGGCCGCCGGCTTGTTCACTTCGGGCAGGTCGCAGATCTTGTATCCGATCGCCCCGTCCTGGAAGTAGCTGTAGGGCGTCCAGTTGTAGGAGAAGCCGTCGACGCGTTCGGCCTCGGGGATCTGCGTGGCATCGAGTTCGCCCTTACCGCTGAGATCGGCGAGATAGCGGCCCGAGGTGAAGTCCACCGTGCGTTGGCCGTACCGGAAGCCCGCGCTCAGCGTGATGGTGTCCGCATAGCTGTCGTCGACGTCATAGGCGAAATCCGCACGGATCGAATGGCCGTCGATGTCCGACCGGTCACCAAATGCCCAGTGCGACTTGAAGAAGCCGAAGTCGGGATTGTTGAACAGGTCCTGCGGGCTGCCTGCGCCGATGCCGAAGCTGGGAAAGTCGCCATTGGTGTAAGTGAAATCGAAGGTCGGCGGCGCCGAGGCGTTCGGGGTGAAGCCGGGCTGCGGCCCCGAAGTGCCCGGCCCACGCACGCCATAGGCAGTGTAGCGCACGTCGTTGTTGGCCACTTCGCGTTCCATGCTCGAAGTCGCATAGGCAGCCATGACCGAGGCGCGGAAATTGGTATCGTTGTCCCATTCGAGCGCGAATTGCAGATTGTCCGACTTGATGTTGGACACGTCGACGAAGGAGATCGCCTCGGCCGACTGCGCCCGCACCGTGCCCTGCGTCAGCACGCCGTTCTCGTTGATCGAGTAATCCCCGACCAGGCCCTGCGATTCTCCCTGTCCGAAGGGGAATTTGACCGAGGCTTCGCGGGTGTCGATCTCAAGGTCGGAATGGAAATACTGGGCGCTGACTTCGAGCGCGTCGGTCGGCCGGTAGGTGATGCCCAGCGAAGCGCCCCAGCGCCGCCGGTACTGGTCGCGGTCGGTGACATAGCGGTATTCGGGCGCGTAGTAATTGGTCGGCACGGTCGCGGTGTCGCGGCGCCCTTCGGCGAACGCCCAGTTGCCGCGGTTGTCGCCGCCCAGCACGTTGACGTGGTTGTTGGTCTTTTCGTAGCTGAAGGATGCGATGACCCCCAGCCGGTCGTTGAAATTGTAGCCCAGCACGGCGGCGCCGGCGGGTTCCCAGCCCGAAATCTCGCTGCCCTTGCTCATTTTCGCGTTGCCCGCCAGCGTCAGGCCCTGCTTCAGGTCGAGCGGGTTGCGCGTCTTGAGATTGACGATCCCGCCCAGGCCGCCCGACAGCAGCGAGGCATTGGGCGACTTGAACACTTCGATCCCGCCGATCAGTTCGGACGGCACGCCTTCGAGGCTGTCGTTGCGATTGTAATTGCCTTCGCCGACCTTGTAGACTTCGAGCCCGCTGACGAAGAGCTCGCCGTTGAGCAGCGTGACGTTCTGTTCGAGCCCGCGAATGCGGACCTTCGAACCCTGGCCGTTCTCGCGGTCGATCTGGATGCCGGGCAGGCGCTGGAGCGATTCCGCCACGTTCTGGTCGGGGAACTTGCCGATGTCCTCGGCGGTGACCGATTCGATGATCAGGTTCGATTCGCGCTTGGCCTCGAGCGCGTCTTCGAGCGAGGCCCGGAAGCCGGTGACGACAATGACATTCCCGCCCGGATCGGAGGCCTGCTGGCCGGTGTCGGTAGCGTCCTGCGCCTGCGCGAAAGCCGGCGCCGCATGCGACCCCAGCGCCAATATCGATGCGGCGGCCAGCAACGTCGACCGGTTACGCAAAAATCCCGCTGTCCATTTCAGTATCCCTCCCAAGCCGCATCTTGTGTGCGGACCTCTCAACAGTGCGTTGACCCGCCATGCGACCCGACTCGGGGTGCTGGCGATCATCCGCGACTTTACTGGTTGCATATTTCTGTCAACGTTGTCAAACAAAGCCCACAACAAGCTGCCGGAGCGGGTTTTTCGCAGGGCGCACTGTCAACCTTGTCAGCGCCTTTCGGACGCGCCTCGGGCGGCCGCCGCATGGGATGGGGTTTATGCTTTCGAAGACGATACTTCTGGCGGCCGGATCGGCCGCGCTTGCACTCTCCGCGCAAGCGGCGGATTCCGCTGCCGCATCCGCGGCGGATTCCGCTGCCGCATCCGCGGCGGAGGACATTCCGGCGGCAAGGGTCCATCCTGAACGCTGGCCCGAAGTGGCGTTCCCCACGGTCCTGACCGAAGCGGGCGAGGCGCGGGTCCAGGCGATCCTCGCGCGGATGACGCTCGAACAGAAGGTCGGGCAGATCATCCAGGCCGACATCGCCAGCGTGACGCCCGAAGACGTGCGCCGCTACCGGCTCGGCTCGGTGCTCAACGGCGGCAATTCGGGCCCCGGGGGCGACGATCTGGCCCCGGCGCAGGACTGGCTCGCGCTTGCTGATGCCTTTTACGAGGCCTCGATGGATGTCGGTCCCGGCGAACCGGCCATCCCGATCGTGTGGGGCACCGATGCGGTGCACGGCCACAGCAATATCGTCGGGGCGACGATCTTCCCGCACAACGTCGGACTGGGCGCCGCGCGCGATCCCGAACTTATCGAGCGGATCGGGAAGGTCACTGCAGTCGAAATCCGGGTGACCGGGCAGGAATGGACCTTCGCCCCCACCGTCGCCGTGCCGCAGGACTATCGCTGGGGCCGCGCCTATGAAGGCTATTCCTCCGATCCCACGCTGGTCGCCGCCTATGTCGGCAGCATGATCCGCGGTCTGCAGGGGCCGCCCTCGACCACCCCGATCCTCGCCGGGCCGCATGTCGCGGCGAGCACCAAGCACTACCTCGCCGACGGAGCGACCACCGATGGCAAGGACCAGGGCGATGCGGTGATCTCCGAACTCGAGCTGCGGCTGGTTCACGGCGCGCCCTATATTCCCGCGATCGAGAGCGGCGTCGCTACGATCATGACCAGCTTCTCGAGCTGGAACGGCGTCAAGCTGTCGGCGCATCGCGGGCTGGTGACCGATGTGCTCAAGGGCCGGATGAATTTCGGTGGTCTGGTGATCACCGACTGGAACGCGCATGGCCAGGTCGCCGGGTGCAGCAACGCCAGCTGTCCGCGGGCGGTCGATGCGGGGATCGACATGTTCATGGCGCCCGACAGCTGGCGCATGCTCTATGACAGCACGCTGGCGCAGGTGCGCGACGGCACGATCGCAATGGAACGGCTCGACGATGCGGTGGCACGCGTGCTGCGGCTGAAGGAACGGCTTGGCCTGTTCGACATGGGCAAGCCCTCGCAGCGCGCGCTGTCGGGCGAATACGACTTGCTCGGCGCGCCCGATCACCGTGCGGTCGCGCGCGAGGCGGTGCGCAAATCGCTGGTGCTGCTCAAGAACACCGGCGTGTTGCCGCTGCAGCCGGGCGGGCGGATCCTCGTCGCGGGCGATGCGGCGCACGACATCGCGCGCCAGTCGGGCGGGTGGACGCTGAGCTGGCAGGGCACCGGGCTCGACAACAGCCTGTTCCCCGGTGCGACATCGCTATGGGAAGGGATCGAGCAGGCGGCCACCGCCAGCGGTGGCAGCGCCGAACTCTCGCCCAAGGGCAGCTTCACCGAGCGCCCCGATGCCGCGATCGTCGTGTTCGGCGAAACCCCCTATGCCGAATTCCAGGGCGATATCGCCTCGCTGCAATTGCGCCCCGAACTGCGCCGGCCGATCGCCACCATTCAGCGGCTGAAGCAGCAGGGTATCCCGGTGGTGGCAGTGATGCTCACGGGCCGCCCGCTCTATGTCAACGAAGCGCTCAATGCGGCGGATGCCTTCGTCGCCGCGTGGCTGCCGGGGTCCGAGGGCGGCGGCGTGGCCGACATGCTGTTTGCCGCAGCGGATGGCGCGCCGGCGCATGAATTCCAGGGCCTGCTGCCGACCGTCTGGCCCGCCACTGCGCAGCACGGCGGCGAGACGCTGTACCCCTTCGGCTACGGGCTGCGATATGCGCACGGTCCGCGCGCGTGGACCGCGCTGCCCGAAGACAGCGGCGTGAGCGATGATGGCAGCGACGGCGGCGTGTTCTTCGACCGCGGCGTACCCGCCTCGTCATGGTCGCTGACCGTGTCGCGCGCCGATGGCACCAATGCGCTGCGCGTGACCACCGTCCCCGCCGAGGCGCACGGCGGCCGCGTGCGGATCGCGGCCACCGATCACGGCGTGCAGGAAGGCGCGCGCAGCTTTGCCATCGCTGCGCATGCGCAAGGCGCGGCGCTCGAGCTGTCGACCTTCGACCCGATCGACCTGAGCCGCGAAACCAATGGCGACATGCTGCTGCTGGCCACGGTGCGGCGCGATGCGCCCATCGCGCGCCCGCTGTCCATGTCCGTCCGCTGCGATGGGGAGCCGTGCGGCGCGGCGGTGCCGATCGCCGAATTCGGCGAACTGGCCGAAGGCGAGTGGCAGACGCTCGGCGTTCCGCTCAAATGTTTCCGCGCCGCGGGTGCCGACATGACGCGGATTTCGTCCCCGTTCCGCCTGATGGCCGATGGCGACGCGGGGCTGAGCATCGCGCGGGTTGCGCTGGGCAGCCTGTCCGACGCCGATGCAATCGCCGATTGCCCGACCGGGTAGGCCGGCTGCTCAGCCTGCGGGAACCGGGCTTTCGCGGACGGCGAGGATCGCCAGCCCGCCCGCAGCGGTGAGCGCGGCGAAGGCGACCAGCACGGCGGTGAAATCACCGGGTGTCGCGAGCTGCCAGACGAGCAGCGTGCCGATCATCGCGGGCAGAGTGTTGGCAAGGTTGACCAGGCCGAGGTCGCGCCCGCGCCGGTCGGGTCGCGGCAGCAATTGCATCGCGAAGGTCGTGTTGAGGCTGAGGAACACCGCGGTCCCTGCCGAGAACAGGCAGAAGGCCGCCGCGCCCTGCCACGCGTTCACGGCCCCCGCCATCCCGGCAAGTCCGGCCGCGCCCACCAGCGCTGCGACGCACTGGAACGGACGGCGCCTGCCCAGCCGGTCGGACCAGCGCCCTGCCAGCAGCGCGGCGGGCAGCGGGATCAGATAGGAAAGCATCAGCACGCTGCCGACCCAGGCGGCAGTGCCGCGTCCGCCGGGCCGCAGGGTCTGGAAATAATACAGCAGGTACAGCCCCAGAGTGGCGCAGGCGAGCTGGACCAACAGCCGTGCGAGCGAGGCGAGCACGATATCGCGCTTATCCCGGCGCTGCGCGGCGGGCGGTTCGGGATCGCCGGTGCGGGCGCGCATCGCCAGCAGCGGCAGTGCCAGCGCGGCCGCGGCCAGCGGCACCAGCACGAAGCGCGCGCTCTCCGACAGGCCCGACGCGGCCAGCAGCAGCACCGAGAACCCCGCGGCGACCGGATTGCCCAGCGCCAGCAAGCCGCCGGCCAGCCCCTTGCGCGCGGCGGGGACTTCCTCGGCGATGATCGCGAACAGCGGCGCGAGCACTGCGTTGATCGCCGCCTGCGCCAGCGCCACCGCGGCCACCAGCTCGACCGGATTGCGCGCCAGCACCAGCGCGGGATAGGATGCCGCGAGCGCAATTAGGCCCGCCACCACCCACGGGCGGCGCCCGCCGCCGCGGGCCACCGACAGATCGCTCAGCCAGCCGAACAGGATATTGCTCACGCTCGCCGTCACGCCGCCGACCAGCACCGCTGCGGTGAGCAGGTCGATCTTGGCGAGATGCGCCAGCGCCTCGACCCGCATCGGCAGCAACAGCGTGACCAGCGGTAGATAGGCGACCACGCCGCCTGCATGCGCAAGGCCGACCGCCAGCAGCAGCGGCGTCGTGTGCGGGCGGGGCGCGGCGCGGTCCATCGGGTAGCAGCCTTGCCCCGCGCCGGAGCGCAAGGCAATCGGCCGGGCGCGGACGGTTCAGTCGCTCGCCGGGCGCCGCGCGTAGATGCCGAACACCGCGATCACCGCATAGCAGGCGGCGGGCAGCGCCAGCGACAGCGCGAGGCTGCCGCTGAGATCGGCCAGCGCGCCGGTGGCCAGTGGGATCACCGCGCCGCCGAAGATCGCCACATTGATGATCCCCGATCCATCCGCCGCGCGGCTGCCCAGCCGTTCGCAAGCGAGCGAAAAGATCGTCGGGAACATGATCGAGTTCATCAGCCCGATCGCCAGCAGGCTGTATGCAGCCAGCGTACCGCTGCTGTTGGTCGACAGCGCGATCAGCGCGATCGCGCCGACCGCCACTGCGGCGAGGATCTTGCCCGGGCTCACCAGCCGCAGCATCGCCGAACCGATGAAGCGCCCGATCATCGCGCCGCCCCAGTAGAGGCTGACCATCCAGCCGATCACGCTTTCGGGGCGGCCGAGCACGTCGTCGAGCGTGAGGTAGTTGATGACGATCGAACCGATCGCGACCTCGGCGCCGACATAGAGGAAAATGCACAGCGCGCCGAAGCCGAAGCGGGGCCGGGCGAGCAGGTCGAAACCCACGAGCCCGCTCGCGGCCTCGTGCTTTTCGCCCTGCAACCGGTTGCGGAACAGCCAGACCGCGCCCGCGACCACGGTGATTGCCGCCGCGAGGCCGAGGTAGGTCTTCACGATCATCGCCGATTCCGCAGTGCGGTAGGCGGCCAGCGCGGCGCCTTCGAAATCCTCCGCCGAAACATCCGCTAGCGTGCCCAGGATCAGCCCCGCGCCGACCAGCGGGAAGACGAAGGTGCCGAAGGAATTGAACGCCTGCGCGAAAGTCAGCCGGCTGTGCGCGGTCTCCTGCGGGCCCAGCAGGCTGATCAGCGGATTGGCCACCACCTGCACGATCACCACCCCGCTGGCGAGAATGAACAAGGCCAGCAGGAACAGCGGATAGGTCGCCGTGGTGCTGGCGGGGATGAACAGCAGGCAGCCCGCGGTCATCGTCATCAGCCCGGCCACCGCGCCGCGCATGTAGCCGATCCGCTTGACCAGTTTCGCCCCCGGGATGCCGATGACGAGATAGGCGGCGAAAAAGCAGAACTGCACCAGCATTGCTTGCGTGTAATTGAGCGTGAACAGTTCCTTCAGCTTGGGGATCAGCACGTCGTTGAGACTGGTGATCCCGCCGAAGATGAAGAACAGCGCGAAGACGAAGGGGGGCAGGCTGGGGGCGTGGACATGGCCTTCGCCTTCGGCCGGTGCCGGATCGCTCGACGAGATTTCCGTCGCCGCGTCTGCCGCGGGGGTCGTTGCCGTTACCACTTGTCGTTCTCCCCAATCCGCCCGGCCACCATCGCATGCGGCGGGCTTCCCCGGTGCGGAGTAGGTCGAACGCTGCATTCTGTCAACGTTGTCAGGAACTCTCGCGCGGCTCTTTCGCCGCGCTGCCTCGCGTATCCGCCCTGCCATTCGCGGGGGTGGGAGAACGCTTGGTCGATGGGGCTTTGCGGCGGGTCGCCGCACGGCTAGCGTCGCCGCACGATCCCTGGGGAGAATTCCACGTCATGACCACCACTTTCACGCGCGTCGCATCGGCGATCGCCATTGCCTGCGCCACGCTTTCCGCACCCGCCGCGCTGGCGCAGGAACCCGCGGCCGAAGCAAGCGATGCGGCGGCCGCTGCCGCGCTGCACGCGCTGTTCGAACGCAGCGAAGCCGCCATGCTCGACCGCAATCCGGTGACCGCCTTCTTCCGCGGTGATTTCTCCGATGCCGACAGGATGGGCGATTATTCACCCGCCAGCTATGCCGCGGACCGCGCGGCGGCGCAGGCCAATCTGGCCGAACTGGCGACGATCGACCGCGCCGCGCTGGGGGAAACCGACCGCATCGCCTACGACGTGTTCGAATACACGCAGCAGCGCACGCTGGCGCAGACCGCGCCCGACGTGCTGCCCACCGTGCTCGCGCTGCCGATCGACCATTTCCGCGGGCTGCATGTCTTCTACCCGCGCTTTTCCGCGCCCGGCGCGCTGATGCCCTATGATACGGTGCAGGATTACGAGAACAATTTCAGCCGCCACCGCGCGATGGCGGAGATCATCGACCAGGCGATCGCGCGCTTCCGTACCGGCGCGGCGCAGGGCATCACGCTGCCGCGCATGTCGGTCGAATTGATGATCGAACAGCTCGACCTGCAAACCGGCGCGCCGATCGAGCAGAGCCCCTATTGGGCGCCGGTCGCCAATTTCCCCGACAGCATCGACGAAGCCGAGCGCGCGCGGCTGACGCAGCAGCACCGCGAAGTGCTGACCGGCACGCTGATGCCCGCGCTGCAGAAGCTGCGCGATTACCTGGCGAGCGAATATCTGGCACAGTCGCGCACCAGCATCGCCGCAACCGACAATCCCGGCGGCGAGGCCTATTACGCCTACCGCATCGAGGACAACACGACGCTGCCGTTGACCGCGCAGCAGATCCACGACACCGGACTGGCCGAGGTTGCGCGGATCAACGCCGCGATCGACGCCGCCGAAGCGGAAGCCGGTGGCCGCACCGGCGCCACCTACACCAGCAAGGCCGACCTGCAGGCCGCGTGGTACGAAGTGGCCGAGCAGGTCGATCCGCTGATGGACGAGGTGTTCCTGCGCCAGCCCGAAACCGAACTGCGGATCGAGCCGTACGAACCCTACCGCGAGAAATTCAGCCTCGCCGCCAGCTACATGGCGGGCAAGGCCGACGGGTCGCGTCCGGGCACCTTCTATTTCAGCGGCTACAACGTCGCCGAACGCGAGCTGGGCACCTCGATCTCGCTCTACATGCACGAAGGCAATCCGGGGCATCACTTCCAGTCGATGTTCGCGATCGAGAACGAGGACCTGCCCGAATTCATGCGCTACGGCGGGTTCACCGCCTTCAGCGAAGGCTGGGGTCTTTATGCTGAGAGCCTCGGCTACGAACTCGGTCTCTATGACGATCCGGTCGAACGGCTGAAAGCGCTCGAGGGCGGTGAAATGCTGCGCGCGGTGCGGCTGGTGGTCGATACCGGCATGCATGCGCTGGGCTGGTCTAGAGAGCAGGCGATCGAATATATGGTCGCCAATGGCGCAGCGCGCGATTTCGCGGAAAGCGAGAGCGCGCGGTATATCGTGATGCCCGCGCAGGCGCTGGCCTACAAGACCGGCGAATTGAAGATCAAGCAGCTGCGCGCGCGCGCCGAGGCCGCGCTGGGCGAGGATTTCGACGTCCGCGCCTTCCACGAACAGGTGCTCAACACGGGCGATATCCCGCTGCCGGTGCTGGAAGCCAAGATCGATGCCTGGGTCGCGGGCGGGGGGCAGTAAGGGCATGGCCATGAAACACAGGGTCCTGCAGGTCGCCTCGGCGCTGGCGATGGCCGGCGCCGCGCTGGCGGCCCCCACAGCGCAGGCCTGCGACCAGGTCGAAACCGCGCAGAGCGACAGCCAGCGTCTGCGCACGCTGATGGCCGAAAGCGACGCCGCCTTCCTCGACCGCAACCCGCGCGCGGCGTTCTATCGCGGCGACTTTTCCGATGCGGGTAGCCTCGGCGATTTCTCGCCCGCGGCCTATGAGACCGAACGCGCGGCAGCGATGTGCGATATTGCCGCGCTCGCGACGATCGACCGCGCGGCGCTGACGCCGGGCGAGCGGATCGCCTACGATACCTTCCGCTATTCGCAGGAACGCACGCTGGCCGCGACCGAGCCCGACGTGCTCAAGACCATCCTCGCGCTGCCGATCGACCACTTCCAGGGTATCCAGGGCTCCTATCCGGGCCTGTCGGCACCCGATGGCGTGATGCCGTTCGCGGCGGTTGAAGACTATGCCGACAATGTCGCACGGCATGCCGCCTATGCGCAGATGGTCGACGATGTCATCGCGCGCTTCGACATGGGGCTGGAGCAGGGCATCACCCTGCCGCGGCTGACGGTGGAGCTGATGATCGACCAGCTCGACACGCAGCTGGGCGCGCCGGAGGGCAGCAATCCCTATTACGCACCGCTGCGCCAGCTGCCCGAAAGCTACACCGAAGCGGAGAAGGGGCAGGCGCGCGCCGCGCTGATATCGGCGGTCGAAGGCACGCTCTATCCGGCAATGCGCAAGCTGCGCGCCTATCTGGCCGACAGCTACCTGCCGCAGGCACGCACCAGCATCGGCGCCACCGCAACACCCGGCGGCGATGCCTATTACGCCTACCGGATCGCCGAGATGACCACGCTGCCGCTGACCGCGGAAGAGGTGCACCGGCTGGGCCTGTCCGAGGTGGCGCGGATCAACGAGGCGCGCCAGCAGGCGATCGAGGAGCGCGGCGACCGCCGCCCGCCGGTCTACAAGACCAAGGAATCACTGCAGGAAGCATGGTACGAAGTCGGCCGGAAGGTCGATGCCGCGATCGGCCCGCTGTTCCTGCGCCAGCCCGAAACCGAGCTGCGGATCGAGCCGTACGAGCCCTATCGTGAGCAGTTCTTCCTCGCCGCGTCCTACCAGCCGGGCAAGGCCGACGGCTCGCGCCCCGGCACCTTCTATTTCAGCGGCTGGAACGCGGCCGAGCGCGAACTGAGCCCGTCCATCCGGCTCTACATGCACGAAGGCAATCCCGGCCATCACTTCCAGGTGATGTTCGCGGTCGAGGACGAAAGCCTGCCCGATCTGCTGCGGCACGGCTGGTTCACTGCCTATGGCGAGGGCTGGGCGCTCTATGCCGAAAGCCTCGGCTACGAACTCGGCCTGTATGACGATCCGGTCGACCGGTTGCAGGCGCTTGAGGATGGCGAATTGAAGCGCGCGGTGCGGCTGGTGGTCGATACCGGCATCCATGCGCTCGGCTGGACCCGCGAACAGGCGGTCGAATACATGGTCGAGAACGGCAATCCGCGCGATTATTCGGAAAACGAGGTCGCGCGCTATATCGCCATGCCGGGGCAGGCACTGGGCTACAAGATCGGCGAATTGAAGATCAAGGAATTGCGCGCGCGCGCCGAAACCGCGCTGGGCGAGGATTTCGACATCCGCCACTTCCATGAACAGGTGCTCGACAGCGGCAATATCCCGCTCACCGTGCTCGAAGCCAAGATCGACGACTGGATCGCCGCCGGCGGCAAATAGCCCGGCGCAAAAAACAGGGGCCGCGCGGTGGCATGCCGCGCGGCCCCTTTTTCATGCCCGTTCGGGGCGATCAGTCGTCGCTGGAAACCCCGGTGGTGCCTGCCGGAAGCACGGGGCGCTCGGCCGGCAGCGGCGCATCGCGGTCACCCGTCTTCAGATAGGTGTCGAACCAGCGCATCATGCGCAAATTGTAATCGTAGCGCGCGGCGGCCTTCTGGTTGCCGTGGCCTTCGCCGGGATAGAACACCAGCCGCACGGGCACGTCGGGCTTGCGGATCTTCATCGCCCGGTACAGCTCGAGGCTCTGGCCCGGGTCGACGCGCGTGTCTTCCTCGCCATGCATGATCAGCAGCGGGGTGCTGGCCTTGTCGACATGGAAGATCGGCGAGACTTCGAGCATCGCCATCCAGTCGTCCCACGGCCACTTGCCGCTGTGCACATTGTACATCTCGTAAGGGATGTCGCCCGTGCCGAATTTGCTGACCTGGTTGGAAATGCCGACGAACATCACGCCCGCGGCAAACTCCTCGCTCCAGCGGGTGGAGGACCATGCCGTGGCATAGCCGCCATAAGAGCCGCCGGTCACGCCGGTGCGGTCGGCATCGGCGATCCCTTCGGCGACCAGCGCGCGCTTGGCATCGACCAGGTCGGTAAACTCAGGGTCGGTGTAATTGCCCGTGTGCTGCTTGGAAAACGCGGTGCCATAGCCGGTCGAGCCGCGATAGTTGGGCAGGAACACCGCATAGCCCTGGCCCGCGGCGACATGGCCCGGCTTGGAATAGGCGGTCTGCCAGCCATTGCTGTCATGCGCCTCGGGCCCGCCATGGACGTTGAGGATCAGCGGGGCACCGCCGGCCGGTACGCCGCCGACCGGTTCGATCAGCACGCCTTCGACTTCCTGCCCGTCGCGTGCGGTATAGCGGAAGGTGCGCTGCTCGCCGAAGTCGATTTCCGACAGCCAGGGATTGTGCTGCGTCCAGCGGGTGAAGCTGTCGCCATCGAGGCGGAACAGTTCGGTCGGGTGCTGCGGCGCGCTGGCCTCGACCGCGATCACCGAACCGGCAGTTTCGACATTGCTGATGATCAGCGCGCCGGGATCGATCTCGCGTTCCAGCGAACCGTCGGCATTGTGGATGCGCAGCACGCTCTGCGCGCCGACATGGACCGCCGCGACCAGGCGCCCGTCGTCCATGTATTCGACATCGACCACGGCTTCGGGCGCGCCGGCATTGTGCGGGGTGACCACGCCGCTGGCCACGTCGACGAAGTGGATCGTGGTCGCAGCCGGATCGTTCATGTCGACCGCGGCGATCAGCGCCAGCCGGCTTGCATCGGGCGATATCTCGACATCGTCGATCTTGCCCGGGGTCTCGATCACCATGCGGACGGTGCCGCTTTCCATGTCGAGGATGTTGACCTTCTTGTTGACGTATTCATCGTCGATCAGCGTCGTCGGCGCGGTTTCGATCACGCCGGTGCGCGCGTCATCCGCGATCTGGAACGAGGTGACATAGCCGGGCAGCGAGACTTCCTGCGGCTCGGCGTCGGGCTCCATCCCGATCCGCGCGCGGAACAGGCGGTTGAACTGCGGCTCTTCCTCGTAGACCACCGAATTGAAACCGGCCTTGCTTTGCGCCGTGCGATCCTTGTCTTCCTCGGCGGCGACCAGCAGGTGCATGTGGCTGCCATCGGGCGACCAGGCATAGGAGCGCACGGCCGCGCCTTCGACATGCGCCAGCTTGCGCTGCGCGCCGCCATCGACGGGGATGCCCCAGACGGCCTTCTTGTCGTCGCCGTCGGCCCACATGAAGCTGACCATGCGGCCATCGGGCGAAAACTGGATGCCCGAGACATTCATGTCGGCGGGCAGGAATTCGCGGGCATTGCCCGGGCCATAGGCCATCGACAGCTGCTGCGTGGTGGTGCCGTTCTCCTCACCCGCGGTCACGTCGGGCAGCCGCGCGGTCGTATAGGCGACGCGCGCACCGTCGGGCGATACGGCGATGGTGCCGACGCTTTCGATCTTGGCGACGTCTTCAGGGGTCATCGGTCGGGCCTGCGCCTGTGCGGTAAGCGAAGCGGTGGCCAGCAGGGCGGCGGCAGTAAGCGGCGCGCGAAGGGTCATGTAATCGTGTCCTCTCAACGGAATGATGCGCCCGCTATAGCGCTGCGGGCGCATCGGGCAAAGTGCGGGTGCGCCCCAATTTGCCGCCGCCGGGCTGGACCCCGCCGCGCGGAACGGGTAGACGCGGTGCATCCCCGGGGAGCCATGAGGCTGAGAGGGCGGTTGAAGTCCGCCGACCCGTCGAACCTGAACCGACTAGCATCGGCGGAGGGAGTGGACCGGGCTGCATTATGGCTTAGCCCGAAGTCCGCGCTCCGCTTTCGAGGAGAGACTTCGCATGGCCGACATCAACAGCAAATTCGACATCGGGGTGACCACCGGCCCGATCCGCGGCAGCCGCAAGGTCCAGATCGGCGCGAAAAGCGGCAGCGGCGTGCGCGTCGCCATGCGCGAGATCGATCTCGAGGGCGGCGAGCCCAGCGTGCGCGTCTACGACACCTCCGGCCCCTATACCGACCCTGATGCCACGATCGACATCCGCGCCGGCCTCGAACAGAAACGCCGCGAATGGATCATGGCGCGCAGCGATGTCGAGGAATACACCGCGCGCGAGGTAAAGCCCGAGGATAACGGCCAGCTCGGCCCCGACCGGTCGGGCGGCGTCCCCGCCTTCCCCAATGTCGCCAAGAAAGTGCTGCGCGCCAAGCCCGGCATGAACGTCAGCCAAATGCACTACGCGAGGCAGGGCATCATCACGCCCGAGATGGAGTATGTCGCCGAGCGCGAGAACCTGGGCCGCGAACAGGTGCGCCGCGAACTCGACGGCAATTCATGGGGCGCCGAGATCCCCGAGTATGTCACGCCGGAATTCGTCCGCGACGAGATCGCCCGCGGCCGCGCGATCATTCCCAACAACATCAACCACCCCGAAACCGAGCCGATGGCGATCGGGCGCAACTTCCTCGTCAAGATCAACGCCAATATCGGCAATTCCGCCGTCGCCAGTGACGTCGCGGCGGAAGTCGACAAGATGGTCTGGTCGATCCGCTGGGGCGCCGACACCGTCATGGACCTATCGACGGGGCGCAACATCCACGACACGCGCGAATGGATCATCCGCAACAGCCCCGTCCCCATCGGCACCGTGCCGATCTACCAGGCGCTCGAAAAGGTCGGCGGCATTGCCGAAGACCTCACCTGGGAAGTCTTCCGCGACACGCTGATCGAACAGGCCGAACAGGGCGTCGACTATTTCACCATCCACGCGGGCGTGCGGCTGCCCTATGTCCCGATGACCGCCAAGCGCGTCACCGGCATCGTGTCGCGCGGCGGCTCGATCATGGCGAAATGGTGCCTCGCGCATCACAAGGAGAGCTTCCTCTACGAGCGCTTCGACGAGATCACCGAGATCATGAAGGCCTATGACATCGCCTACAGCCTCGGTGACGGCCTGCGCCCCGGCAGCATCGCCGACGCCAATGACGAAGCCCAGTTCGCCGAACTCTACACGCTGGGCGAACTCACCAAGCGCGCGTGGAGCCAGGACGTACAGGTGATGATCGAGGGCCCCGGCCACGTGCCGATGCACAAGATCAAGGAGAACATGGACAAGCAGCTCGAGGCCTGCGGCGAAGCGCCCTTCTACACATTGGGCCCGCTCGTCACCGATATCGCGCCCGGCTACGACCACATCACCAGCGGCATCGGCGCCGCGCAGATCGGCTGGTACGGCACCGCCATGCTCTGCTACGTCACGCCCAAGGAACACCTCGGCCTGCCCGACCGCGACGATGTGAAGGTGGGCGTGGTGACCTACAAGCTCGCCGCGCACGCCGCCGACCTCGCCAAGGGCCACCCGGCCGCCAAGGTCCGCGACGATGCGCTCTCCAAGGCGCGCTTCGACTTCCGCTGGCGCGACCAGTTCAACCTGTCTCTCGACCCCGACACGGCCGAACAGTACCACGACCAGACGCTCCCCGCAGAAGGCGCCAAGACCGCGCACTTCTGCAGCATGTGCGGCCCCAAGTTCTGCAGCATGAAGATCACGCAGGAAGTGCGGGAGTTTGCGGCGAAGCAGAACTCGGACAGTTATCTCGCGAGCGAGAATATCAAGCGCGAGACCTCGGCCGAGGAGGCCGCGGAAGCGGAGAAGGGCATGGAGCAGATGAGCGAAGTGTACCGCGAGAAGGGCGAGCGGTTGTATTTGCCGGAGGAGTGATTGCGTCACAATGGCTTGAAGATCGTCTCTCCGCTATCGCTATATAAGCGGGACCAAAACTCCATTGCATAGCGGTCAGTCATGCCGGCGATAAAGTCACACAATACGCGCTTTTGCATTGCCTCGTCACCCGTAGCGTCCTTGTAGAGTGCTTGGAAGTCAGATGGCAAAAGCAGCAAGCCTTTCTCGCCATCCAGTGCGGCGAAAATTTGCGTCACTATGTCTTTGCCTCGAAATTCTGCAACTGCCACTCTGTTGGAGCGAATAGTCGCTTGGTAAGTGAAATTCTTGAGCACCTCGATTTCTGTAAGCGTCGCGGGTTCAATAAATACCCTGCTCAGCTGAGGCAAATCCTCATTAATCTCGACATGCACCCCATTGATAAACCTTCCCACCAAATAGGAAGTGAAGCTTGTCCGCACATGACCATCCTCTGCAATGGCGTCCAAATCTTGTTGGTAGGTAAGGGCCGATAGAACATTCTCGACTTGGCTATCAGACTCTCCCGGACTCAAGTCGTCAGCTGGCAGAACGAATTGACTGAACAAGTCCAGAAATACACTTGCGACATCTTTCGCGCTAAACGAGGAATTCCCAATTTGTTTGCCAACTTGTTTCGCAACTACTTCCAAAACCTCTGGTTCGAAGGTTAGTATTTTCGACGGACTTAAGAATCCCGCTTGGAAGGTGTCTTCTATATCGTAAGTCGAATATGCAATATCATCGGCTGCATCCATAATCTGGCATTCGATGGATTTGAATTTTCGGTCCGTGAAATCAACACCTGGACATACTGCCTTCTTAATATCATTGACCACAGGTCGATCGCAGTAGTAGTAACCCTTGCGTACTTTGGTATCTTTAGAGCGGTTTTCGACAATCTCCTCATCGTATTTAAGTATAGATGCTAAAGTTCTATACGTTAGGTTTAAGCCAGCTCTTCGTTCGATCGCGTTCTCTGTGTCTGTGCGATATCGTTTCTTTTCAAGCTGCGAGACTATCCGCAATGTCTGCGCATTTCCTTCAAAACCCCCGTAGGGCCGCATGCATTCGTCAAGCGCCTCTTCGCCGTTATGGCCGAAAGGTGGATGCCCGATGTCATGCAGATGTGCCGCTGTGAAACATATTCGCGGATTGATAGGATTGGAGCTCAAAAATTCGTCGATAGCGTTCAATCTGTGAGCGATTGACTCGGCAATTTGCGCCACTTCTAGTGAGTGGGTTAGCCTGTTTCGGAAAAAATCCGACTCGTGCCCGGGAAAAATCTGCGTTTTCCCCTGTTGTCGACGAAATGAGGGGCAATGAATGACCCGAGCGTAATCCTTCCTAGAAGGATCCCGCCACGACTCTTCATCAGAGTCTTCTTTGATGAATCTTGTGAAGTCTGTGGCGCAATAGAGTTTGTTTTCCATTGCGCCATAATGCCGAAATTTATTTAGTTTTTCTAGCCTCTTGCGGCATCTGCTCAGAAATTTTGGTTTCGGGCTTTGTCGAGTTCATTCGTTCTGAAACAACTAGGCGTAGTAAGCTGGTTTTTGCCTTTGAAACCGCCCTAGCTTGATAAGCGATCTGATCCGGTTTGTTCATGGCTGTCTCCTTGTTTTGTTCTCCTTTCAGAAAAATTCCTGATTGTCCAATTAGGATAACTGCCAGATCAAATTTTTCTGACGATTATGCTGAAAAATATCTGACGAAGCTAACATCGGCTTTGGCTCATTGAGTTCGAGCAACCCGGTGCGGCAGGTGGCAGTCACTCGATGGCTGCGATCCATTCTCGAGATAGCCTCACCTCCGCTCCATCCCCACCAGCACCTGGTCCAGCGCCTGCAGGAAGTTCGACCGGTCCGCCTTGCTGAACGGCGGCGGGCCGCCGCCCAGTCCGTCCACCCCTGCGCGCAGGTCTTCCAAGATCGCGCGGGTGGTTATGGCGCTGCCGATGCTGGCGGCGTCGAAAGGCTTGCCGTCGTGGTGCAGCGCACTCGCGCCCGCCTTCAGACACCGTTTGGCCAGCAAGATCTCGGTGGTGATTGCCGGGAGCCGGTTCCCTAAGGTTCCACGACCAGCTTCTCCACCAGCGCCCGGAGTTCGCTCGGCTTGGTATGCCCCGCGATCACCTCGTGATAGCCGATGCCCGCCTTGCGCAGCGCTTCCTTCTTCACTGCGTCGCGCGCTGCGGCGCTGGCGCCGGTGTGGTGGCCCGAGCCTTGGTATTCAAGCGCGTGGACCACGCGGCAGTGCTCGTCCATCAGCGCGAAATCGACGCGTTTGGAATTGACCGCGAAAAACGCGTCCTTGTCGGGGCTGGCGAGGAATTCGCCGAGGCTGACCTGCGCCATCACCTGCCATTTTGGATTGCGCGCGATCACCGCCTTGTCGAGCGCCTCGAACACCTTGGCCTCCGACTTGTTGAGCAGCGAGCGCGAGGTGAACTTGGCCCGGCTGACGACCTTTAACTGGTCCGCCGCCATATCGGACCGGATCGCCTGTCCCCGCTCCGCCGCCTCGATCTTGCGCAGCCCCGCGCCCTTTTTGCCGAACCGCTGCGCATTGCGCCCCTGCCAATACGCCTTGCGCTTCGCCGCATCGGCGCTGGCGACTGCCCGCTCGAAAGCGATGCCGATCAGCGCGCCGACCAGCAGCACGATCAGTAGCGCAACGGGGCGGTCCAGCAGGAAATTGACGGTTTCCATGACCCATATGACTAGCAGCTTTTGGTTGCGACATGGCTAACGGCGCAATGTAGCGCCCGTACGAAGGCACCGCGCAATATCCTGCGGGCGCTGGCGAAGTGACCCATATCCGTCATCCCAGCGAAAGCTGGGATCGCCATCGTTTCGCGCGACCGAGCCAGATCCCAGCTTTCGCTGGGATGACCGGATGACCGACCGCACCGAGGCCGAACTCGCCCGCTGGTTCCGCCGGCACCTCGCCTGGGGGCTTTCCTACTCCGCGCAAACCTGTCTTGCTTCGGGCCATGCACGCGCCCCGTCCCCTCGCGAAACCGCTCCGCCAGGCCCCCGCGCGCACGCCAGGACTTTTTTCGCAATGGACCGTGGTCCATGCGGTCCATGTGATGGGACTGGCAGGGGGCAAATCCTCCATATGTCCTATACGCGACCTCGCCGCGTGCGCGCGTCACCGGCACGCGGGCCAGCGCCTGCAGCAATTCCGCAATTCCGGGGTCGGTACACTTGCCCTCACGCCCCCTAGCCACCGGTCCCCAACACGCCCATATGCGCGGGCATGGCCGATCTCTATCTCAAGAACCTCGAATCCGAACGCCGCCAGCTGTGGGCGACCTGCCGTCTCAAGGGGCTGGCCAAGGGCACGCCCGAGCGGCAGCGGATCGTCGCGATCGACGAGGCGATTGCCGCGCATAAGGCGAAGAAGGCTTAGCGCCCGCCGCCGCTTTGCGGCAGCACCCGTGCGGACCGGCGGGGGGCAGGCTGGGCCCGCCGCCCGCCCGCATCCGCTAGCTGTTCTTCATGTTCTCCAGGCCCCTGATCGCGCCGGGCTTTTGCGACGGCTGCGAGGCGTTGGTCTTGACCTTTTCCTTCTTGGGCTTGCGGGCTTCGCGGTTCGATTTCTGTCCCTTGGACATGCGTGGTTCCAATCGGGGCGGAATGCCCCGGCCATGCTCCTACGCCTGCGCGCCGGACAAAGCGCGTTTATTCGCGCGGGCGATCGCCGCCGCGCGCTAGCGGCGCAGTTCGACCATCACCCGGTCGAGCGCCTGGAGGAAGTTGGAGCGGTCGGCCTTGCTGAAGGGCGGGGGGCCGCCGTGGGCCCCGTCCATCCCGGCGCGCAGGTCTTCCATGATCGCGCGGGTGGCCACGGCGCTGCCGATGCTGGCGGCGTCGAAGGCGCGCCCGTCGTGTTTGAGCACGCGCGCGCCTGCCGTCAGGCAGCGCTCGGCGAGCAGGATGTCGGCGGTGATGACCACGCTGCGGGCGTCCGCATGCTCCGCGATCCAGTCATCCGCGGCATCGAACCCGTCGGACACCACCACGCGCTTGACCCGCGCGCTCACCGGCACGCGGAAGGGGCTGTTGCTGACCACGCGCACCTCGGCGCCGAAGCGTTCGGCGACGCGGTAAATCTCCTCCTTCACCGGACAGGCGTCGGCATCGACGAGGATCGTGACGGGGGCGGCTGTGGGGCTGGGGCTGGGCATCGCGCCTGCCTAGCCATCGGTGCGCGCGTGAACCAGCCCCGCGATGGGCGGGTGGGTCAATAGGCCCAGCGCTCGGTGAGCATCTCCGCCTTGTCATCGGCCAGCTTCACCTCGGCGGCGGGTTCGCCCGGCTGGCCCTCGCGGAACAGCTCGTAGATCACCGCGCCGTCTTCCTGCACGCTTTCGATCACGCGCACGGGGGCGAACATGTCGGGCGCGGCCTCGGCCGCTGCGCGCGCGGGCGCGGGCACATCGGCCCAGGCAAGATCGCGCTGGATTTCGACCACGCGGAACACGCCGTCCTCGACCAGCATGTCGAGTTCGACCTCGCTGCCATCGGCGCGCGTGCCCTCGACATCGTAGAACACCATGCCGCCGCGCTCCTTGCGCTCGGCCCCGGCGAAACGCATGCCCGGCACTGCCTCGAGCGCGGCAGCGCGTGCGCCGTCGGGGATATCGCCCGCGGCCAGTTCGGTAATCACCGCTTCAGGCCCATCGGCGAGGATCGCGCTGTCGCTGCCCGCGGCCTCGCCGGCCTCATCGGCGGGCGCGGGCGAACAGGCGGCAAGGCTGGCGGCGAATGCCAGCGCGGCGGAAGTCTGACACCAAAGAGCGATACGCATGATCCTGTCCCCAAACAGCGCCCCAAGCGGGCTATGACACCGGTTTACCTTTCGCGCGGCCGATTGGCAATCGCCCGCGCCCACGCGCCGGCTTTCCTACAGCGGCGCGGCTGTGGCCTAATGCGGCGCATGCAGCAGCCTCCACCCCCGCAATCGCCCCACAGCGCTTCCGCGCGCCCCGACAACAGCCGCTGGACTGGCGATAAGGCGGCCGAGTTCATCAAGGTGCTGGCGGGCTGCGGGATGGTCGCCCGCGCGGCGCGCAGCGTCGGGATGAGCCGGCAGGCGGCCTACCGGCTGCGCGCGCGGGCGCCGCAATTCGCTTTCCTGTGGGACGAGGCGGTCAAGGTCGCGGCCGCGCGCAAGGCCGCCACGTGGCGCGGGCGCGGGCCGGTGCATCCGCTGCTCTCGCGTGCGTCCTATCCGCCCGAAGACAGGCGTGACGGACCGGGGCGCGACGGGTGAGGCGCGCGGTCCGGCAGGGTGACGCTGCCGGCGCTGCCAGGGTGACACCGCCGCGGAGCGGCGTGACACTTGCGGCGGGCAGGGTGACGGTCCGCGCCGCAGGGTCTCGCTGCGGCGCGCCATGGTTACGGATCGGGCGTTTTTGCGCTGGAGCGTGGTCCACCCGGTCCATGTCGCCGCGCGGGCCGGGCCGTATCGGGCGTGCGGCGGGGCCCTGCCGGTGGCTGCGCAATTCGCTGGACAAGCGCGCGCGGCACCCCATCTCGGAAGGAGAGAACCACACAAAGAGGAGCATGCCAATGCAGGTCCAGTTCAACTCCGACAGCAGCGTGATGGGCACCGAGAACGTCGCCGAACGCATCGAGGCCGCCGTGCGCGAAAAGCTGGCGCGGTTCGAGGAGCGGCTGACGCGGATCGAGATCCACGTGCGCGACGACAACGGTGCCAAGGGCGGGGCGGACGACAAGGCCTGCACGATCGAGGCGCGCCCGCGCGGCGGCCGGGCGATCGGCGTGACCGAGCATGCTGCCAAGGTCGACGATGCCGCGCGCAAGGCGGCGAACACGCTGGCGCAGCGGCTCGAACGGCATTTCGGCAAGGAAGCGCGGCACAGCCACGATCCGCGTCCCGACAAGGTGATGTGATGACCGCGCGCCGCCGCGGTTCAGCCGGGGAGCGAGCGTTCCTCGGCGCCGTGGCGGTGCACCAGCACGTCGAGCAGCGCGGGGCGATCGCGGCTTTCCCACGCGCGTTCGTGGAAGAAGAACACCACCGCGTTCACCAGCGGCTCGACCAGCGCGATCCCGCCCGCGATCATCCACGAGCCGGTGAACAGATAGGCGACCGTGAACCCCACGATCAGGTGGAGCGCAAGGAAGCTGAAGGTCTTGGAGAGATCGCGTTTCATACACCGACAGATACGCCTGTCCGGTGATCGAGTGAAGCGATGAAAAGCGGATAGTGTGATCGGTTTATGAGTGCATCGAAACGGGTCGCCTTCCGGAACCGTTCGGTTCGTCGCACCGCAGCGTCGCCCTGCCATGTTTTGGCCCGATTTCGAAACATCCGGTCGGGCGCGGCGTTCGTATCTTGAAGCAGCAGTCGGAACCGCCGGCTGCCCAAGGCTTACGACTACCGAACAAGGAACTGATCCTATGAACAAGCTCACCATCGCGCTCGCCTCCGCCGCATCGCTGGCCATCGTCGCCTGCGCCGAAGAGCCGGCCGAAAACGTCGCTTATGAAGACGCCGCCACTGCCGACCAGATGGCCAATGCCGAAGCCGAGACCGGCACGGTGGTCGAAGTCGCCCAGGGCGACGAAACCTTCTCGACGCTGGTCAGCGCCGTGACCGCAGCCGATCTGGGCGCCACGCTGTCGGGCGACGGTCCGTTCACCGTCTTCGCGCCGACCAACGATGCTTTCGCCAAGATCCCCGAAGCCACGCTGACCGAGCTGACGACCAACGACACCGAAACGCTGGGCAATATCCTCACCTACCACGTGGTTGCCGGCAATGTTGATGCCGCCACGCTGCTGCAGGCGATCGAAGGCGCCGGCGCGGACGGCTACAGCATCGAAACCGTCAATGGCGGCACGCTGACCGCGACCGTCGTCGACGGCAATGTCGTCCTGACCGACGCAGCGGGCGGCACCGCCACCGTGACCGCGACCGACGTCGCCGCGTCGAACGGTGTGATCCACGTCATCGATACCGTGCTGATGCCGCAGTAAGCGCATCCGCCCGACACTTGCGAAAGGCGGTCCCTCACGGGGCCGCCTTTTTCGTTTCACTTTCCTACACTCCCTTGCCGGGCCATGACTGCCAGATCGCTCCCGCCCCGATCGGTTTCTTGCCGCAAACATCTCGGCGCTTGTATCCATCGCCTGCCGCGCTAGCGTCTCCGCGAGGATCGACGGCGCGGCAGCTGCGCATGAACGCACATTGCGGCGGACCTCGGGCCTGCACGCGGTCGCGGCCCGGGATTGAGGGGAAAATACTATGACCAGCATTCGCGCGCGTCTCGTCAATCTGGCCTTGCCGCTGCTCGGCGTAAAACGCTTCTTCGCGCAACGCGAGAAGCTGCCCGAACGGATCGCCAAGCTGCGGCAGGCCAAACCGGTCCGGCCGCGCGCAAAATGGCACAAGCGCTTTGCCATCAGCGAATTCGCCACCCGCGGATATCCGGTCGTCACGATCACGCCCATCGGCGGCGCGCAGCCCGGCGCGCCGCACCTGCTCTACCTGCATGGCGGGGGCTATGTGATGGATATCGCCGCGGTGCACTGGGACGCGGTGATGGACCTGTGCGAGCGGCTGGGAGCCTCGGCGACGGTGCCGATCTATCCGCTCGCTCCCGAACACACCGCCACCGAAGTGCTGAACAAGATGGAGGCACTGTACCGCGATCTGACGGAGCAATACGGCGCCGCGAACATCACGGTCATGGGCGACAGCGCGGGAGGCGGCATGGCCCTCGCGCTCGCGCAATTGCTCAAGGCGGCGGACGAGCCCCTGCCCGGCAGCCTGGTGCTCTATTCGCCATGGCTCGACGCGAGTGCGACCGCCGAGGGGCAGCGCGCGATGGAAGAGCGCGACCGGATGCTGGCGGTTGCCGGGCTCGAGGCCTGCGGCGACATGTACCGCGGCGAACTGGCAATCGACGATCCCCGGGTCAGCCCGCTGTTCGGCGAATTCGAGGGGTTGCCGCCAATGGCGATCTTCTCGGGCACTTCGGACATCCTGCTGGTCGACGGTCGGCGCCTCGCGCAGAAGCTGGAACAACCGGGGATGCCCGACCATATCTATCGCGAATACGAAGACATGTTCCACGTGTGGATGCTGCTGCCGATCCCCGAAGCCCGCCGCGCGCGGGACGAAACGGTGGCTTTCATCCAGGCCCATAGGACAATTGCATGACGCTCCGCCCCAGCCTCGCCGGTCTTGCCTTCCTCCTGCTGCCCGCCTGCGGCGGCGCCGACAACGGTGCGCCGGGTGCGCTTGCAACCGGCGTCTTCGACGGCATTGCCGAAGGAGAGACGGTGCATTTCACCGGGACCGAGCCCTTCTGGGGCGGCATGGCCGGCGGCGGCATCGCGAGCTATGCCACGCCGGAAGAGCCTGATGGACGCGAATTTCCCGTGACCCGCTTTGCCGGGAATAACGGGCTGGCGATCAGTGGTGACCTCGGCACCGCGGCGTTCGATCTCACGGTCACGCCAGGCGCGTGTTCGGACGGGATGAGCGACCGCACCTATCCCTTCACTGCCACGCTGCTGATCGGAAACGAACAGCGCCAGGGCTGCGCCTGGACCGACAGCCAGCCGTTCACCGGTCCCGAGAGGCCGTAGGGATGGCCTCTGTGCCTTCGCTGCCGCGCTGGCTAGGCCTTGCCGGACTGCTGCCGCAATTCGCCTGCGTCGGTGTGCTCTATGCCGGGCCGGCGGACTGGCGCTCACCGGCGCTGGCGATCGCCTTCGCCTATGCCGCGCTGATCCTCTCGTTTCTGGGCGGCATGTGGTGGGGGATTGCCGCCGCGGCGCCCGCGGCGCAGCGCCGCCGAACGCTTGGCTGGTTGTGGATTGCGGCGGTCACGCCCAGCCTGGTGGCGCTTGCGGCATTCCTGCCATGGGCGCTGGGCTGGCGCTGGCCGGAGCCGTCGCTGGTGATGCTTGGCGCAGCGCTACTCGCCAGTCTCGGTGTCGACATCCGGCTCGGTGCGCTGGCCCCGCGCTGGTGGATGCGATTGCGCGTCCCGCTTTCGCTGGGCCTAGGACTGGCGACGCTGGCTGCCGCCTTTGCCTAGCGCGGCGCGACGCCCGCGGCTTCGAGTTCGGGCCGTAGCCGGCGGGTCAGCCACAGCCACCACATGCGAAAGTCCGCGCGCAGGCTCCACAGCGGATAGGTGAAGGTGGCCGGGTGGTTCTTCTCGTGCCCGAAATGCGCGATCCAGGCGAAGAAATAGCCCGGCAGCGGCAGAGCCAGCAGGAGCAGCAGCTCGCGCGTGACCAGCGCAGTGACGCCCAGCAGCACGACCAGCGTGGTTCCGATGTAATGCAGCAGACGGGTCCCGCGGCGCGAATGCTCACGCAGGTAGAACGGCCAGAATTCGGCGAAAGTGGCATAGCGGCGTTCGGTCATGGCCGCGCCGCTCCGCGGTTCTCGAAGTGGCGGTGGCACCTCGGGGCACTGGCCATGCCATCCGGCGTGAGCGGGTGGATAGGCGCAGCGATTGGGTGAGTGCAGGCCATGCGCGGCGCTCCGTCGAGAAATCCGGGCCCGCCCCGGGACCGGAAGCGTATCAATGGCGCGCATTCCGCAGCGGGGCAAGGGCCGGCAGCGCCCGTGTTCCGCGCCCGGCTATCCGGGCGAAAACGGTGCAAACTTCGGCGACCGGGATGGTGCAGCGCCCGCAGCTATGCCTTAAAGACAGGCCGAATACGCCCCACGGGCGCAAATCAGAGGAGTTTTCATGGCTAGCGGCGCTGCGCCCTGGGTTCAAAATGCGGTCGGCGGGTCACCCGTCGGGCAGACGCTCACGCTGGAGAAGGTCGCCGACGAGCGCGTGCTCGGGCGCGGCGGCTTCGCGCTGACCAGTGCTGCCTTCAGGCATGACGGCGAGCTCGACCCTTCGTTCACCGCGGTCGAGGAAGACGCGGTGGCACCGCCGCTCGAATGGACCGCGCCGCCCCCCGGCGCACAGGAACTGGTACTGGTCGTGGAAGATGCCGATCGCGGTCATGTCCACTGGACCGTATGGGGTCTTGCCGCCCAGAAGGGCAAGCTGATGGAAGGCGAGACGCCGCCGCGCACTGGCAAGAACGCCCAGGGCAATTCGGAATGGTTGCTGCCCGATCCGCCGGTCGGCGAGGAGCACCGCTATGTGTTCCAGCTGTTCGCGACCGATCTCCCGCTGACACTGATGCCGGGAGCGACGCATGACGATCTCGTCCGCAATCTGGACGGACACGTGACCGCCGCCGCGGTCCTCACAGCCCGGTTCGAAGGCCATGTGGTCGAGGAACTGGATGTGGATGACCTCGACGACGTAGAATGAAGCATAGCCAAGGAAAGGAATAGTCATGGCTGGCAAGAACAACGCACTGCAGAAGCCGGTGAACCTGTCGCCGCAACTCGAGAACGTGGTCGGCAAGGGCCCGATGACGCGAGCGCAGGTCACCTCCAAGGTGTGGGATCACATCAAGGCGAACGACCTGCAGGATTCCAAGGATCGCCGCATGATCAACCCCGACGACAAGCTCGGCGCGGTGATCGGCAAGGAACAGATCTCCATGTTCAAGATGACGGGCGCCGTCTCGAAGCACATGAGCTAAGCGGTCACCGGCGGCGCAGCGGCCAGTCCGTTGCGCCGCCGGCCCACAGCGCCAGCCACACCAGCAGCGGCTGCGCGAACATCCTCGGCACGTGATAGCCGAGGCCGAGCCCGCCATCGCGGCGCGCCATATCGAGCGCGAAATGGTGGATATTGGCGGGGAATACGCAGACCGCATAGGCGGCCAGGCCGATCGCCCCCGCACGGCGCAGGCGCGGGCTCGCCCATTGCACCAGCGCCGCTGCCCCGAGCAGTTCGGCCACCCCGGTCCACAGCACCACCGCTTCGGGCGCGGGCACCCAGGACGGCATGATCGACAGGAACGGCTCCGGGCGCACGAGGTGCAGATACCCGGCCGCAGCGTAAAACGCCGCCAGCACCCAGCGCAGCACGCCGCGGATCATGCGCGCACCTTGCGCATTTCCGGAATAGCCGGCCGATCGAACCGCGCCGGCCTGGGCGTGTTGCTGGCGGTCGTCATGGTCGTGAATGGCCCCTTCCCATGGGGCTGCTCTTTGCTAGGACGGGCGGCGATACATCAAGGGGTTTTTCGTTCATGCGCCATTTCCTGCTCGCCGCTGCCGCTGTTGCTCTCGTAACTTCGGGACCCGTCCTCGCGCAGAGCGCGGCCGAACGGACCGCTGCTGCCGCGCTGGAGGCGGCGCCGGTATGGGACGGCCACAACGACGTGCCGATCCAGCTGCGCTCGCGCTTCGGCAATGTCATCGGGGACTTCGATTTCCGCGACACGCTCGATACGCAGACCAGCGAACGCAGCGCCATGCATTCGGACCTTGCCCGGTTGCGGCAGGGCATGGTGGGCGCGCAGTGGTGGTCGGTCTATGTCAGCCCCAGCCTGCCCGAAGCCGAGGCAGTGCAGGCCACTGTCGAACAGATCGACGTCACCAAGCGCCTGATCGCCCGCTATCCCGACGCATTGCAGCTCGCACTTACCGCCGACGATGTCGAACAGGCGATGGGCGCCGGGCGGATCGCCTCGCTCATGGGTATGGAAGGCGGCCATTCGATCGGCTCGAGCCTCGCTGTTCTGCGGCAGATGTACGCCATGGGCGCGCGCTACATGACGTTGACCCATGGCAAGACGCTGAGCTGGGCCGACAGCGCCACCGATACGCCGAAGCATGGCGGGCTCAACGCCTTCGGCATGGATGTGGTGCGCGAAATGAACCGCATCGGAATGCTGGTCGACCTCAGCCACGTCAGCGAGGAAGCGATGATGGACGCGCTCGATGTCGCGCAGGCGCCGGTCATCTTCAGCCATTCGGGCGCCCGGGCGATCACCGGTCACTTGCGCAATGTGCCAGACAGCGTGCTGGCCCGCCTTCCCGAGAACGGCGGGATCGTGATGGCGGTGGCGCTGCCGTGGTTCATCACCGAGGACCTGCGCCAGCATTCGGCCTCGCGTGCAGCGGAAGAAGCGCGGCTTGAGGCGCTCTATCCCGGACTGCCCGACACGGTCGAGGCGCAGCTGGCGAAATGGGATGCCGAGAACCGCGAGCCGGTGTCGACGATTTCCGATCTGGCCGATCATATCGACCACATCCGCGACGTGGCGGGGATCGACCATATCGGCATCGGCGGCGATTACGACGGCATGCCCACCGGCCCGATCGGGATGGAGGACGTGACCGGCTATCCCGCACTGTTCGCCGAACTGGCGCAGCGCGGCTATTCGCAGGAAGATCTGGAGAAGATCGCTTCGCGCAACATGATGCGCGTCATGCGCGAGGCCGAAGCCTATGCTGCCAGCGTGACGGACATGGCGCCGCTCGAATACCGCGCCGGCGAGCCGCGCGACGCGGCCGACTGACAGGCTGGCATAACTAGAGCCTGGCGAGCGTCAGCTCGTCACGCTTGCCATCGAAGAACCGGTCGAGCGCGGCACCGAAGACGTGCGCGTCCTCGCCCGATACGGCGGCTTCGAACAATGTCATCGAGCTGCGGAATTTGAGCGTATCAACCGGGCCAAGGATCTCCGCGGCGGACATGGCCGCTGCGTGGCCGAGCATGGCCTGGCTTGCCTCCAGCAGCCGGTGGCCGAGCACAGGGTGCGCAAAATAGGCAGCGGCTTCCTTGGCGTTTGCCAGCGCGAAGGCGCGTGCCATCTCGCTCGAGCCGAGACCGGCAATCTGCGGGAAGACGAACCACATCCAGTGACCCGTCTTCGTGCCGCGGCGCAGTTCATCAAGCGCGCGTTCCCATACGCCGCAGCCTTGCGCGTTCAGGAAATGGCCGAACCGGTCACGGTCAATCGTCGTCGTCGACATGCTCGGGCAGGCCGTCGAGATCGGTGGATGCGTAATCCTCGAGCTCGTCTTCGCTCATCGAATCGTACATCTGTTTCGACGCGCCCTGCAGTTCGGACACCTTGGTGTCGCCCCGCTTGGCGGAAAGCGCCGCTCCGGCGGCACGTTGTTGGGCTTTGGATTGTGCAGGCATCAGTCTTGCGCCGACAGTTCGGAACCGCGTTTCAGCACTTCGTCGCCGTCGTCCTGTTTGATGAGATATGCGGGGTTGTCCTCGTCGCCGTCCTTGGTGACTTCGGTTCCTTGCAGGGTACGGGTGACCTCGCGTTCGAAACGCTCCTTCACCTGACCCTTGCCCTTGCCGTTACCCCAGTTCCATTCGACATACTGGTCGGTCTGGTAGCTGTTCGGATTGCTCATGCGAACTCTCCCTGGCGTGCGATCAATTCTCGACGACTTCGAGCCCGTCTTCGGTTGTGACCTGGTCGCCGGGGGTGGCCACCTGATCGTCGCCAAGATCGGTCACGATGCTGTCGGTGTCGTCACCTTCACCTTCCATCGACGAGATCTGGCCGCTGACGGTGCCCTCTTCCTCGACATCGCCGGTCGACAGGGCAGGCACGATCCACGTGACCGACAGCAACAGGATTGCCAGCAGCAATCCGCCCGCCAGTACCCAGCGCACCACGCCCTCTTTCGAACCGCCACTGGCTTCGGTGTCGGTGACGTGAACTTCTTCGCCTTGCTTGTGCATCGAGCTTTACTCCCTGAAAAATTACGCGATCCCGCGTGTATCTGGGAGATTTACGCTTTGTCGGGGCGAATGTTCCGGCGGCTCAGTCGCGCAACAGTTCGTTGATTCCGGTTTTTTCGCGGGTTTGCGCGTCCACCGTCTTGACGATCACCGCGCAGGCGAGGCCGGGGCCGCCATCCGTGCCGGGCATGGTGCCGGGCACGACGACCGAAAAAGGCGGGATATGCCCGCGGATGACCTTGCCGGTGTCGCGGTAGACGATCTTGGTCGACTGGGTGATGAAAACCCCCATCGCCACGACGCTGCCTTCGCCGACGATCACGCCTTCGACGATTTCGCTGCGCGCGCCGATGAAGCAATTGTCGCCGATGATCGTCGGGTTGGCCTGCATCGGTTCGAGCACGCCGCCAATGCCTGCGCCGGCGGAGATATGGCAGTTCTCACCGATCTGCGCGCAGCTGCCGATGCTGGCCCAGGTATCGACCATCGTGCCCTTGCCGACATAGGCGCCGATGTTGACGAAACTCGGCATCAGCACGCAGCCGGGCGCGATATAAGCGCCTTCGCGGGCGACCGCGCCGGGCACCACGCGAAAGCCTGCTGCACGGAAAGCCGCATCGTCCCAGCCGGCAAACTTGCTCGGCACCTTGTCGAACGCCGGATGGCCGGCGCTGCCGCCCTCCATCACGCGGTTGTCGTTAAGCCGGAAGCTCAGCAGCACTGCCTTCTTGAGCCACTGGTTGACCGTCCAGCCGCCCTTGCCGTCGGGCTCGGCCACGCGGCCCTCACCGCTGTCGAGCATGCCCAGCGCCGCTTCGACCGCCTCGCGCACATCCGCGCTCTGCGGCGTGACATTGGCGCGGTCTTCCCACGCGGCGGTGATGCGGCTTTCGAGGTCGGCGCTCATGCTGGTCTCCGTTTGATATTACGGAGCGCTCGTTAGCAGTCCCGCTGCGCTAGTCCATCCCCGCTTCCTTGGCGAAGTGATAGGCGCGCTCCACCAGCGGGGCGACGCGTTCGGACATCGACTTGGCGTGCGCGCTCGAAGCTGTGCCATCGATAACGCGCTTCTTGATGCCCTGCATGATGCCCGCCAGGCGGAAGAGGTTGTAGGCGAAGTACCAGTCCATCGGCGGCACCGGATAGCCGGTACGCGCCACATAGCGTTCGACCGCCTCGTCTTGCGTCGGGATGCCCAGCTCTGCGAGATCGAGGCCGAGCAGGCCCGCGCGGCCATCGTGCGGGTTGTGCCAGTTGAGCATGAGATAGCTGAAGTCGGCGATCGGATCGCCCAGCGTCGACAGCTCCCAGTCGAGCACCGCGATCACGCGGTTCTCGGTCTTGTGGAAGATCATGTTGTCGAGCCGGTAATCGCCATGGACCACGCTGGATTCGTGCTGCGGCGGGATCGTCTGGGGCAGCCATTCGATCAGCCGTTCCATCTGCGGCATGTGCTCGGTCTCGGACAGCTTGTACTGTTTCGACCAGCGGCTGATCTGCCGCGCGCAGTAATCGGTCGGCTTGCCGTAATCGCCCAGTCCGATCGCCTCGGGATCCTTCAGGTGTAGATCGGCAAAGGTGTCGATCATCGCATTGTAGATCGCGCGGCGTTCCTCGGGCGTGTTGTTGGGCAGCGAGCCGTTCCACAAGGACCGCCCGTCGGCGAGACCCATGACGAAGAACTTGCTGCCGATGACCCCCGGATCCTCGCACAGGCCATAGGTCTTGGGCACGGGGAAGCCGGTCGGGCCGAGCGCATGCATCGCCTTGTATTCGCGGTCGACCGCATGTGCGCTGGGCAGCAGCTTGCCGAAAGGCTGGCGGCGCAGCACGTAGCTGCGGTCCGGCGTGTCGATGCGATAGGTCGGGTTCGACTGCCCACCCTTGAACTTGGTGTAGCTGATAGGCCCGGAAAAGCCGTCGACATTGGCTTCGAACCAGGCCGTGAGTGCAGCAAGGTCGAGCTGGTCGGCCTCGGGCACTGCGACCGTGCCGACCATCTCCTTGTCGAAATCGATGGGTTGGTCTTCCGCCATCAGTCGAACACCACCACGCTGCGGGCCGAAGTGCCCTGTTTCATCTTCTCGAAGCCTTCGTTGATCTTTTCCAGCGGGATGCGTTCGGCAATGATCGTGTCGAGATCGAGCAGGCCGCGCATGTAGAAATCGACCAGCCGCGGCAGGTCGACGGGGAAGTGGTTCATCCCCATGATCGCGCCCTGCAGCTTCTTGCCCGACAGCAGATCCATCGCGCCCAGCCCGACCTTGCAGTCGAGCGGCATCATGCCGAGGATCGTCGCGGTGCCGCCGCGGCGCAGCACCTTGACCGCGAGGTCGGCGGATGCCTGACGGCCGACCGCCTCGATCGCGTGATGTACGCCGCCGCCGGTGATCTTCATCACCTGTTCGACCGCATCGTCGGCCATGGCGTCGACCGTATGCGTTGCGCCCAGCACTTCGGCCAGCTGGCGCTTTTCCGCCAGCGGATCGATCGCGATGACCTTGCCCGCACCGGCGATCTTGGCGGCATTGATCGTCGCCAGCCCCACGCCGCCGCAGCCGATGACTGCGACGGTTTCGCCGGGTACGACCGAGCAGGCGTTGAAGATCGCGCCTGCCCCGGTGGTCACTGCGCAGCCGATAATGGCCGCGCGATCGAGCGGCATGTCCTTGTCGATCGCGACGCAGGCATGTTCGTGGATCAGCATCTGCTCGGCAAACGCCGACAGGTTGAGCATTTGCGCAACGGGCTCGCCGCCATTGCGCGTGATGCGCGGCGCGGCGGTCTGCGCCCGGCGGGTATCGCCGCCGAGGCACAGGGCCATCCGCCCGGTCACGCAGAACTCGCAATGGCCGCAGAAGGCGGACAGGCAGGAGACCACGTGGTCGCCCGGCTTGACCGTTTTCACCTCGCTGCCGACCGCGCGCACCACGCCCGCTGCCTCGTGGCCCGGAATGGCCGGCAGCGGGTGCGGATAGGCGCCGTCGATGAAATGCAGGTCCGAATGACACAGGCCGCAGGCCTTGGTATCGATCAGCACTTCGTGCGGGGCGGGATCGGCCAGCTCGACCTCACCGATGGTGAGGCCGCCGACCTGCTCGAGGATTGCCGCCTTGGCCATCAGCGCGTCGCTCCCATATCGCCCGAGCTGAGATTGGCATTGCCCGGGCTCGGGGCCTTGCCGTCGCGCAGGGCGTTGGCGCTGGGGCCTTCCTCGGGCAGGTGCTTGGCAAACTCCATCCGCGCGATCGAGCGGGCGTGGACTTCGTCGGGGCCATCGGCCAGCCGCAGCGTACGCTGGTGGGCATAGGCATTGGCGAGACCGTAATCGTCGCTCACGCCGCCGCCGCCATGCGCCTGGATCGCATTGTCGATGATGCGCAGCGCCATGTTGGGTGCCTGCACCTTGATCATGGCGATTTCCTGTTTGGCAGCCTTGTTGCCGACCGTATCCATCATGTCCGCGGCCTTGAGGCACAGCAGGCGGGTCATGTCGATATCGATCCGCGCCTGCGCCACGCGCTCTTCCCAGACCGAGTGCTTGTAGATCGGCTTGCCGAAGGCTTCGCGTTCCTGCAGCCGCTTGCACATCTTGTGCAGCGCTTCCTCGGCCACGCCGATGGTGCGCATGCAGTGGTGGATACGGCCCGGCCCGAGGCGACCCTGCGCGATCTCGAAGCCGCGGCCTTCGCCCAGCAGCATGTTGTCGACGGGGACGCGCACGTCCTTGAGTTCGACTTCCATGTGGCCGTGCGGCGCATCGTCATAGCCGAACACGGGCAGGTGGCGCAGGATGTTTACGCCCGGCGCGTCCATCGGCATCAGGATCATCGACTGCGCGGCATGGCGACCAGCCGAGAAATCGGTCTTGCCCATGACGATCGCGACCTTGCAACGCGGATCGCCGACGCCCGACGACCACCATTTGCGGCCGTTGATGACATATTCGTCGCCGTCGCGTTCGATCCGGCATTCGATATTCGTGGCGTCCGAACTGGCGGTATAGGGTTCGGTCATCAGGAAGGCCGAACGGATCTCGCCGTTCATCAGCGGGGTCAGCCACTTGTCCTTCTGTGCGCGCGTCCCGTAGCGATGAAACACTTCCATATTGCCGGTGTCGGGCGCGGAGCAGTTGAACACCTCCGAGGCGAAGCCGATGCGGCCCATTTCCTCGGCGCACAGCGCGTATTCGAGATTTGTCAGGCCGGGGCCTTCGAATTCGAAGCTTTCCTCGACATGGTGATGGCCGTCATTGCGCGGCGGCATGAAGAGGTTCCAGATCCCTTCCTTCTTGGCCTTCTCCTTGAGTTCCTCGACCACGGGAATGACTTTCCAGCGTTCGCCTTCGGCGTCCTGCTGCTTGTAGGTCGGCACGGCGGGACGGATATGATCGTCGATGAAATTCTTCACCCGGTCGCGCCAGTATGCTTGCCGTTCTGTCGGTTGGAAATCCATCGTGTCTGTCCTCTTCTCTCTCAATTCGGTTGCGCCGTGAAACTGGCATAAGGATCGCTCCAAGCCAAGTCCCCCGCCGCAGCTCTAGGGTGTTATCGTGTGGGCATCGGGGTCTGCGCGGACTGCCTGGTCGAGCGGGTCTGCGGTGGCGGGGGCAGGCGGGGCCGGGCGGCCGCGCCGGGCGGCGACGCGCGCTTCATGCTGCTCGCGCGAGATCGGGAAGCGGGCCAGCCAGAAGGCAGCGATAGAGGCGAGCACCGTGGCCGCCAGCATGAACAGCCAGACAAGCTGGCGAACCGTTTCGGGCGCAACCTCGGCCTGCGGCGTGCCGGGCGCGAGATCGATCGATTGCACGATCAGGCTGGTGAGCAGGATGCCGCCGCCGGTGGCGCATTTCTGCACCAGCCAGTTGCCCGCGTAGAACGTACCTTCGGCGCGCTGCCCGGTGCGCTCCTCGAAGGCCTCGACGATTTCGGCAACCATCGACGTGGCCGAAATGATCGCCACCACGCTGGCGGTGTTGGCGCAGACGAGAAAGCCATAGAGCAGCGCGGTCGAGGCGGTGGTGCCCACGGTGGGCCAGGCCCCCGCGAGATAGAACACATAGGGGCTGCAATAGAACGCCAGTCCGACCAATGCGCCCAGCGCTGCCGATTTGGGCTTGCCCCACCGGCGGTGGAGCGGCCCGACAATCACGAACATCAGCACGACCGACAGGAACAGCACCGCGGGATAGAGCTGGAAGGCGAGTTCGGAGAACTGCCAGACGTAGAGATTCACATATTGCGTGATCGAGAACGTCATGCCCTGCAGCACATAGGCCGCCAGCCCGCCCAGCGCGAAAATGACGAAGGCCTTCTCGCGGAAGGCATCGAAGATTTCCGCAAAAGCGCCGGTGATCGAAAAGGGCGCGGGCCGCCGTTCGGGCAGCTGCGCGACGATGCGGTGCTGCGCCGCGGCCGAACCGATCACCGACAGCGCGATCAGCGCCGCGCCGAACAGGCCGTAGCTGGCATAGCCTTCGGGCTGCAGCTGTGATTGCGGGGTGGGCAGGAACACGGTGAAGGTCAGCACCATCATCAGCAATCCGCCGAGCCAGCCCGACAGGAAGCGGTAGCGGAACAGCGTGGTGCGATCGTCGTAATCATCGGTAATCTCGGGCACGAGGCTGACCGAGGGGACTTCGCAGGCCGACAGCAGCAGCCGCACGCCCACCGCCAGCGCGACGATATCCCAGAAACCGGGGGTGCCCGTGAAGGGCGGGGACCACAACATGGTCCACACCAGTGCCAGCGGCCACGGTGCCAGATACAGCCACGGCAGCCGACGGCCCCATTTCGTATAGGTGCGGTCGGACAGATGGCCGATCAGCGGATCGACGAGTGCGTCGATCACCAGCGCGGCGGCCAGCGCCGCGCCCACGGTGCTGGCATCGACCCCCAGCACCAGATTGTAGAACGGCAGCAGGAAGAAACTGAAACCGCTGTCCTTGACCCCAAAGGCGACGGCACCGAAGCCGTGGACCAGCTTGAGGCGCTGCGGAAGGGGGCCGGTGACGAAAGGCATCAGGCGTTTTGCTGTGCCGCCTTGACCTGTTCTTCGAGCGCCATCAGCGCTTCGAATGCACCGGCTTCCTCCGGATCCCAGCTATGCCGCGGCCCCAGCGTGATACCGCCATCGACGACCATCGAGGCGCCGGTCATGAAACCGGCCTGCTCGCTGGCAAGGAACGCGACCGCCTGGGCGATATCGTCGGACTGGCCGCCGCGCGCCACCGGCTGCGCGTTCGACGACATCTGCGCGATCATCGCCTTGGCCTGTTCCTTCGCGGCATCGGGAATGTCCATCGTCGCAGTGAAGATGTTGGTGTTGATGAAGCCCGGCTGCACCGCATTCACGCGGATGCCGAATTGCGCCAGGTCGGTCGCCGCGCATTTGGTGAGGTGCAGCACGCCGGCCTTGGCGACGGCATAGGTCGTCGGGGAATAGCCCGGACCGACTGCCGCGACGCTGGAGACGTTGACGATGCTGGCTCCCTTGCGCCCCTTCATATGCGGGACGGCGTAGCGGATCCCCATTGCGACCGACCGCAGCAGCAGGTCCATCGTCCGGTCCCAGGCTTCGGGTTCGATCTCGGCGATGCTTTCGCGGGCGCCGCCCGCCCCGGCATTGTTGAACAGCGTATCGATGCCGCCGGTTTCTTGCGCCGCATGGTCCATCAGCGCCTTGATCGCCGCGGGATCGCAGACGTCGCACTCGACGAAACGGACGTCGCCCGGCGTTTCGCGGGCCAGTTTCTCGCCGCCCGCAACATCGATGTCGCTGGCGAAGACGGTCGCCCCCTCGCCGGCGAACAGGGCGGTGGCGGCGGCGCCGATACCCGATGCGGCACCGGTGACGATGACCGTCTTGTCCAAGAATCGCATCCCTACTCTCTCCCCGAATTTCTTGCCTGCCAGCTTAGGGCAGCATGGCAAGGCGTCAACGAATTCCGGCTGACGTTACGGCAATAGGGCAGGTTTCGACTGCCCTTGCGCAGTCGGGCCGAATCACCCTAACGTAAGCGTCAACATACCGCTGCTTTAAAAAGAGAGGATTCGGCCAATGTCCGACAGCGACCTGCAAGCCTTCCGCGCGGAAACGCGCGCATGGCTCGAAGCCAATTGCCCGCCCGAAATGCGCCAGCCCGTCAAGGACGAGGATGACATCTACTGGGGCGGCCGCAACGCCACCTTCAAGAACGATGCGCAAAAGGCCTGGTTCGATGCCTGCGTCGAGAAGGGCTACACGGTCCCAGCATGGCCCAAGGAATATGGCGGGGCGGGGCTGACGCCGGCGCAGGCCAAGGTGCTGCGCGAGGAAATGGCCGCGATCAAGGCGCGTCCGCCGCTGTCCAGCTTCGGCATCTGGATGCTTGGCCCGGCACTGCTGCATTTCGGCACCGAAGGTCAGAAGCAGCGCTTCCTCAATGAAATCGCCCGCGGCGAAATCCGCTGGTGCCAGGGCTATTCGGAACCAGGCTCGGGATCGGACCTGGTCTCGCTGCAGACCTATGGCGAGGACAAGGGCGATCACTGGGTGGTCAACGGCCAGAAGGTGTGGACATCCTATGCCGACAAGGCCGACTGGATCTTCTGCCTCGTCCGCACCGACAAGGACAACAAGTACCAGGGCATTACCTTCATGCTCTACGACATGGCCAGCGAGGGCGTGGCGACCAAGCCGATCCTGCTGATCAGCGGCAACAGCCCGTTCTGCGAAACCTTCTTCGACGATGTGAAGGTGCCCAAGAGCTATGGTGAAGACGTGCCCGCCCAGGTCGGCGAGGTGAACCGCGGCTGGGACGTGGCGAAATACCTACTCGGCCACGAACGCGAGATGATATCGGGTGCCGATGGCGGCAACACCGGGACGATCGGCGCGGCGCTGACGCGCTCCAACGGCGAAATCGATCCTGTGCTGCGCGCCGAGCTGGCACAGTTCGACGTCGATGCGCTGGCCTATGGCGCGATGGGCGAGAAGTTCCTCGACGAGGTCAAGGTCGGCAAGGCGCACCCCGCACAGCCGAACATGATGAAATACGCCGGCACTGAGCTCAACAAGCGGCGCCACGAACTGATGATGGCAGCGGGCGGATCGACCGCGCTCGAATGGACCAGCGAGGAAACCGACGGCGGGAAGCCGGCGCGCAACTGGCTGCGGACCAAGGCCAACAGCATCGAGGGCGGCACGTCCGAAGTCATGCTGAACGTCATTTCCAAACGAATCCTCGAGCTTCCGGGAGCCTGATCGATGCCTCTTTACTATGATGACGACCAGGCGATGCTGGCCGATACCGCTGGCCAGTTCATGGCCGAGGAAGGCTCGATCAAGAACCAGCTGCGCCATTGGCGCGACCGCGACTGCAAGGATGGTTTCGGCCATGCGCTGTGGCAGCAATTCGCCGAAATGGGCTTCGCTGGAATGCTCGTGGATGAAGACGACGGCGGGCTCGGCATGGGCCAGGTCGAAGCCAATATCGTGCTCGAGCAGATCGGCCGCAACCTGACGCCGTCGCCGTTCATGTCCTCCTCCGTGCTGGCCGCCACCGCGCTCAAGCATGGCAGCAACGACGTGAAGGGCCGCTGGCTGCCCGGGCTGGTTTCCGGCGAGAAAGTCTATGGCGTAGCGATCGACGAAGGCGCCAAGCACCGCCCCGAACGGATCGGCTGCCGCGCGGAAAAGTCGGGCAACGGGTTCAAGCTGTCGGGCCGCAAGGACTTCGTTCTCTACGGTGCCAGCAGCGAGATGATCGTCGTTGCCGCGCGCACCTCGGGCAGTGATAGCGACACGGACGGCGTCACGCTCTTCGCCGTGCCGCAGGACGCCGCCGGCATGAGCCACGACAGCGTACGCCTAGTCGACAGTTCGATGGCCAGCCATATCACTTTCGACAATGTCGAACTCGACGGCGATGCCGTGATCGGTGAAGTCGACGGCGGCCGCGCCGTGCTCGATGCCATGCTGGTGGCGGGCCGCGTCGGCTCGGCTGCCGAGGGTGTCGGCGTGGCCGGGGGGGCGATGGACATGACCGTCGATTACCTCAAGCAGCGCAAGCAGTTCGGCAAGGTCATCGGCGAATTCCAGGCGCTGCAGCACCGCGCCGCGCATCTCTATTCCGAAGTCGAAATCGCCCGGGCAGTCACTGTCAAGGCGGCGCAACTGGTCGACGGTGGCAGCGAGCGCGCCGATCTGATGGCCTCGGTCGCCAAGGCCAAGGTCGCCAAGGTCGCGGGGCTCGCAGTGCGCGAGGGCGTCCAGATGCATGGCGGTATCGGTATGACCGACGAATACGACATCGGCCTGTACATGAAGCGGGACCGCGCGCTGCAGGAATTCCTCGGCGACCAGTATTACCACGCCGGGCGCGTCGCGGAGCTCAGCGGCTACTAGAACCAGGACCAGCACCAAACCCAGTCATTGGGAGGGGAGCGAAGCAATCCAGGGAGCGGCACGATCGATTGCCGCGTCGCCTGGGGCTCCTCGCAATGACTGAAGTGGGAGAGAATTAAATGAACCTAGAAGACCTGTTCAGCCTCAAGGGGCGCGTCGCGCTTGTCACCGGCGGCAGCCGCGGCATCGGCAAGATGATCGTCGAGGGCTTCCTCGCCGCGGGCATCGACCGCGTCTATATCAGCGCGCGCAAGATCAATGAAATCGAGGAAACCTGCGCCGAGCTGGGCGACAAGGTGATCGGCATTCAGGGAGACCTGTCCACCATCGAGGGGATCGAGGCGCTGGTCGAGGAATTGTCGGGCCGCGAAAGCCAGCTCGACATTCTCGTCAACAATGCCGGCGCGGCCTGGGGTGTCGACTATCTCGAATTCCCCGAAGCCGGCTGGGACAAGGTCATGGACCTCAACGTCAAGACGCCGTTCTTCCTCACGCAAAAGCTGCACAAGCTGCTGACGGCCGGGGCCAGTGCGGACAAGCCGGGCAAGGTGATCAACATCACCTCGATCGACGGCCAGCGGGTCAATCCGTGGGAAACCTACAGCTACCAGGCATCGAAGGCCGCGCTGATCCATTTGACGCGGCGCATGGCCGCGCGGCTGGTCAAGGATCACGTCTATGTCACCAGCCTGGCGCCCGGCGCTTTCCCGTCGAACATGAACCGCGCGGCGCGCGATCACGAGGATGCGAGCGCAGCGGGCATTCCCTCGAAGCGCGTGGGCGACAAGTTCGACATGGGCGGCACCGCCGTCTATCTCGCCAGCCGTGCAGGCGATTACACGATCGGCGAAACGCTGACCGTCGATGGCGGGATCGTCAACGCGCTGATGCCGAGCCATTTCGCCGAACCGAGCTGACCGGTGCTGCCGCCTCCGGCCCGGTGCCGGGGGCGGCGGATCAGGCGCTGAGGATGCAGTTGCGGCCCGCGGCCTTGGCGCGATAGAGCGCCTTGTCCGCCTGCCGCAACGCCGCGGCGTTGGCATCGCCCGCGCCGACTGCCAGCGCGACCCCGCCCGAGAAGGAGATCAGCCCCATCGGTTCGTCGGTCTCACGCAGCTTGAATTCGGTATCGGCCAGCGTGGCCCGCGCCTGATTGAGGCGTTTCACCACCGCCGCCAGGTCGCTCGAGGGCATCACCACGATGAATTCCTCGCCGCCCCAGCGGCCCACGAATTGCGGCGCGCAGGCATCTTCGAGCGTCGAGGCGACCAGCTTGATCACCCGGTCGCCGACGCCGTGGCCGTAGCGGTCGTTGACCGACTTGAAATTGTCGATGTCGACCAGCGCGATGACCCGCGCATCGCCTTTTTCCGCCAGTTCGGCCAGATGCGCGTCGATCGCGCGGCGGTTGGCAAGGCCGGTCAGCTCGTCGCGCTGCGCATCGTTGCGCGCCGCCTCCAGCTCTTCGCGCAGCGCCCTGACCTCGTCCATCGCCGCGGTCAGCTGCGATTGCGCGTGGAGCGAATGTTCGATCATCCGCGCGACGATCGAGGACGTGTCGCCCGAGCCCGCGGGATCGGCCTGCGCTTCCTCGCTCAGTTCGCGGGCGAAGGTGCCGGTCGCGTCCGCCGCCGAGGAAGCCAGTTCGCTGAGCTTGAGCGACTGGTGCCGCAGATGCGCGCTCAGTTCGCCGTTCTTGCTGTCATAGGCGCCGAAAAACGTTGTCGTGCTGTGCGCTTCGAGGATGTCGTCGGCTTCGTCCTGCTTGATGCGGTAGCCATCGGAGATGATCTGCGCGACCGCGCGGCCGATCGGCGATCCGGGATCGTTCAGCGCGATATAGGCGAGCGTGTAGTTCTGCGGCGTCGCGGCGAGGCGGTGGCTGGCCAGGAAGGCCAGCGTCTTCGCCCCGTCATCCAGCTTGGTGGTGGACATCGCCATCCGTCCCGCTGCCTCAGGCCATGAGTTCGCGCACGAAGGGGATCAGCCCCGTCTGCCGCTGGCGCTTGGTCCGCTCCGCATCGAGGATTTCGCGCACCTTGGCGAAGCAGCTGTCGACGTCTTCATTGATGACGACATAGTCATAGGCGTCCCAGTGGCTGATTTCGGCGCGCGCACGCTCCATCCGTGCAGCGATTACCTCGTCGCTGTCGGTGCCGCGCCCGCGCAGGCGCCGTTCGAGCTCGGCGATGGTGGGGGGCAGGATGAACACGCGCACCACGTCCTGCTGGTCCTTCTGGAACAGCTGCTGCGTGCCCTGCCAGTCGATATCGAACAGGAAGTCCTGCCCTTCCTTCAGCGCGTTGCGGATGCGCCCCTTGGGGGTTCCGTAACGGTGGCCGAAGACCGGGGCCCATTCGTAGAAATCGTCTTCCTCGACCATCCGGTCGAATTCGGCATCGCTGACGAAATAATAGTGCACGCCGTCGATTTCACCCGAGCGGGGCGGCCGCGTGGTGACGCTGACCGAGAGCTTTATCTCGTCATCGGCGTCGAGCAGCATGCGCGATATGGTCGTCTTACCCGCCCCGCTGGGCGAGGACAGGATGAACATCAGCCCGCGGCGGGCGAGCCTGTTTGTGGGTGTCTCGGATTCGGCCATGCACGCCTATGAAACAGCGGGGGCGGACAAATCAAGGTCAGTCGTCGCGATGCGCCTGCTCGATCAGTTCGCGGTCGCCTTCGCGGCGCTGCGCACTGCGGCTGCGCCGGCGATCGTACAGCGTCTTGGCCAGTGCCCCGCCGCCCACGATAAGCGCGCCGGGCAGGTTGCGGGTCGCCAGCTTGGCCAGGCCGAAGCTGACCAGTGTCTGGCCCAGCGTCTTGTTCCGAACGATCTCGCGCGCGGTTTCCTTGCCGTAGCGGCCGCGCAGCAGGCCCTTCTCCACCGCCCGCCGGGCGATGTAGGATCCCGCGCGGATCGCGACATCGGCGACCATCAGATTGGTTGCGGGATTGTGTGTCGGGCCGGGAATGCCTTCGGTCTTGCCCGGCGTCTTGGCGCGCGCCTTGTCGACTGCCTTCGCGCCGTAGGTTGAAACATGTTTGACCATTGGTGCCCCCGGTCGGCTGCGGTTCGGTTGGAACCCTTACTTCTTGCGGCCGAAATCGACCGTGACGACATTCGAGCCGTCTTCAGTAGCATCAACGGGTTCGCCATCTGCCAGTTCCATCCCGTCGTTTTCGGGATGTTCGGGTTCCGCCGGTGCCATGTCGGCGACGGTGGCCTGGAACTGCAGCCCGAAATCGACCGCCGGATCGACGAATTGCGTAATCGCGGCATAGGGGATGTCGAGTTCGGCGGGGACCTGGTTGAACGACAGCCCGACGGCAAAGCCATCGTCGCGCACGTTCAGGTTCCAGAACTTGTTCTGCAGCACGATCGTCATTTCGTCGGGAAAGCGTTCGCGCAGGCTTGCCGGAACCGAGACCCCGGGAGCGTGGGTCTTGAAGGTGATGTAGAAATGATGGGCACCGGGCAGTTCGCTGCCGCCCTGTTCGATCTCGCCCAGGACCCGGCCCACCACGGCACGCAAGGCTTCCTGCACGATGGAATCGTAAGGGATCAGGCTGTCGGGCGTATCGTCGCTCATGGGTCGCTAGGTGGCGCTGCGCGGCGCAGGGGTCAAGCGGTTTAAGCGGGTCTTTACCCTGCGCGTAGGTGCATTTTCTTGCGCCTTGGCGCGCGCCGCTCTAGCGCGGCTGGCATGCGTACAGGCCGGATCGAACGAAACACAGCGGAAACCAGGATTCTCGTCGAGGTGGGCCTCGACGGGAGCGGCAGCTATGATGTCAGCACCGGGATCGGCTTTCTCGACCACATGGTCGAGCAATTCGCCAAGCATTCGCTGATCGACGTGACGATGAAGGTCGATGGCGACCTGCATATCGACCAGCACCACACCACCGAAGACAGCGCGCTGGCGCTGGGGCAGGCGCTGGCCGCCGCGCTCGGCGACAAGGGCGGGATCGCGCGTTACGGCAGCGCCTATTCGCCGATGGACGAAACGCTGGCGCGGGTCGCGCTGGACATTTCGGGACGGCCCTATCTGGTGTGGAAGGCCGGGTTCAGCCAGGAAAAGCTGGGCGAATGGGACACCGAGCTGATCGAGCACTGGTTCCATTCGGTCGCGCAGACCTGCGGGCTGACGCTGCATGTCGAGCTGCTCCACGGCAGCAACAACCACCATATCTGCGAAGCGATCTACAAGGGCTTTGCCCGCGCGATGCGCGCGGCGGTCGAAGTGGATCCGCGCAAGGGCGGGGCGATCCCCAGCACGAAGGGGCAGCTTGGTGGGTGAAGTGGTGGCCCTGGTCGATTACGGGGCCGGTAATCTGCATTCGGTCGAAAACGCGCTGCGCAAGGTCGGGGCCGATGTCACGGTAACCGCCGATCCCGACGTGTTGCGCGCGGCCGACCGGATCGTGCTGCCGGGCGTGGGGTCGTTCCGCGCCTGCGCCGAAGGGCTGCGCGCCGAAGCCGGCGTGATCGAGGCGATGCGCGAACGCGTGTTCGTGGGCGGGGCACCGTTCCTCGGTATCTGCGTGGGCATGCAATTGCTGGCCACGCGCGGGCTCGAACACGGCGAAACGCCGGGGCTGGGCTGGATCGACGGCACGGTGCGGCTGATCGAACCGATCGACGACAGCGTGAAAGTCCCCCACATGGGCTGGAACGATGTCGCGCCGCTGCCGCATGCGCACGACCACGAAGTGCTGGTCGGCGGCGAGGCCTATTTCCTGCACTCCTACCATTTCAAGCTACGCCATCACGAAGACGTGCTGGCGATGACCGATCACGGCGGCGGACTGGTCGCGGCGGTCGGCCGGGACAATTTCCTCGGCGTGCAATTCCACCCCGAAAAGAGCCAGGCCTACGGGCTCGACCTGCTGTCGCGTTTCCTCGAATGGAAACCGTAACCGCGCTGGCCCGGCCACGCGATGTAATGGAACCGAAAGTATGATCGTCTTTCCCGCTATCGACCTCAAGGGCGGCGACGTGGTGCGCCTGGCCGAAGGCGATATGGACCGCGCCACCGTCTATGGCGACGATCCGGCCGCGCAGGCGCGGCTGTTCGCCGATGCCGGCGCCGAGCACCTGCATGTCGTCGATCTCGACGGCTCCTTCGCCGGGAGCGCGCAGAACCGCGAGGCCGCGGAGGCGATCGTCCGGGCGTTTCCAGGGAAGGTCCAGCTGGGCGGCGGGATCCGCACCCCCGCCGATGTCGCCGGATGGATCGAGACGGGGGTCGCGCGGATCGTGATCGGCACCGCCGCGCTCAAGGACCCGCAATTCGTCAAGGACATGGCGCGTGAATATGCCGGCGCGATCGTGGTCGCGGTCGATGCGCGCGACGGCATGGTCGCCACCGACGGCTGGGCCGAAGTATCCGATGTCTCGATCGTCGACATGGCGCGGCGGTTCGAGGATGCGGGCGTCGCCAGCCTGTTGTTCACCGACATCGGCCGCGACGGCATGCTCAAGGGCGTCAATATCGATGCCACCGTGGGGCTCGCCCGGCAGGTCGACATCCCGGTCATTGCCAGCGGCGGGGTCAAGGGACTGATCGATATCGACACGCTTGCGCGGTTCGCCGGCGACGGGATCGAAGGCGTGATTACGGGCCGGGCGCTGTATGACGGGCGGCTCGACCTGGCGGCCGCGCTGCGTGTGGCGAAGCAGGCATGACGGTCCGCGTCCGGGTCATCCCCTGCCTCGACGTGCGCGACGGGCGTGTGGTCAAGGGCGTGAACTTCGTCGACCTGAAGGATGCGGGCGACCCGGTCGAGCAGGCGCAGGCCTATGACGCGGCGGGCGCGGACGAGCTCTGCTTCCTCGATATTTCGGCCAGCCACGAAGGGCGCGGCACGTTGCTCGACATGGTCCGGCGGACCGCGGAAGTGTGCTTCATGCCGTTGACCGTCGGCGGCGGGGTGCGCAGCGTCGAGGATGCCCGCGCCCTGCTGCTCGCCGGGGCGGACAAGGTGGCGGTCAATTCGGCGGCAGTGACGCGGCCCGAACTGGTGCGCGAGATCGCGGAGAAATTCGGCAGCCAGTGCGTCGTCGCCAGCGTCGATGCCCGCGCTTCGACCAGCGGCGAGGTACGCGGCTGGGAAATCTACACTCACGGTGGGCGCAAGCCGACCGGGATCGACGCGGTTGAGCATGCGGTGCGCCTCGCGGAACTGGGAGCGGGCGAATTGCTGGTCACCTCGATGGACGGGGACGGGACCAAGGCCGGCTACGATGTCGATCTGACGCGGGTGATCGCCGATGCGGTCACGGTGCCGGTGATCGCCAGCGGCGGGGTGGGCACGCTCGATCACCTCGTCGAAGGCGTGACGCGCGGCCATGCCAGCGCGGTGCTGGCGGCATCGATCTTCCACTTCGGCGAGCACACGGTTGCCGAAGCGCATGCCGCACTGCGCGCCGCGGGGCTGCCTGCGCGCGGCTGACCACGCACCGCGCCCGCGGCTGCGGGCCGCGCGGCGGTGCAACTGCGATTGACGCTGGCCGCAGGCGCCGTGCATAGCGCAGCGCATGGATACGCTTTCCCGCCTCGAACAGACCATCGCGCAGCGCCGCGCCGCCGACCCTGCCGAAAGCTATGTCGCCAGCCTCCACGCCAAAGGCCTGCCGCAGATCGCGCGCAAGCTGGGCGAGGAAGGCGTCGAAGCCGCGGTGGCGGTAATGTCGGGCAGTGCGGAAGAGCTGACCGGCGAAGCCGCCGATATCCTGTTCCACCTGCTCGTCGCGCTCGACGCGCGCGGTATCGGGTTCGACCGGGTCCTCGAAGAACTCGACCGCCGCGACGGCATCTCGGGCATTGCCGAAAAAGCCAGCCGGAGCGCCTGATGCCGATCGATCCCACGCTTGCCTATGACGACGACAATATCTTCGCCAAGATCCTGCGCGGCGAGATTCCCTCGACCAGGGTCTATGAAGACGAATGGGCCTATGCCTTCGAGGATATCAATCCGCAGGCCGAGGTGCACACGCTGGTGATCCCCAAGGGGCGCTATGTCAGCTGGGACGATTTCAGCGCCAGGGCGGAGGCGGAGGAAATCGCCGGTTTCGTCCGCGCGGTGGGCAAGGTCGCGCGCGACAAGGGGCTGGTCGAGACCGGGTACCGCATGATGGCCAATATCGGCGCGCATGGCGGGCAGGAGGTCGCGCATCTGCACGTCCATCTGTTCGGCGGCGAACCGCTCGGGCCGATGATCGCCCGGCGCTGAACGCACGGGGCCCGATCTTTCGCTGCCGGCCCAACTCTTTCCTTGACCGAATCCCCCCTGCCGGTTAACCGGCCGCTTGATTTCGGCGCGTCGGGGCACCATCTCCGGCGCGCATTTATTTCACGAGAGACATTATGAAGATCCGCAACAGCCTCAAGTCGCTCAAGGGCCGCCATCGCGATTGCCGCGTGATCCGCCGTCGTGGGCGCACCTATGTCATCAACAAGACCAACCGCCGCTTCAAGGCCCGCCAGGGCTAATCGGCGCGTCGTCCCGCAAGGGGCGGCAGCATTGCAGACCGGCCCGGCTCCCCAGCGGAGTTCGGGCCGTTCGCATTGGGGGGGTATGACCATGCAGGCCGAAGCGGTCGTCTTCGATGTCGGGAGGGTGCTGTACCAGTGGCACCTGCGGCATCTGTTCGAGAAGCTGGTGACCGATCCCGCGCGGCTCGACATGCTGCTGGGCGAAGTGGTCACCGAGGAATGGCACTTCGAACATGACCGCGGGCGCACGCTCGGCGAAATGGTGCCCGAACGGATCGCGCTCTATCCTGATTTCGAACCCGAGATCCGCGCTTATGCGGCGCGTTTCAACGAAACCATTCCGGGGCCCGTCCCGGGCAGCCATGCGCTGGTCGAACGGCTCGATGCGCGCGGGGTGCCGCTTTATGCGATCACCAATTTCGGCGCCGAGTTCTGGGCCGGCTTCCGCCCGACCGCACCGATCTTCGACCGCTTTCGCGCGATCGTCGTCTCGGGCGAGGAAAAGCTGGCAAAGCCCGATCCGTCAATCTTCGATCTCGCGGCGCGCCGGTTCGGCCGCGCGCCCGAAGCCATGCTGTTCGTCGACGACAACCGCGCCAATGTGGATGCCGCCGCGGCCCATGGCTGGCAGGTGCACCACTTCAGCCGGGCGGATCTGCTCGAAGCGGACCTGGCCGAACGCGGACTGATATAAAAAAGGCCCCGGCGAACGAGTCGCCAGGGCCTTGAGTCAGCCACCCGATGGAGAGGGGTGGGGGAACTTAAATCAGCGGTTGCACTGCGCGAGCTTGTCGGCGTCGAGTGCCTTTTCATCCGCGACGAAGGCCGTGATTTCGCCGTGTTCGCGCTGCAGTTCGCGGCACATGCGCAGCGGGCGCGAGCTGCCCTTGCGAGCGACGCAGGTCGTGCCCTGGCAGGCCCAGGCGACGCCGGCGGCGACGGTGGTGGTGCGTTCTGCCACGGGTTCGGCCAGCTCGACCGAGTAGAAGAAGCCGTTGGTGCGCGCTTCTGCCGGGGCGCCGGCAAGCGTCAGCGATGCCACTGCGGCGGTGGCCACGAGGCCTAGCGAAGCGAAGCGGGGGAGGAAGGACGTCATGGGGGATTCCTCGTAAGTTGCTTTTATTGCAACAGTGTTTGAGTTTCTTGCAATTAGGTTTCAATTAGCAACCCATTGCTTGCCAGCCCCTCTAGCGTTATGGGTTTCGGACTGCAACCGGCATTTCCAAAAATTTGGCAAAAGCCGAATTTCCGGTAGATAGGTTGCTAGAAGAGGACTGAATTATGGGTGATATCCGCGAACCGCTGCGTGAACTGACCGAATGCGGGCTGCCGCAGGCCCTCGAGGTCATGGGCGAGCGGTGGTCGTTCATGATCCTGCGCGCCAGCTTCAACGGGCTGCACCATTTCGAGGAATTCCTCACCGAGCTCGGGATCGCGCGGAACATCCTCTCCAACCGGCTGGCCAAGCTGGTCGAAAACGGCATCCTCAAGCGCGACCCCTGCGCCGAAGACAAGCGCAAGATCGAATACCGGCTGACCGACAAGGGCCTCGATCTGCTGCCCGCCATGGTCGCATTGCGCCAGTGGGGGCAGAAATACGGCGCCGAAGTGGTCGAGAACCCGGTGCTGGTCGACGAACGCGATCGCCTGCCGATCGGGCCGATCTCGATCCTCAGCCACGATGGACGGATCCTCGGCCCGGCCGATCTCCACCTGGTCGAACGGGACCGGCTCGGCATCAGGGCCGATGGCAGCAAGGCGGCAGCGGGCACCCCGCTGGCCTATGGCGAAGTCGTCGACATCGACAGCCTGCGCAAGGCCAAGAGCGCAGCCTGACCGAACCGGTCCAGCGCACGCGCGATAACCGCTACATCATCGTGCGCGGCAGACTGTGGCGCGCGAGCAATCCGCAGCTGAAAGAAACCGAACGCCAGATGCTGGTCGACCAGTTGATGGAGGCCCGGCGGGAGGTCGGTCAGGCGCGCCGCGCTGGTGACGAGACCGCCGAACGCGCGGCCCGCGCCAAGGTCCATGCCGCAAAGGTGGCGCTGGGTGAACGCGGCCCGGTGTGGTGGGATGACGGCGCACCCGACTACAACCGCCATCTGGTGAAGAACACGCCCTACCGCGATCCGGCGCTTATCGCGGACTAGCCTTCGAAACGGTCTGCGCGCGGACGCAGCTGGTAATCGATCCGGATGCGCACCCATTCGCCCACCATCGGCCGGCCGCCGCGCTGGGGCGGGCGCACCTTGAATTGCCACGCCGCCGCCTGGACCGCCTTGCCCAGCCCCGAACCGCGTGGCGATTCGCCCACCACGACGCAGTCCTCGACGCGGAAATCGGGGGCGGTACGGCAATCGATAAGCCCCCAGCCGGGACCCTGCGCGGTCGAGAGATAGCCCGCCAGTTCGTCGTCATAGGGGCGGCGATACCAGCGCGCGGCGTAGAGCGGTTCGCCATTGGGGCCGCTGCCTGCGATCTGCGGCGTGTCGCCGGGTGCAGGAGTGAAGGCAGGGCCGTAGGCCTGCGGGGCCTCGGCTGCGGGGGACTGGCTGGTTCGCGGCACGCTTTCGAGCGAGAAATCGTTGCGCAGGATCGTTGGCGGCGCGGCGGGCTGGGGCGCGGCGGGTGACGGCGCAGCCTGCCGTTCGCGCGGGGCCGCCGCCGACGATGCTGCCGGGGGTTGGGGCCGGGCCGGCTCGGGCGAGGGCGCTTCGTCGGGTTCATCCTGCGCCTCGGGCGAAGTGAAAGCGACCAGCGTATCGCGCATCTCCGCGATCTCGCGCTTTGCCGAACCGAGCGACAGCAGCATCAGCACCAGCAGAACTTCGATAGCCAGCGTCAGCGCGAGCGCGGGCAGCCTTCGCCGCATGTCGGGGCTGAGCCGCGCATAGCGCCGCCGCAGCGCGGCAAACGCGCCCGGTGCAGCGGGCGGGGAAGTCGGTGCGGGCACTTGGGTCACATGCAGTATCCCGACGGGGACTCGTCCGGTCCGGTTGCGCTATCCTGCCCCACGTGGGCGACATGGACCGATGCAGCCGCGCCTTCAAGGGCGATCGGCCGCGAGTGACCGGCGGGCGAAGACCTGACCCCGTGACGTCATCGTTAAAACGATCTCAATACGTCGCTGCGATAAGGCGGGGCATTCACGAATCCCGTTAGCAGAGCCGGACCTGCCTTGTGATCGAAATCGAAGTCCAGAATGAAACGCATCAAAGCGTCCACCGCATCAAGGCGATGGCCGTGCCCCGCATCGGCGAAGGCATCCGGCTGCTCGAACCCAGCGGCCAATGGGCTTCCTACGACATCATCGACGTATGGTATCAGCAGGCCGAATTCGGCGAGGTATGGGTGCCCTATATCCATGTCCGGATCACGCCCGACGAATTGCGCGGCGTCGCTATGGGCGAGGCGAACCCGCTGGTCGACAAGGGCCAGCAGGTCCCCATCGAGGATTTTCTCAAGAAATTCGAAGGCGAATTCGAGCACGAGCCGGTGAAGCTCAATCTCGATCTGGGCGAAGACGTCTGAGCGGGCGGTCAGGCGCGCGGCGGCTGCCGGCGATAGCTGAGCGCTTCGGCGACATGGATCCGCCCGACCCGTTCGCTGGCCGATAGATCGGCGATAGTCCGGGCAACCCGCAGCATCCTGGTGTAACTGCGCGCGGAGAGCCGCATGGCGGTGGCCGCCTGCATCAGCAGCGCGCGTCCCGCCTCATCGGGTCCGGCAAATTCTTCCAGCGCATCGCCATCGAGTTCGGCATTGGTCCGCGCACCGATGGCTTCCGCCCGCGCGGTCTGGCGATCGCGTGCGGCGGCCACGCGCGCCGCGACGTCGGCGCTCGATTCGGCAGGCGGCGGCAGCGCGAGGTCGGCGGCGCTGACCGGATCGACTTCGACATGCAGGTCGATCCGGTCGAGCATCGGGCCGGAGACCTTGCCCTGGTAGTCCGCAGCGCAGCGCGGCGCGCGGCTGCAGGCGAGCGCCGGATCGCCAAGATGGCCGCAGCGGCACGGGTTCATCGCCGCAACCAGCTGGACGTTGGCCGGAAAGCTGACATGCGCATTGGCGCGGGCGACATCGACCTTGCCCGTCTCGAGCGGCTGGCGCAGCGAATCGAGCACCGCGCGCTGGAATTCCGGCATTATGTAGCAGACGCACCAAATCAGTTATAGATGCTATCGCCAGTAGTCCCCTATGTATCGCGTATGGGGACACCGCACGCAATCACCGCCCTGCGCGACAAGCGCGGGGAACTCGCCGGACAGATCGACGCCTTGCAGGATCAGCTACGGCAAGCCTTCATCGACATGGACCATATAGACGCGACCCTGCGCATGTTCGTGCCGGACATAGAGCTAGACGAGATCAAGCCCAAGCCGCTCCCACCGCGCCACAGGGCGTTCAAGGGGCAGGTAACGCGGGCAATCCTTGCCATGCTGCGCAAGGAAGGGCCAATGGATGCTAAGGCGATCACGTTACGCCTCATGGCAGAGCGGGATCTGAACTTGAACGACAGCGGCCTACAAAAGGCGATGCACAAGCGGATAGGGGCGGCGCTGCGTAACCTGCGGGAGCGGACGCTGGTGTCGTCCGAACAGGGCAAGGGCGGGTTGCTGGTTTGGAGTATTGGCTCCAATTGTGGAAAATAATTTAGTCATAGTTTTCATTTTTCGAGCAAGTCTCTCTTACCTGTTACGTGTCGCACGACCCTTCATCTAGAAAGCAGACATTGCTTGCCGCTAGCCCTCCTCACTCTCGGGCGGAGTGGGCCGGTGATGGCTGTCGCACCATCTGGGTGCACGACAGACTTTCGATCATGAAGGGGACCGAAGAGGGGGCGCGCATTGCTAAAACCAAAGCTGCGGCCCTCTACGAGGCTGCGAAGACTCAGAACGACATGGACGCCGCGTTCCAGATTGTAGATGTGATGTGGCGGAGCGCCGTTTTCGAGGAGCTTCTAAAATGCGTCCTCTTGAGCGGCATGCGCCCGATCATCGTATCGCCTCACCCGGCTTTCGATGACGAAGATGTGATAGATTGTGATGCCCCGTTTCGCGCCTCCGCACGCAACGCGATACCGTTTGCGCTAGCCGCAAAGTTGCGCATTTCTCTCAATGGCATTGAGAACACGGACATCAAGCAGGGCGCTAGAGTCGGTCGGACGAAACTTCCGCGATTTCCTAGGTTTCTTTTTCAGCCACACTTTGTGGGTGAAGTTGTAACCGATCGTCCCTATATTCTGGTAGATGATAACGTTGGACTAGGTGGAACATTGGCCGCGCTCTATTCACACATTGCCAACCACAGCGGAACAGTGATAGGCGTTGCAGCGTTAGCTCATTCAACAGGCAAAGATGTTCCGTTCGCGTTAACCGTTCGAACACGCGATGCATTGTATGAGAAGTATGGACATGAGGTTGCGGCCTTGTGGAAGGAGAAAGTTGGACATGAACCTACTTGCCTTACTGAAGGAGAAGGTGGGTTTCTCGTCGAGTGGCAATCTGGCTCAGAAGGGCGAGACTGCACCCCTGGGGAGAGATTACACGCCCTACGAACTCGACTTGATCACGCAGGAGCTACGTTCAAATAACGCCCTGGCCGAAAAGGTCGGGAAGCGCCGAGGCGTTGTTGTTGACCCGCGAATCGCGGCGGCCAAGCTCAATTAGGCCACAGACCTATCAACGTGATGAAAGAGGGGGCAAAGGCCCCCTTTTTACTATCTCTGCCAATAGCCCGCCCACTGGCGGCTATTACCCGAAGCCATCGCAGCCCCCGCAAGCGTCATAGCCTGCGACCCGTTGTCCACGCGGCGCATATCCTCGCGCCATGCGCATTCGTTGGCGTAGGCATTGAGATACGGCCCTGCGATATGGTGGTGCGTTCCGGTTTCCATGCGGCGAAGGCGGCTAAAGTAGCTTTCGGCCTGATTGGTGCAGACGCCCTTGTCCTTGAACGCGACCGAATGATTGACGCGGCGGGTATCCCATCCGGCGTGCAGTGCATCCCAGCCTGTGCCTTCGTCGGCGTGGATGGTAGCGAGCGTGCCGACATAATCGCGGACGTAAGGAACAGCGTCACCCTCATTGGCGACAACGAACGGAAGCGAGCGGCCCTTGCGCTCGCGCATGATAACGACGCACTGGCGCTTGCCCGAGCGGTTGAAAGACAGGCGGCGATCCTTGCGATCTTCCTTGCGGTTTTCCGGCTTCACATAGCCGCCAAAATAGCCGCCATCGATCTCGACAATGCCGTTAAGCTCCCGCTCGCCAAACTCCCGCGCCATCGCTTCGCGCAGCTTATGGAACAGCACGAAGGCGGTCTTGTATTGAACATCCAGATCGCGCGAAGCCTGTAGAGCCGACATGCCCTTAGCGCCGTTCACGAACAGAACGATTGCGGCCAGGAGGTCGGTGAAGGAAAGCTTGCGCGAGGCAAAGATCGTGCCGCTGGTGACGCTATACTGGTGATAGCAAGCGACACACTTAAACTTGCGGCGGGTCTTGATGTGGTAGGCATCGCAGCAGCCGCACTTGGGGCAAACAGGCTCCCCATCGGTTTCCGGCCAACGCATATCGCAGAACACGCCGTAGGCGGCATCCTCGCCCATGCGAAAAACCTTCGCCAGCGAGAGCGTCCGAGCTTTTGCAGAGAGGAGAAAATGCTGTGCCATGTAACTGTTTCCAATGCCTATGCATCGTTTATAGTTACATGACGCACTCTTGTCAATGGCAAACGTATCGTCTATAGTGATATTCACAATCACAGGAGGCGGTATGTCCGCAGTGCAGGATAAGGAATGGGAGGACCGCGTTAAGGGCCTCCTGAAAGCCGAGCTAAAGCGCCGGAACGTCACCTATGCCGAGCTGGTCGGGAAGCTGGCTGATATAGGCGTGATGGACTCTGAGCCGAATATCAGAAACAAGATCAGCCGGGGCAAATTCACAGCGGTGTTTTTGATACAATGTTTACAAGCGATCGGAGTTCAGGAAGTACGACTTTAACCGAGCAAGGCCAAAGCTCCGATAGTAGCGATCAGAGCGCCAGTAGGGACGATAGTCCCGGCGACCAGCAAAACGGCGCGATCTCTGTGCCGATCGAACAACCGCCCAGCCCAAATGAAGCCGTAGAAGGTCAACAGCAGACCCAAGGGCAGGAGGATAATTCCTACGGCGCGAGGGACATCGTAGCCCAAGAGGCGATGGCGGATGCTTCCATAATAATGGCAGTCGCCGCGTGCCTTACATTCTTTGTCACCCTGGCGGGTACGCTGCTTATTTGGCGACAGGTAAAGCTGACGCGCGATGCTGTCGAAGATACCAGCGAGGCAACCGACGCCATGCGAGAAGCTAACGAGATAGCCACTCTGTCCAGCGAACGGCAGCTGCGCGCCTATATATCGCTTAGGCCGATCATATTTGGTATGCAGTTGGTTGCTCCTACCAAAATGATCAATGGCGAAACTACTCGCACCCTTCCGCCAAGACCTATGTTTATAGTTTTGATGAGAAATGTCGGTCAGACGCACGCTAGAAACATTCGTATATTCGCTAAGTCCGCCTTGATACCGTTGGGGTCCGAACCATTGCGCGCTTATGAGGGAACAACGCAACTTGAAGGTTGGTTCGCGGAACCGTGCCAACCAGAAACCTCTCTCCTTCCCGGTGACGAAACTGAATTCCCCGTATTTTTCGAAGACGTCCTTGACGCTTATACGATACATGATGTCGCAATAGGACTCAGTCATCGGCTCGCGGCTTTTGGACACGTCGAATATACGGACGCATTTGGAAAAGAACACGTCACACCTTTTGGTGTGAGTATGGCCGAAGGAGAGGCTTTGCGCAGAACGCTGACCGGCGAGCCCCTGGACGAAAACATGTCCAATCGGTTCCAAGGCTTTCGCTTGCATAAAGAACCAACCTAACATCCCGCAAACGATGACAGCCGTAAGCGCGGCGGTCGCCCAAGCTCTCGATAGTTTTTGCATTGGAATTCCACTCCCATATGTGGGGTGGCATCACGCAGCTTGTCACCGTTTCCGATGTGCCTGCCGTCATAGGCAGAGCTTAGGTCATCGGTTTGGTGCGCTTGCTACATAATGCCGTGGAATTCGGGCAGCTCGTCGAGAAACAGCACGCCGAGATGGGCGAGGCTGACTTCGCCCGGCCGCACCCGCAACCCGCCCCCGGTGAGCGCGGCCATGCTGGCCGAATGATGCGGCGCGCGGAACGGGCGCGCGCGGCTGATGCGCCCGTCTTCCAGCGTGCCCGCGACCGACTGGACCATGCTGACTTCCAGCGCTTCGGCGGGTGACAGCGGCGGGAGGATGCCGGGCAGGCAGCTGGCCAGCAGGCTCTTGCCCGCGCCGGGCGGCCCAACCATCAGCAGGTTGTGCGCGCCCGCCGCGGCGATTTCCAGCGCACGCTTGGCGGTTTCCTGCCCCTTCACCTGCTTGAGATCGCCGCCGCTCCTCTCGCTCGCCACCACGCCCGGTTCGGGCTGGGGCAGCAGCTGCGTACCCTTGAGATGGTTGAGCAGGCTGGCCAGGTCGGGCGCGGCACACACGGGGACCTCGCTCGCCCAGCGCGCTTCCGATCCCTGCGTGCTGGGGCAGATCAGCCCGACCTCGGCCTCGCTCGCATGGATTGCCGCCAGCAGTACGCCGGGCGAGGCGACGATCCGCGCATCGAGCGCGAGTTCGCCCACCGCGATCCAGTCGCCCAGCTGTTCGGCATCGGTCACGCCCATCGCCGCCAGCAGCGCCAGCGCGATCGGCAGGTCGTAATGCGACCCCTCCTTCGGCAGGTCGGCGGGGGAGAGGTTGATCGTTATCCGCTTGGGCGGCAGCGCCAGCCCCATTCCCGCCAGCGCCGCGCGCACGCGTTCCTTGCTTTCGCCGACCGCCTTGTCGGCCAGGCCGACGATGTTGAACTTGGGCAGGCCCGGCGCGACCGAGCACTGAACTTCCACGCTGCGCGCTTCGAGCCCCAGATAGGCAACGGTTTTGACCAGCGCGACCAGCGTGAATCCCCACCCCCGTAGTTACCCGTAGATGATGGCCGCGAACGCCCCGCTTGTCGAGGGTAAACAGAAACCACAACGCCAGTGAACTATTATGGTTGACAGCGAGTTAGCCATACCTCTTGAGCCGGTCGAAACCGGGCGAGCCGCATAAGCTTGCCATGTTTCGAATCACTGCCCTTATCGCTTCCGCCGTCGGCTCGCTGTTTGCTGCCCCCGCAGCCGCCCAGTCGCTGACCCTGGTCAACCTCCCGGTGGTCTATGTCGCCAGCCCGGTGGTCCAGGAAACCCATCAGGGCAAGGCGATCGCGCCGAAGGCCGTTTCGCGCCCCGCAGCAAAGCCGCAGACCGAGACCAAGCAGCTCGCCGCCATGCGTCCGCAGGCCCATGCGCCCGCCGCGCTGCCTGTGTGGAAGGCCCCCGCCTTCGTCGATCGCCGGTTCCGCAATTACAACCGCGGCGTCGCGCAATACGGCCCGTTCCGCGTGCTCGACGATCGCCGTGTCGCGTTGGTCGGTGAAACCGATGCCACTACGCCGGGCTACTTCCGCGCCATGATGCGCGATTTTCCCGATCTCGAGCAGCTCGACATGGTCGAGTGCCCGGGCACGCGCGACGACCGCGCCAACCTGCAGGTCGGCCGGATGATTCGCGCCGCCGGTCTCGTCACGCATGTGCCCGCCGTCGGGTCGGTGCGTTCGGGCGCGGTCGAGCTGTTCCTTGCCGGTGTCGAACGCGACATTGCGCAGGGTGCCGAATTCGCCGTGCACAGCTGGATGGACGCCTATGGCCGCGAAGCCGACGACTTCGCCATGCATGCGCAGGAAAACCGCCAGTATCTCGACTATTATCGCGAAATGGGTATGAGCGCCGAGCAGGCCCGTTCGTTCTACGCCTTCACCAATTCGGTGCCGCACGCCCGCGCGTTGTGGCTCGATGCAAGCGACATGCGCCGCTGGACGGGCCGCAAGACGCAGCGCGCCCAGTCGCCTGCACGCTACCAGCAGGCACAGCCCGCCCCGACGCTGACCTACGCCAACGTCACTTTTTCTTGACGCCCCCGGGCCTATCGCCTAGGCGCGCGGCCCTGTAAGGCGGTCGCTCCCGAGATCGAATCAAGCGGGGCGACCCTTGTGCCGGAGCGAACCGTTCGTACCGGCAACCAACCTATCTAGTAAGGACGATCCGATGAAGCGGACATTCCAGCCCTCGAACCTCGTACGCGCCCGGCGCCACGGTTTCTTCGCGCGCAAGGCTACCCCGGGTGGCCGCAAGGTGCTGCGTTCGCGCCGCGCCCGTGGCCGCAAGAACCTCTGCGCGTGATGTGATGCGCTGCGCTCCGGCGCAGCGATAGTCACGGACAGTCAGCGGGCTCCCCTCGGGGGGCCCATTCGCGTATCTGACTCCCATGGACCCGAGTCTTTCCGTCATCCGCAAGCGCGGCGACTTCCTGGCGGCAAATCGCGGGCTGCGGGTGGCGCGCCCCGGCTTCGTGCTGCTGGCCCACCCCAATGACGGGCGGGGCAAGCGCTATGGCATCACGGTGACCAAGAAGATCGGCAATGCAGTGGTGCGCAACCGCATGAAACGGCGGTTGCGCGAATTGCTGTGGGACGCACTGCCCGATAGCGGCCTGCCCGATCACGACCATGTCCTGATCGGCCGTGCGGGCGGCGTCGAACGCGATTTCGCCAAATTGCGCGACGAGTTGGCCGCTGCGCTCGACCGCGCGGCGCAGGGCAAGGGCGATCGCGCGCGCAGCCCGCGTGCGCATCGCAGCCGCCGCGCGTGAAGCACCCGCTCATCTGGATTGCCCGCCTGTGGCAGCTCGGGCCGAGCCGGATCCTGCCGCCGACCTGCCGCTATCACCCCTCGTGCAGCCAGTATGCGATCGAGGCGCTGGGAAAACACGGCGCGATCAAGGGTGGATGGATGGCATTCAAGCGTATATTGCGCTGCAACCCATGGGGCGGCCACGGCCACGATCCGGTGCCCTAGCACTGTCTTGACAGGCTAAGACACCTCCCCACATTCTGTATTCGACCGGACAAAGACGGGACCGACCTTGGACAACCAGCGTAACCTGATCCTCGCCATTGCGCTCTCCTTCCTGCTGTTGCTGGGCTGGACGTCGGCGATGGACTATTTCTATCCGCAGCCCGAACAGGCGCTGGTGGAAGGCCGGGCGGACACCCCGACCGAACAGGCCAGCCAGGCGGCGACGCGGCATTCGCGCACCGGCGGGCTCGTTGATCCGGCGATGCGCGCGCAGGAAGCCGCCGACCTTGAGACCGCGCTGGCCAGTCCCGACCGCGTGCGCATCGACGCCCCGCGGGTGGCCGGCTCGGTCAATCTGCGCGGCGGCGTCGTCGACGACATCGTCCTCAAGGAGTATGACGAGACCACGCAGAAGGACAGCGAACCGGTCCGCATCTTCTCGCCCAGCGGCACCCCGGCGCAGCAGTTCGCGCAGTTCGGCTGGGTCGGCTCGAACCTCAAGGTACCCGGGCCGCAGACGCTGTGGGAAGCCGATGGCGATGTGCTGAGCGCCGACACCCCGCTCACGCTGACGCATGACAATGGCGAAGGGCTGACCTTCTCGATCCGCTATACGATCGATGACCAGTACATGATCACTGCCGAGCAGACGGTGGCCAACACTGCGGGCAATGATGTGGTCGTGCAGCCTTTCGGACTCGTCAACCGCACCAGCCGTACGGCCAGCGAAGACCTGTGGATCGCGCACTCGGGGCCGATCGGCGTATTCGGCGACAGCGCCGATTACGACATCGATTACGACGATCTCGACGAAGACCAGCGCGTTTCGCCCGAAGGCCGCACCAGCTGGGTCGGCTTCACCGATATCTACTGGCTCGCCGTGCTCGTCCCACAGGACGACAGCGCGCCTGAAACCACCTTCCGCGCGATGGGCGACGAAACCTACCGCGCCGACATGATCTACGAAGCGACCACGCTGCCCGCGGGCAATGCGCTGACGGTCACCTCGCGCCTCTATGCGGGGGCCAAGGAAAGCGCGGTGCTCGATTCCTACGAGGATGCGGGCATCCAGAAGTTCGGCCTGGCGATCGATTGGGGCTGGTTCCGCTGGTTCGAGAAGCCGATGTTGTGGCTGCTGCGCACGATCTACGACGCGGTGGGCAATTTCGGCATTGCGATCATCGGGCTGACCTTCATCGTGCGCGGCCTGATGTTCCCGATCGCGCAGCGCGGCTTCGCCAGCATGGCGGAGATGAAGGCCATCCAGCCGAAGATGAAAGCGCTGCAGGAGAAGTACAAGGACGACAAGCCCAAGCAGCAGCAGGAGATCATGGCGCTCTACAAGAGCGAGAAGGTCAACCCCGTTGCGGGCTGCCTGCCGATGCTGCTGCAGATCCCGGTGTTCTTCGCGCTCTACAAGGTGCTCTATCTCGCGATCGAGATGCGGCACCGCGACTTCCTGTGGATCGGCGACCTGTCCGCGCCCGACCCGGCCAATCTTGCCAATGCGCTGGCCTATGTCGGGATCGACGTGCCGCAGTTCCTGATGATCATCTTCGGCCTCGGCGTGCTCGCGGTGCTGCTCGGCTTCACCATGTGGCTGACCTTCCGCCTCAACCCGAGCCAGATGGACCCGATGCAGCAGAAGATCTTCGACATCATGCCGTGGATCCTGATGTTCGTGATGGCGCCCTTCGCCGCCGGCCTGCTGCTGTACTGGGTAACCTCCAACGTGCTCACGCTGGCGCAGCAGAAGTACCTCTATTCGAAGCATCCGCAGCTGCGCGCCTCGATCGAGGAAGAAAAGGCGCGCAAAGCCGCCGAAGCTGCAAAGGCGGGATCATGAGCACCGAAGAAGCTGCCGAGCGGGCCGCGCTCGAACGGCGCGCGGGCAAGCTGTTCTCGGGCCGGGTGGATTTCCTCCTTTCGGCGCCGCAGCTCAAGTTCCTGCCCGAACCCACCGTACCCGAGATCGCCTTCTGCGGACGCTCGAACGTGGGCAAGAGCTCGCTGCTCAATGCGCTGACCGGGCGCAAGGCGATCGCGCGCGCTTCGGTCACGCCTGGCCGCACGCAGGAACTCAACTTCTTCGAAGTGGGCGAACCCACGCTGTTCCGTCTCGTCGACATGCCCGGCTACGGCTTTGCCAAGGCGCCAGTGAAAGTGGTCGAGAAGTGGAAGAGCCTCGTGAAGACCTATCTGCGCGGCCGGCCCGTACTGGCGCGCACGCTGGTGCTGGTCGATGGGCGCCACGGCCCCAAGGATGTCGACCGCGAGATGATGAAAATGCTCGACGAGGCAGCGGTGGGTTACCGTGTCGTGCTGACCAAGGCCGACAAGATGAAGGCCAGCGAACTCGCTAAGGTGATCGAGGCCACCGAAGCCGAAGCACGCAAACACGTCGCCGCCTTCCCCGAAATCCACGTTACCAGTGCGGAAAAGGGCATGGGTATCGGCGAGCTAAGGGCGGCGGTCCTGGGCGACGCGGGGGTCTAGGTGGCATCCGCTTCGCGGCGGACTTTCTCGCACCTCCAGCTGCAAGATCGGCAAGACTGGCAGGGCCAGGCTGGCGGGGCATTTACCAGCCGCCCGTATTCTCACCCGAGGCATTTCTGACCAGGCTGCGCGCGAAGGAATTTCCGTCACGCATCACACGGGCCCAGCGCTTGTTCGTGAGGCACACGTTCCTCACCTTCGCCCGTGTGCCGGTCTTTCTCCAATCACGGCAAACGATTAGGTCCGGATCGTAGCCCGGATGAGCCGGATTGGTGATCGGTTCGCCCGAAGCCTTGTAACCCGGCTTGACTGTACGCTCATCGGCCGAAGCCATGCCCGCACCAGATATTGTCAGACCAAGAAAAAGTAACGCCTGCCATTTCACCGCGGACCTCCTGTCGTTTCTTGTGTCTTTATTTTTTCAGAGGATACACAGGGGCGAGACAGAGTCTAGCGGGAGGGAAAGTATTGCCCTTGTTCGCAAGGTTTCCGAGCGTTCTTAACCCCTCGCTTAGTCTTCAGCCGGGGAAACAGCCCGAATTGCGATCGGGCGCATGACCGCGGTTGGATTCGTCGGCTTGGATCTCTTACGTCGCAAACAGCATCGCGTCGTCGGCGAAGGCCTTCATCTCCAGCGCGTTGCCGCTGGGGTCGCGGAAGAACATCGTCGCCTGTTCGCCTGGCTGCCCCTTGAAGCGGATGGTCGGCGGTATTGCGAATTCGGTGCCCGCGGCCTCGAGCCGGTCGGCCAGCGCCTGCCAGTCCGCCATCGCCAGCACCACGCCGAAATGCGGCACGGGCACGCCGTGCCCGTCGACATGGTTGTTCGCGCGGTCGCCCGCTTCGCCGGGGGCGAGATGCGCGACGATCTGGTGGCCGTAGAAATCGAAATCGACCCATTCGGCGCTCGATCGTCCCTCGCGGCAACCCATCGTTTCGCCATAGAAGGCGCGGGCCGCGGCGAGGTCGTGAACCGGGAAGGCGAGGTGGAAGGGCCTGAGCGACATGTCTACTCCGTCGCCCCTGCGAAGGCAGGGGCCTAGATAAGGGGTCTTGCTGGCACACCTTCCGCCTAATGGAAACCGCATCGAGCATCGCTGCCGTTATCTGGATTCCCGCCTGCGCGGGAATGCCGAACCGGGGCCGGCGACCTTGCCTGTTCAGCCTCGACAGTGCCCGGCCGGGTCTCTACCGCCGCCCCACGCAAGGTGGGTGCACACATGAAGCTGATCATCGGCAACAAGAATTACTCGAGCTGGAGCCTGCGCGGCTGGCTCGCGGCCAAGCAGTCGGGCCTGTCGTTCGAGGAAATCACCGTGCCGATGTTCGGCAAGCAATGGGATGCGCTCAAGAGCGAGGATGGCGGCACGCAGCCCTCGCATGGCAAGGTGCCGATCCTGTGGGACGACGAGGCGGTGGTGTGGGACAGCCTCGCGATCCTCGAATATCTCGCCGACAAGGTCGGGCGCGATCGGTTCTGGCCCAAGGACGCGGTGGCGCGCGGCATGGCGCGCTCGATGGTCGCGGAAATGCATTCCTCCTACCATGCTCTGCGCGGCGAATGCCCGATGAACGTGCGCAAGCGGTTCGAGGGCTTCACCCCGAGCGAGGCCTGCCGGCAGGACATCCTGCGCATTCTCGGGCTGTGGGCCGAGGCGCGCAGCCGCTTCGGCAGCGGCGGCCCGTTCCTGTTCGGCACTTTCGGCGCGGCGGATGTATATTTCGCCCCCGTCGTGTCACGCTTCATCAGCTATCAGATCGCCGTACCCGGCTTCGCCGCCGCCTATATGCAGGCGGTGTGGGAGCATGAGTGGCTGCAAACCTGGATCAAGGCATCGGACAACGAAGAATGGGTCATCGAGCAATACGAAACCATTGCCTGAGCGCATGCGCCGCGCTGGCGGCGCTGCTGCTCCCCGCGCAGGCGCAGGCCTGGGGCTTCTACGCGCATACGGTGACCGCCGATATCGCGCTGGAAAACGTGCGCCCGCAGACGCGCGCGGATATTGCCCGGCTGCTGCAGGCCTCGCCCCTGTTGGGCACGCCAGAGTGCGATCTGGACAGTCTGCAGGATGCAAGCGTGTGGCCCGACTGCCTGCGCGGCCAGTACTGGCGCTGGGGCCACACTTTCGCCTGGCACTACCAGACCGAGCCGGTCACCGAGGAATATGACGCGCGCAAGAACTGCTCGGGCCTGAGCTGCGTCAGCGCGCAGGTCGAACGCAACCAGCGCATCCTTGCGGATGAGAGCCTGCCCGACAATGTCCGCGTTGAAGCGCTCGCCTTCCTCGTCCACTTCATCGGCGATATCCACATGCCGCTGCATTCGGGCGATCACGACGACCGCGGCGGCAACGACCGCGAGGCCGCCTATGGCATCGTCCCGGGGCTGAACCTGCACTGGGTGTGGGACGGGCCGCTGGCCGAGCGCGCGATCAGCGGCAATCCGCCGATCGCGCGGCGCTACAGCGCGGCCGAACGCGCCGAACTGGCGGGGGGCAAGGCCGCCGACTGGGGCCGCGAAAGCTGGCAGATCTCGCGCGATTTCATCTATCCCGAAACCTTCGGCTGCGACCCGTGCGAGGGCGAGCTGCCGCGCGAGACCGCGCTGTCGCAGGAACTGATCGAACGCTCGGCCCCGATCGCGCGGCGCCGCGTGCTGCAGGCGGGATTGCGGATGGCCGAATATCTCGACCGCGCTTTCGAGTCGGGGCCGCTGCCCGAAGAGGCCCGCGACTAGGGCAGGCGCTCGGTCTCGTAACGGCTGCCATCGCGGCGGAAATAGCCTTCGGGGCTGAACCGCATGTCGATATCGGGATACTCGCCGCCGTCGATGGCGAAATCGCCCGCAGAAGCGACCACGAAGACGCAAGGCTCCTCGCCCCGGTTCTGCAGGTGGTGGCCATTGGCCGCGCCCGCGGGCCAGGCGAGGATATCGCCGGGGCGCACGGCGGTTTCGCCATCGTCCTCGACCAGCACCGCTTCGCCTGCGAGCATCACCAGCAGTTCGTCGAGATCGGTGTGCCAGTGCCGCTGGCTCGACCAGGCGCCCGGCTCGAGCACGACGTGGCTCGCGCGCAGATGCTCGAGCCCGCAGGCCGGGGCGAGGCGGCGGTAGCGGCGGCCGCTCACGGGCGCATCGAACGGCGCGGGATAGCCCGTCGCATTGGTCTGGGGGATGGCATCGAGATCGAGCTTGGGCATCGCTGCGCACTCCTGCTAGCGGACACAGCATGACTGATGTTCTCGATCTCGCCAAGCGGCTGATGGCCGCGCCCAGTGTCACTCCCGCCACGGGGGAGGTGTTCGATGCGCTGGAAGCGATGCTGGCGCCGCTCGGCTTCGAGGTGACGCGGTTCATCCGCGGAGAAGGCGCCGCGGGCACGCCCGAGGCGCCGGTGGAGAACCTCTTCGCGATCCGCCGCGGGCCCGAAGGCTCGCGGCACCTGGCCTTTGCCGGCCATCTCGACGTCGTCCCGCCCGGTGGCGGCTGGACCAGCGAGGCCTTCGAACCCGAGGTGCGCGGCGAGCTGCTCTATGGCCGCGGCGCGGTCGACATGAAGGGAGCGATCGCCTGCATGGTCGATGCGGCGGCGCAGGTGCCTGCCGATGCGGGGACGATCAGCTTCATCATCACCGGCGACGAGGAGGGCCCCGCGCTGCACGGCACGCGCGCGCTGATCGATTTCATGCGCGAGCAAGGCCACCAGCCGGACCTCTGCCTCGTCGGCGAACCCACCTCGGTCAACCGGCTGGGCGACATGATGAAGATCGGGCGGCGCGGTTCGGTCAACATCTGGCTCGAAGTGCAGGGCACGCAGGGGCATGTCGCCTATCCGCATCTGGCGGACAATCCGATCCCCAGGCTGGTGGCGATGCTCGCCGACCTCGATGCGCTGGTGCTGGACGAAGGCACCGACTGGTTCCAGCCGAGCAATCTCGAAGTGACCGAGATCGACGTGCCCAACGATGCACACAATGTGATCCCCGCGGTCGCCAAGGCGCGGATCTCGATCCGCTTCAACGATCTTCATTCGGGCGCAACGCTGTCCGAGAAGGTCGGCGAAATCGCGGAAAAGCACGGCGGCAGCGCGCTGCCGATCATCAGCGGCGAGCCGTTCCTGACCCCGCCGGGCGCCTTCAGCGACAGTATCGCCGCCGCCGTGAAGGCGGAAACCGGCGTCGATCCCGAACCCTCGACCACCGGCGGCACGTCGGATGCGCGGTTCCTGCGCAGCGTCTGCCCGGTGATCGAATTCGGGCTGGTCAATGCGACCATGCACAAGACCAATGAGGCGGTGGCGGTGGAAGACCTTGCGGCGCTCGGCCGGATTTACGCGCGCATCGCGCGGGACGTGCTGGCCGGCCAGGCCTAGGCCAGGACGCCGGGCAGCGGCGGTCCGGCGTTCACTTTGCTTTGCTTTCGCCGAGAACTGCGTCATGGATTGGCGCGCGGCCATGCCGCTTGCAACGACGGTAGACAGGGGTTGGGAATTTGCTGAAGACGTGGTTCGAAATTCCACTGTGGCAGCGCGTGGTCACTGCGCTCATTCTGGGTGTGCTCACCGGCTGGGCCTGGGGGCCCGATGCCGAAAGCATCAAGTGGATCGGCGATTTCTTCATCAAGGCGATCAAGATGCTGGTCGTCCCGCTGATCTTCTTCAGCCTCGTGTCGGGCGTCGCCGCGATCGGCGACCTGCGCAAGCTGGGCGCGGTCGGCGGACGCGCGCTGCTGCTGTTCGTCGTCACCGGGCAGATCGCGGTCTGGCTGGGCCTCGGCCTCGGCACGCTGATCCAGCCGGGTGCGGGTGTAGATACCAGCGCGATCCAGATGGGCGAGACCCCGGTTCCCAACGAAACCACTGCGGTCGACATGGTGCTTTCGATCGTGCCCGAAAGCCCGGTCCAGGTGATGGCGGACGTGGCCGTGTTGCCGCTGATCGTCTTTTCGCTGCTGATCGGCATCGGCATCCTGATGGCCAAGGAAGAAGGCCTTCCCGTCCAGAAGGTGTTCGATAGCGGCGCGGTGATCATGCAGAAGGTCACGATGATCGTGATGGAGCTGACCCCCTTCGGCGTCTTCGCGCTGATGGCCTGGGTGGCGGGCACGCTGGGGCTCGATGCCTTGGTCAGCCTCGCCAAGCTGGTCGGCCTCAACTATCTCGGCTGCCTGCTGATCATCGTGCTGATCTATGGCAGCATGATCAAGTTCCTCGCCCGGCTGCCGGTGCGCGATTTCTTCCGCGGCATCGTCGATGCGATGGCGGTGAGCTATTCGACCGCCAGCTCCAACGCGACATTGCCGGTGACGCTGCGCTGCGCGGAACGCAATCTCGGCGTGTCGAACTCGGTGGCGAGCTTCGTGATCGCGCTGGGGGCGACGATCAACATGAACGGCACCGCGATGTACCTGGGACTTGCGACGCTGTTCGGCGCGCAGATCTTCGGCGTCGACCTGTCGATGGGCGATTATTTCCTCATCTCGATCCTCGCCACGCTGGGCGCGGTCGGCGCGGCGGGCATCCCCGGCGCGGGCCTGATCATGATGGCGCTGGTGTTCGGCGCGGTCGGCGTGCCGCTGGAAACGATCGCCTTCGTCGCCGGTGTGGACCGGATCATGGACATGATGCGCACCACCACCAATGTCAGCGGCGACGCGGCCGTGGCAACTACGGTGGCGGTGATGACCGGCGAGATCGACACGCGCGAGATGATCTCGGCGGATGATGTCTGAATAGAGAATCCGCCCCGTCTGGCGGCGCCGGATGGGGAGGCTGTTGGACCTACCGTCCCTTGGGCTTCTGCAGCACCTTCTTGCGGTAGCTGCACAGATCGACCACCGGGCAGCGCCAGCATTCGGGCGTGCGCGCCTTGCAGATATAGCGGCCATGCAGGATCAGCCAGTGATGCGCGCCCAGCCGGAAGGGCTGCGGCACGCGCTTTTCCAGCTTGGCCTCGACCTGCTCGGGCGTCTTGCCCTTGGCGAGGCCGGTGCGGTTGCCGACGCGCAGGATATGCGTGTCCACCGCGAAGGTTTCCTGCCCGAACCAGCAATTGAGCACGACATTGGCGGTCTTGCGGCCCACGCCGGGGAGGCGGACGAGATCCTCGCGCGAGTCGGGCACCTCACCGCCATATTCGTCGACCAGCAATTGGCTGAGCGCGATCACGTTCTTGGCCTTGGAGTTGAACAGGCCGATGGTCTTGATGTGCTCCTTCAGTCCCTCTTCGCCCAGTTCGAGCATCTGCCGGGGCGTCTCCACTTCGGCGAAGAGCGCGCGCGTGGCCTTGTTGACGCCGACATCGGTCGCCTGCGCCGACAGCGCCACGGCCACCACCAGCTGGTAGGCATTGCCATATTCCAGCTCGGTCTCGGGCGAGGGATTGTCCTCCGCCAGCCGGCGGAAAAACTCGAATATCTGGTCTTTGGTCATAGCTGTTGGCGGCTCATTCCAGGCCTGCGCCTTCCATTTCCTCGAGCGCGCGGGCCATCGCTTCGCGGCGGCGTTGCATGGCGTCGCTGAAGGCGGCGGCAACGATTCCGGTGGGCAGGGCGACCAGCAGCACGCCGCCGATGGCGACAGCCGAACCGATCAGCCGGCCCAGTGCGGTGACCGGATAGGCGTCGCCATATCCCACCGTGGTCAGCGTGATCACCGCCCACCACAGCGCGCGCGGGATCGAGCCGAACTGCTTGGGCTGCAGATCCCCCTCGACCCAGTAGAGGCCGGCAGCGCCCAGCAGCACAAGCACCAGCGCCAGCGTGGCGCAGACCAGCAGGTCGTAGCTGCGTTCGCGCAGCGCCGCGCCGATTTCGCGCATGGCGGCGGAAAAGCGGCTGAATTTCATGATCGACACGATCCGCAGCAGGCGGATCACGCGCAGCACGGCGGCATTGGCCACGAAGAACGGCGCCAGGCTGACCACCACCACCACGAGGTCGATCAGCCCGATCGGGGAGAAGATGAAGCGCCAGCGTTTCTGCCAGGGGGAGCCGGGGCCTTCGCGTTCGGGTGCGGCGAAGATCCGGCCCGCATATTCGAGCAGGAAGACCAGCCCGAAGATGAATTCCGCGATCAGGATTTCGTCTTGATAGGGCAGGCGGATCGCCGGTTCGGTCGCGACGATCCCCACCAGCAGCGCCGCGAGGATGACCCACACGACGAACACGTTGAGCCCGGTCAGCTTGCCGTTCGGCCAAGAGCCGATGTGGAGCTGCCGGTGGAGCCTGGCGCGCAGCGTCACCGGGTCAGATCCCCAGCACCTGATCCATCGTATAACGGCCGGGGGCGCGGCCGATCATCCATTCCGCCGCGCGCACCGCGCCGCGCGCGAAGATCGACCGGTTTTCCGCGCTGTGCGACAGCGTGACGCGCTCTTCGCTGCCGGCGAGGATGACGCTGTGCTCGCCCGCCACCGTGCCGCCGCGCAGCGCCGCGAAGCCGATCGCGCCCTCTTCCCGCGCGCCGGTGCACCCGTCGCGCCCGCGCACTGCGTGATCGCCCAGCGCAATCCCGCGCCCGGCCGCCGCGGCTTCGCCCAGCAGCAGCGCGGTCCCGCTGGGTGCGTCCACCTTGCGGCGGTGGTGCATTTCAAGGATCTCGATATCCCAGTCCGGGCCCAGCCGCTCGGCCGCCTCGCGGACCAGATGCGCCAGCAGCGTCACCCCCAGCGAGGTGTTGCCCGTCTGCAGCACCGCCACTGCACGCGCGGCATCGTCGATCGCGCCGTGATGGCGTTCCTCCAGCCCGGTGGTCCCGATGACGAGCGGGATGCCGGCGCCGATCGCGGCATGCAGATTGGCGTCGAGCGCCTGCGGCGAGGAGAAATCCACCAGCACATCGCTGGCGTCGGCGAGCGATGCCGCATCGCCGCCGCGGTCGATGCCGCCGGCCCATTCGTGGTCGCTAGCGTCAATCACGCCGGCCAGCGCCTGGCCCATTGCGCCTTCGCTGCCGATAATTCCGATCCGTGCCACTGCTGCTCCCTTTCGGTTATGGTTCATGGCCGGTCTTTGACTTGCCCTTCTGCATCGCTACTTGAGGGCAAATGACCGACATGCGCAACATCGTGATACTCACCGGGGCGGGGATTTCCGCGGAAAGCGGCATCGATACCTTCCGCGATGCCGGCGGGCTGTGGGAACAGCACCGGGTGGAGGACGTCGCCACGCCCGAAGGCTTCGCGCGCGATCCCGAACTGGTCCTGCGTTTCTACGACATGCGGCGCGAGGCGATCCAGACCAAGCAGCCCAATGCCGCGCATGAGGCGCTGGCGCGGCTGGACGCGAACTGGGACGGCGAGCTGCTGATCGTTACGCAGAATGTCGACGATCTGCACGAACGCGCTGGCGCGGGGCGCGTGCTTCACATGCACGGGACGCATCTCAACGCCTGGTGCACAGCCTGCGACGTGCGCACGCCGTGGACCGGGCCGCTGATCGATCGCCCGGCCTGCCCGGCCTGCGATGCACGCAGCCTGCGCCCCGATGTCGTCTGGTTCGGCGAGATGCCCTATGAAATGGGGCGGATATATTCGGCGCTGCGGCGGGCGGACCTGTTCGTGTCGATCGGCACGTCGGGCGCGGTCTATCCCGCGGCCGGTTTCGTCGAGGAAGCGCGCCAGCGGCGCGTCCGCACGCTCGAGCTCAACCTCGAAGCAAGCCAGGGTTCGCGCTGGTTCCACGAAACCCGTCAGGGGCCGGCAACCAAGGTGGTGCCGGAATGGGTCGACGAGGTGCTAGGCGGCTGATCCGCAGCCGGTGCAGGCCGGGTCCTTCGCAATGGTGAAATTGCGCATGCCGGGCTTCAGCCCGTCGAGCAAATGGACCCGCCCCCAATCGGTTGCGCCGAATGCGCTGACGCCGTCGAGCAGGGTGCGCACTGCCTGCAGCGCGGCGAATGTCGCCACCCAGCCGGCCATGGCGCCCAGCATGCCGTCCTCGGCGCAGCTGTCGCAATCTTCCGCATCGAACGCATCGCCGACGAAGCAGCGATAACAGGCCTCGCCCGGCAAGTGCCCGGCAAAGGCGCCGACCTGCCCCTGAAAGCGGCCGACCGCCGCGGACAGCAGCGGGACGCGTTCGGCGACGCAGGCGTCGGATACCGCCAGCCGGGTGGCGAAATTGTCGGTCCCGTCGAGAATCAGGTCGGCATCGACCACCAGTTCATGGGCATTGTCGCGCGTGATCCGGCGGTCGCTGATCGTCACGTCGAGTTCGGGATCGAAGCCGGTCACCCAGCGCTTGGCGATGACCGCCTTGCCGTGGCCGACATCGCGCGCATTGAACAATGTCTGGCGTTGCAGGTTCGACGCCTCCACCCGGTCGTCGTCGACTAGCGTGAGTTTCCCGATTCCCGCCCCGGCGAGATATTGGAGCGCGGGCGAACCGATCCCGCCGAGGCCCACCAGCACGAGGTGCTTGCCGGCCAGTGCGACCTGCCCCGCGCCACCGATTTCGGGCAGCACGATGTGGCGGGCAAAGCGGTCGAGGCGCTCGGGCGACAGGCTCATGCGTCGTCGCCGGGCCGGGGGCGGCGTTCGGCGCGAAAGCCGTGCATGCCATGCCACCATTGCAGCGCGATCACTGCGCCCTTCGCGGGTTGCAGCGTGAGCAGCATGAAGGCCACCGCCAGCGGCAGGATGATCGCGAGGATCGCCGTGCTCGACAGCGCAAAATCGCTTGCCAGCACGATCAGCACCGGCGCCAGCAAGTGCCCGGTCACGAAGATCGAGATGTAGGCGGGGAAATCGTCCGCCCGCTGGCCCGAGATATCGAGCGTGCAGGCGGGGCAGGTGTCATAAGGCTTGAGCCAGCGCCGGAACAGCCGCGCCTCGCCGCAGCGCGGGCAGCGGCAGCGCGCCCCGCGCAGCAGCGTCGCGCCGAAGGAATGCGGCAGGTCGATGCCTGCTGGCTGCGCAATGGGGGCGGGATCGGGCATGGAGGCTCTTTGACGCGTCGCGGCTTGCCTGTCGACAGGTCTGTGTACAGACCTGTCGATCAGCTGTGCTCCGGTTGAGGAAGGCGCTGCCGGGCAGCGGGGGCGTCAGCTTTCCAGCTGGCGCAGCAGGCTGCGCACATCGCCGTCCATATCGGCATCGCGCTGGCGCAGGTCTTCGATCAGCCGCACTGCGTGGATCACGGTCGAATGGTCGCGTCCGCCGAACTTGCGTCCGATTTCCGGATAGCTGCGCGGGGTGAGCACCTTCGACAGATACATCGCCACCTGCCGCGGCCGGACCACGGCGCGCGCGCGGCGCTTGCTGCTCATCTCGCTGCGGTCAATGCGGTAGAACTGGCACACGGTGCGCTGGATCTCGTCGATCGTGATCCGCCGGCGATTGGCCGACAGGATATCGGTCAGCTGCTCTTCGGCCAGCTGGAGCGAGACTTCCTGCCCGGTGAGCTGGGCGTAGGCGATCAGCTTGTTGAGCCCGCCAACCAGTTCGCGGATGTTGCGCGTGATCGTCCGCGCGAGGAAGTCGAGCACGTCGGCAGGGACCTCGAGCGGCGCGAAGCGCGTCAGCTTGGAGGTCAGGATCTTCTTGCGCAGCTCGATATCGGCGGCTTGGATGTCGGCGACCAGACCCATCGACAGCCGGCTCAGCAGCCGCGGCTCGACCCCGTCCAGCGCCTGCGGGGCGCGGTCGGCGGCGAACACCAGCCGCTTGCCTTCGGCGAGCAGCGCATCGATCGTGTAGAGCAGTTCTTCCTGCGCGCTGGCCTTGCCGATGATGAACTGGATGTCGTCCACCAGCAGCAGGTCGAAGCTGCGCAGGCGCGCCTTGAATTCGAGCATCTGGTTGGCCTTCAGCGCCTGGACGAATTCGACCATGAAGCGCTCGGCGCTGCAGTAGAAGATACGGCTGCGGGGATGCGCCTGCAGGAAGGCGTGGCCGGTCGCGTGCAGCAGGTGCGTCTTGCCCTGACCGGTGGCGGCCTTGAGGTAGAGCGGGCTGAACTGCGGCTTCTCGGTCGCGCCCATGCGCTGCGCGGCATTGAACGCCAGCACATTGGCTTCGCCGGTGATGAAGGCGGCAAAGGTGAGGCTCGGGTCGAGGCCGACCGAGCTGGTGAAGCCGGTGTCGCCCAGCGTGTCGGCGCCGATCGCCATCATCGAGGTGTCGAGCCCGTCATTGGCCGGACGGCGGCCGTCAGAATGCAGCCGCAGATCCGTTACCTGGCGGCGTCCGGGATGGACCTGGATGCGGACGTCGCGCACTTCGCTGCGCGCGATCTTCCATGCCAGGCCGAGGCGGTCGGCAAAGCGGTCCTTGACCCAGTTGGCGCTGAATTCGGTGGGCAGGAAGAGGTCGAGCGTGCCGGTTTCCTTTTCGATCCCGCCCACCTGGATCGGCTTGATCCACTGGCTGTGCAGCTGGTGGCCCAGGTCCTTGCGCAGGCCCTGGCTGATGTCGGCCCAATCGGCGGCAAGGTTTACGGCTTCCTGGTCTGCCATGAAATCGTCCTGTGCCTTCTGCGCGCCGATGTCCGATGTCTTTCGCATACTACTTATCACCCCCGGTCGGCTGACCCGCCGCCTGCTTGTTGTTCTTACATCGGCAAGGCTGGGCACAGCACAGTCCCGCTCCGGAATCGGTTCATCCGGAGGTCGCCCTCGCACATCGATCATTTAAAAGCCGGGGCTGTCCCGCCCCCGACTGAGAGCCTTGGTGTAGGTCGCTCTCCGGATGAGTCGCAAGGGGGATAACTGTAAAAAACACGAAATATACTTGTTGACTCAAGTGGACCCCGCAGAGGCCCGTTCAAGTCGATGAATCTACTACGATAAGCCCGAAATGGCAGTGCGAATCGCGGGATTCCCAAGGGTTATGTTACGGCGTCATTACAGGCCGGTATCGGAATGAAACTGGAATACGACAAAAGGGCCGCCGGTACACCGGCGGCCCCTTCGAATGACTCGCTTGCAGCCGGCTGCGAAAGCCGGCGGCCGGAGATCAGAGCGCGGAAACGCGCTTGCTCAGACGGCTCATCTTGCGCGACGCCGTGTTCTTGTGAAGCACGCCGCGGGCAACACCGCGCGCCAGTTCCGGCTGGGCGTTGCGGAGCGCGGTCTGCGCGCTGTCCTTGTCGCCGCCTTCGATCGCGGTTTCCACTTTCTTGAGGAAGTTGCGGATGCGGCTCATGCGGGCACCGTTGATTTCGGCGCGCTTTTCGTTGCGACGGATGCGCTTTTTGGCTTGCGGCGTATTGGCCATGTCTGTCCTCGTCAGGCCGCACGGCATGCGCGGCGGAAAATCTCTGTATTGCGTACGGAAAGGCGGCACGGGCCGCCGGAAAGCGGCGCACTTAGCGGCGCCCCTGCGAATCGTCAAGCAAATCGTCGACCATTCGCGGAACCGCGTGCATCGGCTCCGGTTGGCCCTATATGGGATACCTCACTCGAAAGGACAAGGCATTGCCCGACCAGCAAGAACTCACCGATGCCGAATGGCGGGAGAAACTGAGCCCCGAACAATACCAGGTGCTGCGCCAGGCAGGCACCGAACGCGCCTTCACCGGCAAGTACGACAAGCATTACGATGAAGGCGAATATTACTGCGCCGGATGCGGTCAGAAGCTGTTCGAAAGCGACGACAAGTACAACAGCGGCTGCGGCTGGCCCGCCTTTACTGCCCCGGCCGAGGGCGAGGCGGTGAACGAGCACCGCGATACCTCGCATGGCATGGTGCGGACCGAAGTCACCTGCGCCAATTGCGGCGGGCACCTCGGCCATGTCTTCCCCGACGGTCCGCGCGATCGCGGGGGCATGCGCTATTGCATCAATTCCGCCGCGCTCGATTTCGAGCCCGAGGATTAAGCGCCGCCGCCTGCCGTTCACATGCGGTTAGCTCTCGCCATGCGAGATTGCGGCAATTACAGGGCGGACAGCAACAAGGGTGCCAGCGTAAGCAATGAATAACCGACGCAGTGGTCGCCAGCGGACGCGACGCCAGAAACGCGGCTCCGCAGCGGGCGGCACACCGCCGGGCCGGCTGCGGACATGGGGCCGCCGGCTGGCGATCTGGGGCGCCGCGCTGGCCCTGCTGTTGGTGCTGTTCATCAGCCTGGCAGTGGCCTTTTCGGTCCGCTCGATGCCCAGCTATTACCAGCTCAAGGCGACGCAGACCGCGCAGACCATCGTCGTGCGCGCGCGCGATGGGACCGAGATCGTCGAGCTGGGCCCCAGCTTCGGCAAGTGGCTGACCGCGGACGAGATCCCGCAGGTGATGAAGGATGCGATGATCTCGGTCGAGGATCGCCGCTATTATTCGCATTTCGGCATCGATCCGGTACGCACGGGCGGCGCGATCATCGAGGGGCTGACCGGATCGCGAGCGCGCGTGGGCGGTACGTCGACCATCAGCCAGCAGCTGGCGCGCAACGTCTTCCTCAACAACAACCGGTCGCTCGACCGCAAGCTGCGCGAGGCGATCCTCGCCATGGCGCTCGAGTGGAAGTTCTCGAAGGAGCAGATCCTCGAGCTCTATCTCAACAAGGTCTATTTCGGCGGCGGCGCCTATGGCATCGATTCGGCCAGCCGCAAGTTCTTCAGCCATCCCGCAACCGAGCTCTCGGTCGCCGAGGCGGCGATCATCGCTGGGCTGGTCAAGGCGCCCAGCCGCTATTCGCCCACTGCCGATGTCGATGCCGCGGTCGGCCGCGCCAGCGTGGTGCTGCGGCTGATGAAGGAACAGGGGCGCATTTCACCCGACGTCACCGTCGATCCCAGCGCAGTGCGGCTGAAGGAAGAGGCCGGGCAGAACTCGGTGCGCTATTTCACCGACTGGGCGCTGCCGCAGCTCGACATGCTGCTGCCCGAAACCTTCGAGCCGATCGAGGTGTGGACCACGCTCGACGTCGGAATGCAGCGTGCGGCGACGGCCTCGATCAAGGCGAACACGCCCGATGGGGCGCAGGGCGCGCTGGTCAGCATGGACCGCGACGGCGCTGTGCTCGCGCTGGTGGGCGGCACCGATTACGTCCAGACCAATTACAACCGCGCCACCGATGCGCTGCGACAGCCGGGTTCGTCATGGAAACTGTTCGTCTATCTCGCCGCGCTCGAAGCGGGCTACACGCCCGACGACCGCGTGGTCGACACGGCGGTGACCATCGACGGCTGGAGCCCGCGCAATTCGAGCGGGCGCAATGTCGGCGAAATCGACCTGCGCACAGCCTTCGCCTATTCGATCAACACGGTTGCGGCGCAGCTGGGCAATGAGGTCGGCTTCACCTCGGTCGCCTCGATGGCGCGGCGCTTCGGGATCACCACCGAGATCAACACCTATCCGGCCATGGTGCTGGGCTCGAACGAGGTCCGGCTGATCGACATGACGCGGGCCTTTGCCGCGGTGTCGGCGCGGGGCGAATCGGTCGAACCCTATGGCATTCTCAAGGTCGAGACCGCCGATGGCGAATTGCTCTACCAGCATGAAAAGCCGCGCAGCTCGCAGCTGGTGCCCGACTACGTGGCCGCGGGGATCACCGATTTGCTGCAGACCGCCGTCGCGACCGGGACCGGGCGCGCGGCGCAGATCGGGCGTCCGGTTGCGGGCAAGACCGGGACCACCAGCTCGAACAAGGACGGCTATTTCGTCGGCTTTTCCTCGGGCGTGACCACCGGCGTATGGATGGGGCGTGACGACAACACCCGCGTCGGCGGCCTGCAGGGCGGCACCGCCCCGGCGCGCGCCTTTGCTGCCTATATGCGCTACGCGGTCAAGGATCGCCCGGTCGAGGAATTCGACACCGATCTGCAATTGCCCGAATGGCAGCTGGAGCCCGACGATGAATACATGTTCGGCGATCCGGAAGATTACTATTTCATCGACGAGCAGGGGAACCTGATCGAACCGGGCACTGCGGACACGCCGCGCAATGACCCCTTCGCGCAGGACTTCGACCGCACGCTCGGCCCCGAGCGGCCGAACCCGTCGAACACCTCTCAGCCCGGGCCCGGGCCGCGGCCGCCCCAGCAACCACCCCGCGGCGCCGACGGCGCTCCGCAGGCGATCGGCGACGATTTCCTCGAGGAAGCCACCGGGGCAAGCGGAAGCAATCGCTCGCCGCCTGCGCAGCGGCAGATAAACTAGGGTAGGCGAGCAACAGAAAGGGCGGCTCTCCCCATCGGAAGAGCCGCCCTGCTGTCGTCTGGTCCGGGCCGGGTGGCTAGCGCAGCCGCACCGCCACATAGGCCGCCGGCTGGCCGCGGCGCTGGACGCGCAGCAGCACGGCTTCGCGGTCTTCGCTTTCCGCCGTCCGGATAATGCTTTCCAGATCGTCGAGCGAGCGCACCTGGCGATAATTGGCCGTCAGGATGATGTCGCCGCGCTGCAGGCGCTTGCGGGCCGCATCCGAATTGGGATCGACGCGTGCCACGACAAGGCCCTGCGTATCCGCGCCGGCACCCAGCTGGCGCGCGATCTGGGCGGTCAGCGGCAGGACCTGGAGCCCCAGCCGTTCCTCGATCACGGCATTCTCGCCCGGCTCCATCGGGTCCTCGTCCTCGATGTCGGGGTTGAACTGCTGCTGCTGGCGCAGTTCCTCCTCGCTCGGACGTTTACCCACCGTCAGCGTGACGCGGCGGGTTTCGCCGTCGCGGACCAGTTCGACCGGAATGGTAGTGCCCGGCGCGATGTTGGCCACGAGGAAGGACAGGGTCTGGTCGGGCGTGACTTCCTGCCCGTCGATCTTGGTGACGATATCGCCGGGGCGGATGCCCGCCTGCTCGGCGGCTTCGCCGGGCTGGACGCCCTGGATGAATTCGCCCCGGTTCTGCGGGATGCCGAGCGAATCGGCCAGATCGTCGTCGACCGGCTGGATCGATACGCCGAGATAGCCGCGCTCGATTTCCACCCCGTCGCGCAGCTTCTGCACGATCGGCGCGGCGATTTCGGCGGGAATGGCGAAACCGATCCCCACGCTCCCGCCCGAAGGCGAGAAGATCGCGTTGTTGATGCCGATCACATTGCCCTGCATGTCGAACAGCGGGCCGCCCGAATTGCCGCGGTTGATCGCGGTATCGGTCTGGATGTAGCGGTCATAGGCACCGCCCTGGCCGGTGTTGCGATAGACCGCCGAGACGATGCCCGAGGTGACCGTGCCGCCAAGGCCGAAGGGATTGCCGATCGCGATGACCCAGTCGCCGGGGCGGGACTGGGTCGAATCGCCGAATTCGACGAAGGGGAAGGGCTCGCGGCGGCTGATCTTGAGCACTGCGAGATCGCTCTGCGCATCGGTGCCGACCAGTTCGGCATTGTATTCGGTGCCGTCGGGCATGGTGACGGTGATCTCTTCCACCGTGCCGCGCCCGTTGGGGCTCACCACGTGGTTGTTGGTCACGACATAGCCATCGGCCGAAATGACGAAGCCCGAACCCAGCGACTGGCCTTCGCGGTACTGCGGTTCGCGCTGCTGCCCGCCGCGGCGGTTGAACAGGCCTTCGAAGGGCGTGCCCGCGAAGGGATTGCCATTGTTGCCCGATACCTCGATCCGCTGGCGGGTCGAGATGTTGACCACCGCGGGCTGCAATTGCGCGGTGAGATCGGCGAAGCTTTCGGGAGCGCCCGCACGGGGCACCACGCGCGCCATCTGGCTGTCGTCGTTCTGGGCGACCTGGGCACCCGCCGGATAGCCGGTCGCGAGCGAAATGGCAGCGCCGCCTACCAGCAGCGCACTCGTTACGGAATATGCATATCGCACTGGCTTCACGTCCTTTTCGTCCTCTTCTCTACTGTGCGGGCCCCGCGGTCGGCAGAACGCTGACCAAGCGGGAACCACGCGTTCCGGCGGGTGAATGTCGGGCCCGCCGGTGAATGCCGATTGAACGGTGCCGGCGCCGTTCGACGAACCGTCAACGCCGCCCGCGGAACTGCCGCAGATATTCATTGTCCGGCGACAGGATGATGCTGCTCTCCGACGGGTTGTCGTCGTTCGAGAAGGTCGCGTCGTAGCTCTGCATCGCGCGGTAGAAATCGTAGAACTCGGCATCCTTGCCGAAGGCCTCGGCATAGATCCGTGCGCTTTCGGCATCGGCCTCCGCGCGGATGATGCGCGCATCGCGGCTGCCGCCGGCGCGGATCGTGCGGGCTTCGCGTTCGCGGTCCGATTCCATCCGGCGGAAAGCCGATTGTAGCGGCGCTTCGGGAAGGTCGGTGCGCATGATCTTCACATCGACCACCTCGGCCCCGTACTGCCGCGCCTGACGATCGAGATTGGTGCGGACATTGGCCAGCGCGCTGCCGCGTTCGGCGGTCAGCATGGCCTGGAAGGTCCGGCGGCCGAGTTCCTGGCGCAGCACCGAGTTGAGGATCGGCTCGAGCGCGTTGCGCACGCCATCGGTCGAACCGGCGCGTTCGACCATGCGCACCGGATCGGTGATCCGGAAGCGGGCATAGGCGTTGACGAGCAGGCGCTGCTGGTCGGCCGAAAGCACTTCCTCGTCGGTCATTTCAAGATCGAGCAGGCGCTTCTCGATGCGGTTGACGCTGTCGATGAAGGGCACGCGGAAATACAGGCCGGCGTCGGTTTCGCCGCCGGGCGTGTTGACCGTACCGACCGGTTCACCCGTGCGGATGATCACGACCTGGTCTTCTTCGGGCACCACATAGGCGCTCATCATGAAACCGATCACCAGCACTGCCAGCGCGATGACCGTGTTGCGGTGATCCTGCAGGAAATTGCTCATGTTACTGACCCTCCGGTGCGGTCACGGTGGTGACGGGCTGCTGCGACCGGCGGCGGATTTCCGGCAACGGTAGGTAGGGTGTGACATTGTCGGTCTCGACAATCGTCTTGTCGGTCTGGCTCAGCACGCGCTCCATCGTTTCGTAATACAGTCGCTGACGGGTCACCTCGGGGGCGAGGCGGTACTGGGCATAGACCTTGTCGAAGGCCTCGGCCTCACCTTCGGCCTGCGCGAGGACCTGCTGGGCATAGCCCTGCGCCTGGTTGCGCGCCGCATCGGCGTTCTGTTCCGCGACCTGCACGTCGCGGAAGGCATCCACCACCTGCGCGGGTGGATCGGCCTTCTCGATTTCGACACCGAGCACCCGCACCCCGGCCTGGTAGCCGTCGAGCGTGCGCTGCATGCGTTCGCGCACGTCCATCTCGATGGCCGCACGCCCCTGGCCCGAGAAGGTCTCGTCGAGCTGGGTTTCGGCGACCGCGGCGCGCATGGCGGCCTCGGCAGCCTCGTTCACGGTTTCGATCGGGTCGACCACGCGGAATTTGTAATTCGCCAGATCCTTGATGTTCCAGCGCACGATATAGCTGAGGTCGACCAGGTTCTGGTCGCCCGTCAGGATCAGCTTGGCCTGGTTGTTGTTGCCCGGGATCCGCACCGACCGCACGCCTTCGACGTCTTCTACATCGACCGTCTCGATCGGGAAGGGGGCGGAGAAATTGAGGCCCGGTTCCATCTTGCGGGTGTAATTGCCCAGCGTCTTGACCACGCCTTCTTCCTGCGGTGCCACCAGATGCACGCTGGTTGCCAGCAGGCCGACGCCCACGATCGCCACCACGGCGAGCGGGAACCAGCTCTTGCCGCCGGGACGCTGGGGAAAGCGGAAATTGGGGCCGCCGGGCCCGCCGCCGCCGCCCGAGCGGCGCGGGCCTTCGGGGCCGCGGCTCTTGAAGATGTCTTCGATATTGGGCGCGCGCCGGCCATCGTCGCTGGTGCCGCCGGGTGGCAGCCACGGGTTGCGCGGGCCCTTCGGCTTGTCACCGCCGCCCTGCGAACCGCCGGGCGTGTCGCCCGGGCCGCCATCATCCGATCCACCGCCCCAAGGGCTTTTCTTGCCCGCCATCGCGAGGGAAATCCTCTGTCCGAACCCGTCAAAAATTCTCATGCTGTTCCTTATAGGTGCGGTTCGGCGGAAAAACAGGGGTTGCCGCGCGCTTTTCGATGCTACAGCAGCCGCGCCCATGAGTTCGACCGATCCCAAAGCGCTGCTTCCCGACAGCCTTGCCGCCCGTGTTTCGACGCTGACCATCAAGGATGGCAGGGCCATCGCCATCGTCGATGCCGCGGGCCTGGGCCAGCAGGAGCGCGACGATATCGAGCGCGCGATCACCGATATCCTCTGCCAGCGCGAAGAGGTTTCCGAAACCCGCGTTGTGATGACCGCCGAACGTACGCAGCGGCGGATCATCGCGGTGGGCAGCGGCAAGGGCGGCGTCGGCAAATCGACGCTGACCGCCAATCTGGCGATTGCGCTGGCCCGGCGCGGGCGCAAGGTCGGGCTGGTCGATGCCGATATCTACGGCCCTTCGCAGGCGGTCATCCTGGGCAATCAGGGTTCGAAGCCGGTGGCACGCGACAAGAAGCTGGAGCCTATCGACAGCCCGGTGGGGATCCCCGTGTTGTCGATGGGCCATCTGGTCGAACCGGGGCGCGCGCTGGCCTGGCGCGGCCCGATGGCGGGCAATGCGCTGGCGCAGCTGATCGATGCGCATTGGGGCGATGTCGATACGCTGCTGGTCGACCTGCCGCCGGGTACGGGCGATGTGCAGCTGACCATGCTGCAGCGCTACAAGCCGATGGGCGCAGTGCTCGTCTCCACCCCGCAGGACCTTGCCCTGATCGATGCCGCCCGCGCGGGGCAGCTGTTCGACCAGGCGGGGGTGCCGGTGATCGGACTGGTCGAGAACATGGCGGGCTATGCCTGCCCGCATTGCGGCGAGGTGTCCGACCCGTTCGGCAGGGGCGGGGTCGAAACCGCGGCCGGGCGGCTTGCCCTGCCGTTCCTCGGGCGCATCCCGCTCGACCTAGCGATCCGCGAAGGCAGCGACCGCGGCCAGCCGCCCGCTTGCGGCGAAGATGCGCTCGCAGCGCCGTTTCACGATATCGCCGCCAAGGTCGACGCGTGGATCCGCGCGCAGGGCTAGCCGCGCTGCCGGTTTCGCGGCGGCAGCTGCTGGCCGGGGCCGCGGTCGGCGGCGGGCTGGCGGTCGGCTGGTGGCTGTGGCCGCGCCGCTATTCCAGCCCGCTGGTTCCCGGACCGAACGAACACGGCTTCGGCGGCTGGCTCACCATTGCCGAAGACGGCGTGGTCACCGTGGCTCTGCCGCAGCTCGAGATGGGGCAGGGCGTGACCACCGTGCTGGCGCAGGTCGTGGCAGTCGAACTGCGTGCCGACTGGCGGCAGGTCGCCATCGAACCCGCACCGCCTGCAGGCCTGTTCGCCAACACTGCGCTCGCCGCGAAATGGGCGCCGCTGTGGTCGCGTCTGCCCGGCCTGGCCGATGATCCCGATGGCCTGCTGGCCGAACGCTTTGCGCGCAGCAACGCCTTCTGCGCCACGGCCGAAGGCCTTTCGCTCGCAGCCTATGAACAGCCGCTGCGCGCGGCCGCCGCAGCGGCCCGCGCGCTGCTCGCCATGGCGGCGGCAGAACGCTGGGGGGTGGGCTGGGAAGAATGCGAAGTCGCAGCGGGTCTCGTGCGCCACGGCGAACAGGAACTGGGCTTCGGCGAACTGGCCGCGCAGGCTGCCACGTTCGACCCGCCCGATCCGCCGCCGCTGCGGGTCGAACCTGCGAGCGAGGATCCGTCCCCGGCTGAGGCCGAATTGGCGCCCGCCTTCCCGCGGCTCGACCTGCCCGCCAAGGTCGACGGAAGCTTCCTGTTCGCCGGCGATATCCGCTTGCCGGGCATGGTCTACGCCTCGATCCGTCACGGGCCGCTGGGGAAGGCCGAACTGACCGCCTTCGACAAGGAAGCGGTGGCCGGCCTCAAGGGGCTGGTGGGGGTGGTGAAGTCCAAGCGCTATCTCGCGGCAGTGGCCGAAAGCTGGTGGATTGCCGACCGCGCGCTTGCGGCGATGCGGCCGGTCTTCGCCGGGCCCGCGGCCGTCGAGAGCGCGGGTGCACTGCGCGCGCTCGATACCGCGCTGGCGGAGGGCGAGGGCGAGCGCATCGTGACCGAAGGGGATCCGGACGGCGCTCTCGCTCGGCCCGATTATGCGCAGGATTATTCCGTCGCCCCGGCAGTCCACGCCGCGATCGAGACCGCCAGCGCGACGGCGCGCTTCGACGGCGGCAAGCTGGAATTGTGGATCGCCGCGCAGGCGGGTGAACTGACGCGCCGCGCGGCGGCCAAGGCAATCGGCATCTCGCCGCAGGACGTGGTGCTCTATCCCACTGCGGCGGGGGGCAGTTTCGACGCGCGGCTCGAACGGCGGCAGGCGATCGAGGTTGCGCAGATCGCGCAGCAGATCGGCCGCCCGGTCCAGCTGACCTGGCCGCGCCAGCAGGAATTGCAGCTGGTGCCGGTGCGCACCCCCGTCAGCGCGCGGCTGGAAGCGGGCTTCGTCCCGGCGAGCGGCGGCCGCATCGCTGCCTGGCGCGCGCGGCTGGCAATGCCCGCGACCATGCGCGAATTCGGCCACCGCCTGTTCGACAACAACACGCCCGAAGCGGCGATGGAACACGCTGCGGGCGAGGCCGATGCGCTGGCCTGCGAGGGCGCGGTCCCGCCCTATGGAATCGCGCATGTCGCGGTCGACCACCTGCCGGTGACGCTGCCGTTCCCGACCGGGCCGATGCGCGGCAATGCCGCGGCATACACTGCGTTCTTCACCGAGAGCTTCATCGACGAACTGGCCGAACGCGCCGGGCGCGACCCGTTCCTCTACCGCATCGAGATGCTGGGGCAGACGCCGCGGATGGCCGATTGCCTGCGCCGCGCGACGCGGCTGGCCGGCTGGGACGGCGGGCGCCGCGGCACCGGTCAGGGTCTGGCGATGGTGCGCATGGGCGGACCCGGCGATGGGGGCGGGCGCATCGCCTGCGTGGCGCAGGCCGCGCTGGGCGAAGGCGGGCTGCGCGTGACTCGGCTGCATGCAGCGGTTGATATCGGGCGGATCGTCAATCACGACATTGCGCGCCAGCAGATCGAAGGCGGGCTGATCTTCGGCCTGTCGCTCGCCACCGGGTCGAGCGTGGCCTATGAGGATGGCCGGCCCGTCCCCGCGCGCCTTGCGGGGCTGAGCTTGCCGACGCTGGCCGATTGCCCCGAGATCGTCATCGAATTCATCGCCAGCGACGCACCCGCGTTCGATCCCGGCGAACTGGGCGTCGCCGTGGCGCCGCCCGCCATCGCGAATGCGCTTTACTCCGCGACAGGAGTGCGCTTTCGCCGTCTGCCATTGCTTTCGGAGGGCCTATGACCTGGCAAGAACAATCGCTTCCCGCCGACCACCCCGCAGTCAAGTCGGGCGGCGTCGGGGTTCTGCTCGTCAATCTCGGCACGCCCGATGCTCCTGAGAAGGGACCGGTCAAACGCTATCTCGCGGAATTCCTTTCGGACCGCCGGGTGGTCGAGATCCCGGCAATCGCCTGGCAGCCGATACTGCGCGGCATCATTCTCAACACGCGGCCGAAGAAAAGCGCGCATGCCTATCGCCAGGTGTGGACCGAGGAAGGCTCGCCGCTGGCAGTGATCACCCGCGACCAAGCGGCCGCAATGCAGCAGCGGCTGGGCGATGAGGTGAAGGTCGACTGGGCGATGCGATACGGCACCCCGTCGATCCCCGAGCGGATCGAGGCGCTGATGGCGGCCGGTTGCGAACGGATCCTGCTGGCTCCGCTCTACCCCCAGTACTCGGGTGCGACCACGGCCACGGTTGTGGACAAGGCTGCGGACAAGCTGCGGGAAATGCGTTGGCAGGCCTCGCTGCGGACCCTGCCGCCCTACCATGACGACCCGGCCTATATCGATGCGCTGGCGAGCGATCTCTCGCGCCAGATCGATGCGCTCGATTTCGCGCCCGAAGTGCTGCTGCTGAGCTTCCACGGCATGCCGCAGCGCACGCTCGAACTCGGCGATCCCTATCACTGCCACTGCCAGAAGACCTCGCGCCTGCTGCAGGAGCGGCTGGCGCGGCCGGGGCTCCGTTTCCGCACCACTTTCCAGTCGCGCTTCGGGCCGGCCAAGTGGCTGGCCCCTGCGACCGACGATACGCTGGAAGAAGAAGCGCGGGCCGGGACCAAGCGGCTGGCGATCGCTGCGCCGGGCTTTTCGGCCGACTGCCTCGAGACGCTCGAAGAGCTGGCCATCCAGGGCTGTGAGCAGTTCACCGAGGCCGGCGGAGAGCGGTTTGCCGCGCTGTCCTGCCTCAATACTTCCGACGCCGGACTGGCCATGCTGGAGACGCTTTTGCGCCGTGAATTGATGGGGTGGATTCGCGCCTGAAAATTACTTACAACGAAGTAAGTTTTAAGGAGCTACCTAATGGCCACGCTTGCCCCGCACCAGTCTGCCGAGACCGCGCCGTCGCATTGGCAGGAAGGCAATCCCAGCGAAGATGCGCTCGCGCACATCCCGGGCGAGGGGGGGTGGCCGATCGTCGGCAACACCTTCAAGATGCTGGCCGACCCGCATGGCCAGACGCGGCGCATGGTCGAGAAATACGGCCGCGTGTACAAGAACCGGGCCTTCGGTGGCTGGAACGTGGCGCTGATCGGCGCCGAGGCCAACGAGATGCTGCTGATGAACCGCGACAAGATCTTCAGCTCCGAACAGGGCTGGGGACCGATTCTCGACAAGCTGTTCCCGCGCGGGCTGATGTTGCTCGATTTCGATCACCACCGCGCCGATCGCCGCGCGCTGTCGATCGCCTTCAAGCCCGGCCCGATGCGGCATTATGCGGATGCGCTGAACCGCGGCATCGCCAAGCGGGTCGAGGAATGGGGCGGCGATGACTCGGGGGCGCAGCTGCTCTTCTATCCGTCGATCAAGGAACTGACGCTCGACCTGGCGGCCGACAGCTTCATTGGCATTCCGTGGGGCCCCGAGGCGGACCGGATCAACACCGCCTTCGTCGATATGGTCCAGGCCAGCGTCGCGCCGGTGCGCAAGCCGCTGCCGTTCACGCAGATGAAGCGCGGCGTCGATGGCCGCGCCTATCTGGTCGACTATTTCACGCGCGAAACGCATCGCCGCCGCGCCGAGGGCGGCGGGCAGGACATGTTCAGCCAGTTCGCCACTGCCGAATATGACGATGGCAGCCTGATGCCGGTCGACGAAGTGGTCGATCACATGAACTTCCTGATGATGGCCGCGCACGACACCATCACCTCCAGCGCCACCTCGCTGCTGTGGCTGCTCGCCAAGCATCCCGAATGGCAGGACCGGCTGCGCGACGAAATCGCCGCGGTCACCGGGGGCAGCGATGCCAGCGGCCGCCCGCGCGATCTCGAGTATGACGATCTGGGCAAGCTCGACCTGACCGAAATGGCGTTCAAGGAAGCGCTGCGGTTCGTGCCGCCCGTGCCCTCGATGCCGCGCCGCGCGCTCAAATCCTTCGAATATGGCGGCTACCGCATTCCCGCCGGCGCGCATGTCGGGATCAACATCCACTACACGCATCACGACGAGGAACATTGGGAGGATCCCTACACTTTCGACCCGATGCGCTTTACGCCCGAGCAGGTGAAGGCACGGCACAAATACGCCTGGGTTCCCTTCGGCGGCGGGGCGCATATGTGCCTGGGGCTGCATTTCGCCTACATGCAGGTGAAGATCCTGCTCGCGCAGATGCTGCCGCGCTACCGTATCGAACTGGCGGCGGGCGATCCCGAATGGCAGGCGTGGCCGATCCCCAAGCCCAAGGACGGGTTGAAGCTCAAGCTCACCGCCATCTGATTCGGTTTTTATCGGGCATCCTCGCTCACGCGACCTGACGGTCGCGTCGCTGTGGGCGGCCAGTCGGCCTTGCCTCGCCTGCGGCGCGGGGATTCTCGCCCAGCGATCGAGTAGTGCTAGCCCCGGCCCGGAATGAGGGCCGGCAAGGGCGGAAGCGAAGTCGAAGACACAGCCGGCCAGAGGCCACCTGCATGCCCGCCCGCAGGGGCCCGCAGCGAAGCGGAGGAACAGCCCCGAGGACGCACCGACGGATGTCGGTGCGCAACCGGAACATCATCTCAAAAATCGATGGCGATGCCGTCTTTCACCCAGTCGCCATAGCGCGTCGGGCTGAGGTCCTCGTCATTGCTGCCCTTCCTGGGCGCAGGCGGGGCATCGTTGGTCCAGTGAGCGGGCTTCTTGAACCCTTCGGGGCGGGTGGTTGCGCGTTTCGGCATGCCGCCAACATGATGCCGCTGGCGGCTTTGTGCAAGTGGGGGTAGGGGCTGGCCCCCATGGCCCAACCTACCGGTATCCACGCCCGCCGCGCTGCGCTGCGCCTGCTCGATGCAGTGCTTCGCCAGGGCGAAACGCTCGACATCGCCTTCAACGGCGCGACCCGCGACATCCGCAAGTTCGAGGACAAGGCGCTGGCGCGGGCCATTGCCAGCGAAGTCCTGCGCTGGCTGGTCGATCTCGACGCGCTGATCGACAGCGCGACCAAGAAGCCGCTGCCGCATGATGCCAAGGCGCGCATGGTCCTGCGGATGATGCTGGCGCAATGGCTGCGGCTGGACACCCCGCCGCACGCGGTGCTGGCAACCGGGCTCGACTTGCTCGCCGGGGGGCAGCGCCGGCTGGCGCATGGCGTGTTCTCCACTCTGACCAAGCGCGGCGACACGCTGCCCGACGCCCCGACGCTGCCCGAGCCAGTCGCTATGCGCTGGGGCGAGCGGGCCCCCGCGATCGCCGCCGGCCTGGCCGAACCGCCCCCGCTCGATCTTACACTGCGCGATCCTGCGGACACCGCGCAGTGGGCCGTACAGCTTTCCGCCGACAGCCTGATGCCCGGGCATTTGCGCCTGCCGCGCGGAGCCAATGTCGAGAAGCTGCCGGGCTTTGGCGAAGGGGCCTGGTGGGTACAGGATATCGCTGCTTCGCTGCCCGCACGGCTGCTGGGCCCGGGCGAGGGGCGCCACGTGCTCGACCTGTGCGCAGCGCCGGGGGGCAAGACGCTGCAGCTGGCCGCGCAGGGCTGGCAGGTGACCGCGCTCGACATATCGAAACGCCGGCTCGACCTGCTCAAGGCCAATCTCAAGCGCACGGGTCTGAAGGCGGGCGCCGTCCGCGCAGACGCGCTCAAGTGGGAACCGAAGCACGCATTCGATGCGATCCTGCTCGATGCGCCCTGCACGGCGACCGGGACCGCGCGGCGTCATCCCGATGTGCTGCACCGCATCGGCCCGCAGACCATCGAGCAGATGGCGCAATTGCAGGCCGCACTGCTTCAGCGTGCGCAAGGCTGGCTCAAGCCGGGCGGGACGCTGGTCTATGCGACCTGCTCGCTCGAACGCGCTGAGGGCGAAGACCAGGCGGGCGCCGTCTCGCTCACCCCCGATCCGATAACCCGTGATGGTTTGCCGCAGGGCGTCGAGCCGGGCAGCGCGGGCTGGCTGCGCACCGACCCCGGCATGCTCGAAGAGCACGGCGGTCTCGACGGCTTCTTCATCGCGCGATGGCGACGGGACCTCTGATCAGCGGGCGATGAAGTCCCGCAGTTGCGCGATCGCGAAATCGGGATCGGTCATCAACACATAGTGGGCCGCCGTATTGCTTGCCGCCAGTTCGATATCGCCCGCAGCATCGAGCCGCTCGGCAAGGGCTGCCGCCCCGGCGAGGGCGGTCTTGGGATCGCGCTTTGCGTGCAGCACCAGCGTTGGCGGGATTCGTTCGGGCAGTCGGCCCAGATCCGCGGGTGCTTCATAGGTCGGGAACCCGCCGGGCAGCAAGTGCCGCGGCAGCGGGCTGGCGAACAGCAGCCCGGCTTCTTCGCTCTCGATCATTTCCTCTGTCAGCTCGGCGCGGCGGTTGTTTTCCGACCGGCTGATCAGGCTCACCAGCGGGATTGACGAACCGAACTGCGGGAAAGCGGCGAAGGTCTGCTGGACACGCCCCAGCTCGGCCTGCGCGTGCTCCAGCCATGCCGTGTCGCCGCGGTGCAGGCCCGCGATGATAAAGGGCAACATCGCCCGCGTCCGGGGAAAGTCGATCAATGCGGCGAGCAGGTATTTCGGCTTCGGCCCAAGTGGCTCCGACAGTTCGGGATCGGCGAGCAGGGCTGCCAGCGCCTCGTCGAGCGGCTGGTCGAAATAGCGGCTGCAGTCAGGCCGCTCATCGCAATCGCGCAGCACCTGCCGCCCGACCGCATCGGTCACCTGCGAACGCCGGCTGAGGTCGTGGCGCAGATCGTCGTCGGCGGGGACGAGCGAGTCGAGGATCACACCGTCGAGCCGCTCGGGCGGGGCGACTGCCAGCGTGCGCAAGATCAGCTGCGTGCCGTAGGAGACGCCGTAGAGATACCGGCGCGTGTCACCGCCATGGCGGTCCATCAGCAGGCTCACGTCGCGCGCTGCATTGCCGATCGTGAAAGCCTGCGTGCGCTGCGGATCGGCATGCAAAGCACCTATGCAGCTGCCCCATTCCGCACCCTCCAGCGCCATGCCGCCGGCGCTGTCTGCGCTTTCCTCGGACGGGCACAGCCGCGTGGACAGGCCGGTCCCGCGGTGATCGGGCACGATCAGGTCGAAGCCGGGCACCGCCGCGCGCAACGTGTCAATGAAGGGGTAAAAGGACGCGCCCGATTCCCCCGGTCCGCCGGCGATCAGCCATAGCTCGCCTGTCGCAGCCCCGTGTGCCGGGAACTTGCGGACGAACAGATCGACGGTGCCCGTTGCGGGCGCGCCGTGATCGAGCGGGACGGCCAGCTGCGCGCATCGCGTGTCGCCAAGCGCCGGATGCGCGTCGGCGTCGGCGCAGGGGGTGAACCCGGGCCGCTCTGCGGGTTCGCCCGCGGCTGCCGGAGTGACCGCGGCAAACGACAGGACAGCGCCGGCGGCAAGCAAGGATATGATCGGTGACACGCTAAGCTCCGGCAATATCGGGGGAATCGACGGCTAAGCGCCATCCTTCCCCCGGGCAATGGAACCCGCCTGCCGCTTCGTCGAAGTGCTGCCTCCTATCGACCGCCGACAGCTTCGGCGAGCAGCAGCCCCGACATATAGGCCGCCTCGACCCGCGGACCGATGAGCCAGTCGCCGCAGACGCCGATCCGCTGTTCTGCGTCCCACAAGGCCTCTTCGCCAGCCGTGCCCGACCTGGCAAAGCGCCAGCGATGGGCGGTTGCGCCCAATTGGCGTGGAAGCGGGCCGCCATTGGCTTCGGCCAGTTCGGCCAGCAGCGCGGCTGCAACCGTTTCCGCGTCCTCTTCGAGATGTGCGCGCGACCATTCGGGCGAGGCCTGGATGACCCAGCATTCCTCACTTGCGCGCCCAGGCTTGGCATTGTTGCGCGCGGCCCAGCCGATCGGGCCGCGCTGGCGCAGCGTGTCCTGCACCAGCGCCAGCGGTGCCTGGAACCCGGCCATCAGCGTCCAGCATGGGTCCGAAGCGGTTTGATCGGCGAGCGTGGCCATGGCCGGGGCATGCGGCTGCAGCAGCGAGCCGGCCTGCTCCGCCGGCACCGCGACGAGCACTGCGTCGAAACGCGCATCCGGCGCGCCTTCGCCGTCGATCTGCCAGCCCTCGCCATCGCGCACGAGCTGTTCGATCCGCGTCCCGAATTGCACGCCGAGCTCACCGGCCATCGCCTTGAGCGGCGCATTCACCGCGGGCGTGCCGACCCAGGCATCATCGCCTGCGGCGGCCCAGCGCGCGGCCACGCCGGCGGCTTCCCAATGCGCAACCTGCTCGACGAAGCGCGGGTCGCGCGCGGTGAAATACTGCGCGCCGTGGTCGAAATGCAGCGTGGTGCCGCCGTATTCCATGCGCCGCGTCGCCATCCGCCCGCCAGGTCCGCGGCCCTTGTCGAACAATCGGACCTCGTGCCCCAGCCGGGAGAGCCGCTGGCCGCAGCTCATCCCGGCCATACCGGCACCGACGATCGCGATCCGCATCGCGCCGCCCGCGTCAGGCATCGGCCTTGAGATACTTCTGGAAGCTCTTGCGCAGCTTCATCAGCTTGGGCGGGATCACTGCCTGGCAATAGGGATTGCGCTGGCCTTCGCCTTCCCAATATTCCTGGTGGTAATCTTCGGCCGGATACCACTGACCGCTCTCGATCGTGGTCACCGCCTGCTGCCCGGGATGATCGTCGTTCCAGCGCCCGATCGCCGCGCGCGCTTCGTCTTCCTGCCCGTCGAGCGGAAAGATCGCGCTGCGGTACTGCGTGCCGACATCGTTGCCCTGCCGGTTCAGCTGGGTCGGATCATGCGTCCCCAGGAAGACATCGTAGAGCTGGCCCAGCGTGATCTGCGCATCGTCGAAGGTCACGCGCACGCCTTCGGCATGGCCGGTGTTGCCGGTGCAGACCTCTTTGTAGGTCGGATCGGGCTTGTCCCCTCCGATATAGCCGCTTTCCACCTTACTGACGCCGATAACGTCCTTCATCACCGCTTCGGTGCACCAGAAGCATCCACCGGCTACGATCGCCTGTTGTTGAGCCATACTCGTCAATCTCCTTGTGCTCCGCAGATAGGAAGCCGTCTTCGCCTTGTCATCCATCGGCGGCAGGTCCAGAACACTGCCGGATGAATTGAGGAGGATTTTCCATGCGTCTTATGCTGACTGCCGCCGTTGCCGCTCTTGTCGCGTCACCGCTCGCCGCCGACAACCACGCCGCCGATCTCGAAACCGTGCTGGCAGCCGACATGCGCGATGACGACCGCGCGCGCGACCAGTACCGCAACCCCGCCGAAACGCTCGAATTCTTCCAGGTCGCGCCCGGCATGACCGTGGCCGAATACGGTCCGGGCGGCGGCTGGTACACGCGCGTGCTGGCGCCCTATCTGCACTCCTCGGGCAAATATATCGCCTTCGATCAGGACAGCGACGGCCGGACGTACAACAGCCGGGCGCAGGAAGCGCGCGCCAAGGGCTGGACCGAGCGGTTCAAGGCCGAAGTCGCCGAAATGACCGGGGTCGAAGCTGACAGCGTCACTGCATTCGAGATCGACGAGATGCCCGAAGACCTCGCCGGCACGGTCGACCGCGTGCTGATCTTCCGCTCGATTCACGGGCTGAACATGGGCAATGCGGCCGACGATGTGCTCAAGGCCGCGCGCACGATGCTCAAGGATGACGGCATGGTCGGCGTGGTCCAGCACCGCGCGCCCGAAGGCGCAAGCTACGACGATTACGGCGCACGCCAGCGCGGCTACATGCGCAAGCAGGATGTCGTCGCGATCTTCGCCGCCAACGGCTTCGAACTGGCCGATGAGAGCGAGATCAACGCCAATCCGAACGACCCTGCGAACTGGGAAGGCGGCGTGTGGACGCTGCCGCCGGTGCTGCGTTACGGCGACCAGGACCGCGCGAAATACGAAGCGATCGGTGAAAGCGACCGCATGACGCTGCTGTTCCGCAAGGCGCAGTAACCATTGTCTGGACGGCGGCGGCTGCCTATCTCGCGCGCATGAGAAAGCTGTCCGTCGCCGTCCTGCAATTGCCGCTCGCCCGCCCCGAGCCGGCCGACAACATCGCTGCCGTGTCCGCGCTGGTGGAAGAAGCCGCGGGCAAGGGTGCGCAGGTCATCCTGCCGCCCGAACTGTTCGCGGGCGAGTATTTCTGCCGCATGGAAGAGGAAGAGCTGTTCGACCTCGCGCATCCCACGCTCGAAAGCCCGAGCGTGCAGGCGATGCAGGAACTGGCGGCAAAGCTCGGCGTGGCGATCCCGACCAGCTTCTTCGAACGCGACGGTCACCATTATTACAACACGCTGGCCATGATCGGCCCCGATGGCGCCATCATGGGGACCTATCGCAAGAGCCATATCCCCGACGGCCCGGGCTACGAAGAGAAGTACTATTTCCGCCCGGGCAATGACGGGTTCAAGGTGTGGGACGTGTTCGGCACGCGCATCGGCGTGGGGATCTGCTGGGACCAGTGGTATCCCGAATGTGCGCGGGTGATGGCGCTCAAGGGTGCCGAAGTGCTGTTCTATCCCACCGCCATCGGCTCCGAACCCTATAACGCCGATCTCGACACCAGCCGCATGTGGCGCCGCGCGATGATCGGCCATGCGGTGTCCAACTGCATGCCGGTCTGCGCTGCCAACCGGATCGGGCACGAAGGCCCCGCCGATCGCCAGCAGAGCTTCTATGGCCACAGCTTCATCAGCGATGAATGGGGCGATCTGGTCGAGGAGTTCGGCGGGTCGAGCGAAGGCGTGCTGACCGCCACGCTCGATCTCGACCGCGCGCGCAAGCACCGCGCCGGCATGGGCTTCTTCCGCGACCGGCGGCCGCAGCTCTACGGGCGCATCAGCGAGGATATCTGAGCTTGGCCGGGGGCATCGACCAGACACGGCTCGATGCCCTGTTCACGGCCGCGCTCGAAGCCGCGATCGCCCGGATCGAAAAGGACGGGACGTTCTTCCCGCTGGTGTTCGAACTGCGCGCCAATGGCGTCATCCAGAACGTCGCGGTGCTCGATACCGGCGCGACCGAGGGCGCGCAGAAGGTCATCGACCGGCTGGTCCAGGTGCTCCGCCCCCGCGCTGCCGATCAAACCATCCAGGCAGCCGCCATCGTGCTGTTCCGCAGCGCCGAGCCGGCGATCGAAGTGCGGTTGCGGGCGGCGAATTATTCGCGCGACGTGACCGCGCCTTTCACGCTCGCGACCAGCGGCGTGTTCCGCCGCAGGCGCAAGCTGACGCTGGGCGAATTCACCACCCGCGAAGCGGCGAACGAGCTGTTCTAGCCGCCCGCAAGCTCCTTCAGCACGATGCTCCAATGGTCGAGCCCGGCATAGAAGGCCTCGACCCGCATCCGTTCGTTAAGGCCATGCGCGTAGATGTCCTGCGGCCGGCTCGCGCCAGCGCCGATGGCCACCGTGTCGTAGCCCAGCGCGCGGTAATGCATGCCGTCGGTCCCGCCCGAAGACATGGTCGGGATCATCGGGATCGCTTTGCCGAAGCGGGTTGCAAGCGATTTCGCCAGCGCTGCGCGAACCTCGTCGGGGAACGCGCTCATCGGGCTCTCGGTCGCTTCTTCGCGCTGGGTCACGGTGATCGCTTCACTGTCGATTGCCGTTTCCAGCGCAGCCTTGACCGTTTCCACCCCTTCACCCGGGAAAACCCGGCAGTTGACTGCGGCGCTGGCCGATTGCGGCAGCGCGTTTTCGGCATGACCTGCATCGAGCATGGTCGCCACGCAGGTCGTGCGCAGCGTGCCGACATAGCCCGGATTGGCGCTGATCAGCGCGATTGCCTCGTCATCGGCGGGATTGGCGGCAAATGTCCGCATGGCTGCGCCAAGTTCGCCCGGAATGCTTTGACCCAGCGCGCCGAAATAGCTGCGCGTCAACTCGCTTTCGCGCACCGGAAAGCGAAGCTGCTCGATCCGCGTCAGTGCGCCCGCGAGGTCATAGATTGCATTGTCGCTGCGCGGACGCGAGGAATGCCCGCCGGGATTGGTCGCGGTTACATCGAAGGTGACATAGGTCTTCTCGGCCAGCTGCACCTGCTGCGCGAGCGGGGCGAAATCGTCCGCCAGGCCGATGCCCCCGGCATCTGAATTGAGCACATAGGCGGGATCGACATTGTCGGCGACCCAGCGGGCCTGCGCGCGGGTGGAAACCATGCCGGTTTCCTCGTCACCCGAGAAAACCAGATAGAGATCGCGGTTTGGCAGCCAGCCCTCTTCCTTCAGCCGGATGAAAGTACCGGTGAGGTTGGCGACGCCGTATTTGTTGTCCTGCGTCCCGCGGCCGAAGAAATAGCCTTCGTCCTCGACCAGCGTGAAGGGGTCGCGCTCCCAGTCCTCGGGCAGGGCGTCGACCACGTCCATATGCGCGAGCATGACGATCGGCTTCGCGCCGGCGGACCCGTCACCGCGGTAGCGCACGACCAGCCCCTGCGTCGGATCGCCGTCACTGTCGTAATCGGTGACCAGCAAGTCCTCCTCGGCAAAGCCCGCGGCCGCCAGCCGGCCGGTAAGATAGGCGACCATGTCGTCCATCTGGCCGTGACCTGCTGCCGTGCGGAAGGCGATGATATCGCGGTAGATGTCGTAAACCCGCTGCTCATGCGCGGTCAGCGCGCGCGGCGCGTGATCGTCGGCGGCGGCCTGCCCCGCCATGGCCAGCGCACCCGCTGCCAGAATCGCCTTGATCTTCATTCGCCTGCCACTCCCGTTTGGTACTTGTCGGCAGCGAGGCTAGGGCGGGGGCATGGGCGACGCAAGCGAGCATCGATATCTGGTCGCGTTGGGCTCCAACCGCCGGGTGCCGGGGCTGGGCGCGCCGCGCGCGGTGCTGGCGGGGGCGGTGGCGGCGCTGGCCCAAAGCGGCTGGGAGGTCGAGGCGGTTGCGCGCGTGATCGACAGTGCCCCGGTCGGCCCGTCGCTGCGGCGCTATGCCAATGGCGCAGCGATCATCGCGGGCGGTCGCGCGCCGCTGGCCGCGCTGGCGAGCCTGCAGGACGTCGAACGCGTTTTCGGGCGCGACCGGCGCGGGCAGCGCTGGCGCTCGCGCACGCTCGATCTCGATATCGTGCTGTGGAGCGGGGGGACATGGTACGGCCCGCGCCTAGCGATCCCGCACCCCCTGTTCCGGCAGCGCGACTTCGTCCTGCATCCGGCGGCGCAAATCGCGCCCGACTGGCGCGATCCGGTCTCCGGCCTGACGCTGCGCCAGCTGGCGGCACGCGCCGTACAGCGGCGCTGACAGGATTGCCGCAACACCGGCTTGACCACCTGCGACAGCGCCCCTAGGTGGCACGCCGTGGTCGGGCCGTTAGCTCAGTCGGTAGAGCAACTGACTTTTAATCAGTAGGTCGCTGGTTCGAACCCAGCACGGCTCACCACCTTGAATTCCGCCCCGAGGCCGGTGCGCCGGCACCCTTAGTCCGGAGCCGTCATCCATGAAAACCCGCGCCGCAGTCGCCTTCGCCCCCAAGCAGCCGCTCGAAATCGTTGAGCTCGACCTGGAAGGGCCCAAGGCAGGCGAGGTGCTGGTCGAGATCATGGCCACCGGCATCTGCCATACCGATGCCTACACGCTCGACGGGCTCGATTCCGAAGGTCTTTTCCCCAGCGTGCTGGGCCACGAAGGCGCGGGCATCGTGCGCGAAGTCGGCGCGGGCGTGACCAGCGTGCAGCCGGGCGATCACGTGATCCCGCTCTACACGCCCGAGTGCCGCCAGTGTAAATCGTGCCTCAGCGGCAAGACCAATCTGTGCACCGCGATCCGCGCGACCCAGGGCAAGGGGCTGATGCCCGACGGGACCACGCGCTTTTCCTACAAGGGCGAGCCGATCTACCATTACATGGGCTGCTCGACCTTTTCGAACTTCACCGTGCTACCCGAAATCGCGGTCGCCAAGATCCGCGAAGACGCGCCGTTCAAGACCAGCTGCTATATCGGCTGCGGCGTCACCACGGGCGTCGGCGCAGTGACCAACACCGCCAAGGTGCAGGTGGGCGACAATGTCGTCGTGTTCGGCCTCGGCGGGATCGGCCTCAACGTGATCCAGGGCGCGCGGCTATCGGGCGCGGGCATGATCATCGGGATCGACATCAATTCCGACCGCGAGGAATGGGGCCGCAAGTTCGGCATGACCCACTTCCTCAACACCAAGGGCATGAGCCGCGACGAGGTCGTCGCGAAGGTGGTCGAAATGACCGATGGCGGCGCCGATTACACCTTCGACTGCACCGGCAATACCGAGGTCATGCGCACCGCGCTCGAGGCCTGCCATCGCGGCTGGGGCACCAGCATCGTCATCGGCGTGGCCGAAGCAGGCAAGGAAATCGCGACGCGGCCGTTCCAGCTGGTGACCGGGCGCAACTGGCGCGGCACTGCCTTTGGCGGCGCGCGCGGGCGTACCGATGTGCCCAAGATCGTCGACTGGTACATGGACGGCAAGATCGAGATCGACCCGATGATCACCCACGTCCTGTCGCTCGAGGAAATCAACAAGGGCTTCGACCTGATGCATGCAGGCGAAAGCATCCGCAGCGTGGTGGTATTCTGATGGCCGGCAAGATTTATCCCGATGCCGCGGCGGCGCTCGACGGCGTGCTGCGCGACGACATGCTCATCGCCAGCGGCGGCTTCGGCCTGTGCGGCATTCCCGAACGCCTGCTGACCGCGATCCGCGACAGCGGCGTGAAGGGCCTGACCTTCGCCAGCAACAATGCGGGCATCGACAATGAAGGTATCGGCATGTTGCTGCGCACGCAGCAGGTGAGGAAAATGATCTCCTCCTATGTCGGCGAGAACAAGGAATTCGAACGCCAGTTCCTTTCGGGCGAGCTCGAGGTCGAGTTCTGCCCGCAGGGCACGCTCGCCGAACGCATGCGCGCCGGCGGCGCGGGCATTCCCGGCTTCTACACCAAGACCGGCGTCGGCACGCAGGTCGCCGAAGGCAAGGAAGTGAAGACCTTCGACGGTGAGGACTACATCCTCGAACGCGGCATCTTCGCCGACCTCGCCATCGTCAAGGCATGGAAGGCGGATGAAACCGGCAACCTCGTGTTCCGCAAGACCGCGCGCAATTTCAACCAGCCCGCGGCCACCTGCGGCAAGGTCTGCGTGGTCGAGGTCGAAGAGATCGTGCCCACCGGCAGCCTCGACCCCGACTGCATCCACCTGCCGGGCGTCTACGTCCAGCGGATGATCGTGGGCGCGCCCTACGACAAGAAGATCGAATTCGAGACCACGCGTGAAAGGGAGAGCGCCTGATGCCCCAGGAAGCAGCAGGCTGGGACCGCAACCAGATGGCGGCGCGCGCCGCGCAGGAATTGCGTGACGGCTATTACGTCAATCTGGGTATCGGCATTCCCACGCTGGTCGCCAACCACATTCCGCAAGGCATGCATGTCACGCTGCAGAGCGAGAACGGCATGCTTGGCATCGGGCCGTTCCCATATCCCGACGAGGTCGATGCGGACCTGATCAATGCGGGCAAGCAGACCATCAGCGAACTGCCGCACAGCGCCTATTTCGACAGCGCGGCCAGCTTCGCCATGATCCGCGGCGGGCATATCGACCTGACCGTGCTGGGCGCAATGGAAGTCGCGCAGAACGGCGACATCGCCAACTGGATGATCCCGGGCAAGATGATCAAGGGCATGGGCGGCGCGATGGATCTGGTCGCGGGCGTCAAGCAGATCATCGTGGTGATGGATCACACCGCCAAGGACGGCAGCCCCAAGTTCATTCCCGAATGCACGCTGCCGCTGACCGGGCAGAACGTGGTCGACATGATCGTCACCAATCTGGCGGTGTTCCAGCGGCCCAACCATGACAGCCCCTTCCGGCTGGTCGAACTGGCGCCGGGCGTGACGGCTGATGAAATCGCCGAAAAGACGACCGCGAAATACGAGGTCGCGCTATGACCACCGCGGGCACGCTCGAGACGGTATCGGAAAATTGCAGCCATGGCGGCGTGCAGGGCGTCTACCGCCATGCCTCGGCCAGCACCGGTACGCAGATGACCTTCTCGGTCTTCGTCCCGCCACATGAAGACGGCGCGAAGCTGCCCGTGCTGTGGTTCCTGTCGGGGCTGACTTGCACCCACGCCAATGTCACCGAGAAGGGCGAATTCCGCGCTGCCTGCGCCGAGCACGGGGTCATCTTCGTCGCGCCCGACACCTCGCCCCGCGGCGAGGACGTGCCCGATGACGAGGCCTATGATTTCGGGCAGGGCGCGGGCTTCTATGTCGATGCGACGCAGGCACCCTGGGCGCAGCATTTCCAGATGCGTAGCTATATCGAACAGGAACTGCCCGCGCTGCTGGCCGAGCATTTCCCCACGGACATGCAGCGGCAGGCGATCAGCGGCCATTCGATGGGCGGCCACGGCGCGCTGACCATCGGCCTGCGCAATCCCGACCGCTTCCGTTCGATCAGCGCCTTCTCGCCGATCGTCAGCCCGCTGAACTGCCCATGGGGCGACAAGGCGCTGGGCGGCTATCTGGGCAACGACCGCAGCGACTGGCGCGAATACGATGCCTGCGCGCTGATCGCAGACGGTGCGCGCCATGCGAACCTGCTGGTCGACCAGGGCACGGCGGACAATTTCCTCGAGGAACAACTCAAGACCGATCTGCTGGTCGACGCCTGCAAATCGGCAGGCATGAAGGCGGATATCCGCATGCAGCCCGGCTACGACCACTCCTATTACTTCATCTCGACCTTCCTGGCCGAGCATGTCGGCTGGCACGCGCGCCATTTGCAGGGCTGAACGCTTGGCGGGATAGATTTGCGCCAGCCATGCGTTAGGGCAGCATGATCCTCGATACTCTCTGGCCCGATATCATCGCCCGCGGCGTGCTGCTGGCAATTGCCGCCATCATCTGGGTGGTGGTGCTGATCCGCCTCAACGGGCTGCGCTCGCTGTCCAAGATGACCAATTTCGACTTCGTGATGACGATCGCGCTGGGCAGCCTGGTCGCGGGCGCGGCTCAGGCAAGCGACTGGAAAGCCTTCGCGCAGGCCATGGTCGCGATGGCGGGCCTGTTCGTCGTCCAGGCGGCGTCGGCGCGGCTGCGCAAGACCTCCGACCATGTCGAGGACCTGATGCAGAACGATCCGGTCTTCCTGATGCGCGACGGCAAGTTCTGTGACGATGCGCTGACATACACGCGCGTCGCCAAGAGCGATCTGATCGCCAAGCTGCGCGAGGCCAATGTCCTCGATTACGGGCAGGTTCGCGCCGTAGTGCTCGAGACCACCGGCGACGTGTCGGTGCTGCACGGCGACCGTCTCGAGGAGACGATCGTCGAGAATGTGAAACGTGTCTAGCGGCGGTCGAGCCAGCGGGCGAATGCGACTCCGCCGGTGATCAGGAACGGCACCAGCACTAGGCTGAGCACGACCTTGGCGATGATCTGCCCGATCAGCAGGTTGGTGATGGCGAACTGGCCATAGAATGCTAGCGTGATGAAAATCACCGAATCGATAGCCTGGCTCAGCGCCGAGGCAATCGCCCCGCGTGCCATCAGCGAGAGTGTCGACGCGCCTTCGGCCGATCCGCGGAGCCGCGAGAAAATCCAGACGTTGAGCAGCAGCGACACGATGTAGGCGGCCGGTCCCGCCATCCACACGCGCCACAATGTCGCATGGACGCGTTCGAAGGCGGCGAGGTCGTCGGCGCGGAATTCGGTCATCTCGACCGATGGCGGCAGGTTCAGCACCAATTGCATCAGCAGCGACGCCACCAGCAGCGGAACGAAGCCCCACCAGACGATGCGATTGGCCAGCTTCTCTCCGTAAAGCTGTGCGATCGTGCTGGAAATCACCACCAGCAGCAGGAAGGCGAAGATGCCCGATTCGACTGCCAGTTCGGTCGGCCACAGCTGTACCTGCTTGAAGGCCAGCACGCCCGCCAGCACGGTCATCCCGCCATAGAGCAGCGTGTATACGAACAGCCCCAGCGGCATGGCGGCAGCGGCGAGACGGGTCTCGTTGGCGGGGTGGGTCATCTCTCGGCCTCGACAAGTTTCGTGGACGGCGAGGCCGTCGGCGGGCCCTGAAAATTGACTAATGCGGCGGCGCACGCAAGACAGCGCCCGATTTCATCCGCAACTTGTCCTCCTGCCAAAGGGAAAGCGATGGCGCCTATCCTGATTAATCTCGTCGGTATCGTGGCGATCCTGCTGATCGCCTTCCTCCTGTCGACGGGCAAGAAACGCATCAGCCTGCGCGTCGTCGGGGCGACCTTCGCGCTGCAGGCGCTGATGGCCCTGCTGGTGCTGCGCACCCCGTGGGGCGTGCAATTGATCCAGGCGCTGTCGAACGGGGTCATTGCCCTGCTCGACTATTCGAAGGTCGGGATCGAGGCGATCTTCGGGCCAATGGGCGCCAATCCCTTCACCAACACCTTCGTCATCGCCGCGCTGCCGGTGATCGTCTTCTTCGCGGCGATCGTGTCGATCCTGTATCACTGGGGCATCATGCAGCGGCTGGTGCGCTGGGTCGGCGGCGCGATCGGCTGGATCACCGGGATCAGCAAGGTCGAGGCGCTGGGCAGCGCGGCCAACATCTTCGTCGGCCAGTCCGAAAGCCCGCTGGTGGTGCGCCCCTATCTGGCCGCGCTGACCCCCAGCCGGCTGTTCACGCTGATGAGCGTGGGCATGGCGGGCGTGGCGGGGACCATCCTCGCGGCCTATGCCAGCTTCATCGGCGCCGAGGCAGTGCCCTTCCTGCTCGCCGCGGCGTTCATGTCCGCGCCCGGCGGCATCCTGATGGCCAAGATCATCATGCCCGACGACGACAGCGTGCTGGCGCGCGATGCCGCGCAGATGTCCGGGGTCGACCCCCATGGCGAGATAGTGCTGCCGAAGAGCCGGATCAGCGCCGAAGGGCCTGCCGCGCTGACCGAAGGCGGCAAGGCGCATGAAGTCGAAGTCGCCGAGACCTTCGAGGAAGGGCACAAGCCCGCCAATGTCATCGAAGCCGCCGCGCAGGGCACGCAGACCGGCGTGAAGCTCGCCGTGGCGGTTGGCGCGATGGTGATGGTCTTCGTCGCGCTGGTCGCGCTCGCCAATGGGATTCTCGGCGGTATCGGCGGCTGGTTCGGCTATCCCGATGTCAGTTTCCAGCAATTGCTCGGACTGGTGTTCGCACCGGTGATGTATCTTATCGGCATTCCCTGGGACCAGGCAGGCGCGGCGGGCGGATTGTTCGGCACCAAGATCGTGCTCAACGAATTCGTCGCCTTCATCGAACTCGGTTCGATGGATGGCAGCGTGCTGTCCGATCGCAGCCGCGCGATCGTCACTTTCGCGCTGTGCGGTTTCGCCAATTTCAGCTCGATCGCGATCCAGATGGCGGTGACCGGCGGGCTGGCACCCAACCAGCGCCCGGTGATCGCCAAGCTAGGCCTGCGTGCACTTGCGGCGGGCAGTCTCGCCAATCTGATGAGCGCGGCGCTGGCGGGACTCTTCCTCCCGTATTAAAGGCCGGTCCATTATGACCGATTCGAACACAGATATCGCGGTTGTGTCGCTGGCACAGCCGCTCGACTCGATTGCCGACGAGCTTGGCCGCAGTTTTCAGCAATACGGCTTTGCCGTCATTCGCGACCACGGGATTCCGCAGGAGCTGATCGACCGCGCCGAAGCGCTGTCGAAGCGGTTCTTCGCGCTGCCCGACGAGGTCAAGCGCGCCTATCACATTCCCGGCAGTGGCGGGGCGCGTGGCTACACCCCCTTCGGGACCGAAAAGGCCAAGGACGCCAAGGTCCACGATCTCAAGGAATTCTGGCACGTCGGGCGCGAGCTGGCCGAAGGCCATCCGCTGGCCGAATTCATGGCCGACAATGTCTGGCCGTCCGAGGTCGCAGGCTTTCGCGAAACCTTCAGCGAACTCTATCAGGCGTTCGAGGAAGCCGGCGGCCGCGTGCTCGAAGGCATCGCGCTGCATCTCGGGCTCGACCGCGAGTTCTTCGCGCCGACTATCGAGGACGGCAATTCGGTGATGCGCCTGCTCCGCTATCCTCCTCTGGAAGGCGAGGAAGCCGAAGGCGCGATCCGCGCCGCCGCGCATGGGGATATCAACACGATCACGCTACTGCTCGGCGCCGAAGAGGCCGGGCTGGAACTGCTGACCGCGCAGGGCGACTGGAAAGCGGTTGCCCCGCCCGAAGGTGCGCTGGTGGTCAATGTCGGCGATATGCTCGACCGGCTTACCAACGGCAAGCTGCGCTCGACCACGCACCGCGTGGTGAACCCGCGCGGCGATGCCGCCTATCGCGCGCGCTATTCGATGCCGTTCTTCCTGCACTTCCGGCCGGATTACGTGATCGAGACGCTGCCGTCCTGCATCGACGCGGACAGCGGCACCGCGCCGCCCGAACCGATTTCGAGTCACGACTACCTGATGCAGCGCCTGCGCGAGATCGGCCTGGCCTGATCCGCACGCCGCTTCCGGGGGCTGTTGCACTTATGCACCGGTTCCCGGAAGAATCGGATTTGTTGCCTTTATGCAACTAACGTAAATACCTGAAATACAGCGGATTTCCTGTTTGGTGCGGCGATGCGTCTCGCACCTGCAACATATGTCTTGATCTTGTCACAAAAAGATAGCTTTGCCGCAACGTCCTCCCGCCAGGGAGTCGGCTCAGCAGCACTAGCCTACTTTTAACGAGACGAAGGGATCCGCTCGATGAAGTTCAAATATCTCCTGGCCGCGTCGGTGGTCAGCACCGCCAGCGCCATGGTCGCCGCCCCGGCCGCCGCACAGTCCACCGGTTCGGTCGATTTCGACGATTCGGTCATCATCGTTTCCGGTGCCCGCGACACGGATGTGGGCGGTGTCGATCTCCCCGATTCGCCCAAGGCGAAGGTTCAGCTCGAATCCGAACTGATCCTGCGTCAGGCTCCTGGCCAGACGATCAACGAAACGCTTAACTTGGTTCCGGGCGTCAGCTTTACCAACAACGATCCGTTCGGCTCGCTCGGCGGCAGCTTCACTATTCGTGGTTTTGCATCGGACCGCATTTCGCAGACTTTTGATGGTCTGCCGCTCAACGACTCGGGCAATTACGCACTCTACACCAACCAGATGGTTGATCCCGAAATTATCGCTTCGGCTACCGTTACTCTCGGCTCGACGGACGTCGACAGCCCGACCGCGGCAGCGGCTGGCGGCACGATCAACATTCTTTCGAAGACCCCGGACAATGATTTCGGCGTCACGACCACGACGACGTACGGCAACATCATTTCGCGCGGTAACCCGGGCGACCGCATGATGTATCGGTTCTTCGCCAAGGTCGAGACCGGTGAACTTACCGACGGCGGGCTCAAAGCTTTCCTCAGCGCTTCGCGCACCGAAAACGACTCCGGTTTCTCCAATTACGGCGGCGTCGACAAGCAGCAGTACAACGCCAAAATTTTCCAGCCGCTCGGCAATGGCGATGATTTCATTTCGATTGCCGGTCATTACAACCAGAACCGCAACAACTTTAACGGCTCGCCCTTCCGCTACACCGGTGAACCGAGCCCGATCCAGGAGCCGGAAGACCGCTTCTATAACCTTTTCGACGGTACGCCGTGCACGGTCGTCGCCGGTGAAAATGGCGTGCAGGATACCTACAATAGCTGCGGTACGCCCTTTGAACGTCGCTACAACCCGTCGAACACGGGTAACATCCGGGGTGCTTCGCGTTTTACGCTTAGCGATTCGCTCACGCTTACCGTTGATCCCAGCTTCCAGTATGTGAAGGCGAATGGCGGAGGCACGTCGGTCGGCTTCGAAGGTCTTTCTCAGGATGGCTATACCGGTGGCATCTTCACCACTGACCCTCGCAATCCCGCGCGGTCCACTCGCCCCACGCAGTATTATTATTTCGGCGGTGTCGACCTGAACGGCGACGGGGATACGCTGGATTATGCGACGATCCTGTCGCCCAGCAACACGCAGACCAACCGGTACGGTGTGATCGCCAACCTGATTTACGAAATCAATCCGGATCATCGTGTGCGTCTCGCATATACCCTCGATCATGCACGTCATCGTCAGACGGGTACGGCGGGTTCGCTCCTGTTCAACGCCGAGCCGGTCGATGTCTTCCCGATCAACGATCCGCTGCTCGATGCCGATGGCGTCGCGCCGCAGAAGCGCAATCGCAAATCCTTCGCGATCCTGCATCAGGCCGCAGCCCAGTATCGCGGTGAATTCGGCGGACTTTCGGCGGAACTTGGCCTTCGCGTTCCGTTCTTCGAGCGCGAACTTAACCAGAACTGCGTGACCACCGATGCAGACGGCAACGTCAACTGTATCAATGGCGGTGACGATATTGCCGCTTATCTGGCCGCAAACCCGAACTTTGTCGGTCCGACCTCCACCACGTACAATTACGATGCGATCCTGCCCAACCTCGGCCTGACCTATGAGTTTTCGCCGGGGGCTAGCGTTTTCGCCAGCTACGCTAAGAACCTTTCGGTTCCGGGCACTGACGAACTTTATGGCTCGCTGTTCGCCGGTGTGGCTCCCGATCCGGAAACGTCGCACTCGGTCGATTTCGGGGTGCGCTACCAGACCGCTACGATTCAGGCGCAGGTCGCTGGTTGGTTCAACCGCTACAACAACCGTCTGGCATCGGCATACGACCCGATCACGGACAGCACGATTACCCGCAATCTCGGCCGCGTCGACAAATACGGGGTCGATGGCAGCATTGCTTGGAAGCCGTCCGAGCCAGTCCTGTTCTACGTCTTCGGCTCATATCTGAAGTCGGACATTGCAGACGATGTTCAGCTTGATGAAACGGTATTTGCGCCCACCGCTGGAAAGCGTGAAGCGGGAGCGCCCAAGTTCACGATCGGTGCACGTGCGCAGTTCGAACTTGGTCCCGTCGAACTCGGCGCTCAGGTCAAGCACACCGGTTCGCGGTTCCTTAACGACATCAACACGATCGAACTGCCGGGATACACTGTCGCCGACTTCGATCTGCGACTGTCGCTGGGTCACTTCAACGAAAGCCTCGACAAAACCTACTTCCAGATCAACGTTCTCAACGTCCTGGACGAAGTCTATATCGGGTCGGCACCGACCGGGCTGACTACCTCCGGCGAATTCGTGAACCTCGGCCCGCCGCGGGCGTTCACCGCATCGCTTGTTTGGGGCTTCTGATCCGCAGGGTCGAACGTCTGACCTAGACTGCTGCAAAATCAGGGCGGTCCTCTTCGGAGGGCCGCCCTTTTTCGTGGGGTCGCTGGACCCGGTGGGGCGGCTTTGCCATGAGGGGGCGATGGCCGAACCCGCAACCCGTTATGCCCAGACCAGGAAGCGCCTGAACCCCTGGGTGATCGCGCTGATCGCGGTGATCCACCTGGGACTGTTCTACCTGCTTGCTAGGGCGCTTGCGCCCAGCGCCGTCACCGGGGTCGAGCAATCGGTGGTCTCGGCATTTACCATCACCGTCTCGGCACCCGAGGAGCCGAGCGAGCCGCCGGAGCCGGAACCGGAAGGCGCGCAGGGCGATCCGGGGCGTGAGGCAATACCCGATGCGGTTACCGCGCCGCCGCAACCGGTGCGCCGGGATCCGCCCGCCCCGCGTGCGTCGTCCACCGGCACTGCCGATACGTCGGGGGCGGCCGAGGAGGGGGCCGGGACGGGCCGATCGGGCACGGGCCAGGGCACCGGCAGTGGCGATGGCGGCGGCGGGCAGGGCGGGGGTGCGGCCACCAAGCCGCAGCTGGTCCGTGCGATCACCGATGCCAGCGCCTTCCCGACGCCGCCCGGCGGGCGTGCCGCGCGGATCGGCCAATCGGTTATCGTGCGGCTGAGCGTATCGGCGCAGGGACGCGCCACCCGCTGCAGCATCTATCGCCCGAGCCCGTTTCCCGAGACCGACGCCACCGTCTGCCGGCTGGCGCTGGAACAATTGCGCTTCGAGCCCGCCCGCGATCGTGCAGGGAACCCGGTGGCTGCGGAATTCTATTACCAGCAGCGCTTCTTCAACTGAGGCGCCGCGCTGCGGCGGGTCAGGTCTGGGCCTTGCTGCCGATCACCTGCAGCAGTTCGTCCCGGCCATAGGGCTTGGTGAGCAGGCCCGCCGCCCCCAGTTCCTCGAGCCGGTCCTGCATTTCACCATATCCGGTTGCCAACCAGAACGGCACGCCCAGTTCCTTGAGCTTCAGCGCCACCGGCTCGCTGTTTTCCTTGCCCAGATTGTAATCGAGGATCGCCAGCTCGGGCTCGGTCCTCGCCAGCGCGTCGAGGGCGGCGGCCACCGAGCTTTCGACCCGGACGTTCTCGACCCCCAGTTCCTTCAGGCAATCCTCCGCGTCGAGTGCGATGATCATGCTGTCTTCGACCAGCAGGACGGTATTGGGAACGTCGGCCAAGCCGGTCTCCTTCTTGGTGGCGGTGGGCTCGATTTCGCTGCCCTCGGCGGCGCGCCATTCGACATATTGCGAGGGAATGCAGAAGCGGGCCTCGACTCCGCTGAGCCGGTAGTTGATCTCGGCCTCGCCCTTGAGTTCGTGCGGGATCGAGCGATCGATGATCGTGCTGCCGAAGCCGCGCCGCTGCGGCGGCTTGACCGGCGGGCCGCCGCGTTCGCGCCAGTCGAGGCAGAGATCACCATTGTCCTGCCGGGTCACGGTCACTTCGAGCATGCCCGAACTGTCGCTGAGCGAGCCGTATTTGGCCGAATTGGTGATCATCTCGTGGATGACCAGCGCCAGCACCGTATAGGCTTCGGGGGCGATCATCGCCTCCGGGCCGATCAGCGCGAGCCGGTCGCGCTGGTCCGAGAGATAGGCATGCGCTTCGGTCTCGATCAGCTCGGAAAACGGGGCATGCGACCAATTGCCCTTGGTGATGTTGTCATGCGCAGAGGCCAGCGATCGCACGCGGCCGCCGACGATCTCGACGAAGCTTTCGATGTTGCGCGCATCGTTCTTCGACTGGTTGATGAGGCCGCGGATGAGATTGAGGATATTGCGCACCCGGTGGTTGAGCTCGGCAATCAGCAATTCCTGCTGCTGCTGCGCGCGGGCGCGCTCGGTCACCGCTTCGTCGGTCAACCGCAGGATAATCTCGAGCAGCGTGACCCGCAGGCTTTCGGCGATCTCGATTTCTGCATCGGACCATTTTTCGGCGCGGCCCTCGACGGTCTCCTGCCACGCCTCGAAGCTCTTGCGCGGGGTCAGCCGGGCGCCATTGGGGCCCATCTCGACCGGCTTTTCCGGATTGCCCGCCCAGGTCACGGTCTGCACCAGCGGCTTGCGCCACAGGACCAGATAATCACGCGGGGTGCGCGAGACGGGGATGATCAGCGCCCCCACCGCCCGATCGGCGAAACGCGCGGCGCGCGGCAGGCGGTCGGCGATCGCTTCGCTCGCGAGAATCCGGCTGGTCGCCGCGCCGTTCAGGCTCGATACGATCGCGCGGAATTCCTCTTCGTTGGGGGCGGAACCACGCGAATCGTACAGGTCGTCGACGAAGATGCTCGCGCCGTCGTGCGGAATGGCCTGCTGGATGACCGGCTCGATCATCGGCAGGCTGGCCGACAGCGGGGTGCCCGCGGCCACATCGCGCATCAGCTGCGTGTGCATCGCCCGCCCGTGTTCGCGGCGTTCGGCGGTCTGCCGGGCCAGCGTACGGTCGAGCGTCAGCGAGAAGAATTCGGAGAACAGCTCCGCCGCGGTGCGCTGCGAATAGGGCAGCAGCTTGGGGCCGTAGTGATGGCAGGCGAACAGGCCCCACAGCTTGCCGCCGATGATGATCGAGATCGACAGCGAGGCGCCGACGCCCATGTTCTTGAGATATTCGATATGGATCGGCGATACCGCGCGCAGCGAACTCATGCTCAGGTCGAGCGGTTCGCCTTCGAGCGAGAGACCGGGTTCGATCGGGACGGGTTCGGCCTCGACATCGGCAATGATCCGGAAGCGGTTGCGCACGTAGAGCGCGCGGGCCTGGTCGGGAATGTCCGACCGCGGATACCGCAGGCCGTGGAATTTCTCGAGATCGTCGCGCGCCGCCTCGGCGATGACCTCGCCCGAAAGATCGTCGCGGAAGCGATAGACCATCACGCGGTCGATCTCGAGCGCGGCGCGCAGCTGGCGCGCAGCCTCGGCGACAAGCGGCTCGACTTCGGTATGCTTCTCCAGCCGGGCCATGATCGGGCGCAGGACGGCCAGCTGGCGGTTGAGGACGCCTGCGGCATGCGGTTCGATCTCGATGATCGTATTGCCGCCCGAACTGTGCAGCGCGCAGTCGAACAGGCAGTCGCCGTCGAACAGCGCAAGGCCGAAAATCCGTTCGACCTGGTCGGGGAAAGTCAGCGCGGCAGCGGCGCTGCGCAATTGGTCCATCGCATCGGGCGCGAACAGCCTGCTCAACCGGTCGCCGATTTCGATCGTCCGGCCAGCGCCGAGGATCGTCTCGAGGTTGGTCGATCGGTGGGCGACGAACCAGTCGGAGTTGAGCGCGAGCAGCGCGCCGAAATTCTGGATCCGGCCCAGCTGGTGGATCGGTTCGCGGTCGCAATTGCTCAGATTGACGTCGGTCGAATGCATTACGCTGCCTTAAGTGCGAGGCGCTGCGAAGCAACTATGTTGAAATGTGTAAATGTGGCACGTGCGGCGCGCAGCACGCTGTCATGCTCGCAGCTGTCGCAAGGACGGGCGAGGGCAGGAAGCATGCTGCGCCAGTACTGGCCCATGCGCGGGTCGGCGAGAAAGGCGGTGGGGACATCGGCCTGCGCCTTCGCTAGCCGCGCCAGGATGGCCCGGTTGCCCAGCGCCGATCCAGCCAGAACCCAGCATACCCCCAGCGTGCCGCCGTCATTCGCAGCTGCGAAATCGGGCGTTTCAGCGGGGACCACCCGGTCCAGGCTGGCCAGGTCCCGGGCGATCAGATCGGATTGCAGCGGCGGCGGGTTGTCGAGGGCGCGGGCTTCCAGCCAGCGCTCGACACCGCGGCGTGCCCGGTACTGGATGTCCAGGAACTGAGCGTAGCCATCGCGATCGGCCAGCACGAGCGAACCCAGCCGGGCATCGAGCGTGTCATGCTCGGCCGCGGTCCCCTGCTTGAGAAATTCCCGGATGGTGCGACCCATCGCGTCGGTTGCCGGCATACGAGCGGCCTCGCTCATCAAACGTTTCACCCCCAGCTAAGGGCGGAGGTCTCATCGATCGGTTATCGGCCAAGCCCCGCCAGAACGGAAAGCGCGCAGCGATCGAAATGGTTCCCGAACAGGTTTTCGCATGATCCGCACCCCGGGCGGGTTACTTGGGAGCGATCAGCTTCTGGCCCTGCTGGCGGATCGCATTGGCGACCATCGGTTCGACGAAGGACAGCGCCAGGGGAAGGTTCACCTCGAAGATCACCTGCGTTTCCTCGATGATGACGCATCCGTCGATCGATTGGCCCATCGCCTTCACGGCCAGGTTCATCCGGTCTTCGCTCGGCCAGCTCGTGGTCACGTCGGCCAACCCGCCGGGCACATATTGCCCGATTTCGTGGCTGCGCGACTGCAGGCGGCGCCGGACTTCGTCCTTGCCGAGATCGTGGGAAAGCGGAACACGCATCAGCTCTTGTCCTCCAGCTGCGGGCTGGTCTGCGCCGCTTCGCCGAACTTGTAATCGAGATAGCGGTGCTTGATCGCCAGGTCGTCGAGCGAGCCTTCGGCCAGCTGCCGGGTGATCGAATCGATTTCGCCGCTGATCTTGCCGAGGCTGTCGGTCAGCTGCTCGTCGGGCGTCGCCCCGGCACGCTGCTCGGTGCGCAGATGCGCGGGAATGCGGCGGTAGCTGTCGATCATTTCGGGCAGCTGTTCGCCGACCAGGCTTCTCACTTCGCGTGCCTTGGGATGGTTCTGGTCGAGCCCTTCGAGCTGCAAGCCCAGCGCATCCAGCTGGACGCCCATGTCATCGACGATCTTCGCCGCTGGCGGGGGCAGGGCGGGGCGCTGCGCTTCGAGCCACAGCTCGGTGCGGCCGACCATCTGCTGGACATTGCCCTTGTTGATGTCGGCGCGCTTGGGCGTCTTGATCTTCGGATAACTGGAGAAGATCGCGGTAGCGATGGCCGTGGCGACAACGACAGCCATGACGCCCCAGAAACCGATGCCGCTGAAGATCGCCCCGGCAATTCCGGCTCCCACCCAGATGACGGCCACTGCGATCAAGAGGTTGCGCACCTTCTTCATCAGGTGGTCGCGCTTGGCCTTGGCCGAACCCTGCCCGATCGAGGGCGCGCGCCGGTGGCGGCCGCCCTCGCGGTTGTCGCGCACCAGCGCCTTGCTTTCCGACAATATGCGGTCGCTGTCGCGGGTGAGGTCGTTCACGATGCCGCCCTCAGCCCTCGATGCTCAGCAGGCTGCTTTCGGCGACCTGCTTCTGCGCCTGCGCCTGGCCCTCGGCGCGCGCGATATAGCCCTTCGACTTCTCGACTTCGTCGGTCAGCAGCGTGACCGTCTGCTTCATGCTGTCGAGCGCGCGCAGCTTGAAGCTGTCGACCTCGTCCATCGTATCGTAGATGTTCTGGAAGGCGCGCTGCAGCGTTTCGAGCGGGATCGTGCTCGCCGCGGCCTGTTCGTGGATCTTGCCGGTCTGGTCGCGCAGCAGCGTGCTGGTGCTGTCGATGATTCCCGCAGTGGTTTCGTTGAGCGCGGTGATCTGCCCCAGCACGAGGCGCTGGTTGGTCATCGCCTCGGCCACGGTTACCGCCGTACGCAGCGCGCCGACGGTGGTGGTGCTGGCGCGGTCGACGCCCTTCACCAGCTCAACATTGTTCTTCTTCACCAAGTCGAGCGCGAGATAGCCCTGCACGCTGACGGCCATCTGGGTAAGCAAATCCTGCGTGCGCTGGCGGACATAGAACAGCGCGGTTTCGCGCACCGCCTTGGCCTTGGCCGGATCGGTCGCGTCGAGTTCGGCGGCCTTTTCCTCCAGCTTCGCGTCGAGCGAGTTGGAGATGTGGATCATCTGTTCCAGATTGCCCATTGCCTCCCACAGTTTCTGCCGTTCGACGTCGATCGCGGCATTGTCCATGATCAGCTCGTCTTTGCCGCTGGCGAGGTTGTTGAGGATCGACTGGATATGCGTTTGCGCGCTCTGGTAGCTGCGGAAGTAATTGGTCAGCTTGTTGCCGAAGGGAATGATACCGAGGATCTTGCGCGGACCCGACAGCTTGCCGCGCTTGCCGGGGTCGAGGTCTTCCACCACGCGGCGCAGTTCGGCCAGATTGGCGCCGACGCCTTCGTCCTTGTCCATCGCGCGCACCGGGCGGTCGAGGAAACGGTTGGACATGCCTGCAGCAGCCATGATTTCCTTGCGGCCCATATTGGTCAGCTGGTCGACCTTCTTGCCGAATTCGGGCGAATTCGCATCCTCGGCGATCAGATCGGCGACGAAGCCGTCGACCTTGGTCTGCAGCTTGCTCTTCACCTCTTCCGAAACCGGGACGAGGCCCGCAGCCTTCTCCGGCTTGACCTCGGGCACGGGATCGGGCGGCGTGAGGTCGAAGGCGGTTTCGGTGGCAGTTGCGGTCGGCGTTTTCGTATCGCTCATGGGCGCAGATCTCTCCAAGCGGCTATAATCCTGTATTAGGGTGGCAATACACGATCTTCAAGCGCGCAGTCGCGCGGCGCGGCGATAGTGCCGCGCCGATGGCGCGAAGCGCAAGGCAATTCGGAAAAGGGTCCGCTCGCAGCGCCAGCGCCCGACCGGGGGCGATTGCTTCAGGCGGCCAGGTCCAGCGGTACGATTTCGCCAGCAAGATACTGCTTTTTCGCCTTGGCCCGGCTGAGCTTGCCCGAACTGGTGCGCGGCAGGGTGCGCGGCGGGACCAGCTCGACCACGCAGCTCATTCCGGTGACGCCGCGGACCTTGTCGGCGATCTGGTCGCGCAGCTTGATCCGCTCTTCGGGGTCCGAGACGCGGCAATGGACCAGCACGGCGGGGGTTTCTTCGCCATTGTCGGTATCGACCGAGAAGGCGGCGATGTCGCCGTGGTTGAAGCCCGGCAATTGCTCGACCGCCCATTCGATGTCCTGCGGCCACAGGTTCTTGCCATTGATGATGATCATGTCCTTGGCGCGGCCGACGATGAACAGATAGCCATCGGCCATGTAGCCCATGTCGCCCGTGTCGAGCCAGACGTCCCCATTGTCCTTGGCGACGAGGCAGTCGGTGGTTGCTTCCTCGTTGCGGAAATAGGAATGCATCACGCTCTTACCGCGGCACCAGACCTTGCCGATCTGGTGATCGCCCTTGATCCGGCCGTTCTCGCCGCGGATCTCGACATCCATACCCGGTATCGGTTTGCCGCAATTGACGATTGCGCGGTACCGCGCGGGTTTGGACAGGTCGCGGGGGCGTCCCGACAGGCGTTCTTCCTCGACCAGTTCGACGCGGATGCCTTCACCCGGCGGCATGACCGTTACGGCCAGCGTGGCTTCGGCGAGGCCGTAGCTGGGGTTGAAGCTGCTTGCCTGGAAACCGGCATCGGCAAAGGCATTGACGAAATTCTGCATGACGTCGGGACGGATCATGTCCGCGCCATTGCCCGCTACGCGCCAGCGCGACAGGTCGAAGCGGTCGGCGACCTGGCTCTGGCTGGAAATGCGGCGCGCGCAGATGTCGTAGCCGAAAGTCGGCGAATAGCTGAGCGTGGTGCCCTGGTTGCGGCTGATCAGGTCGAGCCAGGCCAGCGGGCGGCGGGCGAAATGCTCGGTGCGCAGGTAGTCGACCGACACCTGGTTGGCGATCAGCGACAGGAAGCAGCCGACCAGACCCATGTCGTGATACCACGGCAGCCAGCTGACCACGCGGTCGTTGGTGCCGATATGCATCGATTCGGCATGCCCGCGCAGATTGTGGAGCAGCGCCTCGTGCGTTACTGCGACGCCGGTGGGGAAGCGCGTCGAGCCCGACGAATATTGCAGGTAGCAGATGTCTTCGGGCTGCGCTTCGGGCAGCTCGCATTGCGGGCCGGCGCGCTGGGCGAAATCGTCCCAGCTTTCGCCGTCGCAGCCCTGCCGGTCGGCGGCGGCCTTGGCCATTTCGGCGATTTCGGCGGGATAGATCAGGATTTTCGGGTCCGAGCTCTGCAGCTGGACCGAAAGCTGGTCGATATAACTTTCCTTGCCGCCGAAGGTCGTCGGCAAGGGCAGCGGGACCGGCCACGCGCCCATCAGCGTGCAGCCGCAGAACAATGCGGCGAACTCGGCGCTGGTCTCGGCGACCAGCGCGACGCGGTCTTCCTTGCGAATACCCATCGCCACCAGCCGGTACGCGGCCTGCAGCGCGTCCTGCTGCATCTGCGCATAGGGATAGACCCGTTCCAGCGTCCCGCGCATGTCGTGGAAGTTGAGGCCCTTGGCGCTTCGCGCAGCGTAATCGATAGCCTCGTTGAACGTCGCGAAGTCCGACCGGCGGCGTGGCAGGTCGCAGTCATTCGGCGTCGGCGTCAGTACGGCGTCGGTCATAATTTTCGGCGATACCCGTGAATAGCTGGGGCCTTTCGGCCATTCTCTTTGCGTGCTCTTTCGCGCTCATTGTAGGATGGGCGCGCTCTCCCACATTTCCCAATCTTAAAGGACTGTGGCAGGAATATGGCCCATGGATGATGAACGCACAACATCCGGTCGTGCTCGTCGCCGGGCAAAACCGCTTGATCGCATCCGGCTGGAAGAGCTGGCGGTGTCCTACGTCGCCCGGTTTTCGACCAGCGCGGGGAAGCTGCGGACCTATCTCCAGCGCAAGCTGCGCGAACGCGGGTTCACCGAGGGGGAGGAGCCCGATCTCGACGGTTTGCTGCACAAGTTCGTCGCGCGGGGCTATGTCGACGACGAGGCCTATGGCCGCGCCAAGGCGGGTGACCTGGCAGCGCGCGGCTATGGCGCCCGGCGGGTCGAGCAGGCCTTGCGGGCGGCGGGAATCGAGGACGACTTGCGCCAGGCGCTCGAACCCGGCGAGGGCCAGCGGCGCCGCGCGGCGCTGGTGCTGGCGCGCAAGCGCCGCTTCGGTCCCTATGCCCGCCCGGCAGAAGGCGACGCCGAGGCGCAGCGCAAGCTGCACGAGAAGCGACTTGCCGCGATGGTGCGCGCAGGCCATGATTTCGAAATTGCCCGGCGCGTGATCGAAGCGCGCGATGTCGAGGAGCTAGAGGAATGGGTCGCGGAAGCCGCCGAGGGGTACGAATGAAGGTGCTGGCCGCCATGGCAGGGATGGCGGCGCTGCTTGCGTGTTCGCCGCAGACACAGGCCGGGGCCTCCTCCGAGCCGGCCGGCGCGCAGGCGCAGGCCCCCGAAGCCGCGGTCCACCCCGTTTCGGGCCTCGCGGTCGTTCCCCTGACCGTGACCAGCGGCGAAGACCGCCACCAGTTCGCGGTCGAAGTGGCCGACACGCGCGAAGCGCAGGCCCGCGGCCTCATGTTCCGCACCGAGCTCGGCGATTTCGAAGGGATGATCTTTCCTTATGACGGAACGCGCGCGCAAAGCTTCTGGATGAAGAACACGCCGTTGTCGCTCGACATCATCTATGTCGGGCCGGACAACCGGATCAGCAATATCGCCGCCGAGACCGAACCCTATTCGCTCGACCCGGTCTACTCGGCGGGCCCGGTACTGGGCGTGCTCGAACTGCGCGGCGGACGCGCGGCGGAACTGGGGATCGAACCCGGCGACCGGGTCGAATGGTAAAGTCGCGCGGGCCCGCACGCGGGCGCTTGAGGCACGGCGAATAAACGGCTAACCGCGCGGACATGAACTTCCTCGGCAAGATCTTCACCTGGTGGAACGGTGCCACCATCGGCACGCATCTGTGGTCGGCCCGCAATGGCGAACACGTCGGCACCGATGCGCAGGGGAACAAGTACTACCGGTCGAAGAAGACCACCGGGGACGGGCGCGAACGCCGCTGGGTGATCTACGAAGGTGCCAACGATGCCAGCCGCGTGCCGAGCGAATGGCACGGCTGGCTGCACGGTTCCTTCGACGACGTACCCGAAAGCCATCTTCCGCCCGCCCGGATCTGGGAAACCGATTACACGCCCAATGCCACGGGTACGGCAACTGCCTATCGCCCCGCCGGAGCGCTCGAGCGCGGCGGGCAGCGGGCCCGCGCCACCGGCGATTACGAAGCCTGGTCGCCCGAGGCGTGACGATGCGCGGGGCGCTTGCCCTCCTGGCCATGGCGGCGATTGCCTCGGGCTGCGAGCAGCAGGCCGAAGCGCCCGAAGAAGCCGTCGCCACCGACATTCCCGAAGAACTGCAGCAGGACGCGCTTCCGGTGCAGCCTGCCGCCGAAGCGGGAATCGGCACGCCGATGGCGGAACGCGTCGCCACGCTCGGCCTGCTCAACAAGCGCAACAATGTCAGCCGCGATCTCGAATTGCAGCCCGGCGACCAGCAGCGCGTGGGCGACGTAATCGTCCGCCTGCAGGCCTGCGAGCGCACGGCGCCGTGGGAAATGCCGAGCGAAACCGGGGCCTTCGTCCAGTTGCTGGTCAAGGAACGCGGGACCGAGGACCAGTTCCGCAAGGTGTTCTCGGGCTGGCTGTTCAAGAACTCGCCGAGCCTGAACGTGGTCGAACACCCGATCTACGACGTGTGGGTCAAGGAATGCACGATGGCCTTCCCGGGCGAGGAAGATGCGCCGAACCCCGCCACCACTGCAGGTAGCGACGCCGCGGCCTGACCGCCGGCTTGGGCCACTGCCGCCATGTATTGCGCCTGCGGCAGCGGAACCGCGCCCATCCGGCCCAGATGCTCGGTCATGAACTGGCAGTCCAGCACGGCGTAGCCCGCCTCGCGCAATGCCGCGACCAGCCACGCCAGCGCCACCTTGCTGGCATCGGATGTGCGGCTGAACATGCTTTCCCCGCAAAACACGCGGTCGAACGCCACCCCGTACAGCCCACCGACCAGCTCGCCGTCCTGCCAGCATTCGATCGAATGCGCGTGACCGGCCCTGTGCAGCGCGTTGTAGCTCGCTTCGACGCGGTGGCTGATCCAGCTTTCGGCATGCTCTTCGCGCGGCAGGGCGCATTGGGCGATCACGGCGGCGAAGGCGTGATCGCAGGTCACGCGGAAGCGGTCCTGCCGCAGCGTCTTTCGCAGGCTCTTCGACATGCGGAACCCGCCAAGCGGGATGATCGCGCGCTCGCGCGGCTCTACCCAGTAGACTTCGGGGTCGTCCCGGTGGTCGGCCATGGGGAATACCCCGCCGCGATAGGCGCGCAGCAGCAATTCGACCGGAATCAGCGAGAGGTTGGGGGCATGCATCGCGCTGCGCTCTACCACTTCCCGATTGCCAGCGATATCCGCCTTGCCAAGTAGGGATGGGCATACTAATGCGCGCCCTTCCTGCAGGGGTGTAGCTCAGCTGGTAGAGCATCGGTCTCCAAAACCGAGGGCCACGGGTTCGAATCCTGTCACCCCTGCCATTTCCTTTTCGCGGTGACTTGTCGTTGGCTCGCGCGCGCCCTATCGGGCAGCGCATGACAGAAGATGAAAAGCGCCGGCGCGGCATCGAAGACCGCAAGTTTTACGCTGCCGAACAGGAAGCCCGGTTCGAGAAACAGGGCCTCGAATCGCACACTCCCCAGACCGAGCATCCAAGCTACAAACTTGCGTTCCAGGACAAGGACTTCCTGCTGCGCGAGGAATTGCGCCCGGTGCGCTTCCAGCTCGAACTCCTCAAGCCCGAAATGGTCCTCGACGAGGCCGGGGTGGGCTCGACGCTGGTGATGTATGGCAGCGCGCGCATTCCGCCTCCCGAAGCGGCGGAAACCGCGCTCGAAGGCGCCAAGGACCTGCCCGAGGAAGAACGCAAGGTCGTCGAGAGCCTGGTCGCCAAGTCGAAATATTACGAGGAAGCGCGCAAGCTGGCCAAGCTGGCGACCGAGAAGTCGATCATTGAGAACGGCAAGCGCCAGTTCGTCGTGTGCTCGGGCGGCGGTCCGTCGATCATGGAAGCGGCCAATCGCGGTGCCAGCGAGGCGGGCGGCGAATCGATCGGCCTCAACATCATCCTGCCGCACGAACAGGCGCCCAACCAGTATGTGACGCCCTACCTGTCGCTCAACTTCCATTATTTCGCGCTGCGCAAGATGCACTTCCTGCTGCGCGCGCGCGCGGTTGCGGTGTTCCCCGGCGGGTTCGGCACGTTCGACGAATTCTTCGAACTGCTAACCCTTATCCAGACGGGCAAGATGAAGCCCATCCCGATCCTGCTGTTCGGCAAGGATTTCTGGTCACGCGTCGTCAATTTCGAGGCGATTGCCGAGGAGGGCACGATCTCGAAGAAGGATCTCGACCTGTTCCGCTGGTGCGAAACCGCGGACGAGGCGTGGGAATATCTGTGCGACTTCTACGATCTGGGCTGCTGATCGCGTTCGCCCCGGTTGCGGACCGCCTGATGGCCCAGCGGGCCTGACCCGTCGCCGAAACCGGGCGCATTCTCGATCGCGGCATAGGTGAACGCGCGGGCGATCCGGATCGCGTGGGTCAGCGGCTGCCGGTGCCCCAGCAGCGTGGCCAGCGCGGCCGACAGGGTGCAGCCGGTGCCATGCGTATGGCGCGTGTCGAGGCGGCTATGCGCGAAGCTGGCGAATTTCCCCGAAGGCGAGGCGATCCGGTCGACCACCTGCGTTTCGTCGCCGCCGTGGCCGCCCTTGGCCAGCACCTGGACGCCATAGCGTTCGGCCAGCGCGTGGGCCGCATCGAACATCTCATCGTCGGCAAGCGGACCGCGACCGGCCAGTATCTCGAGTTCGGGCTGGTTGGGGGTGACGATGGTGGCGATGTCCATCAACGCGGCGAACCCGGCGATCGTCTCATCGTCGGCCAGCACCGATCCGCTGGTTGCCACCATGACGGGGTCGAACACGATCGGGCCGGCGAAGGTGTCGAGCCGCTCGGCCAGCAGCCGGGCAGTCTCGGGGGAACCGAGCATGCCGATCTTGATCGCATCGGCGCCGATGTCCGACAGGCAGCTTGCCACCTGATCGAGCACGAAGTGGGGCGGCAGCGGTTCGACACCCTGGACGCCGCGCGTATTCTGCGCGGTGATCGCGGTCAGCGCGGTCATCGCATAACCGCCCAACATGGTGATGGTCTTGATATCCGCCTGGATACCCGCGCCGCCCGAACTGTCGGAGCCCGCGATGGACAGGATGCGGGGAGGCGGCGCGTCGCTCACGCGGCAGCCTTTCGCTTGGTGGCAGGCGGGAATTTTTCGTGCAGCTTCTTGGCCCGGGTCGGGCGGTCCATCAGTTCGCCACCGCAATTGGGGCACAGATCGTCCAGCTCGTTCGCGCAATCGGCGCAGAAAGTGCATTCGAAACTGCAGATGAAAGCGCCGGGATCCTGCGCGGGCAGGTCGGTTCCGCAACGCTCGCAATCGGGTCTCATGTCCAGCATGGGTTGCTCCGTTTCCGCCCCTGCAATGTGCGGCGGTTCAATTTATCGATGGTGCGCGCGGCGAGGCGTCAGGACGCCGCCCGCACGGCATCGCAGATCCGGTCGACCAGCAACTCGACCTGGGCGGCATCGTCGCCTTCGGCCATCACCCGGATAACCGGTTCGGTGCCCGACGGGCGGATGACCAGCCGTCCGTTGCCCCCCAGTTCGCGTTCGGCCTCGGCGATCGCTTGCTGGACGCTGTCCTGCTTGAGCGGCGCCCCGCCGTCATAGCGCACGTTCTTGAGCAATTGCGGCACCGGTTCGAAGAGCCGCAGCAATTCGCTCGCGCGCTTGCCCGAACGCACCAGGCCGGTCAGCACGCTCAACGCCGCGACCGTGCCGTCGCCGGTGGTGGCATGATCGAACAGGATCATGTGCCCCGACTGTTCCCCGCCGACGTTGAAGCCGCCGCTGCGCATGCGTTCGAGCACGTGCCGGTCCCCCACCTGCGTCCGTTCGAGCGTAAGCCCGATGCCCGCAAGATAGCGTTCGAGACCCAGGTTCGACATCACCGTGGCAACCACGCCGCCGCCGGTCAGCTTGCCGCGTTCGTGCAACCGGGTGGCGATTGCCGCCATGATCTGGTCCCCGTCGACCGTCTCGCCCTTCTCGTCGATGACGATGAGGCGGTCGGCATCGCCATCCAGCGCGATACCGATATCGGCGCCTTCGGCGACCACGCGCGCCTTGATCGCCGCGAGCGAGGTCGAGCCCACGCCGTCGTTGATATTGGTTCCGTTGGGCTCCACGCCCATGGCGATCACTTCGGCGCCCAGTTCCCAGATCGCGCCCGGGGTGACCTCGTAGGCGGCGCCATTGGCGCAATCGACCACCACCTTCAGCCCATCGAAGCGCACGTCGCTGCCGATCGATTGCTTGACCGCGTGCATATAGCGCCCGCGGGCATCCTCGATCCGCCGGGCGCGGCCGATATGGCCTGGCTCGACGAGCTGCGGCTGCTCTTCGAGCAGCGCCTCGATCGAGGCCTCCGCTTCGTCGGACAGCTTGAAGCCATCGGGACCGAACAGCTTGATGCCATTGTCCTCGAACGGATTGTGGCTGGCCGAAATCATCACGCCCAGATCGGCGCGCATCTCGCGGGTCAGCATCGCGATGGCAGGGGTGGGCAGCGGCCCGGTCATGACCACATCCATGCCGACGCTGGTGAAGCCCGCCACCAGCGCGCTTTCCATCATGTAGCCCGACAGCCGCGTATCCTTGCCGATCACCACGCGGTGGCGATGGTCGCCGCGCAGGAAATGCGTGCCTGCCGCCTGGCCGACGCGCATCGCAGTTGCGGCAGTCATCACCCCGCTATTGGTGCGTCCGCGGATTCCGTCAGTGCCGAAGAACTTGCGAGCCATGGATGGTCAAACTCCCTTGTGTCGGAGCCCCAATGGCGCGGTTGCCCGAGAAATAAAAGGCCAGCGCCCCTCTTTTCGCGTGCTATATCGCCGCTATGTGCAACCACGCGCTTACAGGGGCGTTAGGGACGCGAGTACGAAATTTGTTCACACCAACCCAAGAGGGGACATTCCATGGCTTTTGAGCTGATCGACCTGCCTTACGACGACACTGCGCTGGAACCTGCGGTTTCGGCCAAGACGCTCTCGTATCACCACGGCAAGCACCACAAGGCCTATCTCGACAAGACCAACAAGGCGATCGAGGGCACGGCCCACGAAGGCAAGAAGCTGGAAGAGGTGGTCGCCGCCGCGCGCGACAGCGACCAGGGCCTGTTCAACAATTCGGCGCAGAGCTGGAACCACGGCTTCTACTGGCACTCGATGGCGCCGGAAGAAACCAGCCCGTCGGACGAGCTCAAGAGCATGATCGACGATGTCTTCGGCTCGGTCGACGGCGTGAAGGAAAAGCTCGCCGAACGCGGTGCGGGCCACTTCGCCAGCGGCTGGGTCTGGCTCGCCGTGAAGGACGGCAAGCTGACGATCGAGGAAACGCATGACGGCGACACGCTGGCCGATCTCGACGGAGTGAACCCGCTGCTCGTGATCGACCTGTGGGAACACGCCTATTACCTCGATCACCAGAATGCGCGCCCGGCCTATCTCGAGGCGGTCAATGGCAAGCTCAACTGGAGCTTCGCGAGCGAAAACCTCGCGCGCGGTACGACCTGGGAATATCCCCGCTAAGCGTCAGGAACCCGACGATTTCGAAACCCGTCGCCAGCAATGGCGGCGGGTTTTTTACTGCTGCGCGGCAGTTTCGGCGGTCTCGGCTTCGCCAAACAGATCGGTCGCGAACAGCGGTTCGCCGAAGATGAACCCGACCAGATTGGGGCGTCCGATATGGTCGAACAGCGCAGTCAGCATCAACAGGATGGGGACCGAGAGCAAGGCGCCGAACACGCCCCAGATCCAGGTGAAATAGGACAGCGCGATCAGGATCAGCACCGGGTTCATGGTGAAGCGCGCGCCCAGGATCGACGGGGTGACGAGATTGGCTTCGACCGTGTGCAGCGCCAGATAGGCGGCCGCCGGGACGAGGCCCAGCACCACTGTATCGGCGGTGCCGATGCCGAACAGGCCGAGCAACGCGACCATCACGATCGGTCCGACATAGGGCAGGAAATTGAGCAGCGCCGCCAGCCCGCCCCACATGATCGGGGCATCGACCCCAAGCGCCCAGGCGCCCAGCGCCACGACCACGCCGACCATGGCATTGATCGACCCCACCGTGAGGATATAGGCGGCGACCCGGTCCTGCACTTCGCGGATCACGCGCGCGGCCTTGATGCTGGTGCCGAAGCTGGCGCGGCCGAACAGCAGCCGCTGGCGCAGCCGCACGCGCGCCTCGATCATGAAATAGGCCATCAGCAGCGTCAGGATCGTCTCGAGGATCAGGCTCGGCGTGGCAAAGGCCACCTGTTCGAGCAGGCTGGGTGCGGCCAGCACCACTTCGCGGGTGCCGTCAGTGTTCATCAGCGCGGCGAGCTGTTCGTTGAGCGTGGCGATCCAGGCGAAGCGCTCGCGCAATTCGCCGAAGCGCGCCATCACGCCCTGCGCCATCGCCGGCACGTCGTCGAACAGCGCGACGGCCGGCTGCAGGATCAGCGCCAGCGCCAGCAGCAGGATGGCGAAGAAGAGCAGGAGCGCCGCGAGCGAGGCAAGCGCATTGGGCAGGCCCCAGCCGTTGAGCTTGTCGGCCAGCGGCGAAAGGATCACCGTCAGCACCAGCGCGGTTACCACTGGCAGGAACACCACCGAACCGATCGACAGCACGAAGGGCAGGGCGAGGAACAGGCCCAGTCCGATCAGCAGCACCAGCGAGGAGATCAGCCGCAATTCCTGTTCGGCGAAGGCGTGCCTGCTCGACCGGCGGCGCGGCGCCGGTGACACGGTTTCCTCGGGCGGCTTGGTCTCGCTCATCGGCGCTTATCTGCCTCGCATGGCGATTGGTGACAAGCGGCGCGGTCGCGACGGTTGCTAGCTGCGGCTGCTGCCCATGCCGGAGGCCACATCGTCGAGTTCCTGCAGGATCGCGCGGTGCGCTGCGCTGTCGCCGATCGAACGCTTCGGAATGTTGCCATCCGCCAGCATCGCATTGAGCGCGGCGCGCGCACGGCCCACCCGGCTCTTGATCGTGCCCACCGCACAGTCGCAGATCGTCGCGGCTTCTTCGTAGGAAAAGCCGCCCGCACCCACGAGCAGCAGCGCTTCGCGCCGCTCGGGCGGCAGCGTCAGCAGCGCCCGGTGCATGTCGGACAGGTGGATTGGTTCTTCCTGTCCCGCCGGTGCGGTCAGGACGCGCTCGGCGACGGTCTCGTCATATTCACCGCGAAAGCGGTTGCGGCGCATGTCGGTGAGATAGGCATTGCGCAGGATCACGAAGGTCCATGCGCGCATGCTGGTGCCGGGCTGGAAGCGCTCCTGCGCCGCCCATGCCTTGAGCAGCGTTTCCTGGACCAGATCGTCGGCCATGTCGGCGCGTCCGCACAGGCCGCGCGCGAAAGCGCGCAGGTGGGGGACGACCTCGGTCAGTTCCCGTTTGAAGTCGGCTTTGTCCGCTGCCGTCCGTTCGTGGTCCGACATCAGTCCTTTACATCCAGCTTGTCGAGCAGGTCCTGGAAACTGTCGGGGAGGGGCTCTTCAACCACGGAGTCATAGAGTTGGCGCAGGCCGTTCGCCCAATCCGGATCCTGTTCCTTCCCCGGAGCAGATGGATGTGGCGGCGGCCCGCCAGCGGGTGCCCGCTGCGGAGTATTCGGCGTATCTGAGCTCATGGCTTGAAGACTGCTACCCTTTTCGTATGTCACCGGCAGGATGCCCTACCAGCATCTTTCGATCCCGCAATGTGCTTCGCACAACGCATGGGACGATGTCGAGTTCCCTTGCTTTGTGCAATGGAACAATTAGGCCCCCGCGGGATAGTAAGCGTTACTATGGGACCAGGCAAACCGTCAGGGGCAGGAAGCTGGTAAGCGAAGAACTCCAACGCAAAGGGCGCCGCAGGCGTTGGCTGATCGACTATCCGCGCGGAATCCCGGTGCTGATCTTCGTCTTGGTCACCGCCATAACCGTGCTCAGCGTCTTCGCGATCGAGCGTGGCGAGGCGCAGCGCGATGCCGCGGATGTCGCGCGCAAGGCGCAGGCGATGACTTCGGCGATCGAACGCCGCGCCTATACCAGTTCGGCCTACCTTCGCGCCGGCGCCGCGCTGCTGTCGACGCAGGACGAGATCACGCCCGAACTGTTCCGCCGCTTCGTTTCCGAATTGCGGCTGGATGCCAATTACCGCGGGGCAGAGGGGATCGGCTGGGCCCCGGTCGTCACTGCGGCCGAACTGCCTGAATTCGAAGCCCGGCTGAGCCGCAGCCGCGTGGAAGAACAGCGGGTGTCGCCAAGCCTGGCCGAACAGCCGCGCGACATGCTCACTCCGATCCTCTACCTGCAGCCCGACACGGTGCGCAATCGCCGCGCACTCGGCTACGACATGTATTCGGAACCCATCCGCCGGGCCGCGATGGATCTGGCGGGGGCGAACGATCGGCCCACTGCCAGCGGGCCGATCGTCTTGCAGCAGGAAGGCGACAGCGAGGCTGCGGGCTTCCTCATATATATGCCGGTGTTCGAAGGGTTGAGCAGCACGCGCGAGCTCAAGGGCTTCATCTACAGTCCGTTCAATGCCTCGCAATTCCTCAGCTCGGCCAGCGAACTGGTCAGTTACGAGGCGGTCGGGGCGCGCTTGCTCGATACCGATGCCACGGCGGAGGTCGCGATCGCGCAGAGCAACAGCTGGATCGAGGGGCGCCCCACGATCACCCGCGAACTCAGCCTCGCCAACCGGTCGATGCTGCTCGAAGTGCAGTCCGCACGCGAGGAAGGGTTGTCGGCCATGTCGATGATCACGCTGCTGTTCGGGCTGGCGGTCGCCAGCCTGCTGATGCTCGTGGCCCGCCTGCTGACCCAGCAGACGCTCGAGGACCGCCGCGCGATCAGCTGGTTCGAGGAACAAAACTCGATCCGCAACTCGCTGACGCGCGAGCTCAACCACCGGGTCAAGAACACGCTCGCAAATGTCCTCTCGATCGTATCGCTGACGCGGCGCCGGTCGCAGGACCTCGACGAATTCGCCGAAGGTCTCGACGGCCGCATCCGCGCGCTGTCGGCCACGCACGACCTGCTGACCCAGTCCGAATGGGGCACCACGCCGATCCGTTCGGTGGTCGAGGTCGAGCTCGCACCCTATGCGCGCGACCAGGACCATTCGCTCGATCTGGTGGGGCCGCACACCGAGCTGGCACCCAATGATGCGCTGTCGCTGGGGCTCGCGATCCACGAACTGGCGACCAATGCGGCCAAGTTCGGTTCGCTCAGCGTCCCCGGGGGCGAGGTCGCGGTGCATTGGAGCCAGGTCAACGACACGCTGGCGAAGATCGAATGGATCGAAAGCAACGGGCCGCCGGTGGACAAGCCGCGCCGCCGCGGTTTCGGCACCGATCTGATCGAGAAGATCGTCGCGCATGAGCTGCGCCACCCGGTCGAGCTCGATTTCTGCCCCGAAGGGGTGCGGTGCACGCTGCTGGTCCCGGTGCGCGAACCGAGCGAGTTCGAACTGCGCCGCAAGGGCCCCGCGGCGGTCGGGCGCTAACAGCACGGGTTTCGCGGCCGCGAGTCTCCGCGCCGACCTCTCGCAACCACATCAATTGATCCGAGAAAAACGCGGCCCGATCGCGCCGCGTCTGTGCCGACCGTATCGGCACGGTGCAGCCTTCGCGCTGCAGGCAAAGAAAAACCCGGGCCGCAGGGACCCGGGCTTTCAAAAACCGATTGCCGGCGGGGGTTAGCCCAGTGGGCGGCTCGAGCCGAAGAACAGCGCCTGGCTGATCGCGGCACGAACGGTCTGTTCCTGGAACGGCTTGGTCACGAGATAGGTCGGCTCGGGACGGTCGCCGGTCAGCAAGCGTTCGGGATAGGCGGTTATGAAGATCACCGGCACGCTGCTGATCGCAAGGATATCATCGACAGCATCGAGGCCCGAGGACCCGTCCGCCAGCTGGATATCCGCCAGCACCAGGCCGGGCGTCTTCTGCGCCACGACTTCCTGGGCCTGCGTGCGCGTGGCAGCGGTGCCGCAGACTTCATGGCCGAGCGAGGTCACGAGGTCTTCGAGCTGCATCGAGATGAGCGGTTCGTCCTCGATGATCAGCACACTGGTCGACGACTCGCGGTCGATTTCCGAAACCGCTTCCTGGGCCAGCCGCTCGATATCCTCGGCCGACATGTCCATGATTTCGCCCGCCTGATCGGACGAGAAGTCCTCCAGCGTGGTCAGCAGCAGCGCTTGCCGGTTCAGCGGGGTTACCGATTTCAGCCGGTCCTGCGCCGCATTCTCATGCGTGTTGTCGCCGACGGCTTCGGGCACTTCCATATAAGCGCTCGACCAGACCTTGTTGAACGCCCGGTACAGCGGGACGCGGCCGCCTTCGAGCGATTCCTTGAGTTCGCTGTCGGCCAGTGCGGCTTCCAGCGTGGCACGTACGAATGCGTCTCCCGTGGCCTGCGAACCGGTCAGTGCGCGCGCATAGCGGCGCAGGTACGGCAGGTTACGAGCAATTTGATCACCAAGCGACATTTAGACCCCTTCCTTAAGGTGCGCGCTTCTAACGTCCCGATGGGGGTTAGGTTCCTTGGGCCGATGCCGCAACCCGCAGGTTTGACATCCATGCCGTTTCAGGCCCATTCCGGGTGCTGGGAATTGCCTGTCGAGGACTGCCGCGTTGCAAGAAATTGCCGATCCGATTGCCTGTGTCGAGTGTCCGCTCCAGTCCTGTCCGGGACTGCGCCCGCTCGAGCCGAACCAATTGTCCTACATGCAGCGGTTCAAGGACGGCGAAATCGCGCTGCAGCGCGGCGATATCCTGATCGAGGAAGGCGCGTCGCATCGCCGCCTGTTTACCTTGCTCGACGGCGTGCTCATTCGCTCGCGTGCGCTCGAGGATGGGCGCCGGCAGATTCTCAATTTCATGTTCCCCGGTGATCTGGTCGGCTTGCAAAGCGCCTTCGACGAACCGGCGACCCATACGATCGAGGCGCTGATCGACGCGCGCCTGTGCCGTTTCCGTCGCGCCGATTTCGCCGATCTCATCGCGCAGCACCCGGCGCTGGGCTACGACATCACCTGGCTGGCGGCTAAGGAAGAAACCGCGCTCGAAGGCCATATCGTTTCGCTGGGACAACGCAGTGCGCGCGAACGGGTGACCTATCTTGCGGTCTGGCTGCTCGACCGGGCGCAAGCCACCTGTCTCGCCGATCATCACAATACGCTCGCGCTGCCGATCACGCAGGCGCAGATCGCGGACATGCTCGGGCTGTCGCTGGTGCATACCAACCGCACGCTGCGCCAGCTCGCGCGCGAAGGGCTGGTGGACTGGCAGTCGCGACGGATCCACGTGCCCGATCTCGACCACGCCGCCGACTATGCGCAGTTCGAGCGCAAACAGGGCGGCGGACGGCCATACATCTGATTGTTTTTGCTTCGGAATGTAATTTCAGGCAAAAAATTTCACCCCGCTTGGGAACCCAGTTTCTGGCGGCGCGTATTCCTTATGTCACCGCCGAGACCCCCCCTCCCGTCCAAAGCGGCTGGTGATACGATCCCGAAAGGCCTCCGTTGCATGGCAACGGAGGCCTTTTTTCTGTCCGGCGTAGTTTCGGCAGGGTTTGTGATCCGGAACGCGCGCCTTGATCCGGCGCGCGCGGCCGCGTCTATCGCAGCGCGCCGCGCAGCCGCGAGATGATCCCGCGCGGCTTCGCCTGGCGCAGCACGGCAATCAGTTCCTGCGCGTCGTAAGGCTTCTCGAGCGTGCAGCCCAGCGCGGCGATGTCCGCCGGAATGTCCTGCGGGGCGCCGGTCGAAAAGATGATCTGGGGGCTGTCGGCGCCCAGCGTGCGCACCAGTTCTGCAATCGCCCAGCCGTCGTCGCGATCGGCCAGGTGGACGTCGAGCACGATAGCTTCGGGACGCCCGTCGCGCAGGTGCTGCATGGCTTCTTCTGTCGACGCGCACAGCGCCACCCGGGCCACGCCTGCATCGAGCAGCGCCTGCTCGATCGTCATGCCGAGCACGGCGTCATCCTCGACGACCAGCACGTGGCCGGGCAGTTTAGCGGGGGCGGCCGTCTCGGGGTGCTGCGTCATCGTCTCTCGCATGGCTGGCGACACGGGCGCCGCTTTCGCCTGTCCAACGGGAGGCGGCCGGGCGCAGTTCCCGGCCCGCGTGCATTGCCGCCGGGCCGTGGCGCAATTGCGACAATCCCGCGGTCAGGAGGCAAGCGAGCGTTCGTAGATCGCATATTCGCGGTTGACCGTGCTGCCAATCGCATCGGCAATTGCCTTCATCCCTTGGTTGTCGTCGAGGATCCAGCCGATCTCCGCGCGCTTGGTCTGGTATTCGGCGATCGCCACCTCGCGGATCTGGCTGATCATCATGAAGGCCAGCTGGCTGGCGAGCCGCGAATTGTGCAGTTCGCGGCGCACCCCCATCAGCGGAACGCGCATGCCCGCACCGCTCGGCTTGCGCATCCAGCGCAGCAGGCGGAGCCAGCCCAGCGGCCACAGCCTGCCGTTCACCTTGCGCAGCACATCGTTGATGTCGGGCAGGGTCAGCATGAAGGCCACCGGCTTGCCGTCGACCTCGGCGATCAAATTGATTTGCGGATGGATGATCGGCTTCAGCTTCTTGCCGGCATAGGCGATCTCGGCATTGGTGAAGGGGATGAAGCCCCAATTGTTCGACCATGCATCGTTGAGGATGGCGAGGATGGTCTCGACCTCCTCGTCCCACCGCGACAGGTCGACCGGGCGCAGGCTGATCCGCTCGTTGCGCTGGCCCGACTGGACGATTCGGCGAATCAGCGGCGGGAACCCCACCGTCACGTCGAGATCGTAGGTCAGCAGCGTCTTGGCGCGCGCATAGCCCGCGCTTTCGATCCAGTGCTGGTAGATTTCGGGATGGTGCCCCATCATGATCATCGGCGCGTGGTCCTGTCCGCTCACGAGCAGGCCCGGCTCTTCCCAGATTGACATCGAAATCGGTCCGATCGCGCGGTCCATGCCCTGGCCGCGCAGCCAGTCCTCCGCCGCGCGCAGCAGCGCATGCGCCACCGCTTCGTCGGCGGCGTCGAAATAGCCGAACATGCCGGCACCCGGGCCGAAGCCCTGCTGGCGCGGCAATTCCAGCGCGAGGCGGTCGATATGCGCCGAGATCCGGCCGACCACCGCGTCGCCGCGCCGGGCCACGAACAGCTGGTGTGCGGCATGGCCGAAAAAGGGGTTCTTGGCAGGATCGACCAGTTCGAGCTGTTCGCCCCGCAATTGCGGCACCGCATGCGGCTCGCGCGATGCGAAGCGGCGGCCCGTATCGACGAAAAGGGCACGGCCCCGCTTGCCTTCGACCGGATCGATCACCACTTCACCATTCATTCGCGCACACCTCGTTCAGCTTGGATTAGCCCTGTGTGCGCTAGCTGATCTTTGTCAAGGAACCGCACCGCGCCGATCACTATGATCGCAACCCATCGCTGTAATGCGGGTGCGTTTTCGGCTAAGGGCCGCTCCAGGATACCAGACCATGAATGTTCAACAGACACAGATTTCGGCTGCCGATACCCTTTCGCGTCGCGAGGCGGGAAGCGGCTGGCATGCGCAAATCCCCGACGACAAGGCCATGCTGCGCGCCGCGCGCGACCTGACCAAGGATATCTCCGCCCACCGCGCGGACATCTACTGGGCCGACATGATCGCTTCGGCGCTGGTCGGCTATGGCGCGCTGGCGGGCGCGATCCTGACCGGCAGCCTGCCGCTGGCAATCGCGCTGGGCGTGGTTTCGGTGCTCGCGCTCTACCGCGCGCTGCTGTTCATCCACGAGATCTCGCATTTCCGTAACGGGGCGCTGCCGGGCTTCCGCACCGCGTGGAACGCACTGGTCGGCGTGCCGATGCTCACCCCGTCGTTCATGTATGAAGGCGTGCACACGCTGCATCACAAGCGCACGCAATACGGCACGATCGAGGATCCCGAATACCTCCCGCTGGCGCTGATGAGGCCGTGGAGCCTGCCCGCATTCGTGCTGATCGCGCTGCTCGCACCGGTCGCGCTGCTGCTGCGCTTCGCCGTGCTGGTCCCGCTGGGGGCGATTATCCCGCCGGTTCGCCGGCTGACCTGGCAGCGGCTGAGCGCGCTGGCGATCAATCCCGATTTCCGTCGCCGCAATCCCGAAGGCGACCTGCGCCGCCGGGTGCTGCTGCAGGAAGCGGGCGGCATGCTGTGGAGCTGGGCGCTGATCGGCAGCGTCTTCGCGTTCGGCTGGAAGCCGCTGCTCGTCGCGCTCGCGGTTGCCTCGGTGGTCGCGCTGCTCAACCAGCTGCGCACTCTGGTGGCGCATCTGTGGGAGAACGAGGGCGAGGCCATGACCGTCACCGCGCAGTTCCTCGACAGCGTCAACGTGCCCCCCCCGGGCCGGATCGCCGAACTGTGGGCGCCCGTCGGCCTGCGCTATCACGCGCTGCATCACCTGATGCCGTCAATGCCCTATCACTCGCTGCCCGAAGCGCACCGCCGGCTGGTGGCCGAGCTGGCAACCGATTCCAGCTACCACGGCGCCAACCATGCCGGGATGGGCGTGCTGGTATCGCGCATCGCACGCAACACGATGCGCCCGCGCGGCTGAGGCATTCGCGCTTGTGCCGCTGGTCCTGAAGGGCCGGCGGCGCATCGCCGCAGCCGCCGCTCAGTCGATAAACCTGATCATCGCGATACGGCGCTCCGCGGGCAGGCCCGCAGCGATCTCGGCGTCGAGCTCGCTTGCCAGCCGCGGGTGCGCGGCCAGGTCCCCGACCTCGACGAAGCCGATCCGCGCATAAAAGGGGGCATTCCACGCGACATCGCGGAACGTGGTCAGCGTGGCTGCCCGAAATCCGCCATTGCCCGCATCGATCAGGCAGGCGCGCAGCAGTACCGCGCCGATCCCTTGTCCCTGCCAGCGGGGCAGCACGTCCATCTCCTGAATATGCACTTCGCGCCCGCACGGCCTTGCCGCAAGGAAGCCGACGATGTCGCCCTGCGCCTCGGCGATGAGGCAGTGCCCGCGGGCGATCAGGCGGCGATGCTCATCCGCAGGGATCACGCGCGCCGGGTCGATCGCGGCGCTGTCGGGGTCGTCGGCGAAAGCCGTGGCCGCCTCGCGTTCGATACCGGGGAGCGCCTCGGCATCTTCGGGGCGCGCCAGCCGGATCGAGAACGCGCTCATTCCTCGGTGCGGATCAGCACCGTCTCGCCGATCAGCAGGAACAGGAAGAACGGTGCCCAGGCGGCAAGGAAGGGCGGGTATCCGCCGAAGCTGCCCATTGCGAGCGCGGCATTGTCGACCACGAAATAGGCGAAGCCCAGCGCCATGCCGATCACCGCGCGGACGAACAATTGCCCCGACCGGGCCAGGCCGAACGCCGCCACCGCGCCAAGCAGCGGCATCAGGAAAGCGGACAGCGGGCCCGATATCTTGTGCCACCATTTCGCGCGCAATTCGGCCGTCGGCCTCCCCGCGCGTTCGAATTCTGCAATCGAGCGGGTCAGTGTCCAGAAGGGTTCGGCATCGGGGTCGATCTTGGCAAGATCGATCTGATCGGGGGTCAGCGCTTCGCCCACCAACAGCGTATCGGGGGTGTCGGTCACCGCGTTCTGCACTCCGAAGCGCGTGACGCCCGACAGTTGCCAGCCCGGCGCGGCATAGCGCGCTTCCTCGGCCTCGACCTGCTCGGTGATCATGCCGTCGGCATTGCGTTCGTACCAGGTGACCTGGCGCATCACGATGCCCTCGCCCGACCCGGCGAGATAGCCGGCCGTCAGGATGTTGCCGTTGTCGTTGAGGTAGATATTGGTGCGCACGCGCTCCTCTTCGGGGATCGGCCCGTATTCGACCGCTTCCCACGCCTTGAGCGTCTCGGTCGCGCGGGTGACCACGCGCTCGTTGAAGGCGAAGGTGGCCACCGACACCAGCCCCGCGGTCAGCAGCAGCGGGGCCAGCACCTGATGCGCCGACAGCCCCGCCGCCTTCATGGCGATGACCTCGCTGTTCTGGTTGAGCGTGACCAGCGTGATCAGCGTGGCGAGCAGCACCGAATAGGGCAGGAAACGCGACACCAGCTGCGGGATGCGCAGCCCCGCATAGGTGAGCAATTCGCCCTGGCCATTGCCTTCCACCGCCAGGATCTCGCCGCTGCTCGACAGCAGGTCGAGCATCATCAGAACCAGCACGAGGACGAACAGCATTGCTGCGATCCGCGCGACGAACATCTTCGCGAGGTACAGCGTGAGCGTGCGCGAGGGGAAGAAATCGAGCTGCATGGGTTCCCGCTATTCGGCTGCTGCCAGGTCGATCTTGAGCCGCCGACGGCGGAATACGCGGCCGACGCGCTTGGCCAGCTTGTCGAACCAGATTTCGAGCGCACCGATCGCCTGCCCGCCGGGGACGTAGGCGACCCGCCAGTACATCCACACGATCAGCGCGGCGAACAGGAAGAACGGCCCCCACAGCGCCAGGATCGGATCGACGCGGCCCAGCGCGGCGACGTCTTCGCCATACTGGTTCACCTTGTGATAGGCGACCACCATCACGATCGACAGGAACACGCCCAGCGCGCTGCTCGAACGTTTGGGCGGCACGCCGAGCGCCACGGCCAGCAGCGGCATCAGTGCCATCATCACCACTTCGACCAGCCGGAAGTTGAAGCTTGCCTGGCTGGCGTCGCGCTGGGCTTCGGGGCGTTCGTCGCTCCACCCGATGCGCAGCAGTTCGGGCAGGATGTATTCGCGTTCGGCATCGCCGCGCGCGCGAAATTCCTCCACCGCGGGCAGGTCGATCGGCAGGTCGTGGCGCGTGAAGGTCAGCACACGCGGCGTCTGGCTGCCGGTGTCCTGCACGATCGTGCCATCGGACAGCCGCAGGATGATCGTATCGGGGCTGTCGGTGGTGGCGAGGAAGGCGCCTTCCTTCGCGGAGATCGACAGCACCTGGCCGCGGTCGTTCGCGACGCGGGCGAAAATCCCCTTCAGGCGGCGGCCGTCGTCCTCGCTTTCCTCGATCCGCAGCGCCATGCGATCGGCCAGCGTGGTAAATTCGCCCACCTTGATCGAGGCGCCGAGCGCGCCCGAGCGCAGCTCATATTCCATCTGCTCGTAATAATAGCGGCTGACCGGCTGGATGAAGAACACCAGCGCGACATTGACCATCATCAGCACGGCGGTGATGGCGAACGGGACGCGCAGCAGGCGGCCATAGCCGAGCCCGACCGCGTGGAAGACATCGAGTTCGCTGGTCGTCGCCAGCTTGCGGAAGGCAAGCAGGATGCCCAGCAGCAGGCCCAGCGGAATGGCGAGGCTGGCATATTCGGGCACCAGCGCGATCAGCATCTTGAACACGACGCCCACCGGGCCGCCTTCGACCGCGACGAAATCGAACAGCCGCAGCATCTTGTCGAGCACGAGCAGCGACGCGGCGATGGCAAACACCGCCAGCATCGGCACGGTTACGAGCCGGAAGATGTATCGATCGATGCTGGGCAGGAATTTGAGCAAGGGGCCGCCGGTCAATTGTCTCCGCGCCAGCCCCTAGCGCGCTTTTGCGTGCAGGTCATGCCCCTTGTGCGGACGGGCCGCGCGGCGTCGCCGGTTCAGGCCTTCTCCAGCGTGCATTGCAGCGGGTGCTGGTTCTGCCGGGCGAAGTCCATCACTTGGTGGACCTTGGTTTCGGCAACCTCGTAGGGGAAGATCCCGCAGACCCCGACACCCTTCTGGTGGACGTGGAGCATCACGCGGGTGGCTTCCTCCATGTCCATCTTGAAGAAGCGTTTCAGGACGATGACCACGAATTCCATCGGCGTGTAATCGTCATTGAGCAGCAGCACCTTGTACTGGCTGGGCTTCTTGGGCTTGGCGCGGGTCTTGGTGGCAATGCCGACCTGACCGTCGCCCTCGCGCGAATCGTCGTCCTCGCCGGCAGCGCGGATGGGGGTAAGGGGGGGAATCTCGGCCATTGCTGAACCCATTATCGTAACGCTTGGGCAAATCGCAAGGCACGAGCGGTGAGCCCGTGCCTGTGCGCGCCCGCTGGGCCGCACGGATGCAGCCTGTGCGGCAGACGGAAAAAAGGGCCGGATGGCAAAACCATCCGGCCCACGGTGTCCAATTCGCCGGGCGAGGGAGAGAGGAGAGAGTGCCCGGTGGAATTGAAGCTGGAAATTCGGCCTCAGGCGGCCTTGCCGACCTTTTCGGCGGCCAGGCTCATGCGGTTCGACATCGGCGCGAACGCCTCGTTGACCAGCTTGAGCATGGCTTCGGTGTTCTTCGACGCAGTCGAGACCATGGCATCGAAATTGCGGCGGGCGATTTCGCCCTGCAGTTCGAAGAGCTCGGACGGCGACTTGATCGCGGTGAACTTCTTCATGTCTTCCTGGACGGTCTCGGCAGCCGACTTGGCTTCTTCCGCATAGCTGCGGCCCATGTCCTGCATGCCCGAAGCGAGGATCTTGCCCGATTCGACCACGGCCTCGAGATTGCCCTTCTGGAATTCGGCGGCTTCCTTGGTCATTGCAGTGCCCTTTTCGTAGGCGGCCTTGACGCGGGTCTGCATGTCGGCAGCCATGTTCTGCGCCTTGGCGGTGTAATCGGTGGTGTTAGCGGTCTTGGCAGTAGCCATGATGGTGTCCTTCAACTGGGAGATCGGGGCGGTCTTGGCGAGCGCCGCAGCCGGCGCCGCGGGAGTGGCCTGCTTCGCCGCCGGCGCTGCTTTGCGCCGGGCGGTCTTGGGTGCGGCCTTTTTCGTCGCGGCTTTCTTCGGCTTTTTCGCAACGCTGGCGGGGCCGGCATCGGCTTCCACGGCCTTGGCGATGGCCGCGGTGCTTACTGCATCGCTTGCCGGCGCAGCCGCAGGCTCGGTCGAAACCGTGGCAGTCTCCTTGGCGCTCTTGTCTTGGCTGTCACCCATCGGGAACCTCGCTATGTTGCAGTGCACAAAATAAGCACTGCAGCCGCGAAGTCAAGGATATTTTGTGCACTGCACAATAAAGCGCGACTGTGGCGGGCGGGGCCGGTTATCGCGCCGCGACGTAGCGTCCCGGCGCATCCTCGATCACTCGGTCTCCGCGGCCGCCGGGCTTGCGCTTGCCTTTCGCGGCCACCGTGGCGGGATCCTGTTCGCGCAGCCATTCGATCCAGTCGGGCCACCAGCTGCCGGGATGCTCCTGCGCACCGTCGCGGAATTCGGCCAGGGTGCGCGGCGATCCCGTATTGGTCCAGTACTGGTACTTGCCCGAGCCCGGGGGATTGACCACGCCCGCGATATGGCCCGATCCCGCCAGCACGAATTTCAGCGGGCCGGCGAAATGGTCGGTAATCCGCCAGACACTTTCGGCGGGCGCGATGTGGTCTTCCTTGCCCGCCTGGACGTAGGTCGGGGTCTCGACCAGGCCGAGATCGATCGGCGTGCCGTCGGCGCTCAGCGCATCGGGTTCGACCAGCCGGTTGTCGCGGTAGAAATCGCGCAGATATTGTTCATGCCACTTGGCGGGCAGGTTGGTGACGTCGCCATTCCAGTGAAGCAGGTCGAAGGCCGGGTAATCCTCGCCCAGCAGGTAGTTGTTGACCACGTAGTTCCAGATCAGGTCGGTGCCGCGCAGCAAGTTGAAGGTCGCCGCCATGTAACGCCCGTCGAGATAGCCTTCGGGGGTCAGGCCCTTGATCGCCGCCAGCTGCTGGTCGTCGACGAAGTTGCGCAGCTCGCCCGCCTTCTCGAAATCGACCTGCGCGGTGAAGAAGGTCGCGCTCCTGACCTTGTCTTGCTCGCCGCGGCGGTGCAGCACCGCCAGCGTCCCCGCCAGCGTCGTGCCGGCCACGCAATAGCCGATCGCGTGGACCGCCGGCACGTCCAGCCGCGCACGGATATGGTCGATCGCGTCGATTTGCGCGCGCACGTAATCGTCCCACACCACGTCTTTCATGCTGGCATCGGCCGATTTCCAGCTGACCATGAACACGGTGACGCCCTGTTCGACCGCCCAGCGCACGAAACTTTTCCGGGCGTTGAGGTCGAGGATGTAGAACCGGTTTATCCATGGCGGGAAGATGACCAGCGGCGTCGCCAGCACCGTGTCGGTCGTCGGCGTGTACTGGATCAGCTGGTAGAGCGGGGTCTCGTGCACCACCTTGCCCGGCGTCACCGCGATGTTCTCGCCCAGCGTGAAAGCGCTCGCGTCGGTATGCGACAATTGCCCGCGCCTGAGATCGGCGAGCAGGTGTTCCATCCCCGTGACGAGGTTTTCGCCCTGCGTTTCCAGCGTGCGTTCCATCACCACCGGGTTGAGCAGCGGGAAATTGGCCGGGCTGGCCGCATCGGTCATCGTCCGCGTGGTGAACCGCAATTGTTCGCGCTTGTCGTCGGACAGCCCGTCGATCCGGTCGACCATTTCGGCCACGCGCTCGGCCAAGAACAGATAGGTCTGGTGGATCAGCGCATAGGCGGGGTGCGCGCGCCAGCGCGGGTCGGCGAAACGGCGGTCGCGGCGCGGCATGTCGGCGGCGTCCCGGGCCTCTTCCTGCCCGCCGGCGCCCAGTCCGTATTGCGCCAGCACCTGCTGCCATACCTCCATCCCTTCCTGCCACAGCGCCTGCTGCTGCGCGGGATCGGCCAGCGGCATCTGGCGGTACCAGTCCTGCGCCAGCCCCATCCACCGCGCCGGGTCCATCCATGGCACCAGCGCCTGCGGATCGGCCAATTGCTCGGCCTGGTATTCCAGCCACATCGTCTGCAGCTTCGTCCCGACCTCGGCCCAGTGGCGCATGTCCTCCGCCGACAGCGGGTTGCCCCCCGCCGCCTCGGCCATCGGCGCGAACAGCGCGCGGGCGAATTTCGCCGGCGCTTCGAAAAGGTTGGTGAAGGGGTCGGGGCCGTCGTCGGTCATCATCGCTCCTGCCTGGTGCCAAGCGCCTGTTGGGGTCGCAATAGGATATTCCGCCTCCGCATGCACGCGCGCCGATTGCACCGGGGAGGTGAATAGGTAATCAGTGTGACTCGCCTACAGCCCGAAAGAGCCATGATGTCCGACGAATTCTACCGTATCAAGCGCCTGCCGCCCTATGTCATCGCCGAGGTCAACGCGATGCGGCACGAGGCGCGGCGCGCGGGGCGCGACATCATCGATCTCGGCATGGGCAATCCGGACCACCCCCCGCCGCAGCACGTGATCGACAAATTGTGCGAGGTCGCGGCCAAGCCGGGCGCGCATGGCTATTCGCAGTCCAAGGGCATTCCCGGGCTGCGCAAGGCGCAGGCGAACTATTACGGCCGCCGCTTCAACGTCGATCTCGATCCCGATCGCGAAGTGGTGGTGACGATGGGCTCGAAGGAAGGCCTGTCGTCGATGGCCACCGCGATTACCGCGCCGGGCGACGTGATCCTCGCGCCGAGCCCGTCCTATCCGATCCACACCTTCGGCTTCATCATCGCCGGGGCGACCATCCGCAGCGTGCCGACCACGCCCGACGAGCGCTATTGGCGCGCGCTCGAGAACGCGATGGACTACACCGTGCCGCGGCCGACCGTGCTGGTGGTCAACTACCCCAGCAACCCGACTGCCGAAACGGTGGACCTCGCGTTCTACGAACGGCTGGTCGCCTGGGCGAAGGAGAACCGGGTCTGGGTGCTGTCCGACCTCGCCTATTCGGAACTCTATTACGACGGCAAGCCGACCCGCTCGATCCTCGAGGTCCCGGGGGCGAAGGATGTCGCGGTGGAATTCACTTCGATGTCGAAAACCTATTCGATGGCCGGCTGGCGGATGGGCTTCGCGGTCGGCAACCCCACGCTGATCTCCGCGCTGACGCGGGTGAAGTCCTATCTCGACTACGGCGCCTTCACCCCGATCCAGGCGGCCGCCTGCGCCGCGCTCAACGGGCCGCAGGACGTGGTCGAGGAAAACCGCGCGCGCTACCAGAGCCGCCGCGACGTGATGGTCGAAAGCTTCGCCCGCGCCGGGTGGGATATCCCCACGCCGCCCGCCAGCATGTTCGCCTGGGCCAAGCTGCCGCCCGGTTTCGAGGAGATGGGCAGCCTCGAATTCTCCAAGCAATTGCTCGAACATGCCGATGTCGCGGTCGCGGCCGGGGTCGGCTATGGCGAGGAGGGCGAAGGCCATGTCCGCATCGCCATGGTCGAGAACGAGCAGCGCATTCGCCAGGCCGCGCGCAATGTGAAGCGCTTCCTCGCCGACCACGCGGGGCGCTGATGCGGCTGTTGCATCCGGATCGGTAGCATTTCCGCGTCCGGGCGGTTCTCAAACCTCGGTTTTTACTTAGTCTCCGGCCCGCATCGGAAAACCGAGGGGTCGCTTGATGAGGGGCGCGACATTCGCATGGCTGTCGACCAGCCCGGCTGTCCCGGTCCGATGGGATCTGGGCCATGCCGGCTGGTCGATGGAACACGCACCGGATGCCGCCAGCGCATCCGCGGCGCTCCCGGGCGTGCTCGACTGGCGCGCCGCCAGCCGGCCGCGTGACTGGCATGCGCTTGCGGGACGCAGCCGGATCGTCGCGGTAGGGGTCGATAGCCCGCGGGAACGCGCGCGCTTGCTCGATGCCGGGCTGGGCGATGCGCTCTCCAGCCACGTCGCCTTCGTCGAGCTCGGCGTGCGGCTGGCGCGGCTGCGCCACGGCGAAAGTTCGCTCCCGCGGTCGCTGCGGGCGGGGCCGGTGACGCTCGACCTGTTCCACCGCGACGGGCGGCTCGATGGCCGCTGGCTGGGGCTGCATCCACGCGAATTCGGCCTGCTCTGGCGGCTCGCCGAAGCGCGCGGCATGCCGATCACCCGCCGCCAGCTGCTGCGCGATGTGTGGCGGATCGAGCATCCGCCCGAAACCAACTCGCTCGCCGTGCATGTCTCGCGGCTCAGGGCCAAGCTGGCGGTCTCCGCCTGCAGCTGGTTAGTGGAAACGCATCCGCAAGGCGGCTACCGGCTGGCGGCCCGGCCCGCGGCCATTCCCTGCGAGGCGCAATGCGCCTGACCGCCCGTGCCGCTGCCGGCACGCGGCAACTGGACATGGCCCGCCCGATGGGTACCAAGGGGCGCACAGTTGCGGAGAGAGGTTTCAGCATGCAGTTCAACGATCGCGTTTCCATCGACCTGGCCGATAATGGCGTGGCGCAGGTCCGCTTCACTCGCGGCGACAAGATGAACGCGCTCGATCCCGCTCAATTCGACGCGGTGATCGCCGCGGGCGAAGCGCTGCGCACGATGAAGGGGCTGCGCGTCGCCGTGCTGTCGGGCGAGGGGCGCGCCTTTTGCGCCGGGCTCGACACCGCCAGCTTCGGGGGTGACGGCGGCGGATCGTCCAAGCTTGCCGAACGCGGCTATGGCAATGCCAACCGCGCACAGGAAGCCGCGATGACCTGGCGCAAATGCCCCGTGCCGGTGATTGCCGCAGTGCACGGCGTGTGCTTCGGCGGCGGGCTGCAGATCGCCAGCGGCGCCGATATCCGGGTGGTGCACCCGCAGACGCGCATGGCGGTGATGGAAATGAAATGGGGCCTCGTGCCCGACATGGGTGGTTATGCCCTGTGGCGCGGGCTGGTGCGCGACGACGTGCTGCGCGAACTGACCTACACCAACCGCGAATTCATCGGCGAGGAAGCGCTCCAACTCGGCCTCGCCACCATGCTCGACGACGATCCGCACGCCCGCGCCACCGCGCTGGCCGAAACCATCGCCAACAAGAACCCCGAAGCGATCCGCGGCGCCAAGCGCCTGTTCCGCGTGATGCATGAAGAGGGCGAGGATGCGATCCTGCTGGCCGAGAGCGAGGAACAGGACGCCATCATGCGCCAGCCCAACCAGATCGAGGCGGTCATGGCCGAAATGCAGAAACGCGCGCCGGTGTTCAAGGACGTGTAAGGGGGGGCTTGGCCTCACGGGCCGGCTGCGCGCGTTAACATAGCTATGACGATCTGCGCCTAGGCACGCCACTATGCAGCAATTCGGCCAAATCACTCGCCGCATGTCCGGATGGGTCATGCTCTGCCTTGCACTGGCAGTCGCGGGGTGTTCGCTCACCGATCAGACGCCAGTCTATCGCTATCGGCTGACCGTGGAGGTCGATACGCCCGATGGGGTGAAAACCGGATCGAGCGTGATCGAGGTGGATACCGAGGTAGCGGGCGGATATTCGATCCCGACACCCGGGCGGGTTACCAATCGCGTACGCGGCGAAGCGGTGACGGTCGATCTTGGCGAGGGGCGGGTGTTGTTCGCACTGCTGCGTTCGGAGGCCGACATCGATTGGGCGGGACGGGTAATGTACCGCCTTTCTCCGCAATACGCCGGCGAAAATGCTCTTCGGGACGGGTATCGGAACATGCTGCGGCACCGGCCGGAAAGGACCGTGCCGCGACATTTTTCGCGTGCCGACCAGGTGAATAAACGCTCGGCCTATCCGATGCTGGTCACTTTCGGCGACCTCGACGATCCTGCCAGCGTCGAACGAGTCGACCCCGACGATCTGGCCGCGACATTCGGAGAAGGGGTCCGCCTCAAGCGCATCACTGTGCAGATCACCGACGATCCGGTTACTAGCGGGATTGAGCAACGGCTGGGATGGTTGGGCAACATCAGGGAAATGAATCTCTCCAATGAGGACTTCCCAGAAGATTTTCCCGTTGGTGATTTTAGTGGGCTCTTCCAAAAGGATACAATGAGGTGAAATGGAATGTTTTATCTCGTTGGTCGCCTTTGATAGCTGCAATCGCGGTTTTGGATTAGATACCGATAAGTTGGCTAATCGGCTCGGCTAACATCCCAGCGCTCGCCACCATATCCTACCGCCGCACCCACCAATCACCCCGCCCGCGGGATAGCGCAGGCCGAAGCGTAGCCCAGGCCGCGCGTGATCGCGGGGAACAGCCTGCCGCCGGCTGCGGCGAGCGTCATTTCGGTAGGGACGGGGCGCGAATGCTGCGCCTCGATTGCCTCGCCCAATTCGACCGCGCGGAGAAAATCGCTTTCGTCCGCGGTTATCTCGCTTGAGGCTAGGCCGCTTCGCTTGCGGGCTGCGACGCGGCGAGGAATTGCCGTACGAGGTGTTTGAGATGCGTCGGGAAGTGGTCGAGCCCGGGGGCCTCGCCAATCGGTGCCCCGATCCTCGTGTCCGGCTTGAGCCGTTTCATGCGCCAGTTGGGAAATGCGCGCTGCGCGATTTCGGTCTGGCTCAGGATCTCGATCTGCGAATGGCGCGTGTCTTCGCCAAGCCGCGAAAGCAGCGCATCGATTGCGCTCCGGGAACCTTCGACGACCTGGAAGAAGCGGTTTTCCGCGAAGATCAGGAACCCGGTGAGATCGTCTCGGGAATTGTTTCGTGCCGAGGTTTCGATGATCTTGAACACATCGTCGGGAGCAAGGACGCTCGATGCCCTGCTCACATAGGCTAATTGCAACACCCGGTTCACTCCTGAATTTTCGCTATCCTAACCAGTCTGGCTTACCGAGCCGTTAAGAAATTGCCGGTCAGTGGGTGCGCCACGGCGCCGTTCTGTCACCGCTCCGCGCTTGGCCGCGGGCCTTCCCATCGCAGCAAATTCTCGGGTATCGCCGGCATCCCCATTGCGCTGCCCGATTGCGCGTGTTCAACACCGCAGCCGGTTCATCCAGGGGCACGATCGGGCTTGCTCCACGTTAGAGGTCATGATGTTCGATCGCCTGTCTGTCCTGCCGCAATATCTCCTGCCCAAACGCGGGCTGACACGTCTTGCCGGGCGCGTTGCCCGGGCGCGTGGGGGGCGGGCGACGACCCGGCTGATCCACTGGTTCGTCGGAAAATACGGCGTCGACATGAGCGAGGCCGAAAACCCGGACATTGCCAGCTACGCCTCGTTCAACGATTTTTTCGGCCGCCCGCTGAAACCGGGCGCGCGGCCGCTGGCCGATGCCGATTTCATCTCGCCGGTGGACGGTGCCATCAGCCAGTTCGGCGCGATCGACGATCACCATATCCTGCAGGCCAAGGGGCATCGCTTCACCACGACCCAACTGGTCGGCGGGGACGCCGCGCTCGCGGGCCGGTTCCGCCACGGCAGTTTCGCGAACCTGTATCTCTCGCCGCGGGATTATCACCGGCTGCACATGCCGTGCGCGGGCCGCCTGCAGCGCATGATCTATGTTCCCGGCGCGCTGTTTTCGGTCAATCCCGTGACCGCGCGCGGCGTGCCCGGACTGTTTGCCCGCAACGAACGCGTGGTCTGCGTGTTCGATTCCGAAACGCATGGGCCCTTCGTGATGGTGCTGGTCGGCGCGACGATTGTCGGCAGCATGGCCACCACATGGCACGGGGTGGTCAATCCGCAGCGCACCGGGGCGATTGCCGAGTGGGATTATTCGGACCAGCCGGTCGTGCTCGAACAGGGCGAGGAAATGGGCCGCTTCCTTCTCGGATCGACGGTGATCATGCTGTTCGAGAAGGATGTCATCGAATTCAATGCGGACTGGCGCCCCGAAGGCCCGGTTCGGCTGGGAGAGGTGATGGGCACCAGGCCCGCCCGGTAATCCCGGTTCACGGCTACGCGCAGTCTCGGATCAGGAAACGCGCCGTGCGGTGCTCAGGCGGCGGCGGAAGCGTCGCCCTTCAACCGCCGTGCCTGGAATGCGAAGCGCGCGGCCCTGCCGACATCCTCCTGGAACGATGAATTGACCAGTCCGCCGACGATCGAACCCACGAGGGGTACGACCATGCCCGCCCGGCTGCGGAAGCTGGTGAATGCGATTGCGCGCGAAATCCGCTCGACTGCCTGATCGACGATCGGCGCGATGTGTTCGTGATCGGCATGGACGAGTTCCCCGGCCGGGCCGAGGGCCGCTTCCAGCGCCGCAATGCGGTCCCGGCGTGCCTCGGGTTCGTCCACTGCGGCCAGTTCGAGGATCTGGAGGCGGAACAGCTTTTCTGCCGGGCCATCGCCCGTGTAGCCATAGGCGCGCCCGGTATCGCGGATGGCGCGCAGCGCAATGGCGATGGTGGCCGGGATGTCCGCGCTCATCGACAGCGCACCGCCCAAGCCAGCGGCGGCCCCGGTGGTCGCGCTGACGCTGCGCGCGGCGCGCGAGACCTTGCGTGCCGCCTGCCGCGCCGCCTCGAGATCGGCCGCATCGTGATCGAACTGGACGAGGCGCGGGGCGCCCGCCGCCCGGTCGAACCCCTTCAGCACGGTTTCGACCAGACCCTTCGGGACCACGCTGGCGATCGCTGCCCCGAACGGATGCGTCAGCCGCTCCAGTCCGCGCCCGAGTCGGGAAGGGGTGCTGTCGCGGAACCGGCGCTGCTCTTCGATGATATCCATGCCAACCGAATGGCTGCGGGGCGGACACGTTCCGGAACGGGGCTGGTAATTTGGCAGCCGGCCGGTGGGTTCGCCGGTACGCCAGTTCCCCCGCGCTCGCTCCTTTAGCCCCGGATAGAGGCGACTCGCGCGCCGCTTTCCTACAGCGTGGGCGATCGGCATGAGCGGCCCGCTCTTTGACCGCGTGAAATTGCTACCCTGCCGGGCGTGAACGGTGCAGTGCCTTATACTGCCGGAAGGTCACACATGCGCGGGCGTTGCCGGGGGCAAACTGCTGGCTGCGCTGATCATTCCGGGAAGGTCACGCTTTCCGCAGGAGCGTAAAGCGGTCCACGTTCAGCCGAACACCGCCACGCATTGCATGCCATCGAGCATCTGCTTGCCATCGGCGTTCCACAGCCGCAGCCGTTCGGAGGAGTAGCCATGCGCAGCGTGCTGGCTGGCGTTCTCGCTCATCCACCAGCCGTCGCGGGTCGCGGGCGCGGGTTCGAGCAGGTTGAACGACCAGTTGACCGAGCTGATCGGTCCCTGCCGTTTCATCGCGCGCATCGCGCCCGGGGGCAGGACGTCGCCCAGCAGGATGAGCTCGCTCACCGGGTCGAGCCCTTCGCGGTCGGTCAGCCGCGCCCAGCGGCGCACCACCGGATCGCCCGGACCCTGTTGCTCCTGCGCGCGGCGAATCTCGAAGTTGTTCTGGATGAAGGCGGGACCCTTGCCGTGCATCGCGCTCTCGGCTTCCTCGGGCGGACCGGGCCAGTCGGCAACCGGTGCGGCATCGTGCATCGCATTCGCCTCGCGCTCGGTGCCGAACAGCCAGAAGGCGGTGAGCGTGCATTGCCCCTCGCACCAGATCTCGCTGCGCACCTGCGCGACGTTGCGACCCTGCCGCACGATCTCGCGGCGCAGCTCGGCATCGGGTCCGGTAGGGGCGACGAAGGCGACCTGGGCGCCGCGCAGCGGCGGCAGGTCGGGGAATGCGCGGGTAACCGCGGTATAGGCGATCAGCGCGGAGGCGCCGCCGTAGAGCGTGCGGCCCTGCATCCAGTGGTCGAGCCCGGAAAAGCGCGTGTCGCCGCCTGCCGCGGTGATCGGATCGAGAAGGTTGGCAATGCTCATGCGCAGGGTCATTGCCCCTATCCGGCCATGCGTCCAGACTGACGTTACGTAAGGCATCACTGGGCGATTGCCTTTGCCGCGGAGAATCGCTAGTGCGCCGCTTCCTTCCCGAGAGGGAGGGCGAGGCCCGATGGCGGAGTGGTTACGCAGAGGACTGCAAATCCTTGCACGCCGGTTCGATTCCGGCTCGGGCCTCCACTTCCCGCGCAACCCGCGAAAGTGCCGCTTTAGCTCAGTTGGTAGAGCACATCATTCGTAATGATGGGGTCACAGGTTCGAGTCCTGTAAGCGGCACCATTCACGGCCGAGGCCGAAAAGCGCCCAGCCCGCTCCAGCTGCATCGCCGAATGAACGAGAAGAAGCGCGAGCGTGGTCCGGCATTTGCGCGCGCGCGTTGCGGCTCCGCCCGCCGTGTCGCCAAATGATTTGGCCGATCACCCCGCCACGTCGGACATTGCCGGCGGCAAGTGGTCTAGTCCGACAGGGGTAGGGTCGAAATCTGCAGCGCCGCCCTCGGGAACCTCCGGAAGAAGTCCGCGCGGGCAAGCTCGGTTCCGGTCGCGGCGCACGCATCCAGCAGATCCGGCGCCTTCGTCCACTGACCATCCCGCCAGCACCACGGCAGGGAATGCCTGGTGTCGATTATGACTGCAGTTCCTTCGAGCTGGTAATAAGCGATCTGCACGGCGCCCTCGTCTGTTCGGCGAGACGCCAATAGAAAATCGGAGGGCCGATACACCCTAGGATTATCACTTAGAAAGCCGGGCGGCGGGGACAGTTTGACGCGAGCACTGGCGCGCTGGCAATCCGGGAGCAGGAGCGGCCGGGAAGCCGCGCGGTCAGGCGGTTTCCTTGTCCGAATATCCGAACCGAAGCGCGCAAGCTTCGTCCACCGGGACGGCAGGGCTGAACAGGTAACCCTGCCCGTAATAGCAGCCAATCTCGAGCAAGGTCCTTCTCTGCTCTTCGGTTTCTATGCCTTCAGCGATCACCTCGATACCGAGGCTGCGGCTCATCACGACCATGGCCTGAACGATGTTCTTGGACATCACCGAAGTGCATATGTCGCGTACGAAAGAGGCATCGATCTTGACCCGGTCGATCGGGAAATCGCGAAGATGGGTGAGCGAGGAATAGCCGGTGCCGAAGTCGTCGAGGGCGATCCTGATCCCGCGACTTCTCAATTGGTCCAGAACGCTTTTCACATTCTGGTTGTCGCCGACCATCAGCATGGTTTCGGTAATTTCCAGGGTTACCCATGCCGGATTGATTTGGCGTCGCTCCAACGCCTCGAACACGCGGGGTACGAAGTCGCGGCTTATCAGGTCGGCTTCGGTGGCATTGATGCTGACATATTGCACTCCGCCATGCGCGGCCATCAGGCTCGGGAGATCGCGCGATACGTTCTCGAACATTCGTACGCTGATCTGGCGGGAAAGGATGGGGTCCATGATCGCGGGAATGACGGCGGATGCCGGTATCAGCGTATCGTCTGCGGTTTTCAGCCGCATGAGCGATTCGAAACCGATAAGCCGGTTGTCGGTGATCTGGATGATCGGCTGGTACCCGGACTGCACCCGGTCCTCGCCCAGAGCCTGGGTTACGGTCTCTATGGCCCGCCTACGCTCGACATGCGGCAGTTCCATGGACGAGTTGTAGAAGTGGACCGTTCCCGGTTCGCGTGCCTTGCCATGATACAGCGCCAGATCGGCCTTGTGGATCAGCGCGTCGAGGGATGCGAGCGCCGTACTCTCCGCAACGCCGCATGTCGCGCCGACACCGACGCCGCCTTCTCCCAGGTCGACCGCCTCTTCGATCGTCAGCAGCAGGTTGCTGGCGAAGTCCTGAACCTCGTCCTCCGACATCGATAGCGGACTGAGCACCGCGAATTCGTCGCCGCCCCACCGGGCAAGGATTGCGTTTGCGGGTACGGCGTCTTCGATTTGCTTCGCAATTCGCCGCAAGAGCTTGTCGCCTGTCTGATGGCCGAAAGTGTCGTTGACGAACTTGAAGCCGGTAAGGTCGAACAGCATCGCGTAGAAGGTGCAATTGATCGCCGCGGCATCTTTCAGCCGCTCGACTGCCCGCGCTTCGAACGCATTGCGGTTGAGCAGGCCCGTCAGATCGTCGTGACTGGCCGCATAGCGCAGGTCCAGCATCGCTTGGAGCTTTTCCGTAATATCGCGGACAGTACCGATCATCACGGATTTGCCGCCCTTGGCATTCTCGACGAACTCCGCGATTATCCGGGCCTGTCGTCTTTGGCCCCCCCGGCCCACGATCTCGGCGGTGAAATCGAGGTTCTTCCCTGTCCGGCGGGACTCCAGATAGAGCGCTTCGACGCGCTCGCGTTCATGCGGGGAGTAAAACTCGAGGGTATCGTCGAGCGTCATCGGACGCTGCTGATCCAGCCCCATGATCTTGTAGGCTTGATCGGAAAAGGTCAGCGACTGCGTCTCGACGTCGAATTCCCATGAACCCAGCTTTGCGATTTTTTCCGCTTGCTGGAATGTCCTGACGCTTCGCTCCAGCCTGCGATGCGACTTGGCCAGTTCGTCTCGCGCGGCAACAACCGCGTCGATGTTAAACGCCTCGACGATCGTCCCGACTGTCGATCCGCTGGAATCGACCATCGGAGAAGCGGTGTAGGAGACGTTGTAGAAATTGCCGTCCTTGTGGACGAACATGTCTTCGCCGCTAATCTGGTGGCGTTCGGGAAACGCCCGGTCGATGGGGCATTCTTCGATCGGGAAGGGCGACCCGTCGGGGTATTGGTGATGGATCAGGCCGTGGAGGCACCGTCCGACCGCCTCTTCGAAACTGTAACCGGTCAATTCTTCGGCAGCGCGATTCATGAAAGAACAGTTCTGCTGCTCATCCATCATGAAGATGGCCATCCTGGTGTTGTTCAAGATGGCATCCAGCCGGGAGCTGGTCCGTTCGAGGCGGTCCCTGATCGAGTTGAATTCGGAAATGTCCCGGATCGCTGCGAAGAAAACGAACTCGCCCTGGGATTGGATCAATTGCAGCGAGACCGAGACTTCGTAAGTGCTTCCGTCTTTTCGGCCGTGCACCGTCTCGAACGAAAGCCTGGGAACTTCTGCGGATAACAGCGGGCCGACGAAGGCTTTGAATTCTTCTTCGGAGAACTCCGGCTTCAGGTCCCAGGGGTGCATTTCGCTGAGTTCTGCCAACGAATAGCCGAGGTTTTCGCGCGCACCCCTGTTGACCAGGATAAAGCGGAAGTCATCCGCGGCAAAGACGTAGATCTCGGACGCCGACTGCTCGACGACTTCTCCCAAGCGATCCACGCCTAAAGTTGACATCCGAACCTCATCCTAGGGAGTCTGAGTATCGCAAAGAAGGTAAACCAAACCCTTCATGCCTATCGCGCGTAAGGCCTCGTTCCCGATTGACCGGCTGTATCGCTGCGCGCTCGCGGCGGGAGTGCCGCTATCGGCGATGGGGACCTCGTTCCGGTGCTGGTCCGGTCAACCCACGATTGAAGATTGTGCAGGAGGAGGCGGGCTTTGGCGGTCGGCATGCGCGCCCGCCGACCATGCTGTACCAGACGGTGCGGGAAGCCGGGGCGCCAAGCCGATCCGGCCACAGCGGCTTTTCGGGAGGACACCTACGGCCCCTCCCCGCGCAAGCGAGAGCGGCCTCAGGCGGGGATGAAGCAGCAAGGGTAGCCTGCAAAGCGGTTTCGACGAGCCGCCGAGCCCTATGTGGGTTCATTTCTGGCAATCCCCAAAACCTAGCGGATTGCGACTCGTGTTATTATTATTTGAAACCAAGCTATCAAAAGCGGGAATCGGAAGCAAATTCCCGATATTTTTCTTACGATTATCCGAGCAGGTGCAAGCGGTGTCATGCGCTGTCACCGGGGCGCGCTGGCGCCTGGCCTGATTCATCCGACCGGCCGACGCCTGGCCCATGCTGCCGAGGGGCAGGTGGACTGGCGGTCAGCCCAGTCTGTCGTGAGACATCCGTGATCAGGTCGTGGTTCCGGGAAGCGTCAGCCCGTTGCCGTGCCAACAGCAGCAGCTAGGGACCGGCATGCTAGCCGTGCCGCTGTACATCTCTCGCCCGCGGGCCCGAAGCGGTCAATGCCGCTGGTCAATGATTGGATGATGACTTGCCGGCGGCGCACCCCATGAGGGCGGGCTGGAAGCCAGCCGCGCCGCTCATGGGGCGTGTATCATCCACGCACGCCGTCACGAAAGCGAAACGTGCCGTTTCAGGTGGTGGTCGACGCTGCCGAATTCGGATTCGAAGATCGTCAGGCGCTTGAAGTAATGCCCGATCGCATATTCATCGGTGACGCCGTTGCCGCCGTGGATCTGGACGGCTTCCTGGCCGATCAGGCGCGCGGCCTGGCCCACGCCGACCTTTGCCGCCGAGGCGGTGCGCTTGCGTTCCTTTTCGCCGGCATCGAGCTTGATCGTGGCGAGATAGGTCAGCGAGACCGAGGTCTCATAGGCGGTATACATGTCGACCATGCGGTGCTGAAGCACCTGGAACTTGCCGATCGGCACGCCGAATTGTTTGCGTTGCCGCGAATATTCGACCGTCATCGCATGCGCGACCTTCATCGCGCCGCAGGCCTCGGCACATTGCGCGGCGATCGCCTCGTCGGTGACCTGCTCGATCAGCGGGAGCGCGGCACCTTCTTCGCCGATCAGCGCATCTGCGGGGACCGAGACATTCTCGAAATAGATTTCCGATGCTCGGCGACCGTCGACGGTTTCATAGTCGCGCGTGACGATGCCGTCGGCCGATTTATCGACAATGAAAACGCTGACGCCTTCGCGGTCGCGGCGGTCGCCGCCGGTGCGGGCAGTGACCATGAGGTGGCTGGCCCAGGGGGCGCCGATGACCACGGCCTTGTGGCCGTTGAGGACGTAGCCATCGCCGTCTTTCTTCGCCGTCGTCTCGAGATCGGCATAATCGTAGCGGCCACGCGGCTCGGCATAGGCGAATGCGAAGACACGTTCCCCGCCGATGATGGCCGAAAGGTGTTCCTCGCGCTGGGCGTCGCTGCCAGCATGCTTGAGGAAGCCGCCGGCGCAGACCACGGTGGGAACGAAAGGTTCGACCACCAGGCCCTTGCCGAATTCTTCCATGACGATCATCGCGTCGATCGCGCCGCCGCCAAAACCGCCGACATCTTCGCTGAAGGGCATGCCCAGAATGCCGAGTTCGGCGAGCTGCGCCCAGATTTCGGGGCGCCATCCGGCATCGCTCTCGATGGCAGCGCGGCGCGTTTCCCAATCGTATTGTTCACGGACCAGGCGCGAAAGACCGTCGCGCACCATGTCCTGTTCTTCGGTGAAGTTGAAATCCACGTGTCGTCCCTTTCCCGTGCCGTCCGGCGCTCTCAGAGCCCGAGGATCATTTTCGTAATGATGTTGCGCTGGATCTCGTTCGATCCGCCATAGATCGAGGTCTTGCGCATGTTGAAATAGGTCGCCGCCGAATCGTGAGCGTAGTCGGGGCCGATCGGGTATTCGTTCGATCCCGTGTCGTTGGCGATACTGCCGTAATAAGGGGCCGAGTAGCTGCCAACCGCTTCGAGCGTGAGTTCGGTCAGTCGCTGCTGGATTTCAGTGCCCTTGATCTTGAGGATCGAGCTTTCCGGTCCCGGACCCTTGCCGGCCTGCTCGCCTGCAAGCGTGCGCAGTTCGGTGATCTCGAGCGCGGCGAGGTCGATCTCGAGCTGGCTCACCTTGCGGGCAAAATCCAGATCGTCGATTAGCGGTTCGCCATCGAGCGTTTCGTTGGCAGCAATTTCGCGCAGCTTTTCGACGCCGCGCTTCGAGCGGGCCACACCGGCGATCCCGCTGCGTTCATGAGCGAGCAGGAACTTGGCATAGGTCCAGCCCTTGTTCTCTTCACCAACGAGGTTTTCGACCGGGACGCGGACATCGGTCAGCCAGGTTTCGTTGACCTCGTAACCGCCGTCGAGCAGCTTGATCGGCTTCACCTCGACACCTGGCGACTTCATGTCCACGAGGATGAAGCTGATGCCTTCCTGCGGCTTGGCGGCGTCCGGATCGGTGCGGCAGAGGAAGAAGCCCCAGTCGGCATATTGCGCCAGCGTGGTCCAGGTCTTCTGGCCGTTGATGACGTAATGATCGCCGTCGCGCACCGCCGTGGTCTTGAGCGAGGCAAGGTCGGAACCCGCGCCGGGTTCGGAATAACCCTGGCACCACCATACTTCGCCGCTGCGGATGCCCGGAAGGTGCCGCGCCTTCTGCTCTTCGCTGCCGAAGGTGTAGATCACCGGCCCGACCATGGAGACGCCGAACGGCAGCGGCATGATCGCATTGACCCGCGCGTTCTCCTCGGACCAGATGTATCGCTGGGTAGGCGTCCAGCCCGTGCCGCCATACTCGACCGGCCACGCAGGAACCGACCAGCCCTTTTCGCCGAGGACCTTGTGCCAGGCGAGAAAATCCTCGCGCGAAAAGTCTTCGCGCAGGCCCACGTCGCCAAGGTGCTTGGGGTAATTTTCTTCGATGAAGGCGCGCACTTCGTCGCGGAAGGCCTGCTCTTCAGGGGTGAATTCGAGGTTCATATGCTCAAGCTCCGGTTTCCATCCGCTAAGGCTCGGAATTCCCCGTCCAGTTTCTACCGGGTCGGACCATTCGGCTAGGTGAAGGTCTTCGCGAAGCGCGGCGCCTTTGACAAGTGCAAGCTCGACAAATCCTATCTGAAGCGCGTGCAATCTACGCTTTCGCCCGCTCGATCACGGCGGCCGGGGCCAGCTTCGCGCCGGGCCCCGGCCGTATGGTCACTTGAGCGGCAGGATGCGGCCGATGATGTAATCCGCGGCTTCCTCGGGAGTCATTTCGACCGTGTTGACGCGGATCTCCGGGTCTTCAGGAGGCTCATAGGGGCTGTCGATCCCGGTGAAGTTCTTGAGCTTGCCTGCGCGCGCCTTCTTGTAGAGACCCTTCACGTCGCGCGCCTCGGCCACTTCCAGCGGCGTATCGACGTGGATTTCGACGAACTCGCCCGCGTCGATCATGTCGCGGACCAGCTGGCGATCCGCGCGGAACGGACTGATGAAGGCGGTGAGGACGATCAGCCCCGCATCGGTCATCAGCTTGGCCACCTCGCCGATGCGGCGGATGTTCTCGATCCGGTCGCTTTCCGTGAAACCAAGATCCTTGTTGAGGCCGTGGCGGACATTGTCGCCATCGAGCAGGAAGGTGTGGCGGTTCATCAGCGCCAACTTCTTTTCGACTTCGTTGGCGATGGTCGACTTGCCCGAGCCCGACAGACCGGTGAACCACAGCACGCGCGGTGTCTGGTTCTTCATTGCTGCGTGATGATCACGGGTGATGTCGGTCGGCTGCCAATGGACGTTCTGGCTGCGCCGCAGGCTGAAATGCAACATGCCTGCTCCGACCGTGCGATGAGTGATCTTGTCGATCAGGATGAACCCGCCCAGCGCACGGTTGTCGGCATAGGAATCGAACACGATCCGCCGGTCGGTGGTGATCTCGCACACGCCGATCTGATTGAGGTGAAGCGTCTGCGAGGCGAGGTGCGACCCCGAGCCTGACGGATTGTTGACGTCGATCTCGTATTTGGGTTCCGCCACGGTCACGCTGACCATCTGTGCGCCCAGCTTGAGCCAGTAGGCGCGCCCGACGACCAGCGGTTCGTCGTCCATCCACACGATGGTCGTCTGGAACTGGTCGGCGACTTCGGGTGGACTGTCGGCTGCGGCCAGAACATCGCCGCGCGAACAATCGATCTCGTCGGCCAGCGTGATGGTGACCGACTGGCCGGCAACCGCTTGGTCCAGGTCGCCATCCATGGTGACGATCGACTTGACCGTGCTGGTCTTGCCCGAGGGGAGCGAACGCAGTTCGTCGCCGGGTTTGACCGTGCCGCTGGCGATCAGGCCGGAGAAGCCGCGAAAGTCGAGATTGGGGCGATTGACCCATTGTACCGACATGCGAAACGGCTTGGCCTGACTGGCGGTGTTGCTGACCTCGATGGTCTCGAGGTGGTCGATCAGGACGGGACCATCGTACCAGGGCGTGTTGCCGGATCGGGTGGTGATGTTGTCGCCGGCAAGGCCGGACATGGGAATGGCCGTGAAATCCTCAACTCCGATGCTGTCGGCGAATTTCCGGTAATCGGCCACGATCGCTTCGAACTTTTCCTGATCGTAGTCGATCAGGTCCATCTTGTTGACGGCCAGGACGAGTTTCTTGATGCCGAGCTGGTGACACAGGAAGCTGTGACGCCTGGTCTGGACCAGCACGCCCTTGCGCGCATCGATCAGGATAACCGCGCAATCGGCGGTCGAGGCGCCCGTCACCATGTTGCGCGTATATTGCTCATGTCCCGGGCAGTCGGCGACGATGAACTTGCGTTTCTCGGTCGCAAAAAAGCGATAGGCGACGTCGATCGTGATACCCTGTTCGCGCTCGGCGGCGAGCCCGTCAACGAGCAAGGCGAAGTCGATCTCCTGCCCCTGCGTGCCCACGCGTTTGCTGTCGTTCTCGAGCGCGGCGAGCTGGTCCTCGAAGATCATCTTCGAATCGTAGAGCAGGCGGCCGATCAGCGTCGATTTGCCATCATCCACGCTGCCGCAGGTGATGAAGCGCAACATCGACTTGTTCTGGTGCTGCTCGAGATAGGCCTCGATATCGTCCGCGATCAGCGCGTCGGTTTTGTAGATGGGATCGGTCATCAGAAATAACCCTCCTGCTTTTTCTTCTCCATCGACGCGTCGCCCGCGTCCTTATCGATCACGCGGCCCTGCCGTTCGCTGGTGGTGGTGAGCAGCATTTCCTGCACCACTTCCTGCAAGGTGGCTGCCTCGCTCTCGACCGCGCCGGTCAGCGGGAAGCAGCCCAGCGTGCGGAAGCGGATCGAGCGTTCGGTGACTTCGGGCCGGTAGCCCATCACCTTCTCGAGCCGTTCGAGGTCGTCGGCCATGAACAGCCCGCCTTCATGCTCGTAGGTCGGGCGTTTGGCGCTGAAATAGAGCGGCACGATCTCGATGTTCTCGGCCATGATGTACTGCCAGATGTCGAGCTCGGTCCAGTTGGACAGCGGGAAGACGCGAATGCTCTCGCCCTTCTTCTTGCGCGCATTGTAGATGTTCCACAGCTCGGGGCGCTGGTTTTTCGGGTCCCAGCCATGCGTCGCGGTGCGGAAGGAGAAGATGCGTTCTTTCGCGCGGCTCTTTTCCTCGTCGCGCCGCGCACCGCCGAAGGCGGCATCGAACCCGTGCTTGTCGAGCGCCTGCTTGAGCCCTTCGGTCTTCCACATGTCGGTATGCAGCGGGCCGTGATCGAAGGGATTGATCCCGCGTTCCTCGGCTTCGGGATTCTGGTGAACGATCAGTTCCATCCCCGCATCACGCGCAGCCTTTTCGCGCAGCGCATACATGTCCCGGAACTTCCACGTCGTGTCGACATGCATCAAGGGGAAGGGCGGTGGCGAGGGATAGAAGGCTTTCTTGGCCAGGTGCAGCATGACGGCGCTGTCCTTGCCGATCGAATAGAGCATCACCGGCCTGTCCGCCTCGGCAGCGACCTCGCGCATGATGTGGATGCTCTCGGCCTCGAGCCGCTGGAGGTGGGTCAGGGTCTGGGGTTCGGTCATGTGGGGCTCCGTAACACTTGCTCCAGAGATAGGAGCGGATCGGCAGGATAGACCTCCCAAATGGGAGGTGATAGAAAAGCTTGCATGCGGATTCCCAATCTCGGCGAGACCGACCTGCTCGTGCCGCTCCATTCGGGGGTGTTCGAGCAACCCATGTGGCAGACATTCCTGCGCCAGTTGCGGCGCGTCTGCGGCGCGCGGGGTGCGGCGATCCGGCTGGCGAGCGCGGGTGAGGGGGGCGATATCGCCTTGGGCGACGGGGCCCCGATTGAGGCTGTTACTGCCGCAATGCGCGAGGCGCGTGTCTATTCGGGTGGCGATCTGGACGGTCGCGAGGATGGCCTGCGCGCCGTCCGCGTGAGCGGAGCGGACATCGACCTCACCTTGTGCGTGCTCGCGGACAACACGCCGGGGGCCGAAGTCGCCAGCCTGCTATCGGCGCTCGTCCCGCACGTGCGCGTGGCGCTCCAGGTCGTCGCTTCGATCGAGCGCGAGCGCAACCGCGCTTCGGTCAGTGCGGAGGCGTTCCGGCGGATGAATTTCGGCTGGATCGCGCTGGACCAGCGTTGCCGCATCGTCGATATGGATGCGCAGGCAGAACGCTTACTCGAACGCTCGGGCGTGCTGCGCCGGGGGCCGTATGACCGGTTGGTCCCATCTTCTCCCGTGATCGATCGCCAACTCACCGCGCTGGCGAAAGCGATGGCGCGGGACCGCCGCCACCGACCGCGTGCCATCAACCTGGCACAGGATCCGTGGATCGATATCCTGGTGGCACCGATGCGGATCGATGCGCTCGCTCGCGAAAGCGAGGCGGTGGCAGTGGTCTATCTGCGCGGCGACCGGTCATCGAGCGCCGACCGGCACGAACAATTGGTCGATCTGTTCGATCTGACCCCCGCCGAAGCGCGGCTCGCCTGGTCGTTGGCGCAAGGGCTCTCGATCTCCGAGGCGGCGCAGGCGCACGGTCTGACCGTGGAGACCGCGCGCTATTACTCAAAGAAAATCTACGCCAAGACCGGCGCGCGCGGGCAAGTCGATCTGGTGCGCAACATCCTGACCGGCGTGCTTGCGCTGGCCTAGTCGGTTCGCGCGGTCAGCCCGGGCCAGAACGCGTCGGCTCCCGCATCGACCACCATTGTGCCCAGACGCTTGCTCCAGTAGGCGTCGTTCCCGTATTCGGACCGCCATTGCCACAGCCGCCGCGTCAGCGGATGAAGGCAGTATTCCTGCGTGAAGCCGATCGCGCCATGGACCTGATGAGCGACCGTCGTGCCCACCTCCACCGCGCGGTTGGCGCGCAGTTTCGCTGCGGCAATTTCGAACCCGGCATCCCCGCGCTCAAGCGCCTGTGCCGCACCGACGGCTGCGCAATTCGCGGCAGCCGCCTCGCAGGCGAATCCGGCGAGCGACTGCTGCACGGCCTGGAACTTGCCGAGCGGCCGGCCGAACTGTTGCCGCTCGTTGACATAGCCGACCGACAGCGCGAGCGCCGCATCGAGCGCGCCGGCGATCTGCGCCGTGCGCGCGAACGCCATCAGGGCGAAGTGCGCTTCGGTGCCTTCCCCGGCCGTCTTGGCAACGATCATAGCGGGCAGGTCGATGGCCAAGGCGTGGTAGCCGGCGAGGCGGAAGACGGTCAGCGCGTCCATCCAGTCACCGCCGAAACCGCCATCGGCTTCGGGCACCAGCAGCGCGGGCAGGCCCAATTGTTCGAGCCTGGCCCCGTCACGGTCCATCGTGGCATCCGCGCCCAGTTCGGCAAACAGCGGATCGGCCATTTCGGCCAGCATGCGCCTGGTGTCGCTCATCGTAGTCCCAGCCCCCGGGCGATGATGCCCTTGACGATTTCGCGTGTTCCCCCGCGCAGCGAGAAGCTCGGGCTGACCTGCAGCAGGTAGAAGCAGACTGCCTGCACGACCTGGGCATCGATGCGTTCCCAATCGACCGCCGCCTGCACCAACTGCGGGATCGCCTGTTCGTAGGAATTGCCGAGGTCCTTGACCATGGTCGCCTCCAGCGCCGGGTCTTCGCCGCGCGCCAGCTTGGCAGCGACCGATGCGCTCATCAGCCGCAGGGTCCAGGCTTCCGCGGCCAGCCTGCCGACCAGTTCGGCCAGCGCGGGATCCTGCGCAGTTTCCGCATGGCGCACGAGTTCGAGGAACAGCACCATTGACGACAGATAGCGTTCGGGTCCCGACCGTTCGAGCGAGAGCTCGGCAGTCGCTTGCTTCCAGCCGGCACCCTCTTCGCCCAGCAGCGCATGCGCTGGCAGGCGGACGGCGTCGAAGAACACCTCGTTGAACTCATGCGCGCCGGTGAGGTCGATGATCGGTTTCACCGTCACACCGGGCGTATCCATCGGGATGACGAATTGCGACAGGCCCTGCTGGCGTTCGCTGCCCGCTTCGCTGCGTACCAGGGCGATCATGAAATGGCTGACATGCGCGCCGCTGGTCCAGACCTTCTGCCCGTCGATCACCCAATCCGAGCCATCGCGCCGTGCCGTGGTGCGGACCGAGGCGAGGTCCGAACCCGACCCCGGTTCGCTCAAACCGATGCAGGCGAAGGCTTCGCCGCGCGCGATCTCTGGCACCCAGCGGCGCTTCAGTTCCTCGTTTCCAAGCCGCAACAGCAATGGCCCGCTTTGCCGGTCGGCAATCCAGTGTGCGCCGACCGGCGCGCCCGCAGCAAGCAATTCCTCGATCACGACATAGCGTTCGAGCTGGCTGCGTTCATGCCCGCCGTATTCCTTGGGCCAGGTCATGCCGAGCAGCCCGGCCTCGCCCAGCTTTTTGCTGAACTGCGGGTTTGCCTTGGTCCAGCAATTCGCACGGCGGACCGGGTCGCGCTCGCCATGCGCGGCCACCAGCGCGCGCACCTGTTCGCGCAGGTCCGGCGCGGTCTCGGGCCAATCGACGGCTTCGGTAACGAAGGTCTGCATTGCTCTCCTCTTCGGCGCCTCTCTCTCCAATTTGGCGCCGCACCGCAAGACCCGTTGCATCGAGCAACGAATTTCGACAGTGTGATGCCAAGGGACGAATCCCAGATTTGCGCGAGGAGAGAGACATGACCGACTACAAGAACCTGATCGACGGCAAGATGGTCGATAACGGCCAATGGCTCGAGGTGCTCAACCCCGCCACCGAGCAGGTCGTTGGCCGTGTGCCGTCCTGCGGCAAGGAAGAACTCGACAGCGCCGTTGCAGCTGCACGCCGCGCCTTCACCCAGTGGAAGAAGACCACCGCCGAAGAACGGCAGCAGGTCGTCCAGGGGATCGCCGCTGCGATCAAGGAGAATGCCGACGAGCTCTACCGCTTGCTGACCAGCGAGCAGGGCAAGCCGCATGCGCAGGCACAGCAGGAAATCTACGGCGCGGCGGGCCTCGCTGCCGCCCAGTCGACGCTCACGCTTGACGATGTGATCAACCAGGACGACGATACCCGCCTGTCGCGCACGCGGCGCGTGCCGGTGGGCGTGGTCGGCGGCATCGTGCCGTGGAACTTCCCGATCATGATGGCGATCCAGAAGATCGTCCCGGCGCTGGTCGCGGGCTGCACCATCGTGCTCAAACCGTCGCCCTTCACGCCGCTCACCACGCTGCGGGTGGCCGAACTGATCAAGGATGTCGTGCCCGCGGGTACGGTGAACATCATCACCGGCGAAGACACGCTCGGTCCGCTGATCACCGAGCATCCCGATATCGACAAGATTACCTTCACCGGTTCGACCGCTACGGGCAAGAAGATCATGGAAGGCGCCTCGGGCGACCTCAAGCGCATCACGCTGGAACTGGGCGGCAACGACGCTTCGATCGTGCTGCCCGATGCGGATGTCCAGAAGGTGGCCGAACAGCTGTTCTGGTCGAGTTTCTCCAACGCCGGCCAGGTCTGCATCGCGGCCAAGCGGATATACATCCACGAGGATATCTACGACGACCTGTCGAAGGCAATCGCGGATTATGCCAAGACCGTGGTCGTCGGTGACGGTTCGCAGCAGGGCACGGGCGTCGGGCCGATCCAGAACAAGAAACAGTATGAGCGCGTGCTCGACCTGATCCAGGACGCCAAGGACAATGGCTACAAGTTCCTCACCGGGGGCGACAAGGATCCCTCGGGCACGGGCTATTACGTGCCGATCACCATCCTCGACAATCCGCCCGAGGATGCGCGCATCGTGGCCGAGGAACAGTTCGGCCCGGTCATGCCGCTGATGAAGTTCGCCAGCGTCGACGAAGTGATCGAGCGCGCGAACAATTCGGAATACGGTCTGGCCGGTGCCGTCTGGACCAAGGATACCGACAAGGGCGTCGAGATCGCCGAGCAGCTCGAAACCGGGACCGTCTGGATCAACGAATTCATGCAGCTGTCGCCCTTCGCGCCCTTCGGCGGGCACAAGCAGTCGGGCTTCGGCGCCGAATACGGCATCGATGGGCTGAAGGAGTTTACCTATCCGCAGGTGATCACGGTCAAGCGCGACGCCGCCGTCTGATCGATATGCTTACTCCGGGCGGGGCGGGCCGAACCCGCCGCCGCCCGGGGTCAGCACCACGAAGGTATCGCCCGGCTGCATCTCGGTACTGGCGGTAGCCCCCAGATCCTCGCGGGAACCGTCCGCTCGTTCCACCCAATTGCGTCCCGGCGCCGCATCATGTCCGCCGCTAATGCCGCGCGGCGCGACCTTCCGCCGGTTGGCGAGCATGTTGGCGTGCATCGGTTCGAGGAAGGTGATCCGCCGCTCAACCCCGTTGCCGCCCCGAAATTCGCCATCACCCCCCGACCCCGCGCGGATCGCGAAAGCATCGACCCGCACGGGTAGGCGGGTCTCGAGGATTTCGGGATCGGTCAGCCGCGAATTGGTCATGTGGGTCTGCACCGCGCTGGTGCCATCGTGGTCCGGCCCCGCGCCCGAACCGCCGCAGATCGTCTCGTAATACTGGTCGGTTCCGTTGCCGAAAGTGAAGTTGTTCATCGTCCCCTGGCTGGGCGCCAGGCGGCCGGTTGCCGCAAACAGCGTATCGGTCACGACCTGGCTGGTCTCGACATTGCCCGCCACCACTGCGGCGCCGGGGCGGGGGTTGAGCATCGATCCTTCTGGGATCACCAGTTTGACCGGCCGCAGGCACCCGTCGTTCATCGGGATGGCATCGTCGACCAGCGTGCGCACGACATAGAGAGCGGCTGCCCGGGTGATCGATTTGGGAGCGTTGAAATTATCGGGCAGCTGGTCGCTGGTGCCGGTGAAGTCGAACACGGCCGAGCGGCTGGCATGATCGATCCGGATCGCGGCCCTGACCACGGCACCATTGTCCATCGGGTAGGCAAACTCGCCATCGTCCAGTCGGGACAGCAGACCGCGCACGCTTTCCTCTGCATTGGCGAGCACGTGATCCATATAGGCGGAGACGACCTCTGCGCTCTCGTCGCGCGCCGCCGCCTGAAGCAGTTCCATCCCCCGGGTGCACGCTGCCAACTGCGCGCGCAGATCGGAAATGTTGCGCTCGGGATTGCGCGCCGGATAGCGGGCTGATGCCAGCAGCTCGCGCACGTCGCTTTCACAGAAGCGGCCTTCATCGACTAGCAACATATTGTCGATCAACACGCCTTCCTGTTCGATCGTCCGGCTCTCGGGGGGCATCGATCCGGGCGCGATCCCGCCGACGTCCGAATGATGTCCACGCGCGGCCACGAACGCATCGGGTTCGCGGCTGTCCTCGCCATAGAACACCGGGACGATCACCGTGATATCGGGCAAATGGGTGCCGCCGCGATAGGGATCGTTGAGCATGTAGGCATCGCCGCGCCTGAACCCGCGACCGTCACGGGCTTCGCTGCGGGCCTCGATCACGCGCGCAATGCTGTCGCCCATGCTGCCCAGATGCACCGGGATATGCGGGGCATTGGCGATCAGTTCGCCGGCCGCATCGAACAGCGCGCAGGAAAAATCGAGGCGCTCCTTGATGTTGACCGAGGTGGCGGTGGATTGCAGCACGACGCCCATTTCCTCGGCAATGGCCATGAACAGATTGTTGTAGATCTCCAGCCGGACGGGATCGGCGAGGGTCCCCGCCGCACTGCTGCGCGCCAAAGGTTTGTTGCGCTCCAGGATCAGGCTACCCTCGACCGCCCGCTCCGCCTGCCAGCCGGGTTCGACCACCGTGGTCGAGGCCGGATCGATGACCAGTACGGGCCCCGCGACCGGTTCGCCGCAAACCATTGCGGCGCGGTCGATGGTCTCCCAACCGCCCGTGGCAGCCGTGCCCGATGATACCGGTTCGGCAACCGCTTCGCCAAGCCCGCCCGAAGTGCCACTTGCTTCGACGCTGAGCGCTTCGACGATGATCGGGGCGGAGGCGTCCGAATAGCCGAAACGCTGGCGGTGGAGCATGCGGAACGCGGCGTCCATATCCGCGCGATCTTCGCAGTCAAGCGTGAGCACGCTGTCGCTGCCGGCAAACCGCAGCCGGGCGCGGCGTTCGAGAACGATCTGGTGAGCCGCGATGCCCTGTTCGGCAAGGGCGGCGCGGCTATCCGCTTCGAGCGCGCCGAGTTCGGCGGTGAAGTCTTCGGTCAGCGGACGCACGAGGCTGACCTCGCGGATCGCCTTTACCGGCGCGAGCCCGATGCCATAGGCGGACAGGATCCCCGCCAGCGGATGGACCAGCACTGTGCCCATGCCCAGTGCATCGGCCACACGGCAGGCATGCTGTCCGCCCGCTCCGCCAAAACAGGCGAGCGCGTAAGTGGTGACGTCATGCCCGCGCGCGACGCTGATCTTGCGGATTGCATTCGCCATGTTGTCGACCGCGATGGCCAGGAAGCCTTCGGCAATGTCCTCGAGCGAACGGTTTTCGGGCAGGCCAGCGGCGATGTTTTCCAGCCGCGCGCGCGCCGCGGCTGGATCGAGCGGCTGGTCGCCATCGGGGCCGAAGACGCTCGGGAAAAACGCTGGATCGATCCGGCCGAGAAAGAGGTTGCAGTCGGTCACCGTCAACGGGCCGTCCTTGCGATAGCAAGCCGGGCCCGGATCGGCGCCTGCGCTTTCCGGGCCGACGCGGAAGCGCCCGCCATCATACCGGCAGATCGAGCCGCCGCCTGCGGCCACCGTGTGGATCTGCATCATCGGTGCGGCGATCCGCACTCCGGCTACTACGCTGTCGGCAGTAAGCTCGTATTCGCCCGCGTAATGGGTGACATCGGTGCTGGTCCCGCCCATGTCGAACCCGATGAGCTTGCGATGGCCGAGCGGCTCGCTCGCCGCGACCATCCCGACCACACCGCCGGCCGGGCCCGAGAGGATAGCATCCTTCCCGCGGAAGGCGCCCACTTCGGCCAGCCCGCCGTTCGACTGCATGAAGCGCAGGCTGTCGGTCTGCGGCAGGCCTGCCTGCAAGGCATCGGTATAGCGCCTCAGAACAGGCGAGAGATAGGCATCGACCACCGTGGTGTCGCCGCGCGGAACCAGGCGGATCAGCGGGGCGACCTCGTGGCTGACGCTGACTTGGGAGAAGCCTTCTTCGCACGCGATCTCGGCGAGGCGTTCCTCATGTGCTCGGTAGTGCCAGCCGTGCATCAGAACGATGGCCAGCGCATCGAACCCGTCGGCCTGCAGCGCAGCGAAACGGACACGCGCCGCTGCTTCATCGAGCGGGGTCAAAACCGTGCCGTCGGCACCGACCCGCTCGTCGATCTCGATGACACGTGCGGGCAATTGTTCGGGCAGCAGGATATGCCGTGCGAATATCTCGGGGCGCGCCTGGTTGCCGATCCGCAGCGCATCGCCGAAGCCTCTCGTAATCGCGAGGGCCAACCGCTCGCCCTTACGTTCGAGCAGCGCATTGGTGGCTACGGTCGTACCGATCCGCAGTTCGGCGATCGGGCCCACCCCGTGACGGTCCATCAGTCGCCGCACGGCTTCGCTCGCGGCATCGTCGTAATGGCCGGGGTTCTCCGACAGCAGCTTGTCGGTCACCAGCCGTCCTGCGGGAGTCACGGCGACGACATCGGTAAAGGTCCCGCCGCGATCGACTGCGAAGCGCCATGCGCCCGGATTTGCCTTGGCATTCATCGCTCAGGGCTTTGCACGCACCGGCAAGGCATTTCAAACGCCGCGACCCGCGACGCTGCCGGGACCATCGGATCCCGCATCTGCGTAATCCCCCGAACCGGGAATTAACTATTTAACATTAGCTATATTCGCGGGGCGAGCGGGGGTTCGCCGGAAAAGACGGGGAGCCAGAATGTCGCAGCAGGCACTTTCGCCGAGATCGGTCGAACCGAGCCGGTTCAATGACGACGATTGGGCACGCGGTCATGTGGCCGCGGGCTTCGAGCCGGTAGCACATGCTTTTGCAGCGACCATCCGGTCGGGCGCGGCACTGGGCGCTGCCTGCACCATCATCCACCGCGGCGAAACGGTGGTCGATTTGCAGGGCGGGTGGCAGGATCGATCGCGCCAAGTGGCCTGGCAGGGTGACGATATCGCGCTGGTCTATTCGCTCACCAAGGGGGTGACCGGAATGGCTGCGGCAGTCGCCGTCTCGCGCGGCCTGTTCGCCTATGAAGAGCCGGTCGCCGATATCTGGCCCGAATTCGCCGCGCAGGGCAAGGGCGCGGTGACAGTCGGCGAAGCGCTGTCCGAACAGGCGGGGCTCGCGGCTATCGATTTCAAACTCACGCTCGATACCATGGATGACGAGGACGCCATTTGCGCTGCCATCGCGCGGCAGAAGCCCAATTGGACACCCGGAGACTATGCGGGCAACCATGCCTATACGCTGGGCTGGATCGCCAGCGAGCTGATCCGCCGCCGCGATCCGCAGCGCCGCAGCCTGGGCCGGTTCTTCGCCGAGGAAATCGCCGCCCCGCTGGGGATCGACGTCTTCATCGGGCTGGACGAAAGCTTCGATCGCAGCCGCATCGCCCGGATCGCTGGCTTCGGCGTGCCCGACCTGTTCCTGCACCACACCACCATGCCCTGGCCGCTGACGATCAGAATGTGCCTGCCTGGCACGCTGGCGTTCCGAACGCTCAACAACCCCTTGCTGCTGCAGGGGCCGGGGGCGCTCGACTGCGAGGCTTTCTGGCGGGCCGGGCAGGGGGCCGCCGGGGGGATGGCCTCCGCACGCGGGCTGGCCGCACTCTACCAGGTCTTTGCCGAGGGCGGGGAGCGCCTCGGGATCACCCGCGCGGTGATGAACAAGATTTCCTCGGGCCATCGCTATCCGCGCAAGGGCCTCAAGGACCGGATCCTCGCGCTCGACATGTATTATTCGCACGGCTTCGAGAAGCCGTTTGCGGATTGGGAATACGCCCGCAGCCGGAACGCCTTCGGCAGCTTCGCAGTGGGCGGTTCGCTGGCCTACGCCGACCCCGAGGACGAAGTCGCCTACGCCTGGATAACCAACCAGCTCGGCACCGGAAAATGGGACGACCCGCGCGAGAAAATCGTCCGCGACGCCTTTTATGCCTGCCTGGAGAACCGCTCATGACTATTGCCCAGATCGTCCTGTCGGACCTCCATCTGGGGGCCCGCGACAGCCTGCTTACCCATGTGCTCGGCGGCGGGGAAATCGCCCGCGAACCGTCCCCCGTGCTTGCGGCCTTCGCTGCGGGTCTGCGTGCGACGCTGGGGGATCGGGAAAAGCCCCAGCTCGTGCTGCTTGGCGATGCGCTTGACCTGGGACTGTCGCCCTTCGGGGATGTGTCGAAGGCGTTCCTCCAGCTGATCGATGCGTTTTACCCGGAAAACGGGCAGGAAATCTTCCGCCGGGACATCGTCTATATCGCGGGCAATCACGATCATCACTTGTGGCGCATGGCGCAGGACCACCGCTTCGTGACGCAGCTGCAGGACGGGCAGATTCCGGGAGATCTCGAACACATCACCCCGATCATCGGACAACCGACGCACAGCTGTCGGCTGATGGAATCGCTGATCGCGCAGCGTCCGCACCTAGCCGGCGCTTCGGTGCGGATCGCCTATCCCAACTGGGGCCTGGCCGATGCCGATCGCAAGCGGGCGGTGGTCATGCATCACGGACATTATCTCGACGGCATGTATCGTGCGCTGTCGAACATGCGCGGCTTTCTCGAACAGACGCCCGCACGCCCGGCAACGATGCACCAGCTCGAGGCGGAGAACGGCCCGTGGATCGATTTCCTGTGGTCGGATCTGGGCAGCGCAGGCGAAGTCGGCGGGCAGACCGGTTCGCTCTACCAGACCATGCTAAGCGCCGGCGCCAGCCACGATTTCGCCGAAAGCATCGCGCGGCGGCTGACTGGCGGGTTGAACGCGAAGCTGGGCATCAATCCGCAAATGCAGCTGAAATACGGGATCACGCTCGAGAACCTGATCCGCGCCGGGGTCGATCTGACCGCCGGACGCGCCGCCGAACGCCAGCGCGAAGGCTATGGCCACGTACTTGGTGAAGCCGAGATCGACGACATTGGCTGGTATCTCGGGCAACCCATGGCTGCCCAGCTGCGCGAGGAACTTGGCGAGCTGCCCCGCGAATTGCAGTTCGTGTTCGGACACACGCACAAGCCGTTCCAGGACGAATTGATGGTCGATGGCTACGCCACCCCGGTCGGTGTCTTCAACACCGGCGGCTGGGTACTCGACGAACCGACGCTGATGCCGGTGCAGGGCTGTGCCGCCATGCTGATTTCCGACGAGCTCGAGGTCGCCTCGCTGCGGCTCTTCAACGACCCGACCGACGGCACGATGGCGCCGGTTCGCGTCGAAGGCAGCGGGCGCGTGTCGCGGCTTGTCGATGACGCGAGTGAGGCAGTGGCGGGCGCAGCCGACGAATGGGCCGCATTCTCCAGCGAAGTACACGGGCGCATCATCGCGGAAGCGGACCGGCGGGTCCGCGACATGCTCGACCAATCGAACCACGCCGTGCGGGAGGCAGCAGAATGACTACCCAGAAACGCATCGCAAAGCCTCTCGACCAGGCGCAATCGCATTATACAGTTCTCGTCGTCGGCTCCGGCTACGGCGCGGGTGTGGCGGCTTCGCGGCTGGCCCGTGCCGGCCAGCAGGTCGCCGTGCTCGAGCGCGGCCGCGAACGCCTGCCGGGCGAATATCCGAACAAGCTCGCCGATGCACAGGGTGCGATGCAGATCAATGCGAAGGGCGGGCGGACCGGTGAACCCGACGCGCTGTTCGAACTGCACGTAAACGACGATCAATATGCTCTGGTCGGATGCGGGCTGGGCGGCACATCGCTCATCAACGCCAATGTCGCGCTCGAGCTCGACAAGCGGCTGCTCGACCAGGCGCATTGGCCCGCAGCCTTTCGTGACAACCGCAGCGAGATCGACGGTTATTTCGAACGGGCGCGCGAAATGCTGGCGCCCAACCCCTATCCCGACAGCCATCCCGTACTGGGCAAGCTCGAAGCGCTCGAACATTCGGCCAAGGCGATGGGGCAGCGTTTCTACAAGACCCCGATCAACGTCACTTTCGAGGACAAGATCAACAAGTTCGGCGTTCCGCAGCCGGCCTGCACGAATTGCGGCGACTGCGTTTCTGGTTGCAATGTCGGGGCGAAGAACACCACGCTGATGAACTACCTGCCCGATGCCGCGAACCACGGGGCGGACATTTTCACGCAGGTCAAGGTCCTGTGGATCGAACGCGACGGACCGCGCTGGCGCGTCCATATCGAGCCCAATGGCGAAGGGGCTGCGCAGGGCCCGGGCAGCATCACGGCCGACCATGTCATCCTCGGCGCGGGCGCGCTGGGGTCGACGGAGATCCTGCTCCGCTCGCGCGAGAAGGGACTGCCGCTGTCCGACCGGCTGGGGGCGAATTTCTCGGGCAATGGCGATGCGCTAGGCTTCGCCTATGACAGTTACCTGAAGGCTGAAAAGCAGGGCGATACGCTGACTGCGAAGCCGCTCTATGCGATTGGCGTTGGCGCTTCGGATATCGCGAAGGATGCCTATCCGGGGCCCTGCATTACCGGCGTGATCGACATGCGCGCGACCGAGCATGTCACCGACGGGCTGGTTATCCAGGAAGGTGTCGCCCCGGGGATCATCGCCACCGCGCTCGCGCCTGCCTTCTTCTTTGGTGAGGCGCTGGCGGATGGGTTCACGCGGTTCGGCATGGACCAGGTCAAGCCGCGCCTGCTCGATGCCAAGGCAATGGGCGAGGCGGTCCAGACCGATCCGGGAAGCATCGCGCAATGGGCATACAAGGGGCCCATGGCGCGCACGCAGACCTATCTCGTGATGAGCGTCGACGATTCGGGTGGGCAGCTCGCACTCGAAGACGACCGGCTTGCGATCCATTGGGCCCAGGCCGGCGAACAGCGTAGTTTCCGGCGCGACGACGACCGCATGGCCGAAGCCGCGCGCGCAATCGATGCGCAGTATTTCTCCGATCCCCTGTGGAGCGACCCGTTCGGCAAGAAGCTGATCACCGTCCATCCAATCGGTGGCTGCGGGATGGGTGACGATGCCGCGCATGGCGTGGTCGACGATACCTGCCGCGTGTTCGCCGGGACGAGCGGAGCCGAGGTGCACGAAGGGCTCTACGTTTGCGACGGGGCGGCGCTGCCCGGGGCGGTGGGCGTCAATCCGTTGCTGACGATCACCGCAGTGGCCGAACGTGCGATCGAAAAACTGGCCCGGCGACAGGGCTGGCAGATCGATTACACGCTGGGCAAGGAAGCGCCCTTGCCGGCGCCAGTGGAGCAAGCCGCAGAAAAGCCGCAAGCCGACCCAGCACCCGAACCCGCGGCGGCCACGACCGCCCACAGCATGCGGCTCGACATCGCCAAGTGGGTGCCCGGTCACGCAATCGAGGCTGTGGCGCAAGCCGTCGAGAAAGCCGCACGGCATTTCAGGACCGGGGCGATCGATGAAGGCAAGGCAGCGATCCGCCAGCTGGTGATCGACCATCCCAATGCGATGAGCCCGGGGCTGTCGTTCACCGAAACCATGGCAGGCCACATCAGCGCCACCGGATGCCATCACCGTCCGTGCGGCCATGTCGAGCGGATCCGCGACGATTATGCCAATGGCGAAGCCTGGGGACGCAGCGAGGGCAGCGCGTGCGATTTCCGCCTGACGGTGACCACAGACAACCTCCATCGCATGCTCGAGGAGAAGGACCATCGCTCGCGGATCACCGGCGCGGTGACGGTCAGCGCGCTATCGCCCGATCCGCTGCCCGTTCGCGAAGGGACCTTCCGGCTGCTGGTCGCCGATCCCGAACGGGCGGAAAGCTGGACGATGCTTTACGACATGGTCCTCGAAGGACCTGGAGGCCCGGTTCATTTCCACGGCTTCAAGACGCTTGCGCAGCGCGGCAAGTCCGATCCGTGGACCGATCTGACCACTTTGTTCGTGACGCTGCGCACAGGCGAGGATGCGACGGGCGAACTGATCGGGCGCGGCGTGCTGAAGCTGGGCATCGATGAATTCATGCGCCAGCTGACGACGATCGAAGTGCACGACAGCAATAGCCTGATCGGTCACGTGGTGAACCTGATCCCGCAGGCGCGCAAGGCGATCGAAACCTATTTCGTCGCCAAATATGCGGGCTTTTTCGCGATGACCACGTTCCGCGCCTATGGCGGGATGCTGGCAACGCTCAACGATTTCCCCGCCAAGGACGCGGCCGGCCTGGTCGCGCGCGCCTTGCGGCTACCCCCTCCCGAACGCCATGTCGTCCCGGCTGCCGATGGCATCAACATCGGCCTGACCCGCTATCGCGGCGGCCCGCGCGGTCCGCTCGTGCTGGCGCCGGGACTGTCGGTGCGCGCCTCCAGCTTCGCAACACCTACGGTCGAGGAAAACCTCGCCGAAAGCCTCGTCGCCCAGGGCTATGATGTGTGGCTGTTCGATTACCGCGCGAGCGCGGATTCGGGCAATGATGCCGAGCACCCGCCCGAGTTCACGATCGACGACATTGCGCGGCATGACTGGCCTGCGGCGATCCGCAAGATCCGCGCTGTCACGGGCGCCGACAGCGTCCAGGCGATCGCGCATTGCGTTGGCTCGATGAGCCTCCTGATGGGTATCGGCGCGGGCTGGGTGTCGGGCGTGCGGTCGATGATCGCCTCGCAGCTGACACTGCATCCGGTGACCGACTGGCTCAACTACATGAAGGCCGATCTCGGCCTCGTCGGCGCGCTAGAACAGGTGTCGATGCTCGATGGCCATCTCGATTTCGTCGGGCAGGGCACCGAAGAAGATAATGAAATCGATGCCATCGCCTACCAGATCCCGGTGCCCGAAGGGCAGGCCTGCAAGAACCCGGTATGCCGCAGGGTATTCGGGGTGTTCGGTCCGAGCTGGGATCATGCGCAACTGGGCCGCGATACGCATCTGGCGCTGGGCAGCATGTTCAGCCGTGTTGCGCTCAAGCCGTTCGAACACCTGCAGGACATCATGCGGCAGGGGCTGGCCGTCGATGCGGCGGGAGATGCGGTATACACAACGGAGGATGCGGCGCGGCGGCTGGCGTTGCCAATCAGCTTCCTGTCGGGCGCGACCAACAAGCTGTTCTATCCCGAAAGCGGGCAGCGCACTCGGGTCTGGCTGCAGGACCGCAACGACCGCGAGCTGTACCAGCAGCGGATCGTGCCCGATTACGGCCATATGGACTTGTTCATAGGGCACAGCGCGCATCGCGATGTCACGCCGGTGATCCTCGAACAGCTCGAATGGCTGGACGGCCGGGCGCAGCATGCGGCGGACCGCCACCAGGCGTAATCGCTCGCTTTTGCAGTGCAGCGGATAACGCCCGCTGGCGCGCGCCGAGGGCTGGTGTTGGAGCACTTGGCTGCGCTACGCAATTTTTCGCGTCGTGGAGGTTCGGCAGTTGGACAAGATGTTTCGCCGAGAAATTCTCGAGGCGATCGGGCACGGGGTGGTGTTCACCGATCCCGCAGAGAAGATCACTTACGCCAATCGCTATTTCTGCGAGATTACTGGCTATGACGAGAGCGAGGTGCTCGGGCGGACGTGCCGGTTCCTGCAGGGGCCCGAGACTGCGGCCGAGACCAAGTGGCGGATCCGCCAGGCGCTCGATGCGCGTACGCAATTCGATGGCGACGTCCTCAACTATCGCAAGAATGGCGATGCGTTCTGGAACAGCATGTCGATCACGCCGCAGTTCGGCGACGATGGTGACCTGATCGGTTATGTCGGGATCACGCGTGACGTTACCGAGAGCAAGGCCCGCCAGCTTCGCAATGAAGAGCTCGAGCAGCAGTTTCGCCTGATCTTCCAGAAGATCCAGGCGGGTATCGTGGTCCACTCGCCCGAAGGGGATGTGGAGATGATCAACCTGCAGGCTTGCCGCCTGTTGGGTCTTTCGCACGATGAAGATGCCGCACTGGGCGAATTCGAGGAGCTTACGCTCATGCTCGAGGACGGGACGACGCTGGCGAAGGAGGATTACCCGGCGCGGCAGGTGGCGGCGACGGGCGAATTCAAGCGCGGCCTGATCGTCGCTCTTGCACAGGACGGGCTGAAAGATGTGCGGTGGCTGTCCTGCAGCGCCTTTCCGATCTGCAACGACGCTGGCGAAGTCACGGTCATCGTATCCAGCGTGACCGATATCACCCATGCGCGCGAACAGCAGTTCGCAGCCCAGCGCGACCGCGAGCGGTTCGAACTGGCATCGCGCGCCGCGAAGAGCATGATCTTCGACTGGAACCTCGTCACCGGCGCGCTCTGGACCAACCAGAATTTCGAGCGGATTTTCGGAACGCAGCCCCCAGCCGAAATGAATCTGGACAATGTCGCGCAGTTCGTCCTCGAGGCCGAGCGCGAGACTACGCATGGCCAGCTGCTCGAGGCGTTCGAGCAGGGCAGCGAACGGCTCGAAGGGGAATTCCGCTTTGCCCGGCCGCGGGGCGGCGTCGGGATCGCGCATGCGGAATTCATGATCCATTACAATGACGAAAAACCGGTGCGTATCGTCGGGGCGATCCGGGATCTGACCGAGCTGCGGCGCAAGGAACAGCGGCTGGAAACCTCGGAAGAGCGGCTGCGGATCGTGGCCGAACTGTCGAGTGACATGCTGTGGGAACTCGACCCGCGCACCGACCTGTTGTGGCGCGCCAGCGAAGGGGTGGAGCGGCTCGGGCTCGATCCGTCGCTGGCCCCCTATTCGGGCGGCGTGTGGCACAACACCATCCTGCCCGAAGACCGGCGGGAGGTGATCGCTTCCTTCTGCGAGGCGATCGAAGGCAAGGCGGATCGCTGGCGCGCCGAATACCGGATCGAGCGCGCGGACGGGTCACACCTCCTGGTCGAGGACCGGGCGGCGATCATCCGGTCGAAAGACGGCACGGCAATCCGCGTTGTCGGGGCGGTACGCGATATCACCGAAAGCCGGCGGCTGGAGGACATCCTGCGCGAGAACCAGTCGCTCGAGGCTCTGGGGCAGCTTACCGGAGGGGTGGCCCACGACTTCAACAACATGCTGATGATCATCATGGGCAATGCAGAGACGCTGGCCGAAGATCTCGCCAGTCCGTCGGACCGCGAACGGCTCGAACTGATCCACTCGGCGGCGCGCAACGGAGCCGAACTTACCAGCCGCCTGCTGTCCTTCGCGCGGCAGCAGCCGCTGGCCCCGCAACGGATCGATATTGCCGAGCAGATGGCGCAGGCAGCGCGCCTGATCCGCCACGCACTGCCCGACCAGGTGGAACTGACGGTCGATGTCGAAGGCCAAACGCTCTATGCCGAGGTCGATCCCAGCCAGCTCGACAATGCGCTGGTCAATCTGGCGCTCAATGCCCGCGACGCAATGCCGCAGGGCGGTTCGCTCTCGCTGGAAGCGCGCCCGTACCGGGTTGAGGCCGGTCTGCTCGATTCCGTGCTGGAGCCTGGCGACTACATCCGGATAGCGATGGTCGATACCGGTGCCGGGATCGCGCCGGAGATCGCGCCGCGCGTGTTCGAACCCTTCTTCACCACCAAGCCGATCGGCGATGGAACGGGGCTGGGGCTCAGCATGGTCTATGGCTTTGCCAAGCAATCCGGCGGCTACGCGTTGGTGGAAAGCAGCCCGGGCAAGGGGACGACGGTCAGCATCTTTCTTCCGCAGGCAGCCGGTGGACGACCCGTCCCGCGCTCAAACGACGCAAGCCCGCGGATGGGCAGGCAAGATGCGACCATCCTGCTGGTCGAGGACGATACGCAGGTGCGCAACTACGTCGAATGGATCCTGAACGCCGAAGGATATTCGGTGCTGAGCGCGTCCGATGGCCGCGAGGCGCTTGAGATACTGGAGCAGCATACGGAAATCAGGCTGATGTGCACCGATGTCGTCATGCCCGGGGGGATGGACGGTATCGAACTCACGCGCGAGGCACAGCGCCGCTTACCCGGCCTCAAGGTGCTGGTGATTTCAGGCTACGCAAGCGAGGCATCGCTGCGCGAGGCGCTCGATTGGAGTGATACCGCCTGGCTGCCCAAACCGTTCACCCGCCGTGACCTGGCGGGCGCGCTGGCGCAGATGGAGCGAAGCTGACCGCGCTCAGCAGTTGACGGATGCGGGTCGGGCGGCGAACTTCGCCCTTTCGAAGGTCAGGGCAAATTCCACCGCGTTGCGGACCTCCAGCTTCTTGAAGATATTCGCACGGTGAACCTCGACGGTTCGCGGGCTGATGTCGAGCGCGCGGGCGATCTCCTTGTTGCTGCTGCCATGCACGATCTGGTTGGCGATTTCGCTTTCACGCGATGTCAGGCGCGCAATCAGCGATTTGCACGCTTCCACTTCCGCAACCTGCCGCCGCAGTTCCACCGACCGCTCGATATGCCCCGCGATCTTGTCTGCGAAGCTCTTGATCGACACCGGCTTCTCGACGAAATCGACCGCGCCGCATTTCATGGCTTCGACGGCAAGGCTCACTTCGCCATGCGAGGTTAGCATGATGACGGGGATTGCCTGCGCTTCGGCCGGGATCTTGCCCAGTACTCCCAGCCCGTCGAGTTCGGGCATACGCATGTCGAGGACTACGCAATCTGGAATCTCGAATTCGAGGCTGTCGAGGAAATCCACGCCGCTGCGAAATGGACGGCAAACATAGCCGAAGCGTTCGAGCCCGCGCACCAGCGTCTGGCGCACACCGGATTCGTCATCGACGATCGCGATGCGGTGTTTAGTGTCGTTATTGGCGTTCGTGTCCTGCGGATCAGCAGTCAATAGTTCCTCCACCCCTGCTCGGTCGTATCGGCGCATCGAGGCGCACAATACAACCCCTTTCCGGCCGGAACCTGCTCTTACCCCGCCCTCGAGCAATCGGCGCGCCCCGACAATGGATGTGGGGGTTAGCCGAGTTATCATTAACATCGTCGGAACGCAAATTTGCGGCGCATAAACAAGATGCTATCGGACGGGGCCTAGGATGGGGCGCGGCTGCATTCTACCCAGCGAGATCGGGGGGCGACTGTTCGTGCAGCTTAACTTGCGTGGACGCTTCAGTCGTCGTTGGTGAAGGCGGCGACGGCGGAGATCGACATGGTCGGAACGCCCAAAAAAATTCTCAGGACCGTTACTTGGGTTCTTAGCGAAGTGCGCTCGCGTAGCGTTAGGGGGCCATATCAGGACTTGAGCCAGGTCCTGATAAGGAAGGCCACCGTTCCCAGCACTGCGACGCTCGCGAGCCAGATTGCTGCCATCCATCCCAGCCGCTGCCACAGCGGGCGATCTTCGGGCTGCCCCATCAATGGTAACCTTCGTCGCCCACCTTGCCGCGAAAGACCCAATAGGCCCAGGCGGTATAGGCGATGATCAACGGCATGGTGATGGCAACGCCCACCAGCATGAAGATCTGGCTGCGTTCGGGTGCCGCGGCATCCCAGATGGTGACGCCGGGCGGGACGACATAGGGCCACATGGTGAAGCCGAGCCCCGCCATCCCGAAGAAGAACAGCGCCAGGCTGAGCCAGAAGGGCTTGCTGTGGCGTTCGACCGACAGCGAACGCAGCAGGGCGATGGCGATAACTCCGGTCAGGATGGGCACGGGCGCAGCGAGGTATATCTCCGGCGCCGTCAGCCAGCGATCGGCATATTCGGGGTTGAGGAAGACGTTGTAGAGGCTGACCCCGCCCATCAGCGCGAGGGTGGCCCATGCCGCGCGCTTGCCCATCTGCCGCGCGTGGTGCTGGCCAGGCCCGTCGAGCTTCCATACCAGCCAGGTTGCGCCGAGCAGGGCATAGCCCGCCACCGTGCCGAGCCCGGTCAGCAGCGTGTAGGGCGTCAGCCAGTCGAACCAGCTGCCCGCATAGGCGCGGTTGACCACCTCGATCCCCTGCAGCAACGCGCCCAGCGTCATCCCCTGCGCCATCGCCGCGACCAGGCTTCCGCCGGTGAAGGCGGCATCCCACAGCCGCCGATGGCCAGGGTCGCGCCAGCGGTATTCGAAGGCGACACCGCGAAAGACCAGTCCCAGTAACATGGCGATGATCAGCGGATAGGTGGCGGGCAGGATCACCGCGTAGGCCAGCGGGAAGGCCGCGAAAAGCCCGCCGCCGCCCAGCACGAGCCAGGTTTCGTTGCCATCCCAGACCGGGGCGATCGAATTCATCGCGCGGTCGCGTTCGGGCCCGACTTCGAAGGTCGGGAAGAGGATGCCGATGCCCAGATCGAACCCGTCCATCACGACATATGCGAAGACCGCAAAGGCGATGATGAACGCCCAGATCACGGTGAGGTCGATATTAACGGCCATCGGTCGCCTCCTCCTGATTGCGCGGCAGGGTGCTGGGGTCGCCCGGGTTCTGCGACGGCCCCGGGGTAATGCCCGCGGTACGGATGGGGCCCGTATCGCCGCGCTTGACGCCCTTCTCGCCGAGATGGGGCGATTTGCGCATCAGGTGGAGGATGTACCACACACCCGCGCCGAAGACCGCGAAATAGACCAGGACAAAGGCAATCAGCGATGCGCCGACCGCGGGCGCATCGAGCGGGCTGGCTGCATCGGCCGTGCGCAGGAGGTTGTAGATCACATAAGGCTGGCGGCCGACCTCGGTCGTGATCCAGCCGGCCAGCACTGCGACAAAGCCGCTGGGCGCCATGACCAGCGCCGCACGGTGCAGCCACTGCCAGTCGTAGAGCTTGCGCCGGAACCGTGCGACGAGGCTCCACAGACCCAGCCCGAGCATGGCGAAGCCGATGCCGACCATGATGCGGAACGACCAGAACACGATGCCGACCGGCGGTTCCTCGTCGTCGGGAATGGTGTCGAGCCCGGCGAGCGGGGCATCGAGGTCGTGTTTGAGTATCAGGGAGGACAACTTCGGGATTTCGAGTGCATATTTGACGCGTTTCTCCTCGCTGTCGGGAATGCCGAACAGGATCAGCGGCGCCCCGTCGGGGTGGCTCTGATAATGGCCTTCCATCGCCATGACTTTCTGCGGCTGGTGCTCGAGCGTGTTGATACCGTGCATGTCGCCGGCGACGATCTGGATCGGCGCGACGATTGCCGCCATCCACATTGCCATGGAGAACATCTTTCGCGCGTGCAGGTTGGTGCGGTCGCGAAGCAGGTGCCAGGCGCCGACCCCGCCGACGACGAAGGCAGTCGTGAGGTAGGCGGCAGTCACCGTGTGGACCAGGCGATAGGGGAAGCTGGGATTGAAGATGATCTCGAGCCAGCTGTCACCCGGCAGATATTGTCCGTTGGCGCCGATCTCGTACCCCACCGGCGTCTGCATCCAGCTGTTGACCGACAGGATCCAGAAAGCGGACACGAAGGTCCCGACCGCGACCATCAGCGTGGCGGCGAAATGGAGCTTCTTGCCAACGCGGTTCATGCCGAACAGCATGACGCCGAGGAACCCGGCCTCGAGGAAGAAGGCGGTCAGGACCTCATAGGCCATCAGCGGGCCGATGACGGGTCCGGCAATGTCGGAGAAGACCGACCAGTTGGTGCCGAACTGGTAGCTCATCACGATGCCCGAGACGACGCCCATGGCGAAGGCGATGGCAAAGATCTTCAGCCAGTATTTGAACAGGTCGAGATATAGCTGCTTGCCGGTCTTGAGCCACAGGCCTTCGAGCACTGCGAGAAAGCTGGCGAGCCCGATCGAGAATGCCGGAAAGATGAAGTGGAAGCTCACCGTAAAGGCGAACTGGATCCGGGCGAGTAGAAGTGCGTCGACGCCTTCGAACATGACTTTTTCCCTATCTCTCTGCCTGTCTAGCGGAGCGGGGGGCTCGGGGCCCGTCCGATTTACGCAAGGGGTGTTGCATTGGATCGGCGCTCGGCGCGCCAGCGATAGAAGGTCTTCTCCGAAATGCCGATTTCGCGGCAACTTTCGCATACGCCCCGGCCGGCGGCAATGAGCGCCGCGATCCGGCGGCAGCGGGCGTCCTTGTCGGGGATGCGCGGCATCAGATCATCCCCCGCGCCATGTCGGAGGGCGGCATCTCGGGCGGGCCGCCATTGGCCGCAAGCTCGCGAAAGGCGCGGTTCTGCGACAGGAACACCCGGCCGCTGAGCTCGGCGACGAAATCTGTGCGGTTCAACCGGTCCATGACCGGCCCCTTGACCTCGGACAGGTGCAATCCGATCCCGGCGTCGGCGAGGCGATGATTGATCGCCTCGAGGCTTTCGAGGCCAGAAGCGTCGATTTCGTTCACTGCGCTGCACATCAGGATCACGTGGCGCACTGCGGGCCGGTCGGCGACTTCCTCGAGGACATATTCCTCGAGCCAGCGCGCGTTGAGATAGGTCAGGCTCTCGTCGATGCGGATCGACAGGACGTGCGGCACGGTGAACACGTCATGGCGGTCGATATTGCGGAAATGCTCGGTCTCGGGAACGCGGCCGACGATCGCGGCATGCGGGCGGCTGGCGCGCCACAGATAGAGCAGCAGTCCCACCGCTACCCCCGCGATCACCCCCAGTTCGACGCCCGCCACCAGAGTGATGACGATGGTCACCATATGCGCCGCGAAATCGGCCTTTGAATAGCGCCACAGCTGGCCCGGTGTCTTCAGGTCGACCAGGCTGAGCACGGCGACGATGATCGTCGCGGCCAATGTCGCGATCGGCAGGCTGAACAGCAGCGGTGTCAGGAACAGCCCCGCCAGCGCGATACCCACCGCGGTATAGGCGCCCGCAGCGGGCGTTTCCGCACCGGCATCGAAATTGACCACCGACCGGGCGAAACCCCCGGTGACGGGATAGCCGCCCGAAAAGGCGCTGGCGATGTTGGACGCGCCGAGGCCGATCAGTTCCTGGTTCGGCGCGATCCGCTGGCGGCGCTTGGCGGCCAGCGTCTGCGCGACCGACACGCTCTCGACAAAGCCGATGATCGAGATCAGCAGCGCGGGCACCCACAGTTGGGCAATCAGGTCGGGATTGGTGGAGGGCAGGGCAAATGGCGGCAATCCCTGCGGGATCGCCCCGACGAGGTTGACCCCGCGCGCGCCGAGGTCGAGCGCGAGCGCCGCCACGATGGTTGCAGCGACAGCGGCAACCGGCCCCGCCTTGGCGACGATATCGGCGGCATGCTGCGTCAGGCCCAGCCTGACCAGCAGCGGCTTCAACCCCTTGCGCAGCCAGAACAGGAACAGCGTGGCGGGCACCCCGATCGCGAGCGTCCAGGGATTGATCTGGTCGATGGCGGCGGCAATCCCGCCGAGCATGGCGGGCCAGGTATCCCCGCCCGCGCTGACACCCAATATGTGCTTGAGCTGGCTGGTCGCGATCAGGATCCCGCTGGCCGTGATGAAGCCGCTGATGACCGGATGCGACAACAGATTGGCAAGGAAGCCCATCCGCAGCAGGCCGAGCACTGCCAGCATGATGCCGGACAGCGCGGCGAGCGTGATCGCGGCTTCGAGATAGAGCGCCGTGCCCTGCGCTGCCACCGCACCGGCCGCGCTTGCAGTCATCAGCGAAACCACCGCCACCGGCCCCACCGCCAGTGTGCGGCTGGTCCCGAAGATGGCATAAGCCACCAGCGGCAGGATTGAGGCATAGAGACCCACGACCGGGGGCAGGCCCGCCAGCAACGCATAGGCCAGGCTCTGCGGGATCAGCATGATGGTGACGACCACGGCCGCGACCAGATCCCGCGTCAGGACCGCGCCGTTATAGGAGCGGCCCCATTCGAGAATCGGGAAATATTGCGCCAGCGCATGCGCGCGCTGGCGCTGCCCGGGTGCGCCTGGCGGTGCCGCGCCGCCTTCGGTGCCGGCCGGTTCCATCAGGCTGCGGTCTTGACTTGCGGCCGTGCCAGCCACTCATGGCCCTTGAGCATGCCGTTCCAGTAGATCCACGGCAGCGCCTCGGACTTGAGCAGCCAGCTGAGCCGGCGCGGACGGGCGCCGTCGATCAGCCAGGTGGGCAGGCTGGGCAGGAGCTTGCCGCCATACCCGAATTCGGCGAGCACGATCTTGCCGCGTTCGACGGTCAGCGGGCACGAACCATAGCCGTCGTAATCGGCGACCGGCTGCTTGCCGTCGAGCACAGCCAGCGCGTTGACCGCGACGATCGGGGCCTGCTTGCGTACGGCGGCTGCGGTCTTGGCATTGGGGCTCGACCCGGCATCGCCGAGCCCGAAGACATTCGGATAGCGCACATGGCGCAGGGTGATCGGATCGATATCGACGAAGCCGCTTTCGGCCTGCGCGAGCGGGCTGTCGGCAACGAACGCCGGGGCGACTTGCGGGGGAACGACATGGAGCATGTCGAACGCGACCGTTTCCTCGCCGGCTTCGGTTTTGAACGTGGCGGTCTTTGCCGGTCCGTCGACCGCGACAAGTGTCTGGTTAAGCTTGAGGTCGATGCCGTATTTCTCGACATATTCCATCAGCGCGGGGACGTATTCCTTGACTCCGAACAGCACTCCGCCGGCATTGCGGAACTCGACATCGATATCGCCCAGCACGCCGTGATCGGCCCAGGCGTCGCACGACAGGTACATCGCCTTCTGCGGTGCGCCCGCGCATTTGATCGGCATCGGCGGCTGGCTGAAGATCGCCCGGCCTGATCTGAGCGTACGAACGAGGTTCCAGGTGTAGGGCGCCAGGTCGTAGCGATAGTTCGAAGTGACGCCATTGCGCCCGAGCGTCTGTTCCAGCCCCTCGATCTGTTCCCAGGCGAGCCGTATGCCCGGTGCAACGATCAGCAGCCGATAGGCGATCGTGCTGCCATCGCGCAGCGTAAGCTGGTTGTCTTCGGGCTGGAAGGTCGCCGCCGCCTGCCGGATCCAGCGGGTGCGTTTGGGCATGACGCTGGCCATCGGGCGGCAGGTCACGGGCGCATCGAACACCCCGCCGCCGACCATGGTCCAGCCGGGCTGGTAATAGTGGTGTTCGCTCGGTTCGACGATGGCGATGTCGAGCAGGGGCCGTCGCTTGAGCAGCGATGCGGCGGTGGCGATGCCGGCCGCGCCGCCACCGATGATGACCACTTCGTGCGTGTAGCTGTGCGCCATGCCAGATCTCCGGTTTGCGGGTGCTATTCGGCCAGTTGCGATGCGAGCGCGGACAGGTCGTAACCCGCGGCGCCGGCTTGCTCGAGGCGGTCGGCCACGCTCAATCCTTCGGGATTGGCGAGCGCATCGAGCGTGATCGAACGGGTGCCGGTGCGACAATAGGCGAGCACCTTGCCGCCGGCTTCGCGGCGGACCTGCCCAAAGGCGGCAACCGCTTCGGCAGGAAATGCGCCGCCGGCAACGGGGATATGGTGGAAGCGCATGCCGGCGCTTTCCGCCGCCGCGCGCATGACTTCCGCGGCGTGCTGGTCATCGTCCTCGCCATCGGGGCGATTGCAGACCAGCACGCTGAACCCGTCCTGGACCAATGCCGGCAGCGCTTCGGGCGAAAGCTGCGGAGCCACTGCAAAGCGATCGGTGACGCGTTTGCAGGTCATGCCGATTTCGCTTCGAACAACCGGACCAGCGCCATGCCCGCCAGCATCGCGGCGACGAATATTGCGGCCGCACCCGGTTCGATCACCAGAGCGGCAATTCCGGGGCCGGGGCACAGGCCGGCGACGCCCCAGCCAATTCCGAACAAGGCGGCTCCGCCGATCAGGCGCGGCGTGAGATCGGCGCGGGTGGGAAGGTGGAAGGCCTCGGCCAGCCACGGCGTCTGCATCCGCGGAACCGCTCGCCAGACGATTGCCATGACGAGCACTGCCCCGCCCATCACGAAAGCGAGCGTCGGATCCCACGCGCCGAACAGGTCGAGGAAGCCGTGTACGCGCGCCGGGTCGGTCATTCCGCCAAGTGCTAGACCGGCGCCGAACAGCGTACCCGAAACGAGGGCGGGGAGGGCGGGGCGGGTCATCGCAGCACCTCCATGCCCAGCGCATTCATCGCGGCGACAGTGGCGATGCCCGCCGCCATGAAGGTCAGCGTGGCAACGATCGAGCGGGCGGACAGGCGGCTGACGCCGCAGACCCCGTGACCGCTGGTGCACCCGCTGCCCAGCCGCGTCCCGATGCCCACCAGCAGGCCCGCGACAATCAGGACCGGGGCGCTGGCGAAGCGGGCTTCGATACCGCCTTGCAGCATGGACACGACCAGCGCGCCAAGCGGTAGCCCGATAACGAATGTCCAGGCTCCGCTGCGGGCAATGCCGCTGCCGCCCAGCCCCGCAGCCTTGGCCGCAATCCCGGAAACGCCCGCGATACGGCCCAGACCAAGCAGCATGACGGCCGCGGCAAGGCCGATCAGCACGCCGCCCGCAAGGCCGGCGAGCGGGGCCGCCTCGGGATAGCCTGGCAGCGTCATACCGCGTTCACCGGGATCTTGATGTAACTGACGCCATTATCTTCCGGTTCGGGCAACCGCCCGCCACGGATGTTGACCTGCACCGAAGGCATGATCAGCTTGGGCATGTCCAGGGTCTTGTCGCGGCTGGTCCGCATGGCGACGAAGTCTTCCTCGGTGACACCGTCCTTCACATGGACGTTTTCCTCGCGCTGCTGCTTGACCGTGGTCTCCCAGGCATATTCGTCGCGGCCCGGCGCCTTGTAGTCGTGGCACAGGAACAGGCGGGTATCGTCGGGAAGCGACAGCAGGCGCCGGATCGAGCGGAACAGTTCGTGCGCATCACCGCCGGGGAAGTCGGCGCGTGCGGTGCCGAAATCGGGCATGAAGATCGTGTCGCCGACAAACGCCGCATCACCGATGATGAAGGCCATGTCTGCGGGCGTATGTCCGGGCACGTGCAGCGCGATGCCCTCGAGCTCGCCAAGGGCAAAGCTTTCGCCATCGTCGAACAGCTTGTCGAACTGCGATCCGTCGCGCTCGAAATCGGTGCCGGCGTTGAACAGCTTGCCGAACACTTCCTGCACGCGGATGATCTCGCGGCCGATCGCCAGCTTGCCACCCAGCCTTTCCTGCAGATAGGGCGCCGCCGAGATATGATCGGCATGCGCATGCGTCTCGATCAGCCAAGTAACTTTCAAATTATTCGAAGTGACATATTCGATAATTCGGTCGGCAGAGCCGTTCGAAGTCCGGCCCGAGGCCGCTTCGAAGTCGAGCACCGAGTCGATGATCGCCGCTTCTGCAGTCTTGGGGTCATGCACGACGTAGGATATGGTGTTGGTGGCTTCGTCGAAGAAGCCGGCGATCGACGGACGGCGCGTCTTATCGTCGCGGGCGCGCCTGATCTGCTGCGTGGCGTGGGCGAGTGGTTGGTCGGTAGCCATCGGACTTACTCCAATAAATTACATAAACTATGTATATGTATTGCACTATTGATGTCAAGTGGTAGGAAGGCGCGATGAGGCAGGACGCGCACAACTCCGGCGATGCATCTGCGGTCCCCTGCGCGGGCCTGCGGATCGGCGACATGGCCCCCGATTTCTCGGCGCGTAGCACTACGGGCGATGTCCGTCTGTCCGATTACCGCGGGCGCTGGCTGGTGCTGTTTTCGCACCCGGCGGATTTCACTCCCGTCTGCACCACCGAATTCGTCGCGCTGGCGCGTGCGGCGGGTGATTTCGCTCAGCGCGACTGCGCGCTGATGGCGCTGTCGGTGGACAGCCTGTTCTCCCATTTCGCGTGGCTCAGGATGATCCGCGACCGGTTTGATGTCGAAGTCCGCTTCCCCATTCTCGAGGATCCGACGCTGGTGATCGGCCGCGGTTACGGGATGGTCGCACCGGGCGACAGCGACAGCGGCGCCGTACGATCGACCTTCTTCATCGATCCCGAGGGGGTGATCCGCGCGATGACCTGCTATCCCGCCAATGTCGGGCGTTCGACTCCCGAAATGCTGCGCATGCTCGACGCGCTGCAGGCGGTCGACAAGGAGACTTCGCTGGCACCCGCGAACTGGCAGCCGGGCGAGGCACTGCTGGGCCAGCCACAGGCGGACCTCGACAATGTCTTCGCGGCCGAGGGCGAGGCCGACTGGTTCCTGGGCAAGGCCGGGGCGGGAGCGCGCAGGTGAACGATGACGATCTGGTCGCGGCGCTGAAGGCGGTGGCCCACCCGGTCCGCTTGCGCATCCTGCAGACACTGTCAGGCGCCGAACGCAATGTCGGCGAGATCGACGACGCGGCGGAGATCGGACAGCCGACGCTGTCGCAGCAGCTGGCCGTCCTGCGCGGTGCCGGGCTGGTGGCCACGCGCAAGGACGCGAAGCTGGTTTATTACCGGATCGACGAAACCAAGCTCGGTCACGTGACCGCCGCGCTGGCGCAATTCGCTGGCGAAGCGGTGGGGTCAGAAGCGCCGGTCCGTCGCCGCACTTCAGCGCCCGGCGTGGCCAATTTTGCCCAGCTCGGCTGAGCTGGGGCGAATTCCGTAACTCCCAATAAGCACGCTCCCTGATCCTGATCAGGGAGGCGGCGAATGCTGCAATTTATGCACCATCGCGCAGCAGAAAACGCAAATGAGAATGACTTGCAATAGAAGTTGCGCGGGCTTAGGCGGACGCTCCAAGCGAATCAGCAGGGCCCAGCACACGTGTTCCGAAAACTCCTTCCCGCAGTCATTCTCATCGCCGCGACTCCGGCCGCGGCAGGCACCCAGACACTGCCGCACGATCTCAGCGTATGGGGCATGTTCACGCAGGCCGACTGGGTGGTGAAACTGGTGATGGTCGGGCTGGTCCTGGCCTCGGTCGCCACCTGGACCGTCCTTATCGCCAAGCATCTCGAGCTCGCGCGCCAGCGCAAGAGCGCCGAAGTCTTCCGCGACACGCTGGCCGACGCGGGATCGCTGGCGCAGCTCGATGCCGCGTCCGCCGCGCATCCCATCGTCAGGGAGGCGCGGGCGGAAATTGCCCAGTCCGCCGATGCTCTGGCGGATGCCGAGGGCCTGAAGGAGCGCCTCGTCTCGCGCCTCGACCGCTATGAAGCGAAAGTCGCCCGCAAGATGACGCAGGGGGTCACGATCCTCGGCACCATCGGGGCGACGGCGCCCTTCGTCGGCCTGTTCGGCACGGTGTGGGGCATCATGAACAGCTTCATCGGGATTGCGGAATCGCAGACCACCAATCTCGCCGTGGTGGCGCCGGGCATCGCCGAAGCCCTGCTGGCGACGGCACTGGGCCTCGTGGCCGCCATCCCCGCCGTGGTGATCTATAACCATTTCGCGCGTGTGATCGCCGCGCACCGCGCCGTGGTCGCCGATAGCGCGGCCGCCTTGCTACGCATTGTCTCGCGCGATCTGAGCCGCGGCACGCTGCCCGCGGTCGAGGGCTGACAATGGCGCTCAAACTTGCTTCGGACAGCGAGGACCTCGCGGTCGCGCATGAAATCAACGTGACGCCGTTCATCGACGTGATGCTGGTGCTGCTGATCATTTTCATGGTCGCCGCGCCGCTCGCGACCGTCGACGTCAAGGTCGACCTGCCGGTATCCAACGCGCAGGCGGCTGCCAAGCCCGAAACCCCCGTCTACCTTTCGCTACAGGCCGACGGGGCCATCCGGGTAAACGAGGACGCAGTCGAGCTCGGCGGGCTCGGTATGGCGATCGAACAGGCGACTGCAGGCGACCGTGAGGAGCGCGTTTTCCTGCGTGCCGACAAGGCGATCACCTATGACCAGATCATGCAGGCCATGAACGCCCTGCGGGCTGCGGGCTACGTCCATGTCGCCCTAGTCGGCGCGGAAGCCGCCGGAGCGGCGCAGTGATCGATATCGGGGCAGGCCGCAGCCACTGGATGCTGGGAGGCGGTTTCGCGATCGCCGGCCATGCAGCCGTGCTGGCGGGCGTGCTCCTGGTCAACACTGGGCCGGTGGAACCCCCGGTCGAGGATCCGGTGGTGCTGGTCGAGCTGCCACCGCAGGCGGCCCCAGCGCCTGCGCCGGCCGTTTTGCAGCCGGTCCAGCAGCAGGCCGACTACGTCCCGCCGCAAACCTTGCCGCCGCGCGTCGAAGCGCCGCGCGTGAATGCACCTTTGCCGCGCGAATTCGTCGCTACGCCGCCGCCCCCGCCGCCGCTTCCTGCCCAGCGCAGCGCAAGCCCGCCGCCGAGGCCCGCTGCCCCGGCCGCGCCGCCGCGCGCTGCCCTGGCGACAACACCGGCGGGCAGCGGCACCGGAACCGCGGCTGCGCCCGGCGACGATCCGAAGGCGCAGCGCGAGGAAGCCGACTATTATTCGCTGCTCAGCGCGCATCTCAACCGCAAGAAGCGGTACCCCAGCGAAGCCAAGAAGGCCCGCCAGCAGGGCGTCGTCACCGTTCGCTTCACCGTCCATGCGGATGGCCGGATCAGCGGCAGTTCGATCCGCACATCGAGTGGCCACGACCTGCTCGACCAGGCCACGCTCGACCTGATGGAGCGCGTCGCCCCGCTGCCCAGATTCCCGCGATCGATGACGCGCGACCGCGTCACGATCTCGCTTCCCATCGACTATTCACTACGCACGAAATGAGAGAAAGGTTTTACCATGAGGGATCGTAACCGGGGCGTGATCCGCCCGCTCAGCCTGCGCGGTGCCGGACGGGGCACTGCTGCGGCGATGGGCCTGTCGGCCGCGTTGATTGCCGGCGGTGCACAGGCGCAGGATGCCAATGGCGAAGACGAAGTCGTCCTCGACACGCTGCAGATCGAAGACGCCACCGCCGACGTTAACCCCAACGCCCAGCCGGGCGTACCCTACAAGGCGCGCACTTCGGGTGATCTGCGCCGCGTGAAGCCGCTGTCCGAAACCCCGCAGACGATCCAGGTGCTGACCGAACAGCAGCTCGAGGAACAGGGCGCAACCGACCTGCGCGACGTGCTCGACAATGTCCCCGGCGTGACCATCGGTACGGGCGAGAACGGCAACGCCTTCGGCGACCGTTACATCATCCGCGGCCACGAGGCCCGCAGTGACGTCTTCGTCGACGGCCTGCGCGATCCGGGCATGACCACGCGCGAGACTTTCGCAGTCGACCAGATCGAAATCACAAAGGGGCCGAGCTCGAGCTTCGCGGGTCGCGGTTCGACCGGCGGCGCAGTCAACTCGATCACCAAGAAGGCCAGCACCGATTACCAGTTTACGCGGGTGGACGCGGGCATCGGTACCGATGACTATTACCGCGTCACGCTCGACGCCAACGTGCCGCTGACCGATACGCTCGCGCTGCGTGCCAACCTGCTCTACGGTTACGAGGAAGTGCCCAACCGCAACTTCTCCGACCGCGAGCGTTACGGCGCCGCTGTGTCGGCCGCCTTCAAGCCCAGCGAAGTGTTCGAACTGGTGCTCGACTACTATCACCTGACGGCGAACGATACGCCCGATCTCGGCGGCTACGTTCCCCGGCCGACCGGTACCGGCCCGGACGATGTAACGGTTTACGAACCGTGGGACGACGTGCCCAATTACACGCAGAACGGCGACTTCCTGGATTCGGATGTCGATACGGTCACCGGCCGCATCTACATCACGCCGTTCGATGGCTTCACGATCGTCAATTCGACCCGCTACGGCGAAACCAGCAATGGCTATGTCCTTACCGGTCTTCGCGGCGGTGCCTACGACCCGGCGACGGACACCTACGCTCCGGTCACGCTCAGCACGCACCAGGGCAACCAGGAAGTCGAATATTTCGTCAACCAGTTCAATGTGCTGGGCGAATTCGCCACCGGCACCGTGCTGCACAACCTGATCGTGGGTGCCGAATATTCGAACCTCCAGGTCGCCAATGGCACTTACGACCTGACCGCGAACGGCGCGACCAATTGCGTCACTGCCGGGCGCGGCGGACTAAGCCCGAATTACTGCATCACCGATGAGAACCGCAATGTGATCTTCGGCGAGAACGAGATCCACAACATCGTGCAGCGCACGATCGCGGATGGCAGTGTCGACAGCGATTGGCAGGTCGAGACGCTGTCGGTCTATGCGATGGACACGGTGGACTTCACCGACTGGCTGTCGGTCCATGGCGGGATCCGCATGGATGCCTTCAGCTACAGCAACGTGGTGACCAGCCGCGGCACGGTCACGCCCTACACCTACAGCGATACGCTGTGGAACGGCCATGCCGGGATCGGGGTGAAGCCGCTTGAAGAAGTGTATGTCTACTTCAACTACGGCACGGCCAAGAACATCAACGGCGGCGAATCCGATCTTGGCGGCAATTGCGGCTACGGCGGCATCTGTGTCGACGACGGTACCGGCATCGGCGATGGCAGCCCGGAAAGCAGCGAGAGCTTCGAACTCGGCGTCAAGGCCGACCTGTTCGACGATCGCTTCCTCCTGACTGCCGCGGCGTTCCAGATCACCAAGGGCGACGTGTTCGAATCTGCCGGCGACGGTTACAGCGCCGGTGGCTCGCTCAACACCGGCGAGAACCGTGTACGCGGTCTCGAATTCGGGCTGGTCGGCAACATCACCCCGCAGCTGCTCGCGCAAGCGGCGCTGACCGTGATGGATTCGGAAATCACCGACTCGAACGACCCCGACAAGATCGGCCGCCGGCTGAGCAATTTCGCCAACACGCAGTTCAGCGGCCAGCTGCGCTACCAGGTCACCGATGCGATCGCCTTCGGCGGCATCGCGACCTACAAGAGCGCACAGTACACCGGCCAGCCTGACGATGCGGCGAGCTACGACAGCAATCTGGACATCTTCACCTACCGCGTGCCGGATTACTGGACCTTCGACGCCTTCGCGAGCGTGGATTTCAACCAGAATTTCGGTGCCCGCGTAAACGTGACCAACATCGGTAACGAGGATTACTACGTCTCGGGCTATCGCTCGGGTCACTTCCTCTACAAGGGTGACGAACGCCGGGCGACGCTGACGCTCACCGGCAAGTTCTGATACGGCAGGGCGCGGGCTTCGGCTCGCGCCCTTCCACTCTTGCGACAAAACGACACTGCCATGCTGACCATCATCGAGAACCTGCTCAACGATGAAGAGGTGCGCCGCTTTCGCGAGCGCTTGCATGCTGCCGACTGGCAGGACGGGGCGGGAACCGCCGGTACCCGCTCGATTGCTGTAAAGCAGAACCTCCAGCTCCCCCGGCAAGATGCCTTGGCGCAGGAACTGGGCAATGCGATCCTGCGGCAGCTCGGCCAGCATCCGGAGTTCGTGTCTGCATCGCTGGCGGAGAAGATCTGGCCGCCGGTGTTCAATCTCTACCAGGACGGCGGACATTACGGCACGCATTCCGATGCGGCGCTGATGCGCCTGCCTGAAGCGGACCTGACCATTCGCAGCGACCTTTCGGCCACGCTGTTCCTGTCCGACCCGGACAGCTACGACGGCGGCGAGCTGATCGTCGAGGAGCAGTTCGGCGCGCAGGCGGTCAAGCTGGCGGCGGGCGACATGGTCCTCTACCCTTCGTCGAGCCTGCATCAGGTGGCGCCGGTGACGCGCGGGCAGCGGATCTGTGCGATAACCTGGATCCAGAGCGCGGTCGCGGATACGCCCGCGCGCGCGCTGCTGTATGATCTCGATCAGTCGATCAGGGGGCTGACGCCCGAGCGGCCGAAAGACGATCCCGAGATCAACCGGCTGATCCACGTCTATCACAATCTGCTGCGGCGCTGGGCCCAGGTGTGATCGGCACGCGGCGGGCATTGCTGTGGGTGGCGCTGGCCATCCCGGCGGCGCTGATGATCCAGCGCTTCGCCAGCGGCGAGGCGCTGGCGATGGATTTGTATCATCCGAGCGGCGAGATGGCAGTGCGGCTGATGATCCTTGCGCTGCTGCCCGGTCCGCTGGCGGATGCGCTGGGGCACAGCCGCTTCCTGCGCGGCTGGCTGGCGATCCGCCGCAATTTCGGCGTGGCCGCATTCCTTTACGCGCTGCTGCACCTCGTATTCTATGTGCTCGACATGCGGATGATCGCCGCGATGCTCAATGAAGTGGTTATCCCCGGCATCTGGACCGGCTGGCTCGCCCTCGTCTTGATGCTGGTTCCGGCGGCGATCAGTTCCGACCGGGCCAAGCGCTGGCTGGGCCGCCGCTGGAAAAGCTGGCAACGACTGGTGTACCCGGCATTCCTGCTGGCGCTGATCCACTGGCTGCTGCTCGATTGGCAGTGGGGGCCAGCACTCGTTCACTTGGCGCCGCTAGTGCTCGCCTGGACCTTACGTTTCGCGCTGCGGCGCCGGAAATCGCTATCGAGGAGTATCGCATGACCTTTCGCCAAAACGCCAAACGCTCTGCTCTTGCCGCTGCCGCATTCGCAGCACTCGGCCTTGCAGTGCCTGCGCAGGCCGATGGCGACGTGACCTGCAATGCCGGCCCGCAGAAGGCTTGGCAGAAGATGTCCAAGCTCAAGAAGAAAGCCTGGCTGGAAGAGTGGGAACTGCTCAAGATGCAGGTCGAGGGCGATTGTTACGAAGTCTATGCGCGGACGAAGGAAGGACAGTCGATCGAGGCTTTCTTCCATCCCGTCACGCTGAAGAAGCTGGTGGTCTTTCGCCGCGGACAGGAAATCTACCGCGCCGACGGTTTTACGGGATAGCGCTCGTTTGCGCTGTTCCGGCGCATTCTCGGCTCAGGGTCAGTCCCGGTCCCCGGCGATCACCCGCGCGGAAATTTCACCGATCCCGTCGAATACCGCGGTGGCGTGCTGGCCAGCGGCTATTTCGTGCACGCCGGTAATTGCGCCGCTCGAAATCCACCAGCCCGCCTGCGGATCGATGCCGCGCTCCGCCAGATTGCGCAGAAGGAAGGCCGCCGCGCCGAATGGCCCGTCGAGCATCGTCGCAGTCGTCGCACGGCCCTTTTCCTCGCCGTCGATCGCAAGCGTGACCCCGACCTCAGCGAGCCGCGACCAGTCTGCCCGATCGACCAGGCGCCCCAGCAGAAGGCCCGCGTTATTGCCATGGTCGGACACGGTCACGCAGGGGCCATCGCGATTGATTGCCGCATAGGGCGAAGATGCCACCTCGAGCCCGATGCGAACCTCGTCGACCCAGTCCATGGCCTGTTCGGGGGAGGTGGGCGGCGCGGCCTCGCGCGGGGCGAGCCGCAGCATGAATTCGGCCTCCATGGCAGCGAAGCCGCCGCTGAAGATCGGAAATTCGGCCAGGCCTTCGGCTTCCGGTTTGATCGTGTCGGCGAAAGCGGGCCCGATCAGGCGATTGGCTCCCAGTTCATGGCTGGCGGGGGGATTGATCTTGCCCACCTTCCAGCCGCCGATCGGGCGATCCCACTGTTCGAGGGCGGCATCCTGGATGGCATAGGCCCCGGCAAGATCGGTCGGCCGGCGCCCGGGATATTCGGCCAGGGTCTTCCAGTTGCGGCGGGCATCGACAAAGGCGCGTGCAATGTCGCCGGCTGCGGAATTCATGGGGGCCCCTCTCGAAATATCCCACTTGCAGGGTGTCTTTGACGAAAAAGGAAACCGGTGTCAAAACGTATTTCGCCATCGCCCTGCGGATAGCGTTCAGCTGCGCCCTCCCATTTTCCGAGGCGGCGGCTATGAAGATGGCGCACAGCAAAAGGTTGCGACGAATGGCAAAGTCCGGTCCGGCACCTACGATCAACGACGTAGCGCGGGTTGCGGGCGTCTCGAAGAAAACCGTCAGCCGGGTGATCAACCGGTCCCCTCTGCTCAAGCAGGCCACGCGCGAAAAGGTCGAGAAGGTCATTGCCGAGCTCGGCTACACGCCGAACCCGCAAGCGCGGGCCCTGGCGCTGCGGCGCAACTTCCTGCTCGGGCTGCTGCACGACAATCCCAATGCGCAGACCGTGCTCAATTTCCAGGAAGGGGTGCTCGACGCCATCCGCGACACCGAATTCGCACTGGTGGTGCGGCCGGTCGATCGCCATTCGCCTGCCATGCTCGACGACATCCGCAATTTTCTCGAGCAGCAGCGGCTCTACGGCGTGCTGATCCTGCCGCCGATTTCCGAGAATGACGAACTGGCGGTGCTGTGCCGCGAGATGGGTTGCGGCTATGTTCGCATGGGATCTGCAGCGCTCGACGAGGCGGAGCAACTGGTCCAGTCGAACGATCGCGAAATGGTCGAAGGGGTGGTCGATTACCTGGTCGAGCTCGGGCATACGCGGATCGGGTTAATCGAAGGGCCGCAGGGTTTTCGTTCTGCCTTCGAACGGCGCGAGGGTTTCCTTACCGCCATGACGCGGCACGGGCTGGAAATGCCCGACGACGCGCTGGTGCAGGGCAATTACCGGTTCAGTTCAGGGGTCGAGGCGGCGAACCGGCTGCTCGACCAGCACCCGCATGTCACCGCGATTTTCGCCAGCAATGACGAAATGGCCGCGGGCGCCTACCACGCGGCGCGCGAACGGGGGGTCGACATCCCGCGGGATCTTTCGATCGTGGGATTCGACGATTCCCCCATCGCCGCGCATATCTGGCCGCCGATGACAACGGTCGGCTGGCCGATCCGCGAAATGGGCAAGGCCGCCGCGCTCAAGCTCGTCGCGCCCGATACGGCGGAAGCCAAGCCATCGTGCTTCCCCGCGCGGCTGGTTACGCGCAATTCGGTCGCCCCGCCTTCCAAGAAAATCTGATCCGCCGCTTGAAATAGCCTCTGGTTTGCGGATACAACGTGCTTTGACACCGGTTTCCTAAGTGGACTCTTGGAGCCGCTCGATTTCGCACCAGCGCCCCCAGCGGGCAGGGAGAACGCATGAAGATCGCTCTCATCACCGAGAACAGCCAGGCCGCCAAGAACGGCCTCATCTACGATGCCCTCAACACCGCTGCCGAGCCGTTCGGCCACGAAGTGTTCAATTACGGCATGTACACCGCCGAAGACAGCGCATCGCTGACTTATGTGATGAACGGTGTGCTGGCGGGCATCCTTCTCAATTCCAAGGCCGCCGATTTCGTCGTGACCGGCTGCGGCACGGGCATGGGGTCGATGCTGGCCTGCAATGCCATGCCTGGCGTGTTCTGCGGCCTCGTGATCGACCCGACCGATGCTTTCCTGTTCAACCAGATCAATGCCGGCAATGCGATCGCGATGCCCTATGCCAAGGGGTTCGGCTGGGCCGCCGAGCTCAACCTGCAGGATTGCTATCGCAAGCTGTTCGAAAACGAAGCGGGCGCGGGCTATCCGCGCGAGCGGGCCGAACTGATGCGCAAGAACCGCGGCTTCCTCGCCGACCTCAAGGCCGCCAGCACGCATGACATGCTGACCGTGCTGAAGAATGTCGATCAGGACCTGCTGCGCGCCGCGATTGCGGGCGAACGCTTCGCAGAATATTTCTACGCCAATTCGCAGGATGACGCGATCAGCGACTATCTGCGCAATCTTTGACCCCTTCGGGAATCGCATGACCGGCATGAACCGGCACCGGGGGAAGGGGATCGCGTCGTCGCGGCGCGATCCCCACCGCACCACACTGGGAGAGTGAATACCATGGCCACCACCCCCTTCGACCTGATGGGGCGCACTGCGCTCGTCACGGGTGCCAATACGGGTATCGGGCAGGGCATCGCCATCGCGCTGGCGCAGGCCGGGGCCGATATTGCCGCGGTGGGCCGCAGCCCCGCCGACGAGACCGCCGAACAGGTCCGCGCGCTGGGCCGCCGCTGCGAGCTCGTTTCCGCCGACCTGTCCTCGATCGAACCGGTCACCGAAGTGGTCGACACGGTCGTTGCCAAGCTCGGGCGTCTCGATATCCTCGTCAACAATGCCGGGATTATCCGCCGCGAGGATGCGCTCGACTTCTCGGAAGAGGATTGGGACGCCGTGATGGACACCAATCTGAAGACGCTGTTCTTCCTGTGCCAGGCGGCCGCGCGCCACATGACCGGCTGGGCATCGCAGGATGGCGAGCGCGGCAAGATCGTCAATATCGCCTCGATGCTGACCTTCCAGGGCGGCATTCGCGTGCCGAGCTACACCGCCAGCAAATCCGGCGTCGGGGGCCTGACCAAGCTGATGGCCAATGAATGGGCGCCGCGCGGCATCAACGTCAACGCGATCGCGCCGGGCTATATCGCGACCAACAACACCGCTGCGCTCCAGGCGGACGAAACGCGCAATCGCCAGATCCTCGAGCGGATCCCCGAACAGCGCTGGGGCGACCCGGCCGATATCGGCGGCGCGGCGGTCTTTCTTGCCAGCCGCGCGGCGGATTATGTCCAGGGGCATATCCTTGCGGTCGATGGCGGATGGCTGGCGCGATGACAGCGCTGCCGAAATCGGGCCACGTGGTCTGTTTCGGCGAGATGCTGGCGCGCCTGTCGCCCGAGGCGGGGACGCCGCTGGCGCGCGCGCACACTCTCGCGCTCGCAATCGGCGGGGCCGAAGCCAATGTCGCCATTGCGCTCGCCAGCCTTGGCCAGCCTGCCGCGATGCTCAGCACTGTGCCGGACAATCCGCTGGGGCTCCGCGCGCTGGCCGCGCTGGGCGAAGCGGGTGTGGATCAGCGCTTCGTGCGCCGCGCAGCGGGCCGGATGGGACTCTATCTGTTCGAACCGCCCAGCGGTCCCATCGGGGGGCGGGTGACCTACGACCGTGCGGGAAGCGCCTTCGCCATGGCGCAGCCGGAAGATTTCGACTTCGCCGGAGCGCTCGATGGGGCGCGGCTGCTGCATCTTTCGGGTATCACGCCTGCGCTGGGCCCCGACGGGGTGGCGGTGGCGAAGAAAGCCGTTGCCGCCGCGCGTGCGGCAGGCGTGCCGATCTGCTTCGACGGCAATTACCGCGCCAGTTTATGGGATGCCTGGGATTGCAATCCGCAGGCGATCCTGACCGAACTGGTCGAAGCGGCCACCATCCTGATCGGCAATCACCGCGACATCTCGCTGCTGCTCGGCAAGAGCTTCTCGGGTGATGGGCCGGATCGCCGGCGCGAAGCCGCCGAAGCCGCCTTCGCGCGCTTCCCCGACCTGGCGGCGATCGCCTCGACCGCGCGTCATATCGAAAGCTCGACCACGCATGGCCTCGCCGCCCGGGTCGACCTGCGCGAAAGCCATTGGCAGACCGACGAGATCCGGATTGCCCCGGTGGTCGACCGTATCGGCACTGGTGATGCCTTCGCCGCGGGCGTGTTGCTGCGCTGGCTGGAAGATGGGTCCGCGCAGGAGATGGCCAAGACGGGTCTGTCGCTGGCGGTGATGAAACACGGTATTCCGGGCGACACGATCGCGGTCACGCGCGCTCAGCTGGAGAGCTTTCTTCCGGCAGGAGCCGATGTCAGCCGCTGACGGCATGACCCGCCGCGCTGCTCTGCGCGGGGGCCTCGCAGGGGGCGCATGGCTTGCGGCCCCGGCGGTGGCGGCTGGCGTCAGCGGCGATCCCCGGGCTCTGGCCTACCGCGGCATGATCGATCGCGGGGTGCCCGCATTTCTCGGCATTCGCTATGCCCGCGCGGCGAGGTTCGACCGGCCTGTGCGCGAGCCTGTTCCTACCGCGCCCACGCCCGCGACGCAGTTCGGTCCGCTGTGCCCCCAGCGTAATCCGATGTCCCCGGCAATGAGCGAGGACTGCCTGTTCCTCAACATCTGGACGCCGGAGGCCCATCCTTCCGCGCGCCGCCCGGTGATGGTCTATTTTCATGGCGGGGCCTACAATTGGGGCTCGGTCACCGACCCGCTGACGCATGGGGCGAAACTCGCCGAACAAGGCGATGCGGTGGTGGTTACGGTCAATCACCGGCTCAACCTGTTCGGCTATGGCTGGCTGGGACCGCTCGGTGAGCGATTCCGCCACAGCGGCAATGCGGGCCAGCTCGACCTGATCTGCGCGCTCGAATGGATCCGCGAGCATATCGGGGCCTTCGGCGGGGACGCGGACCGCGTGATGGTCTTCGGCCAGTCGGGCGGCGGCGCCAAGATCGCGACGCTGATGGCTATGCCTGCAGCCGATGGACTGTTCCACACGGCCGCGACAATGAGCGGACAGCAGGTCACCGCGCAGGGGCCCGGCAATGGCTGGCGGCGAACGCGCGCCCTGCTCGACCATCTCGATCTTGCGGAAGACGGCGGTGCTGCCCTGCTTGCCCTCCCGTATGAGCGCTTGCTCGAAGGCCTGGAGGCGACCGATCCGGTGCTCGGGGGCAGTCTCTATTTCGGCCCGACGCTGGATATGCTGCATCTGCACCGCCATCCGTTCTGGCCCGATGCTGCGCCGCAATCGCGGCACATCCCGATGATCCTCGGCAACACGCGGCACGAGACGCGCGCCTTCATCCGCAGCGACGGGCCCGTCGTGCAAGGTCTCGACTGGCAGAATATCGCCGAGCGGCTGGCCCCGCAGATCCGCATCGATTTGCCCGCGGACTGGGTGGTCGCGCAATATCGCGCGGAGTTTCCGCACTGGTCGGCCGAGCAAGTATTCTATGCCGCGACCACCGCCGGACGCAGCTGGCCCGGACAGGTGATCGAGGCGGATGCGCGCGCCCGCGCAGGGGCGCAGGCCACCTGGGTCTACCAGCTAGACCGGCCCAGTCCGATCGATCCCACGCGCGGTGCGGCGCATACCGACGATCTGCCCTATGTCTTCGGGACGCTCGCTGCACCGGGCAGCTATTCGGGAACGGGGCCACGCGCCCGCACGGTCAGCGATGCGATGATCACTGCCTTTGCGGGCATGGCGCATACGGGCCGGCCGGGGCTTCCATCATGGGCTCCCTATACGCTTGCCGACCGTGCGACGCTAGTGATCGGCGAAGAGAGCATCGCGACCCGGAGCGACCCGCGCGGATGGGAACGCGAGCTGTGGGCGCGGGGGCCCTATATCCAGCCGGGGAGTTGAAACTCGGGCAGACCCGATGCGGCGGTCCGTGACAGTCGGCAGGCGGCTCGCTTGCGGCATGAAGACATACCGCAGCGAAGCCGCCTACTTTTTCAAAAGCGTCAGCATGTTTACCGATTGGTGGCGCGCATCTCGCGGTCGCGGGGCGAAAGATGCTCCTGCGCACCTTCCTTCTGTCCCGGCCAGATCCCCGACTTCGGGGTCATGGTGGCAAGGTCCCAATCCGCTTCGACGAAGGGCGCGCTCGTCGCTTCGAACTGCGGATAGCCGCCGACCTCGTCTTCCGAATCGATCACTTCGCCGCGTCCTTCGGCGATGTAGAACAAGACTCGGATTTCCATTTCGCTGCGATCCCACGGACGCGCGCCCGAGGTTGCGAGCAGGACGGTCTCGACATCCTCGCTGGGCATGATCGAATAGCCTTCCAGATCATGCAGCGGTGCGTCTTGCTCGACGATCTGTGCGCGTGTCTGGCCATAGCGGCCGAACATCGGCAGGTCGTTCCCGTAGCGGTCGATCGCGACATTATCGCGGCCATAGTATTGCAGATCACCAACACCGCCGATTGTCAGGAATGGCAGGCCCGCATCGGTGCTGTTGCCGCCGCGCATGACATTGCCCACCGCGGTAAGCCGGCCATCGACCGGCGCGTGGCCCGCCCATTCCAGATCCATCAGATTGTAATGCACCGCGCGATATTGGGGATCGTAGATCAGATTGTTGATCATCAGCGCCTCGACCCCGCCCTTCAGCAGCGGCGAGCGTTCGACATTGTGCGCCCAGACATTGCGTTCGAACACGATGCCGGTGGCATTGTCGTGGATCAGCGAACCCTTCGAATGCTCGCCCTTGGGGTGCGTCGAATCGGCCAGGCCCTCGGCCGCGAGGTTCGACCGGAAGACGATGTTACGGCTGGTGCCTTCGCGCCATTCTTCCACCGTATCTCCGGTAAAGCGCGGGCCCGAAGCGGACATGTTCTCGTCGACACCCCAGAAGAAGCTGTTGTTCTCGATCAGCAGATTGTGCGCCGAGCGGGTGGAGAAAGCGTCCACTTCCCAGCCGTGGCGTTTCGGCAGGCCGTCGCTGCCCACCGCCACGCGCAAATGGCGGATGATGACATCATGCGTGTTTACATTGATCCCGCCGCGCAGGATGGTGATGCCGGGCGAGGGCGCGGTCTGGCCCGCGATGGTGACATGCGGCTGGGTGATGGTGAGCGAAGACCTCTCGAGGTCGATCGCGCCGCCGACTTCGAACACGATGATCCGCGGTCCTTCGCGGTCAAGCGCGTCGGCAAGGCTGCCGGGGCCATCCTTTGCAAGCGTGGTCACGCGGACGATCTGCCCGCCCGCGCCGCCGTCGGTCGGTTCGGCAGCATTTACCGCTACTGGCGAAGCAATCACAAACACGCACAGCGCGAGCAGGCAATTCACGATATATTTCATGACCGTTTCCTCTCCGTTGATTGCATCCTTGACACTGAAGGCGAGATCGAGCAAGAAGAATTGACACCGGTTACCAAAACAGCCGGGTCGAGGGAATTCAGAGTGTCGGGGAGGGGTGCGGCCAAGGCCGCTATTTCGCTTCTCCAAAAAAGACACCGGTGCCAATTTGGAGGAGGATGCGATGAGGTTTGTGGTTCCCACGGGGAGCGTGAAGGCGGCTCTGCTGGCTGGCAGCGCACTGGTAATTTCGACGCCTGCGCTTGCGCAGGACGCGGGTACGCTCGATGCCGAGGAGGTGAGCGATGCGGCCTCGGAAGCCTCGGGCGAGATTTCCGAAAGCGATAACGTGATCATCGTGTCCGGCTTCCGCCAGTCGCTCAATGCGGCCATCGCGGCGAAGCGCGAGGCGGTCGGCCAGGTCGACGTAATCGTAGCGGAAGACATCGCGAAATTCCCCGACACCAACCTTGCCGAATCGCTCCAGCGTATTCCCGGCGTCGCGATCGAACGCGATGCGGGCGAGGGCCGCCAGATTACGGTCCGCGGCCTCGGGGCGCAGTTCACGCGGGTTCGCGTCAACGGCATGGAAACGATCGCGACCTCGGTCGATGGCGCCTCGTTCAACCGCGACCGCGCATTCGACTTCAACGTCTTCGCGTCCGAGCTGTTCAATTCGATCGTCGTGAACAAGACCGCCTCGGCCGCGCTTGACGAAGGCTCGCTGGGGGCCGTGATCGACCTCAATACCGGCAACCCCTTGTCCTATGGTGCGGGCCTGAAGCTCGTGGGTTCGGCGCAGGCGCGCTATAACGATCTGAACGATGATCTGGCGCCGCGTGTCGCGGGCCTGCTCGCGTGGAACAATGCCGACGAGACCTTCGGCATTTCCGCATCTGCGGCCTGGACCAGGTATGAAACGCCCGAACTGGGCAACAATTCGGTCCGCTGGGCGAACAATGCGACCTTCCGTTCGGTCGATGGCGTCGACTGCGCGGCCAATCCGGCCGATGCCGGATGCGTCGAGGTGCGCGAGGCGTTCCATCCGCGCATCCCGCGCTACGGCCTGGTCAATCACGACCGCGAACGCTTGGGCGCAACGGCGGCGATCCAGTTCCGCCCGACCGATCGAACGGATATCGAGCTCAATGCGCTTTATTCCAACTTCAAGGAAGACCGCGACGAATATTGGGGCGAAGTGCTGCTGCGCTCGAACGAGGACGAGATCGACCTGTCGAATTATGTGATCGACAGCGACAACAATCTGATCAGCGCGGACCTGCAGAACGCGTGGGTTCGCAACGAGCGATACCACCGCGAAAGCGAAACGGATTTCTACCAGATTTCGGGTCGGCTCGAGCAGGCGTTCAGCGACACGTTCCGCGTTTCGCTGCTGGCCGGCTTTTCCAAGTCGGACGCCACCATCCCGGTCGAAACGACGATCATCTTCGACGATCGCGATGGCGAATACAGCTATGATTACACCGATATGAAATTCCCGCGGCTGACCTTCGAATCCGATGTCACCACTCCGGGCGCATTTCAGCTTGCCGAATTCCGCGACCGGCCGAGCTCGGTTGAGAACAAGTTCAAGACCGTCGCATTCGATCTCGAATGGGAGCCGACCCAAGGCCTGAAGCTTTCGGGCGGTCCGTTCTATCGGCAGTTCGATTACGCGACCGAAAGCGCGCGTCGCGACAGCCAGTACTGTTCGGTCTTCACCTGCGCTCCGGGGGCCTATGGTGCTCCGGTCACGGGCGACCTCGCCGAATTGTTCGAACTGGGCGATGCCGGTCAGCCAGCGGGGAACACCAATAGCTGGATCGTGCCGGACCTTGATGCGGCGATCGCGTTCCTCGATCTCTACAATCGTCCGGCCGTCACCCGCGAGGGCGATGTGCGCGGCGTCGAGGAAAAGGTCACCGGGGGGTATTTCCAGACCGACTTCGAAATCGACCAGGGTATGCGCGTGACCGGTAACTTCGGTGCCCGCTACGCGCGCACCGAGCAGGCCTCGCAGGGGTTCAACAACGGACAGTACGTCACTGTCGAACGCAGTTATGAAGACTTTTTGCCCGCGTTGAACCTGAATGTGTTCCCGAGTGACGACTTCATCATCCGCGGTGCCATCGCAAGGGTTATCACCCGCCCGTCCCTGGGCAATCTGACGCCGGGCGGTTCGGTCGATGAATTCAACTTCCGGATCACCACCGGCAACCCGTTCATCGAACCCTATCGGGCCTGGAATTACGACCTCTCGGCGGAGTGGTATTTCGCCCCGGGTGCGATCCTCTCGCTGGCAGGCTTCATCAAGGAGGTCGAAAGCTTCCCGGTGGGCAGTTCGCAGCAGATCACTTATGCGCAGAGCGGGCTGCCGCTGTCGCTGCTGACTTCGGGGACGCCGGCCTACGATGCCATCGTCAACGGGACCGACCCGAACCGCGAGTTCGAGTTCCGGTCGACGACGAATGGCGAAGGCGCCACGATCAAGGGGCTCGAGCTCGGCGTGCACCTGCCTTTCTCCGTTTTTTCCGCAGGTGCGCTGTCGAATTTCGGCGTGCTGGGTAACGTTACCTATGTCGACAGCTCGCAGGAAATCGAGTTTGAGGGCGAGACTTTCGAAACAACCTTCGCAGGGGTTTCGAAATACTCCGCCAACGGCACCGCGTACTATGACGACGGGCGCCTGTCGGTGCGCATTTCGGCCGCCTATCGCGACGGATACAACGCCGGCGGTAGCGGCAATGGCAACTTCCTCGAAGGCTTCAGTTCGTCGTTCAATCTCGATGCCGCGATCCGCTACAAGCTCAACGACTTCATCGAGCTGACGCTGGACGGAAACAACCTGACCGACGACTACCGTTTCCGTTGGACCGACGACGTCGCTCGCCGGAACTACGAAAACAACCACTTCGGCCGCATCATCATGGCCGGTGTGCGCTTCGAATACTGACCCGAAGCGCGTGAAGACGAAGAGGACCCGCGTATGAGAAGTGATCGACGGTCGCTTCTCGTCGCGGGTCTCTCGCTGTCGGGAGTTCTGGCCGGCGGGGCGGCTGCGCGCGCCGACCGCAACCCTGCAGATGCGAAACTCGCGGCGCTTGAACTCTGGCCGGGGGGCGCGCCCGGCTTGCCCGATCGGCCGCCGCTGGAACGCATCACCGACCGGGCGGCAGACCCGTCCTACCAGGACCGCGCGGTCGCCGGGATAACCGCTCCGCGTGTGAGCGTATTCCAGCCCGAACGTCCCACCGGGGCAAGCGTCCTGCTGCTGCCGGGCGGCGGATACCGCCATGTGGTCGTGGACATGGAGGGGTATGAAATGGGCCGGTGGCTTGCCGGCCGCGGCATCACCGCTTTCGTGCTATTCTATCGTTTGCCCGGCGACGGTTGGGCGGCCGGACCTGACGTGGCGCTCAGCGATGCGCAGCGTGCGATGCGGCTCATTCGCGCACAGGCGAACCGCTTCGCGATCGACCCGGCGCGGGTCAGCGCCATGGGATTTTCCGCGGGCGGGCATCTGTGCGCCGATCTTGCCACGCGGTTCGCGAAGGAAACCTACCGTCCGGGCGACGCAGCCGACGCGCTTTCGGCCCGTCCCGATGGCGCGGCCTGTATCTATCCGGTGATCAGCATGGATCCCGCGATCACCCATGCCGGTTCGCGCCGCCTGCTGATCGGTGAGGGGGCCAACGCCACACGCGAGCGAGCGCATTCGCCGGACCACAACGTCGCAGCGGACACGCCGCCAATGTTCCTGCTCCACTCTGAGGACGACCGCTCGGTCCCCGTGGAAAACAGCTTGCGGATGCGGTCCGCACTCAAGGCGCAGAATGTGCCGGTCGAAACGCATTTGTTCGCCAGCGGCGGACACGGGTTCGGGCTGCGCAGGGCGGTAGGCAAACCGGTGGAAAACTGGCCGGAACTCTGGCTGGCCTGGGCCGCAAGAAGGAAGCTTGCATGACTATCCACCGAAGGGATATCCTGATCGGTGTCGCCGGGGCCGGAATGTGCGCATTCTCGCCCGTCTTTACAGCGCCCCTCGCTGCGCGAACCCACACAAAACGCAGTTCCGGCGGCTCGTTGCAGACCTATCGCCGCGGGTTCGACAACCAGCGAATTCCCGATCTTGGCAATGGCACCTTCCTGAATCCGGTGGTCTCGGGTGATCGGCCCGATCCGGCGATCCTCAAGGATGGCGCCGATTACTACATGACCTTCTCCACCTTCGACGCCTATCCGGGTCTGACGATCTGGCATTCGCGCGACCTGGTGAACTGGCGGCCGCTCGACGCCGCGCTGACGCGCAATATCGGATCGGTCTGGGCCCCGAGCCTGCACAAGGACAAGGGCCGCTACCTGCTCTACATCCCGGTGAAGGCCAAGCCGCAGAACGACATCTTCGTTGCCTGGGCGGACGATATCACCGGGCCGTGGAGCGATCCGATCCCGCTTGGCCTGCCGAACCATATCGATCCTTGCCATGCCGTCGCCGAAGACGGCAGTCGCTGGTTGTTCCTGTCGGGCGGCGACCGCGTTCGCCTGTCCGACGACAATCTCTCGCTCGCCAGTGCGGTCGAGCATGTCTACGATCCCTGGCGCTATCCGTCCGACTGGATCGTCGAAGGGTTTTCGCCCGAAGGTCCGAAGATCCACCACATCGGCGGCTGGTATTACATGATCACCGCAGTGGGCGGCACCGCCGGTCCGCCGACAGGCCACATGGTCATCGCCGCCCGTTCACGCTCGCTGCATGGCCCTTGGGAACACCATCCCGGCAATCCGCTGGTTCGTACCGAAAGCGTGGATGAGGCGTGGTGGTCGCGTGGCCATGCCTCGCTGGTCGAAGCGCCCGATGGCAGCTGGTGGTCGCTCTATCACGGCTATGAAAACGGCTACTGGACGCTTGGCCGCCAATGCCTGCTCGATCCGGTGGAATTTACCCCCGACGGGTGGTTCCGCATGACCGGCGGCGACCTGTCGGCACCGATCGCCAAACCGGGCGGCGGGGCTGCGGTCACGCATGGCATGCCGCTGACCGACGATTTCTCCGCCCCGCTTGCGCTGGGCAGCAAATGGGCCTTCTTCAAGCCCGACGCCGATGAAGCGGCGCGGGCGACCAGCGGCAACGGCGTGTTGCGGCTCAAGGGCAAGGGCGCGGCGCCGTCCAGCGGCTCGCCGCTGTTGCTAACCGCAGGCGACCGATCCTATCGCTTCGAATGCGATATCGAACTCGCGCCCGGCGGACGGGCGGGGCTGATCCTGTTCTATGACGACAAGCTCTATTGCGGGCTGGGTTTCGATGCGGAGCGCTTCGTCACGCACCAATATGGCCGCGAGCGGGCAAGGCCGGCAAATCCGCATGGTGGGCGGATGCGGATGCGCGTGATCAATCGGCGCCACATCGTCACCTATGATACCAGCGGGGATGGCGGGAAAACCTGGCACCGCTTTGACCGCGGGATGGAAGTCTCCGGATACCACCACAATGTGCGCGGCGATTTCCTGATGCTGCGGCCCGGCCTCTATGCGGCGGGGCCGGGCGAGGCGAAATTCCGTGACTTCCGCTTCACCGCGCTCGAAGATTGAACAAAATGACGGGGAGCGGAAGAAACATGACGAACGGGCGCATGGCGCTGTCGCGGCGAAGCGTGCTGGCCGGCGGCATGGTGCTGGGGGCAGGCGCGATCCTGCCCGGCTGCAAACCGGTGATGTCGGGGCTACTGACCGGCGCCGATGCGCATCCGGGCGATTATCCTACCGTACGCGCGGTCGAGTTCATGGGCCGCTATCTCGATGAGAAAACGGGCGGCCGGCTGGGCATCAGGATGTTCGCCGGCGGCCAGCTCGGCAGCGAAACCGATACGCTGGAGATCACCAGTTTCGGCGGTATCGATTTCAACCGGGTGAACTTCGCGCCGCTCAACTCGATCGAGCCGATGACGCTGCCTTTCTGTCTGCCCTTCGTATTCGATTCGGTCGCGCATATGCGGCGCGTGGTCGACAGCGAAGTGGGCGACGAAGTCATGGCCTCGCTTGAACCGCACAATCTGATCGGCCTGTGCATTTACGATTCGGGCGCACGCAGTTTCTACAATGTTCGGCGCCCCATCACCAAGCCGGAGGATCTGCGCGGGCTCAAGATCCGCGTGCCCGCATCGGACCTCTATATCGCGATGGTCAATGCGCTGGGCGCCAATGCGGTGCCGATCCCCTTTGGCGAGATTTACCAGTCGCTTGCCCAAGGCGTGATCGACGGCGCGGAAAACAACTGGCCCACCTTCGTGGGCGAGCGCCATTACGAAGTCGCCAATTATCTTAGCCTGACCCAGCACCTGCTGACCCCCGAGGCGCTGGTCATGAGCAAGGCGAGCTGGGAGCGGCTGTCGCGTGCGGACCAGCTGCTCGTGCGCGAGGCGGCCAAGGCTTCGGTGGTCGAGATGCGGCGCTTGTGGGACATTCGCGTCGGCGAGGCCGAGGCGGCTGTGGCCGCGTCGGACGTTGCCGTGAACACGGTCGATACCGAACCCTTCGCCGCGCTGATGCGGCCGGTGTGGGATCAATTCATTACGACACCCGCGCAGCAGGACATCGTTCGGCGCATCCGCGACATGAGGGAAGGATGACTATGGCCGCGACCCTATCGCGCTGGTTGATCGGTTTCGGTTCGATCGGGCTTCTGGCGATGACCGCGATCATCGGCTGGCAGGTGTTCGGGCGCTTCGTGCTCAACTCGAGCCCGTCGTGGACCGAACAGGCTTCGCTGATCATGATGATCTGGTACGTGATGTTTGCCGCCGCCGCGGGTGTCTACGAAGGCTTCCATATCCGCATCGCGCTGCTCGAGGAAAAACTGGGCGACCGCGCGCGGCCGCTGCTGCGGATCGTCGCGCTCGTGATTGGCGCGATCGGTCTGGTGCTGCTCGTTTACGGCGCGCAGCTGTGCTGGGCAGTGCGCGGCAATGTCGTCCCTTCGCTCGGCGTCAGCCGCGCGGTAGCCTATGTGCCGCTGCCCGTTTCGGGACTGCTGATGACCTGGTTCGCGCTGCCACAGCTATTTACCGGGCGTCATCCGGCGGATGATGCCAGTGAAGGGGAGCGCGGCTGATGGAACTCCTCGTCCTGTTCGGCGTGCTCTTCGCCATGCTCGTCATCGGCGTGCCGGTGGCCTTTTCCCTGCTCGCGGCGGCGCTCGCCTGTTTCCTCGCGATGGATATCCCTCCCATCGTCGCGGTCCAGCGCGTCGCCGCGGGAATCAGCGTTTTCACGCTGATGGCGATCCCCTTCTTCATCTTTGCAGGCGACCTGATGTACCGCGCGGGGATCGCCAACCGGCTGGTCCGCGTGGCCGATGCCGCCATCGGGCGCGTGCGCGGCGGGCTGGGGATCGTCGATGTCGGCGCCTCGATGATGTTCGGTGCGGTGTCCGGCTCGGCTATCGCCAGCGCCTCGGCGATCGGCTCGACCATGGTCCCGCTGATGAAGGAGAAAGGCTATCCTGCAGATTATGCGGTCAACGTCACCGTAACCGCGGCGATCGTGGGCCTGCTGATCCCGCCTTCGCACAATATGATCATCTATTCCGCCGCCTCGGGGATCGGCGTATCGATCGGCGACCTGTTCCTTGCCGGCGTCATCCCCGGCGTGCTCACCGGCCTGATGCTGATGCTGGTGGCGTGGCTGGTGGCTAGGCGCGGCAAACTGCCGCTGGGCCGCTTCCCCGGCTGGCGCGAGTTCATCCTCGCGAGCGCCTATGCAATCCCCGGTCTGATGACCGCGGTGATCATCATGGGCGGTATCCTCAGCGGGTTTTTCACGCCTACCGAAAGCTCGGCCATCGCAGTGATCTACACCATGCTCATCGGGACCTTCGTCTATCGCAGCCTGGGCTGGAAGGGCATGTGGGAAGCTGCCGGGAAGTCGGTGCGCACCGCTGCGATGGTCTTGTTCATCATCGCTGCCGCTACCGCCTTCGGCTTCGCCCTCGCGCTGCTCGAAGTGCCCGCCGCGATGGGCGCGCTGATCGGCGTGATGACCGACAATCCGATCCTGACCCTGCTGATCATCAACCTCATGCTGCTGGCGCTGGGCACTTTCATGGACATGGCCCCGCTGATCGTCATCACCACGCCGATCTTCCTTCCGGTGGCGATGGATGTCGGGGTCGATCCGGTGCACTTCGGGATCATCATGATGCTCAATCTGGGCATCGGCCTGGTCACGCCGCCGGTCGGCTCGGTGCTGTTTGTCGGCTCGGCAGTGGGCAAGATCCCCGTGACCGCGCTGGTGAAGACCATCTGGCCGTTCTATCTCACGCTGATTGCGGCGCTGGTAGTGATTACCTTCGTGCCTGCGCTCTCGCTCTGGCTCCCGGGGGCATTCGGCGGGTGATCACAGGGTTACCCCGCGTTTCCAGATCGAAATGACGCGCTGGTCGCTGCGTTCGGCGGCGGTGGGCTCGCCGCTGGCAATGGCGAGCAAATAATCCGCAAAGGCGGCATCGACCGCGTCCACCCCTTCGGCAAGCGCGCGGCCTGCGTCGAAATCGATCCAGCCCGGCTTGGTTTGCGCAAGTGCGGTGTTGGACGAAATCTTGACCGTGGGCACCGGAAAGCCGAGCGGCGTGCCCCTTCCGGTGGTGAACAGCACCAGGGTCGCCCCCGCCGCGGCCAGCGCGGTGGAGGAGACCGCATCATTGCCCGGCGCTTCGAGCAGCGTCAGGCCCGGCCGCGATACAGTGCCGCCATAGTCGATCACATCGACCAGCGGGGCGCAGCCGCCCTTCTGCACCGCGCCCAACGATTTTTCTTCCAGCGTGGTGATCCCCCCCGCGATATTGCCGGGCGAGGGGTTCTTCGAAACCGGTTGGCCCTGGTCGAGGAAATAGCGCTTGAAGCGGTTCACCAACACGCCTGCCTGCTCGAAAACCCCCGGTGACACGGCGCGCGCCAACAGCGCTTCCTCGGCGCCGAAGATCTCGGGGATTTCGGTCAGCACAAGGCTGCCGTCCGACCCTGCGAGACGATCGCTGAAGCGACCGAGCAGGGGATTGGCAGTCAGCCCTGACAGCGCGTCCGACCCGCCGCATTTCAGCCCCACGGTCAGCGCGCTCGCCGGCGCGTCTTCGCGCATTACCGGAGCGAGTTCAGCCACCAGATCGGCAATTTGCGCAAGCAGGCGTTCGCGCTCGTCGCCCGGGTCCTGCGCGCGGACGAGCCGCAGCTTAGCGCGGCTACGTTCGGGGACGCTGGCAACAAGGTCATCGAGCTGGTTGCTCTCGCAGCCGAGCCCCACCAGCACCACGCCGCCCGCATTGGGGTTGTCGCACAGCGCGGCCAGCAATGCGCGCGTGCCCGAAAGATCGTCGCCCAATTGCGAACAGCCGTGCGGGTGAGCGAACCCCACGATTGCATCCACGCTGCCGCGATGGATTGCGCTTGCTTCGCGCGCCACCAATTCCACCAGCGGGGCGACGCAGCCGACAGTGGGTAGCAGCCAGATCTCGTTGCGGGTGCCAAAGCGCCCGTCGGCGCGCCGGTATCCCCGCCAATTGCCCAGCGGCGGTGAGGCTTCCGGGATCGGCGCAGGCGGCGCAAAGGTGCCATACTCCATCTCCCCATCCAGCGCGGTGGCGAGATTGTGCGAATGGACATGCTCGCCCGCTGCGATTGGCTGGCTGGCAAGGCCGATCGGGGCGCCATAGCGCAAGACCGGTTCGCCTTGGCCGTGGGGGCGCAGGGCGAATTTATGGCCCCTCGGGATCGCTTCGGGCAGCCGCAGGACAATTCCGTCCAGTTCGATCCATTCGCCGGCCTTGTGATTGCGCAGTGCGACGCCGACGCCATCGGCCAGGTGCGAGCGCCAGACATCGGGCAACCTCATTCCTGCGGAAGCGCTGTCGGCCTCGGTCATTGCGCGTCGCTCCTTATCCCCCTGCCTCGCCGGTTGATTTCCTCTCCGGTAAGCGGCAGAACCCGTTCTTGACACCGGTTACCATAGTTCGTCGCGGGAGAGAAGAATGAGCACGCCCCTGGAGCTGCATGAGGATCGCCTGTTCCCGGCGGAACCCGGCATCCGCGCGCTTGCGCGCGAGCTCTATGCCGATGTTGCCGATCTGCCGATCATCAGCCCGCATGGGCATACCGACCCGGCGTGGTTCGCTCATGACGAGCCGTTTGGCAATGCGACCGAATTGCTGCTGCATCCCGATCATTACGTGTTCCGTATGCTGTATTCGCAGGGGATTGCGCTGGAGGATCTGGGCATCGGGGGAGGTGGGGCCGATCCGCGTGCCGCGTGGCGCATCTTCGCCGAGAACTATCACTTGTTTCGCGCCACGCCTTCGCGGATGTGGCTCGACTGGGTCTTCGCCAAGGCCTTCGGCAAAGAGGTGCGGCTCGATGCGGGCACGGCCGATCTCTATTTCGATACGATCACCGAGAAGCTGCAGCAGGACGATTTTCGCCCTCGCGCGCTGTTCGACCGTTACGGCATCGAAGTCCTCGCCACGACGGAAAGCCCGCTCGATCCGCTCGACCATCACCGTACGATTCGCGGCAGCGGGTGGGGCGGCCGGGTCATTACCGCCTATCGCCCCGACCCGGTAGTCGATCCCGAGTTCGAAGGCTTTGCCGATAATCTGCGCACATTTGGCGACCTCACTGGCGAGGATACGCTGTCATGGCCGGGCTATCTCGCCGCGCACCGCCAGCGGCGCGAATACTTCGCTGCGATGGGGGCGACTTCGACCGATCACGGCCATCCCAGCGCGGCCACTGCCAATCTGCCGGATGCCGATGCTGCTGCGCTGTTCGAGCGCGTGAAGCATGGGGGTGCCTCCGCCGCCGATGCCGAACTGTTCCGTGCGCAGATGCTGACCGAAATGGCGGCGATGAGCGTGGACGATGGCCTGGTGATGCAGATCCACCCCGGCAGCTTCCGCAACCATAACCACCAGCTGTTCGCCGGGTTCGGCCGCGACATGGGGGCCGATATCCCCACGCGCACCGACTATGTGCAGGCGCTCAAGCCGCTGCTCGACCGGTTCGGGAACGAGGCAGGTCTGTCGATCATCCTCTTCACGCTCGATGAAAGCGCCTATGCGCGCGAACTGGCGCCGCTGGCGGGGCATTATCCGTGCCTCAAGCTTGGCCCGGCGTGGTGGTTTCACGACAGCCCTGAAGGCATGCGCCGCTTCCGCCAGATGACCACCGAGACCGCCGGTTTCTACAACACGGTCGGCTTCAACGACGATACGCGCGCCTTCCTGTCGATCCCCGCGCGGCACGACGTCGCCCGGCGGGTCGATTGCGGCTTTCTTGCGCAGCTTGTCGCCGAGCACCGGATCGAGGACTGGGAGGCCGCCGAGGTCGCCCGCGAGCTGGCCTATACTCTGGCGAAGCGGGCCTACCGCCTGTGAGGCTCGGGCCCGATACGCTGGCCCACCTGCCTGCCGATGTCGGTACATGCCCCTACGACCGCGAAGCGCAGAAGATCGGCATCGTTCATTTCGGGATCGGGGCGTTCCACCGTGCGCACCAGGCCTGGTATACCGATTGCGCGATGGCGGCGGGGGACCGCGATTGGGGCATATGCGGCGTTTCGCTCCGCTCGCCCGACGTCGCCCGGCAGCTCAATCCGCAAGGCGGGCTCTATACGCTGACCGAACGCCAGGGCGATGCTGCGCAAACGCACGTGATCGGGGCGGTTCGCGAAGTGCTCTACGCCCCCGATCAGGCCGGGGCGGTAGTTACCCGGCTCGCTGATCCGGCCTGCCATATCGCCAGCTTTACCGTCACCGAAAAAGGCTATGCGCGCGGCCAAGACGGCGGGCTCGACCTCACCGCGGCGCGCAGCAGTTTCTATCCCTTGTTGGCGCAGGGGTTGGCCCAGCGCCGAGCGCTTGGGATGGGCGGGCTGACGCTGCTGTCCTGCGACAATCTGGCGGAGAACGGCCGGGTCCTGGCGCGGCTGATGGAGCAGTGGCTGGCTGCAGAGATGCCCGAGATGGTCGAGTGGTTCCGGCGCGAATGCCGTGTCCCATCGACGATGATCGACCGCATCGTACCGCGCAGCGGGCCGCAGGACCTGGCCGAGCTCAAGCAGCGCCTCGGAATGAGCGATGCCGGGGCGGTCTTTACCGAACGGTTCAGTCAATGGGTGATCGAGGACGACTTTGCCGGCCCGCGTCCGCGGTGGCAGAACCACGGCGTGGAGTTGGTCGATGATGTCGCCCCTTTCGAAACCGCCAAGCTCCGCATGCTCAACGGCGCGCATTCGCTGCTTGCCTATTGCGGTCTCGAGGCAGGCTATACCTATGTCCACGAGGCCGTCGCCGATCCCCGCCTCGCCGCGCTTGCCGAGCGGCTGATGCGCGATGAAGCGCTCCCGACGATCACTGCCGCGCCCGGTCAGGATCTGGCGGCCTATGCCGGCCAATTGATGCAGCGCTTTGGCGACCCCGCGCTAATGCACCGGCTCGACCAGATCGCCATGGATGGTTCGCAGAAGATCCCGCAGCGCTGGCTCGACACGGTAGCCGTCCTGACACGCCGCAGCCTGCCCTGCGACGCGATCGCTGCAGGTTTTGCGGCGTGGGTGCGTCACCTTGCCGATGGCCGCTGCGTCGATGATCCTCACGGTGAAGAACTGCATGCGATTGCCATTACGGGAGGCGCACGCGGTATCGTCGACCGGTGCTTGGGGGCAGGAACCGGCATGACGGCGCTATGGTCCGGCTACCAGCATCTGGCACAGACCCTGTTATCAGCCGAACGAGAAGTTTGAGATTTCATTTCCGCTCAGGCTTAAAAAAACCTTTCCGGATACTTACGGCTGCAAACCAGATATTATCCAAAACTTGTTTACCGCGATAAGTATTCTGATATTGCGCAAGTACAGGCGATAGTTAATAAGCTAGTACTGATATAACTGTCTCTTAGGTGCCGTATAGCGTCAACAATACCAGTCTATACTTCACAATATTGCCGTTTATCGCGATGGTTAAGTCATAACTTTTTCAATCAATATCTTGAGGTTGTTGTTTTACCGCATCTCGAAGGCAGGTTCGGAAGGGGTTCGGACATAACTTGCCCCTAATCGGGCGTTGGAGGTCAAGGCCCGCCAATGCTCGTTTCTGTAATCGGCATATTGATACTGGCAGTGACAGTGCTCGATGCGCTGCTCACCGTGCTCGATGCGAACGGGCGCAGCCTGTTTTCGACGCGCGCCTACCGGTTGTTCTGGTGGATCGGCCGCCACTGCGCGAAACTGCTGCCCTATCCGGTCGCCCAGCGCGCGCTGAGCATGGCCGCACCACTGATGATCGCGTTGATGATCGTCCTGTGGGTCAGCGGTATCGTGACCGCCTTCGCGCTGATCTTCTTCGGCGGCCTGTCGGTTGGCGATTTCATCACCGGGGGCGGGTCGCAGCCGAGCCTCGCTGCTGCTTTCCGGCTCAGCTGGGTCACGCTTTCGACGATCGGTTTCGTCGAGATCAGCCCGTCGAACATGGCCTATTCGGTCGCAGTGGCGCTCGAGGCGCTGCTCGGCAGCGTGCTGCTCACTTTCTCGATCACCTACTTCCTCAGCGTGCACCGGCGGATACTCGATTACGACCGGGTGGTCGCCGATCTGCACCACCGGATGGACGGCCGCGACGATCCGCTGGAAATCGTCGCCGAGCGTTATGCCGCCGAGGATATCGACGGGCTCGAACGCTGGCTCGAGCGGTTGCACGACGGGCTGATCGGCATGCACCAGGGCCTGGCCCGGTATCCGATCGTCTATTTCTACCGGCCCCAGGAGCGCGGGCGCAGCCTGCCGAAGACGCTGCAGGCGCTGGGCCGGATCGCTGACGGGCTCACCCACTGCCTGCCATCGCCGTCGCGGTCCGACACCAGCCCGGCCTTGCGCGCGCTGACCGCGGGAATGAGCGATCTGGTGGGCGATTTGCGCGAAGCCTATGTGCCGATGCCCGTCGGGCCGACACCGCAGCCGGTATCGCGTGCCGAATTCGAAACCACGATGCGCAGCGACACACTGCAGGGCGCGCCATCGGTCATGCGTTACCGCGAAATATGCCACGCGCTGGGTGACGTCGCCGACACGGACAATCGTTCCGGCGATGCCTATACCCGCTATCGCAACTGGTTCCTTGCCGATCGGCAGACCCGCGCGTTCGTCGCGGCGGTGAGCCACGATCTCGGCTATGACGAAGACCTGCGCCCACGGCGATCGTCCTATCTGGCGGCGCTGCTCAACCGCGGGCCCAAGCAACGTCCCCAGGCGCTGCACGCGCGGCGAGCGCAGCCATGAGAATACCGATCAACTATTCGGCCATTCTGGGGCGGCTGCGGATGCGGGTCCACCGCGCTTTCTGGATCGCGCCCATGCTGGCGATTTTCGGGGCGATCGCCACTGCGGCATCGGTCGCGCGGCTGGACTTCACCACTTCCGCAAGCCTTGGCGGCGTGCTGACCACGGGCGGCCCGGTGGGCGCGCGCAATCTGGTCGAGATCGTGGCGACCACGTCGCTGACCGTGGTCACGATCGCCTTCTCGGTGACGATCGTGGCGCTGCAGGTCGCGGCAGCGCAATACTCCCCGCGAGTCCCGCGGCAATTCATTCGCGACCGCGCCACGCAGTTCGTGATGGCGGTGTTCATCTTCACCTTCGTCTACAGCCTCACGGTGCTCCGCTCGATCCACGAGAAGGAGGGGTTCGTTCCGCAATTCGCGGTGACGCTGGCATTCCTCTTCGCGCTCGCGAGCGTTGTCGCCTTCGTTTATTTCATTCACCACATCGTCCACGCGGTCCGGATCGAGCAGGTGCTGCGGCAGGTCGAAGAGCACACCGTCGCGTCGATTTCCGCCAATTACGAAGCGCTGACCGACGACGACCCCAAACCCCAACTGCCCGACATACCGGCACACGCGGTGCCGGTCCTCGCGCCGGCTTCGGGCATCATCCAGCGGATAAATCCCCGGCTCCTGCTGCGCTATGCGCAGAAAGAGGACCTCGTTATCGAATACACCTACCTGCTCGGCGACCAGGCGGTGATGGATACCGCGCTGACGTGGGTGTGGACGCGGGATCCCGACCGGGAGCAGCCCGATCCCACGGGCGATTTGCGCAAGCGCGTGATCCGGTCGTTGCAACTCGGGCATGAGCGCAGCGTCCAGGCGGATGTCGCCTTCGGGCTGACCCAGCTGGTCGATATCGCCCTGCGCGCGGTTTCGAGCGCCATCAACGATCCGACCACTGCTCGTGCATCGATCCGCTCGGCGGAAATCGTGCTCGTCCAATTGTCCAAGCACCGGCTGGGCGACCGGCTGATCAAGGATGACGATGGGATCGTGCGGGTCGCAGTGCCGCGGCGGTCTTTCGGCGACTATCTCGACATGGTCGTCACCCCGCTCAGGAACACTTGTCCGGGCGACATGGCGGTCATGCTGCGCCTGTGCGAAATGCTCGAGGATGTCGGCCGCGCCGCCGCGCATCGCGCCGAGCAGCGCGAGCGGATCGCCGCGCAGACCGAACTGGTGAAACGGGCTGCCATACGCGCCGTCGAAGAACAGGCCGACCTCGACAAGATCTTCCGCGCCGCGCATTCGGTCGAAGTCGCGCTGGCGGGAAAGCCGCCGGAGCTGTCATGACCCTGCGCCCTTCCACCAAGGTCCGCGCGGCGACGTTCTTCCTCCTCGGCGGTGTGACCAGCACGCTGTTCTACTGGATCGTGGGGCTGGCCGCTTTCCTGCTCGCGGTCATCTTTTCCGCCCGTTTCTACACCGAGGTCCTGTGGTTCGACGATATCGGCTATCTCGATGTCTATCTGACCATCGTGAAGACCAAGATCTGGATGGGGGTGGTGCCGTTCCTGTTCATGGCGGCAATGGTCGCGGGCAACATGTTGCTGGCGCACAAGCTGGCCCGGGTCGACCGGATCATTTCCGCGGACGAGCGGCGCGTGGACAGCTGGCGGCGCACGGCCGAACCCTATTTCCGGCCTATCGTGATTACCATCGCGCTGATCTGCGGCCTGCTGCTCGCGCTGCAGACCTATCCGCATTGGCAGGACTACATCCTGTGGGCGAATGGCGAGCAGTGGGGGCGTAACGATCCGCAGTTCGGGCGCGATCTCAGCTACTTCATGTTCGAGCTCTCGCTGCACGTGGCGATCAACCACTGGCTTTTCGTCTGCGTGCTGGTGGTGCTGCTGCTGACCGCGCTGACCAGCTATGTGTTCGGCGGCATCCGGCCGCAGGCGCCCAATTCGATGCTGCCGTTCCAGGTCAATCTGCATTTGTCGGCACTCGTCTTCGCATTGATGGCGCTGCTGGGGTGGGGGATGCTGCTGCAATTGCACCTGCTCAGCTATTCCGAGCGCGGCGTGGTGACCGGGCTGGGGTTCACCGATTCCAATGCCAGCCTGCTCGCCTACAAATTCGTCGCCGCGGCAGTGGTTGCCGGCTTCGTGATGTTCCAGGTCAACATCCGCCGACCCGGCTACATCATCCCGACCGCGATCATCGTGTACCTGATCCTCGTCGGTCTCTCGATCGTGCGGTTCTATCCCAACCTGTTCCAGCTGATCGTCGTCGAACCGCAGGAGCTCGAACGCGAGCGGCCCTATATCGAGGACCATCTCCAATTCACCCGCTACGGTTTCGCGCTCGATCAGGTCGAACGCCGCACCGCGTCGATTGCCGAAACGGGCGATCTGCAGGCGATCGCAGGCGACCGGCGCCTACTTGAATCGCTTCGGCTGTGGGACCCTGCAACGCTGCTGATCAATTTCCGCGAATTGCAGGCGTTCCGGGCCTATTTTGATTTCACCGACATCGATGTCGATCGTTACCGCATCGACGGTGAATTGCAGCCGGTCATGATCGCGGCGCGCGAGGTCAATACCGAGAACCTGCCCGAGCATTCGCGGCGCTGGCAATCCGAACGGATGATCTACACGCATGGCTACGGTCTCGTGTCGGCATCGGCGGTCGAATCGACTCCGGCAGGCTTGCCGAAATTCCTCTCGGGCGACGCGCCCAGCGCCGGGATGGGGCCGCTGTTCGTACGCTATCCGCAGGTCTATTTCGGCGAAAATTCGCCCGAGTTCTCGATCGTCGGGACCAAGACGATCGAACTCGACCGGCCGCAGGAAGGGCGCAGCTTCGCCAAGCACGATTACGCTGGCGGGCGCGGGGTTCCGATCGACGGGCTTGTTCCCCGACTGCTGTTCGCCACCCGGTTCTGGGACCTGCGGCTGGCGTTGACGACGCTGCTGGGGGACGACAGTCGCATCCTGTTCCACCGCAATGTGCGCGACCGGGTCAAGCGCGTGGCACCGTTCCTCGAAGTGGATTCCGACCCCTATCCGGTCGCCGCCGACGGACGGATCAAATGGGTCATCGACTGTTACATGACCAGCGACATGATGCCCTATTCCAAGCGGGTGAACCTGGGCGATCTGTCGCAGGTCTTCCAGGGCAAGCAGGAAGATTCCGGGATAATCCCGGCGGAGTTCATTCGCCTGCTGGAACGGCGCACGCAGCGCGCGAACTACGTGCGCGGCAGCGTCAAGGCGATCGTCGATGCCTATGATGGCAGTGTGACGCTGTACGTCACCGACCCCGACGACAAGCTGCTCCAGGCCTGGCGCCGCGCCTTTCCCGACGCCTTCACACCGGTCGAAGAAGCCAGCGCGGAGATCAGGGCACATTTCCGCTATCCGCAGGACCAGTTCCAGATCCAGTCGGTGATCTGGGCGGATTATCACATGCGCGCGCCCGACGCCTATTATGCGCGCGAGGGTGCCTGGCAGATCCCGCAAGATGCCAATTTTATCTCGCTGCGCCGCGAACGCGCGCGGCCCGGCCACGAACAACGCAATGCCGACCTTCGGCCCTATTGGCTGAAGACCCGCTTTCCCGGCGAGGAAGACGCCGAATTCGCGATCGTCCAGCCGTTCAGTCCCGAAAGCCGCAACGTCCTGTCGGGCTATCTGGTCGGGGGCAGCGACGGCGACCGGCTGGGGCGGCTGACCTCCTACGAATTCGCTCCGGACACGACGGTTGTCGGGCCCTCGCAGGCGCAGGCGCGGATCGATCAGGATCCGCGGATCTCGGCATGGATGACGCTGCGAATGCAGTCCGGTTCGCGCGTCTCGCGTGGCAAGCTGCTGACCGTGCCGCTCGACAATGCAGTGCTCTATGTCCAGCCGCTGTTCGTCCAGGCGGACAAGTCGAGCGTGTCCGAACTGCTCGGCGCCCAATTGTCCAGCGTTCCCGAACTCAAGCAGGTGGTCATCGTCTTTGGCGACCGGGTGCTCATGCGCCCCACGCTGAAAGGGGCGGTCGCCGCCCTGTTTGAAGACGAGGGCGAAGGCGCCGCGCCCGATCAGGCAACTGCGGATACCGAAACACCCGCTTCCCCCCAACCGACGCGCAGCAACTAGGCGAGAAAGGCCCAGCCATGCTTACGATCATCCTCATCCTGGTCATCGTGGTCATCCTGGCCAGCCTGATCGTCGCCGCCCTGCGGCGCCACGACAGCAACAACTATTTCGATCAGGATCGCCAGCCGTTTTACGCAGAGCCCGACGAGCTGGTCGATTGCGGCCTGCTGTATTCGCAGAAGGATTACGAAGGCAAAGAGGCGCACACCTATACGGTAACCCCGGCGGGGGAGGCCGGGCTGCGGGCGTGGCTGCGCGAGCCGACCAACGATCCCGGCTTCCTGATGCGCAATTACGCCGGGATCGTCGAACGGCACGACCCGCTCGAGGTGGCACGCAGCCGGCGCTCCATCCATGCCGCGCGCAAGGCCGAATACGAACGCCTCGAGCAGTTGCTCGTGAACCGGCCCGAGTGGCGCTACGCGCTCGCCGCCAGCCGGCTGGGCATACGCTTCGAACGTGCCTGCCTGACCTTCTGGAACGATGTCGCGAACGAGAATTCGGCCGAGCGCCGTGACCAGAGCGAAGCGGACTAACCCCATGCTGCTCATCATCCTGATCATCGCCTGCATCCTCGTCCTGCTTGCCTATCTGGTGGTCACCGTCAGGCGGCACGACCGGAACGCCTATGCCGATCGCGAGCGCGACCCCTTCTACAGTGAAATGGCGCGGCTCGCTGCGGCCGGGCTGCTCTATGAGGAAGAGGAACGCAGCATCGGGCGGCAGCGCCACTCGTTTATCGTAACCCCGGCGGGCGAAGCCGTGCTGCGCAGCTGGATGCGCGAGCCGATGAACGAGCCGGGCCTGCTGCGGCTGTATTTCGCAGGCATTGTCGGCCCGGCGGATGTGGTCGCCCTGGCGCGCGAACAGGCGGCCAAATGCACCGAGCGGCTCGCGAAATTCGACCGCGTCGACGAGCTGTTCGGCCGCAAGCAGGGCTGGGAGGACGAGCGCGCGCATCTCGAGCTGGGCCGACGTTTCGAAACCTTCTGCCTCGAATTCTGGGAGCGGCAGGTCGACCAGCCGTTCAACGCCCATCTGTTCGCCGATGACGGCGGTGAGAACGAGGATCCGGGCACGGACGAAAAGGCACCGCGCACTGGGTCCCAGCACGAGGACACGGCCTCAGCCGACCGATCCGACGAGGACTAGGGCCTGGCCCGCGATCCCCACTGCAAAGGAGGAAACCATGAAGAAGCTCAACACATTGGCCGCGGCGACAGTCGTATCGGCGTTAAGCGCAGGATATGCGGCCGGTGCACCATCAGCCGCAGCTGCGCAGGATGGCGGCGCAAGCGGCACCGGGGCGCTGGTCGAACAGGCGGACGCCGTGACCCGGGAAACCAGCACCGCCGAAATCGTCCAGCGCTCCGACCAGTCCGGTACGTTGGAAGAAGTAACGGCGATCGAGCTGTTCACCGGCAGGCAGCTACAGCCCGACCCGGCCCGCGGCATCTTCCAGAAGGCGCGCGGGGCGACGGCGCGGATCACCTATCTCGGGGTCGATAATGCCGCGGCCATCTACCAGAGCGACGACGCAGGTGATGGAGCCGACGGCTCGTCCGCGACGATCCGCCTTGGCAATGACAGCGCTGCGGGCACCGACAGCACGGCCTATATCGATCAGCGCGGCGACAAGGGCGTGGTCGATATCCGCCAGCAGGGCGATGCCAATTTCTCGGTCGGCATCCAGCACGCCAATCCCGCGGGCAGCGCCAGCGGTGCGGAACAGACGCATACGCTTGCGGGTCACGACCATCGCAGCGAAATCGTCCAGGAAGCGAGCGGTACGCTGGCCGATGTCACGCTGTCGCAGGGCGGGGGCAGCACGGGCCAGGTGCGCCAGACCCAAATCGGCGCCAAGGCGTCGATCGCGATCAAGAATGGCCCCTCAAGCCGCGCGCGACTGGTGCAGGCCGGTTCGGGCCGAGGCAACGTGGCAGACGTCGATGTGGATGGCGGCGAGAACACCACTGATATCTCGCAGCGCGGCGAGAATGGAGCGCACGAAGCCAGCGTGGCGCAGGCGGGCGAGAAATCGGAAGTTGCCATCGTGCAGGAGGGCCGGAAGGGCAATGTCACCACGATCGACCAGAACGGGACCGATGGCAGCGCGGTGGTGCGGCAGGAAAATTCGCCGAACAACAAGGCGCAGATCGATCAGGCGGGCGCGGGTTCGGTAAGCCTTGAAGGGCTGATCGAGCAGAGCGGCGCGGGCGGCAACAATTCGGCCGATATCGACCAGACCGGAAGCACGCACACCGCGGTCGTCCGCCAGCGCGGCGCGGGTGGCGGCAGCGTCGCGGGGATCGACCAGTCGACCGACAACACCGACGAGAACGAGGCGACGGTCGACCAGGTCGTCGATGCCGCTTCGGGTACCGACACGGTCGACATCGATCAGGGCGGCAGCGCGAATCGCGCGACGATCGAGCAGAGACGCGGGGGCGGTGACACGGGCAGCAATGCGAGCGTCACCCAGCCCGGTGGCCGCGGCCGCGCAACCGTGGCCCAGGAAGGGCCCGCGCTGAAAGCCCAGATCGACCAGAACGGCAACGCCAACGAAGGCGAGATCAGCCAGAAGGGCACGGGCACCGCCGGTGAAGCGTCGATCAAGGCGGGCAGTGGGACCGACAACAACATGGCCCGCATTTTCCAGGAAACGGGCGGGACGATCGCTTCCATCGACCAGACTTCTCCCAACAACGAGGCGACGATCGAACAGGCCAATGCGCAGCCTGCGGCGGGGACGGTCGAAGCCGATATCGACCAGAGCGCGGATGTGCAGAATATCGCTTCGATCGTGCAAACGGGTGGGGGCACCGTCCGCAGCGCTTCGCTGGCGCAGTCGGGCCGCGAAAATGATGGCGCGATCGACCAGTCGGGCGCGGCGAGCGGCATGACCGCGAACGTCCAGATGGCGGGAGATATCAATACTGTGCAGCTAACCCAGGACGCCCAGGGCAATGGCAATCTCCAGGCCGAACTCAAGCAGCAGGGCGACGGGAACTCGATCACCTGGGACCAGCGCGGCAGCGAACTGGGGGCCACCGTCACGCAGCAAGGTTCGGGGAACGCGGTCGAAGTGACTCAGTCGGGCAGCGGTTACGATGTCAGCATCACGCAGAATGGCGACAACAACAGTTTGCGGATCACCTATTCCGGTCCGTCTGAGGGCGGGGGCGGTTTCACCGTGGTGCAGAACGGCGGAGAAACCCGTCATGCAGACTAGCCTCTGGCTCGCTGTCGCAGGATTGGTTGCGGCCGGGCCAGGTGCGGGGGGTGCAGGCTGCGAAAGCCGCGCGGAAAGCTATTGCAGCGATGCCGGTGCAGCGCCGCAGGGAACGCTGGTGACGAGCAGCGCGACGATCGGCTTCGCGATTGCTGAGGACGGTTTGCGGGTGACCGTGCGCCATCGCGGATCGAGCGCCGAAACCGTCCTCGACCTGCCCTATCCTGCCCCCAAGCGCGCCCGCCATGCGGACGGGGGCGGGGCGGGCGGCGCCTGCGATCCGCCGGCCGGTTAGCCCCTGGGGCCGGCACCCGACAGGCGGATCCGCGCTTCTTCGGCGATGGTTTCACCGATTTCGGTATAGAGTTCGGCAAAGGCCGCGGAGGACCGCCAGGCGACGCCCACGCTGCGATATTCCTGCCATCCTTCCGGTTCGGCGATGCGGACGACATCGAGCCCGCCTGCATCGGAGCGGATGTAGAGTTCGGGCAGTATCGCCAGCCCGACGCCCGAGCCGACCATCTGCTGCACGGCGTCGAGGCTGGTGCCTTCGTAATCGGCCAGCACGGTGGCATCCAGATGTCCGCAGATAGTCTCGAGCTGGCGGTGGTAGTGGTGACGGTGGTCGAGCGTGAGGAATGTCCGGCCAGCGAAGTCGGCAGCGACCAGTCGCGGTCGTTCGTTCAGCGGATCGTCGGGCGGGACCACGATGCGCAGCGGCTCGCGGAACAGCGGTTCGATGGCGAGACCCCGGCCCGCTATGGGCAAGGGGGAAAGCACCATGTCGAGTTCGCCGGCCGCCAGTTCCGCGTGCTGCTGGTCGGGGATGCCTTCGCGGATGTACAGCCGCAGCCCCGGATAGCGCCGATGCAGCGTCTTGATCACGCTGGGCATGAGGTAGGGGCCGAGCGTTGGCGTCACTCCGAAACGGATCGATCCCACGAAGCGTTCGGCCGCGCGGTCGGCGGCATCATCGAAGTCGCGCACCGCATTTTGTACATTGCGCGCCGCGCTCAGCAGGTCGCGTCCTGCCGGGGTCAATTGCATGCCCTTGGGGACGCGTTCGAACAGCTTGAGCCCCAGGCTGGTCTCGAGCGTGCGCAACTGTTGGCTCAAGGCCGGCTGGGTCAGCGCAAGGGCGTTCGCCGCCTCGCTCATATTGCCGGTGTCGGCGAGCTTCGCGAAGATCGCGATCTGCTTGAGAGTAGCCATGCTCTCTCATTAGCTTTTCTTATGGGTACGGCGCAAGAATTCGAATTGGATTATAGTGCGGGCACCGCGCATATCGGCTCGACACAACGATGGAGAGCGACATGACCAAGAGGTCACCCGATGAAAAGATCATGAAGCCCTATTTGCGCCGCATGCTGCGCGAACATCGCGCGCTCAATCGGCTGATCGATACCACCAAGGCGATCGGCGCGACCGAGGACGTCAAGGCAATGAAACGCCTCAGGCTGCGTCTCAAGGACAAGATCGCCTCGCTCCAGAACCACTATTACGGGCGCAGCTTCCCAAGCTGACCCGCAGGCGGCGGCCGAACTCCCCCTCCCCAACCAAGCTCAGGAGCCGGCCGTCGCCTCTTCTCCCATGACCCTACTCACTTCCACCGAGCGCTTGCGCGCCTTCATCGCCAGCGAGAGCGCGGGCGGCATCGTTCTGATCGTCGCTGCCGCGGTGGCGCTGGCCATCGCCAATTCCGCGCTGCTGCCCGCCTATGAGGCCTTCCTTGCCACCCCGGTGGTATTCAGCGCGGGCAGTCTGGTCGCGATCGACAAGCCGCTGTTGCTGTGGATCAACGACGGGCTGATGGCGCTGTTCTTCTTCCTGATCGGCCTCGAGGTGAAGCGCGAGATCGTGACCGGCCAGTTGCGCAGCTGGAAACAGGCGTCGCTCCCGGTCTACGCCGCGATTGGCGGCATGGTCGTGCCGGCGCTGGTCTTTGTGGGCCTCAATCTTGGCTCACCGGAAAACCTACGGGGCTGGGCAATCCCCGCGGCGACCGATATCGCCTTCGCGCTGGGCTTGCTCGCGCTGCTCGGATCGCGCGTTCCCGTCGCGCTGAAGGCGCTGCTGCTGGCGATTGCAATCATCGACGATATCGGCGCGATCGCGATCATCGCGCTGTTCTACACCGAGAACATGAACCTTGGCGCGCTCGCCCTTGGCCTGATGCCGGCTGCAGGGTTGCTGCTGCTCAACCGCGCAGGTGTTGCCCGGTCGATTCCTTATTTCCTGCTCGCTGCATTCCTGTGGATCTGCGTTCTCAAGTCCGGCGTGCACGCCACGCTGGCCGGTGTGGCCACCGCGATGTTCGTGCCCATCGCGGTCGGCGACGAACGTCCGCTCGAGCGGCTCGAACATGCGTTGCACCCCTGGGTGGCCTTCCTGATCCTGCCGATCTTTGCCTTTGCCAATGCCGGCGTGTCGTTCGCCGGGGCCGGGATCGACGCGTTGCTCGCACCGCTGTCGCTCGGCATCGCCGCAGGGCTGGTCGTCGGTAAGCAACTCGGGATATTCGGGGCCTGCTGGCTGGCGGTGAAAAGCGGGTTAGCGACGCTGCCCGCGGGTGTGGGCCTGCGCCACGTCTATGGCCTGTCCTGCCTTGCCGGCATCGGTTTCACGATGAGCCTGTTCATCGGCAATCTCGCCTTCGTCGATCCCGGACAGATCGCCGCGGTCAAGTTCGGTGTGCTGGGGGGATCGCTGGTCTCGGCGCTGGCAGGCATCCTGGTCCTCGGGTTTGCTGTGCGCCGGGCCGATGGTACCGTTACTATATGATATCTGCTCTTTTATTCACCGTCTTCGGTCTGGTCGCGCTTGTTTTCGGCGGCGAATTGCTGGTGCGCGGCGCGGTCGCGCTGGCCGAGAAGGCGGGCGTCAGCGCTTTGGTCATCGGGGTGGTGATCGTCGGTCTCGGCACGTCCATGCCCGAACTGGTGACCAGTATCGAAGCTGCCCTCATGGGATCGCCCGCGATCGCCTGGGGCAACATCGTCGGCTCCAATATCGCCAACAGCCTGTTGATACTGGGCGCTGCCGCGCTGGTGGCCCCGATGGCGATTGCCTCGACCAACCGCTGGCGCGATCCGGTAGTGGCGCTTGCCGGCAGCGTGGTGCTGTTCCTGCTCGCGCTGACCGGAGTGGGCAGCCTGGTCATCGGAGTGCTGCTGCTGGCGGCCCTCGCCGGCTATATCGCCTGGTGCTACCGCGAGGAACGCCTTGCCGACCCTGCAGTGGTTCACAATGCGCCTTACGATCGGGCGCAGGCACTCGAATTGACCGATACAGGCCTGCACGGCGCCCGCAATGGCTGGACGCGGCCGGTGATGTTGACGCTTATCGGGCTGGCCGTGCTAGTCGGTGGTGGCCGCCTGCTGGTCGACGGGGCGATCGATCTCGCGCGGATCGCGGGGCTGAGCGAGACCCTCATCGGTCTGACCATCGTCGCGATCGGCACATCGCTGCCCGAACTGGTCACCTCGGTTGTCGCTGCGCGCAAGGGGCAGCCCGAAGTCGCGTTCGGCAATGTCGTCGGCTCGAACATCTACAACCTTCTGGGGATCGGCGGCGCCACGATGCTGATGGCCCCCGGTGCGGTCCCGGCAGGGCTGCTGCCGCTCGATATCGGCCTTGTCGTAGCCAGCGCGGTGGTCATCCTTTTCCTCACCGCAGCCCGCGGAGTGTCGCGCCTGCCCGCTTTCGCGCTGCTGGCGGCGTATGCCGGCTATCTCGGTTTCCTCGTCCTCACCGCATGAACCAAAGGAGCATAACATGATGTCTCGACGCAATGTACTCGCCGGTGCCGCAGTGGCCGGCGGCGCGATGGCTGCCGGTACCGGCATGGCCGCGGCCCAGGCCCCGCAGCCCGCCCGGCTGGCCCCCGTGGTCGACGGCAAGACCGCGCTCTCTCCCGATCAGGCGCTCGAACTGCTGATCGAGGGCAATCGCAACTTCCTCAACGACGTGCCGACGGCCGCTCCTGTCGGGCGCGAGCGCCGCCTCGAGATCGCACAGGGACAGGCGCCGTTCGCGGCCTATGTCACCTGTTCCGACAGCCGAGTCTCGCCCGAAATCCTGTTCGGCCGCGGGCTGGGCGAACTGTTCATCATCCGCAATGCGGGCAACACCGTCGATACGGTGGCGCTGGGCTCGATCGAATATGCCGTGGCAGAGCTGGGCGTGCCCCTGATCGTGGTCATGGGCCACGAATCCTGCGGCGCGGTCAAGGCGGCCAAGGCAGTCGTCGACGACAACGCCACCTTCCCGGGCAGCATCGGCCGCATGATCGAACCGATCATTCCCGCGGTTCTCGAAGTCCGGGGCAGCGAGGGCGACATGCTGGATAACGCCATCCGCGCGAATGTGTCGCGCGTGGTCAAGCAATTGCGCACCACGACCGACCCGCTGCTGCTCGACCCGCAGGCGGCGGGCAAGCTCAAGGTCGTTGGCGCGCATTACGACCTCGACACCGGCAAGGTCGACTTCTTCGACCAGCCGTAGGCGCCAGGGCGTGTCCCGGTCCCCGGCCCGCCGCCGCGCGGGAGGGGCACCGGGACGCGATTGCCAGACAGTCTTGCTGAACGCAGGCGGCGCGATTGCAGTGCCTGCGCACCGCATCCCTCTTTCCCCACAGCCGTATCCTCGCCGGTTGAGCGACCGGTTCGGCGTTCGCGCCGGACGGACGTTCGCCTTTCTCAAGAGGGGATTCGGATGTCGGCCCGAGAAGCCAGTGGCGGAGACGGAGGCCTTATAACAATCCAACCTAATGATTTGATTAGATTTCAGAACTCCAAAACTGCTACTCTCGTTCCCACATTTTTGACCACGCGCATTCTGAAACTGCCAATTTCCAGTAGGGAAACAGTGCTCCAAATAGGTCACTCTTGTCCAGTGTTTTCCGGTTTTGTCTATGGTTGACCGAGATTGCAGGAAAGCGCTGACGGCGATTGGATGGCGGTACGGAATGATCCGCCCTCAAGAAAGGTCCCGGCCATCCTATCTACCGACCAAAGTTCTTTTGGGTGCGCATGGCTTAAGCCATGTCGCCTGCCCTCCGGCGAGGATGGGAGGGGGAGGGAAAACCGCAAATCGATGCCCTGGCGCGGGCCAGCGGGCGAAGCCCGCCACCCGGGGGTGTCTATTTGCGGTTTCGGGAATGAGAGGGCGAAGCCCTTGGCGTTCCCGCGCAAGGATCGCGTCAGCGATCCGCACCAACAACGGCCCCCTTGCACGGCGCGAAGCCGCCGGACGTCCTGCGCGCGGGCCTGTGGGCCAGCGGGCGTCCGGCAATGAGAGAGGCAAGAGTGCCTGCGGGTTAGCGCAAAAAAGGCCGCGCCCTCAGGAGCGCGCAGCGCGGGACAGAGCGCGTCCACCATAAACTCCCGCTCGATACCAAAATGCTCCTGATCGTCACCCGAATGGGCCGGGACTACGGGCCCGGTCCGCGCAGCGGATAGAGCAGGTCGCCCGCAAGGGCAGCGCTATAATTCGAATGAAATGACGGGATACAAATAACAGATCCTGGGCCTGATGCGGTCTGTCCGCTTTGAATGTATGAACGCTACGAAGCGGACTTTCCGCAAACGATCCGATTACGGCCTTTCAACTCGGGTTCCGTGACGTTCTGAAACTGTCATTAGTTCGCTTTGGAAACATGTTTAATGTTGGCCAACACGTGTAGGGGGAGAGTGGTAGATTGTTTGAAGGGTGATGGTTAGAGTGAGCGGCGAAGCAAGAGTTATCATTCTTGAAGGCACTTCGAGTTCCGGAAAAACTACGCTAGCGCGCGCGATCCAATCGGACTTGGGTGACGTCTACCTGCATTGCCAGATCGACGCATTTTGGAACATGACGCCGCCATTCACACCAGCCAGTTCCGCCAATTTTCCGAAAATGAGGTTGGCGATGGCGAAGTCGGTCAGAGCGTTGGTTGAAACAGGCCACAATGTTATCGTGGACATTACCTGCAACGGATTAGATGCACACTTGGAATTCTTGCAGGCCTTGGACGGAATTGATGTGCTGTCGGTAAAGGTGTTCTGTCCGCTCAGCGAACTTGAAAGGCGTGAAGTTGCACGAGGTGATCGCCGAGCGGGATTGGCCAAGTCACAAGTAGCCTTGCTTGAGGAACCGATGCCATTCGATATGGAAATCGACACATCGGTATCTCTGCCCTCCGAATGCGTTGAGAAAATCGCTTTGCGTTCGGCTGATAAATTTCGCGGGCAACCGTCGTCATCAGGGTTGTAGACGCCAGAAATTGAAATCATCTTGAGCGTCAAAATTCCGCTCCGGATTTCTAGAACCCGCCATTCCGCTTCCACCCAGAATGCGACATTAAGCGATGGCTCAAACCGGCCGCTTACGGCTCCAACACGGCAGAAAGCTGTCATTCCGCTAACGACGCCATTGCGGACATTGGAGTTCGATAAGAAGGCAGTATATGTGGCTCGAATGACCTACATCAATCCGCGCAAACTGGTGGGCCTTACCGCTTTCTTCCTGCTTCTGCTCTTGGGGGCGGGCGTGAGCTATATCGAAGGAATCTCACAAGACGATTGGGACCCCCTTTGGCGATTGGCATACATCGCTTCCATATGCGTAGCCTTCGTCGTCGCGCTTTACGACAGAAAGAACGTTCCCGAGAAAACTTGGGACTTCAATCCAAAACGTGGAGTTCTTTATTTCGCTCTCGGCTGGGTCATTTTTCCTCTTATGATTGGAGCGGACGCGCTACTCGGAACGGACTTTTCGGTAGTCCGGATAGTGATGGGCACGTTTATGATGTCAATTTTAATTGGCGTGATTGGCACGTTCACTGAGAACGTAGGCATCTGAGCCGCAAAGTCCGCTTTCCACCCATAATCAGACCTTCGCGCATGGCGCGGCGATCGTTAGGAGCCGTCAGGCGGCTTCCGTGCTTTTTGGGCTGAAACCGGACTAGCCGGTAACGACCCCAGTTACGGTCATTCCCGCAAGTCTGGGGTTTCCCCAAGAGCGGACGGCCCCGTCGTTTGTTTGCTCAGTCCAAGGCCAGTAGATGGAAGCGAAATGCTTTCTCTGGGTGACGCTCACATGTTCATTAAACTTTTCATCGTATCGGAGGCCTATGAACCGCGCGTCTATAACTAGCCTGATTGTTTTGCTTCTCGCTGCATGCGAGCCCGGAAATTCAGCGTCGCGTCCTGATTGGCGCAGCGCGACCGTCTACGCAAAAGTCGGCGAGGTTTCTTATGAGCTTGAGCCAGGACCAGCCTACAGTCTGCAATCGCTGTCCGACAAAGAGATAAACTCTGCGATAGTAGCCGGACTGGGCACTGCGGTCGCTCCGCTTATCGTATCGAATTTATGGGTTGGGGTTTACTCTGAAAATCGGACGCGGCTCGAATACGACGTAGGTATCGTCGATTCTACAGATCATCCCCCAGCAAAAGAGGCCGTTGACCTCCCGATCAATTTGTCTGCGCTCAAATCGATTGGTTTCGATATCGATATGAGCGATCTCTCAGATGAAGTAATCGAGAATGCGGTCATCCTGACATTTGACGATGGTGAATCGGTAAATGTGCCAGTGACCTGTCGGGCTCAGCATCTCGAGGGTGCGAGACCAATTACCACCTGCTCATATTTGAAGCTTACTTATAGAGCCAACTTTGTCTCCATAAATTCTCGTAGTGGCGATGAGCCTGACGCCATTTTGCGCAACTTTGAGGATGGCCTCACCTTTATCGCAAAAATCGAACAGACGTAGCGGCTTGCCTTCTATTTCGATCCACGGCGACCAGCTACAATATAGCATTCTTCGCATTGTAATAATCAACGCAGCGCTCCTCTCGAGAAGTCAGCGCCGGAAGCTCACTTCCCAAAAAGAAGCCTGTTTCGTTTGCTAGGTGGGATTGCAGGTCTCGCTGGAAACGCCGATCCAGCGGTCTTGCAATGGGCCGTTGGCGGCCACATCGGACTTCGCTCAGCTGCGTCTGCTTCAGCTGGCCTTCTCCCCGAAAACAGACCTTCCGCTAACCACCCCTAATCAGACCTTCGCGCATGGCGCGGCGATCGTTAGGAGCCGTCAGGCGGCTTCCGTGCTTTTTGGGCTGAAACCGGACTAGCCGGCAACGACCCCATTGCGGACTTTGGCAACAATTGCGACATGCGACTAAGCCACGCACTGATCGAAAATGGGTGAGATGGAACGTGATGCTTAAGCCATGGGAGCCAACACCCGGGAAGACCATAATCGCAATCGGTACGCCACTATTAGCGGTCGCAATTTTCTTCTACCATTTTCGGCGACTTGGGTTTGAAGGCTATGTCGAACAATTTTCTCGCGTGGAATTTCTAATCAGCCAAATCGTGATGGTGGTCGCTGACGTGACCCCCAGCTTTCCTCCAGCTGGGATTAGAGCCGAGCCGCTTTGTTGCGCATGAGCGCGGTTGAAGCAATGGGCTGCGTAGCGGAGCCCGTAGGGCGTAGCGAAGCAGGCCATTGCTTATCCAGTTCGGCGGCGAACGCCGCCGGTGTTGCGTAGCCAAGCGATGAGTGCGGTCTCTCCCGGTTGTAGTCATCCACCCAAGCAGCGATCTCGACCCGGGCGTGAGCCATGCTCAGGAACAACGTCTCGTTGAGAAGCTCGTCCCGCATCCGGCCATTGAAGCTCTCGACATAGCCATTCTGCATCGGCCTTCCGGGCGCGATGTAATGCCACTCGACGCCGATCTCGCCGCACCATGCCAGCACGGCGTTGCTGGTGAGTTCCGTCCCATTGTCGCTGACGATCATGCCGGGCTTGCCACGCCGTTCGATCAGCGCGGTCAGCTCGCGCACGACACGGCGACCAGAGATCGACGTGTCCGGCACCGCTGCCAGGCACTCCCTCGTCACGTCATCGACCACGTTGAGCACCCGGAACCGCCTGCCGGACGCCATCTGGTCGTGCACGAAGTCCAGGCTCCAGCGCTGGTTCGGCAACGCCAGAACCGGAGCAGGCGCTCTTGTGCCGACAGCACGCCTGCGGCTTCGTCGTCGCCTGACCGCCAAGCCCTCCTCCTTGTAGAGCCTCTGAGTCTTCTTCCGGTTGATCATGATCCCCTCCCGGCGCAGCAAGATGTGCAGACGGCGATAGCCGAACCGGCGACGCTGGTTGGCCAGCTCGCGCAGCTTCTCACGCAGATCGACGTCATCGTCCCGGGTGGAACGGTAGCGCACGCTCTTGCGATCAGCATCGATGACACGGCACGCCCGCCGTTCGCTCATCCCGTGGCAGGCCTGGAGATGAGCAACAGCTTCCCGCTGCGCGGCGGGCGTCAGAACTTTTTTGCCAGAAGATCCTTCAGCGCAGCCTTGTCCAGCATCGCATCGGCCAGCAACCGCTTGAGCTTCGCGTTCTCGCTCTCCAGCTCCTTCAGCCGCCGGGCATCGGACACCTCCAGCCCGCCATACTTCGACTTCCAGTTGTAGATCGTCGCTTCCGACACTCCGTGCCGCCGAGCCAGGTCGGCGGTCTTCGCGCCCGCCTCAGCTTCCTTCAGCACGCCGATGATCTGCTCTTCTGAAAACCTCGTTCGCTTCATCTCGTCCGTCCTTCTGTCAGGGCCGGACTCTAATCGAGACTGGAGGAAAATCAGGGGGTCACGTCACTATCTCAAACTGAACGGGTCGTCCTGTCTTGCGTTGAGTGATCGTCGCGCGCGTCCTGACTTCCGGTCCGCTTACCAGATCGCCGATCTTTAACTCGACAAGGTCACACCCTCTAAGTTTGCTATCGATCGCTAGATCGAAGAGCGCTCGATCCCGAATGCGTTTCTCGCGATCGAGAAAGAAGCGGATCGCCCATATCTGCTTCTGATTGAAAGGACGTTTGGGGCCGATCTTGGCACCGAAGTTCCATGGCACTCGGCTTTGTGCTGCCGGATCAAATTGTGAGTAAGTCATCTTCATTCTCCTTGGCCGGAATGGCCGAGAAGAATGTCTGCTTTCGGGCACTAAGATCTGGAATCGCTACGTCTTGGATTGGGGCGCAAAGCTGACGTACGATGACGTGCGCGAAGCCGCCTATCATCGCTGCGAAAGTGCGACCACGATACTTGCGGCAATAACATCTTCAGCGCGGCTGTGTCGTTCCGGCACCTTCGAGACCAGCTGTCGCTTGTCGTTCTCCGGAAGTTTGACGATGGCAGCTAGGATGATGGCGTGCGTAATATCGGGGTGCATCGTCAGGTCTCTCCGATCGCGGCCCGTGGCGTGAGGGTCTCTCGCCTGCGCTCAACCAGACCCTTGAGGCTCTCGGTGAGTACAAGGGTTGAACTCCCCAGCTTGATGATCTCGATCTCGCTTTTTGAGATCAGCACGTAGAGCGTGCTGCGACCGATCCCGAGATAGCGACAGGCTTCCGGAACGCGCAGCGCAATCGGCTCGATGGCGAGGCTCTGGTTCTGATCTTTGGCGGGCTGAGTGGCTGCTGACGCCATGGCGGTCGGTCCTTTCATCTTTCGGGTGATGGCGGACCGGCCTGGGGCTGGAGTAGGGGGGAGCAGGCCAGCCCGCCATCGATCACGATTATCGCTCGACGGAACCCGATTTCGCCACATGACGTTCCTTCGCTGGAACCGCCTTTTTTGCGATGTCGCCACGATGGTCACAAGCAGGTGACCAAATCAGACAGTCAGGTGTGCGCTTGCATGCTTATGGACAGACCGATCGGAACGTTCGAGAAGGACGAAAGGGTGTCAACGCAAGACCGCCGTCGCATTCTACATTGAAAACAAACGTGATTTTGATGTGACCGCCAGCTTAAGATATTGGGAGCCGTCGCATATTGCTCAATAATACCAGCCACATACCACCCGACCGACGGCGGTGCTTTTATCTCGCCCTCCTTTCCTCCCTTCAAAATTCGCCCGATTCTGCCGCCTTCTTGAAAATGGCGATTCCAGCACTCAGGATGACCATGACAGGCGCGCAAAACGTGCAACAATTCTTGCAACCAGACTGCAACGCAACTGCAGCGTTCTTGCAGCCACGCTGCGGCACTATCACACGTGGTGCGATGGAGAGGGATCACAGAGCTGTCGTTGACGCCGCAATTGAGCGCGCACCGCGCTGGATCAAGCTCGACCTTGCGGCAAAGGATGATGCGACCCGGCAGCGCGCCGAGGACGCGCTTGCTATGATCATCGCAATGGCAATCGAGGGCGAGCGCAGCCTGTGATTGAGCGTGCGGCCAGACGCGCCCAATGTGCGTTCTAGCCTGGCCCGCTTGCGTCGCTCTTCAGCTTTTCAAGCCGCTCTGAGCACACCCCATGCACGACGCGGCCCAACTGCTCGACCTGTTCGCCAAGCCATTCGAGCTCTTCTTTGGTGATGCGGTAGTGCTTTGAGTAGCGCGCCTTGACGTAGGCTTCCTTGAGCTTCTCGAAGCGCGCGCGATCGCGTTTGGTATCGCGCGGCCAGACATAGGTCAGGCGCGGATCGATGCGTTCGGCCTGAGTGCGCAGGAAGCCGAGATTGTGCACGTGGGGGGTGTAGAAGGTGCAGACTAGCAGCACGCAATGATAGAGAGTCTCGGTTGTTTGGTGGAGATCGAACGCCGCCTGCTTTGAATACTCTTTGTCGATCAGGAACTGGGCACTTTCATACCGCTTCATCGCGGCAGGATACCATTCCTCAAAATATTCCTGCGCCATGCACAGCGCTTGCTCGGGCGTTTTGGGCTTGGGCGTGTGCAGTTCGGTGTCGTCGGACTGGTAAAGCGCAACGCCGTCCTGCTTGACGTCCATGAAGAAGTAGCGCCCGTGCGCCAGCCCGTCGTTCACCTCTTGCAGCGTGTGAACGATGAAATTGACCGGTGTCTTGAGCGTTCCGGTCACACCGTATTCGCGCATTAGCCGCTCATCGAGTTTGGCCCAGTATTTCACTCGGTCCGTCAGTCTGCTGTCATTGACGATCACCAACAGGTCATAATCTGACTGATAGCCTTTGGCCGTGTGCGGCTCATCTACCCAGGTTCCCCGCGCATAACTGCCGTAGAGGATCACCTTCAGAATGCGCCCGGCCTTCTTCCAGTTATGCTTGGCCAGCGCGAAGGCATCATCAAATTCTTCAAAGATCAGCTGCACCACGCGCTCCAGCTCGCGCTGCTTTTGCGGGGGCAGATGATCGAGGTCGGTCTTCATCGCTCAATCCCTAGCAAGCGCTTGAGATTCTTGCACCTGCCAAGTCGCGGGGCGCGCGGCGACGGCGCACCCCAAAGCGCTGAGGAGCCGCGCGCAGTCGTGCCGCGTTAGCAACAATCCGACAGGATTGTTTGTTAGCATAGTTAAGGGGCCATATTTTCCAACAATGCCAGATGTTTGAAGGTGGTTTAGGTTCCCGATAGTCCGAGCTTTCGGTTCCTGATCGTCCGAAGAGCCCACAGCTTTATCCACAGGGTTAGCCATCCCCATTTCTGGGGAGGGGGCTTGAACTGCGGAGCTGGTAAGTTTGTGCTGGCGGGTTTCGAACCGCCAGTGTTGCTGCTGATTATGCATCTCTGTTGCACCCGCCCGTGCAGCAGTAAGCCGCCCAGTCTTCCATCAGCAGCCGACGCTTCTCCAAGAGATTGCCGCGCCGGTAGGCCGCTTCGGTCTTGTCCTTAACCGCGTGTGCCAGCGCTGCCTCGGCCACATCGCTTTGATGGTTGGTTTCTTCGCTCGCCCAATCTCTGAAAGCCGAGCGGAACCCGTGAACCGTGCAGGTCTCCTTCATATCGCGCAGCAGCTTTGTGAGCGTCATGTCCGACATCGGCTTACGCATCCGCGCGCCGGGAAAGACCAGCGGCAGGCCTAGGATGCGCAGTTCGGTGCAACGCTCGATGATCCGCACCGCGCGGGTGCACAGCGGCACCACATGCTCGCGGTGCGCTTTCATCCGCTCCTCGGGGATCGTCCACAGCTTTGCCTCGAGGTCGAATTCGCCGAATACCGCATGGCGGACCTCGCCGGATCGCGCAGCGGTCAAAATAGTAAACTCCAGCGCCAGCCTGCTGTAGCTCTCGCGCTCACGTATGCGCGGGATGAACGCTGATACCTTGGAATAAGGCATCGCGGCATAGTGGCCATCCTTCTTGGGCTGTCGCGGCAGACCCTTGCTGATCGCCCGCATCGGCGCTTCGCTATCGCGGTAGCCCGAGGCATAGGCCCAATCGAGCACAGTGCCGATCCGTTGGCGCACGCGGCGCGCGGTTTCTGGCTTGGAAAGCCAAATCTCGGCGAGCACGTTTCTAATCATCGGTCCGGTGATGTCATTGACCTGGACATTGCCCAGATGCGGGAAGGCATAAACCTCCAGCGTTCTGATCCATTGCTTTTCATGCTTCTCGTTGCGCCAGGTGCTGCGGTGCTGGGCCAGCACCTTAGCGGTGGCCTCGCGAAAGGTCGGGATGCCCTGCGCCTTGCGCCGTTCGAACAGCGGATCTAGCCCGAGTTCCACCCAGGTGCGAATCTCTCGTGCCCTTTCGCGGGCAATCGCCAAAGACACCTTAGACGCGCTTCCGAGACCAAAATCACGGCGATTGCCGTGTTTCTGGACCCTGACCATCCAGCTTTTGGAGCCAGATGGCTTCACGACAAGGTACAGACCGTCGCCATCGCCGAGTTTGCCGGGCCTTGTTGCGGCCTTCACCGCTGTTGCTGAAAGCTTTCCCATAACCGCCCAAATCTCCCACATTTATTCCCACAAATCCAATCGGATACCGGCGGATTGGCAAGGACAGGTGAGGACCCGATGTGCCTCGTAAGCCTAGAGAATCACTAAGCTTTCTCGGTCATCGGTGGAAAATTGGGAACAAGGTGGTGGCGGAGACGGAGGGATTCGATCTAACAATCCATAATCCTTTAAATAAACGATAAAAAGTATCGAGCTTATACGTGGTACCCCCATTCATACCCCGTTTTATAGGATGAAGTTTATCATCTGAGTTGCCGAAAACGCCCACGCACTTTGGAACTTCGCGGCACACCGTACGCAGCCTATGCTGCATGAATGGAAGAAAAGCACAATAAAACAAATGCTTGTAGTTCGTTCGCAATCGAGCAGTCTGGTGGTGGCCAAGGCTCAGTCATAGCCCCTCGTAGGCCTTCGTTCAGACTGAAACTGACTGGCCATATCGCTCGTCGCAAGTCGCTTCCGATCGGTATTACGTGGGACACGGAACTTCCCGGCTTCGGACTTCGTAAAAGGAAGTCGGGACACCTTACATGGATAGTCAAGCACAGCCCGCGAGGTGTGCAACGCATGGTGACGCTTGGTTGCGCGGACATGGCGGCAGGTGCGCTGAGCGCGCCCGCCGCGCGCGCTGCCGCGCGCAGTTTGCTCATCAAGGCTACGCTTGCCGACCTTCCGACCGCGCCCGCGAAGAGGCGAGTGCCACTGTTCGCTGATTATGCCGAAGAGTTCTGGCAAGATTATTCGCCGCATTGGAAGCCAGCGACCCAGCGATCGTCGCGTTCGCGCATCGATCAGTTGCTCGTCCCTAGGTTCGGTGACCTGCCTGTCGACATGATTGAACGCGGAGATATCAACCGCTGGCGAGATAGCATGGCGGAGCGGGGAGGGAGCTTCAATCGCGCCATCCCCATTATGTCGGTGATGATGCAGTATGCCGAGAAGCTGGGTTACCGGGCTAAGAACACCAACCCGTGTCGCGGTGTCTCGCGTTTCAAGCGCGACCTTCCCGAGCGCTACCTTTCCGCCGATGAATATCGCAGGCTGGGGCGCGTTCTGGCCGAACACGACGGCGGCAATCCATTCGTTGTTCCGGCGCTGCTCATGCTTGTCTACACTGGCGCTCGGGTCTCCGAAATCGCAACCTTGCGCTGGCGGTATGTCCAGCCTCCACGGCTGCAATTGCCAGACAGCAAGACAGGCCCGAAGACGATCTATCTTAATCCGCAAGCAATCGCGGTGCTTGATGGACTGGAACGTCGTGCCGACGGGCTGCTGGTCTTTCCGGCCATACGTCGCGAGGCTCCGATCAATCTCGGTCAGTACTGGGATCGCATCAGGCGCAAGGCTGCGCTGCCCGACGTGCGGCTCCACGATCTACGTCACAGCTTTGCCTCGGTTGCCATCGCTCAACACATTCCACTGGCGACAATCGGCAAGCTTCTCGGCCACGCACTTCCGGAAGCGACTGCGCGGTACGCGCATCTGGCAGACGAAGTGATTGCTGAAAGCGCCGATCGCATCTGCTCCAATCTCGCCAGTGCAATGGGGATTGCGGCATGACCAAGTACAATCTCAAGCAGATCATTGCAGAGGAACTGGCACGCGTCGTTCCGGGCGAGGCAGGCAAGCGCCGCTCGAGATTCGACTATGTGCTCCCAGGCTTTGGCGAGCGGATCCATCCGTCGGGCCGCAAGAGCTATGTCCTGCAGCGCACGATGGGCGGCAAGCAACGGCTGATCACGATCGGCGATGCTGCCATTTTGACTGAGAGGATCGCCAAGGATGTCGCACGACGCCTCATCCTGCGCATCGAGCTTGGGGAGAACCCTGCCGACGAGAAGCAGCGAGGGCGCAAGACGCCGACCTATGCGGCATTTCTGCAATCATACTGGGAAGTCGCCGCGCCGACATGGAAGCCGTCCACACGCGAGATCCAGAACATCTACCGGCGGACCCACCTGGAGCATGCTTTTCCGGGGACGTTCATTGACGAAATCAGCCATGCCGATGCGGTCCGGTGGCATAGCGAGCTAACGCGATCAGCAGGACCTGGCGCCGCCAATCGCGCCATGGAGATCCTCAAATCCATGTTCGGCAAGGCCGAGGCATGGGGCTATCTGCCTGAGTATTCGAATCCGTTTCGCGGGGTGAAGCGCAACAGGGGACGCAAGATCGAGCGCTTCTTGAGTCACGACGAGATGGCCCGGCTCGGTCGCGCATTGGCGGACAATCGTGCTGAAAGCCCCGTCGAGGTCGCAGTGGTCTCGCTCCTCGCGCTCACTGGCTGTCGGCGAGGCGAGATCTTGAACCTCACTTGGGGCGAGGTCCATGGGCGAAAGCTGAAACTTACAGACTCGAAGACTGGTCCGCGTATTGTCTGGCTTGGTCGGGAGGCGAGGGCAGTGCTTGATCGGTTCCCGCGCGGAAAGAAGGACCAGCGCGTTTTCACATTCGACGTTCTGCCGAGATCGGCTTTGGATTGGTTTTGGCGGAGATTGCGGTGCGAAGCCGGACTGGACGATGTTCGGTTGCACGACTTGAGGCACAACTACGCCAGCCTGGCGGCGCGTTCTTCTGAAACACTGCCGATGATCGGGAGTCTCTTGGGGCACCGACACGTCTCAACAACTGCTCGCTATGCTCACTTGGACGACAGCGTTTTGCTCGAGGCTGCTGCGTTGATCGGGGAGAGCATTTCGCTTCACCTGCCAAGTAGCTGACAAGACAAGTCGGACCATCCCGAAGGACAGATTCGGCGAGTTCTTTCACGATCGCGCCATCGGGTCTTTTGGCGGCTATGCGCCCCATTTCGGTTATTCTAGTCGCGACAAGTCAAACCCGATAGCAGACATTCAGTCGAGGTGGTAAAATTGAGATTACTCAGCGCAGAAAGCTATGGGTTAGCGCGCCACTGCGGTGCGAAAAACCTAATTGCCGCAGCGAAAGGTGCCTCCGATGCGGTTAACAAGTCTTCGGCGTGCTGATCGTCAGGATGGATCGCATTTCCATTTGCGCGATCACGTGCGTTCCGTTTGATTATAGCACGCGCGAGTACATACAGATAATAGCGCTGCTTCAATAGCTCATCTCGATTGAGGTCTATGACTGTTTCTGCCGCAATGAATGCGTTTACACTACGGGCTGAGGTGTCGCGGGGGGCGATGCGAACTTCTTGGAGAAGGTCATCGACTTCCCAAGCGAATAGTTGTTCCGGATCTTCATAATATGGGTTGGGCAAATGAATGCCTTCATCAAGGCACAGCTGAATGTAAGCGTCGAATTCGGCTTGTTTTGCAGGATGGGGGTCGACAGACGCGGCGAAGGCAAGGATCTCAGCTTCGGTCGGCGCGTGACCATTGGCCCAAGGAGGTGCTGGGTCTGTGAACACGTTCTCTGCATCGAATTTGTCGCTCTTTGCGCCGTTGCAAAGCCGGCAGCTCAAGAGAAAGTTCTCGTAACAGTAAGAATACCACAGAAACTTTGACTTGGGCCGATAATGTTCGACATCGCCATAGTTTGTGGCAGTGGTCGGCGCCTCGCAAAAAGCGCATTTGCCGTGCGTCTCAGTGCTCAACTGAGATTTAGCTGGTTTCCATTTCGATGACGAAAGTAGACTATCCTTGACGCTTTTTTGGGTGATGGATCCATCCAGAACGGCCGCGAAGAGGCTAGCCAGATTGCTATCGCGTTTATCGCCCAAGAATCTTGCCGGGATCGACCCACGGTCGCGTTGCAACGCAATCATATCCTCCCCCTATTCGCTTTCGCCAACGCCGCCGCGTCTCGACGCAGAGGAGCCCGCGATTGTTTCAAGTTGGGAAAAGATGCCTTCAAGCGCTTCGTTGCCGATCGCCATGTTCTTGGCTGAGAGGACGGTTTGGCTCTCGCCCACCAGTTTGCGAGCGCGTCGAAGCTCTTCTTCGGGCACCGCGTCGCCCTTCTGTTGGCGGCGCAAGAGCGATTTGGCATCTTCGAGCGCAACGCTATCGAGCGACCCGATGCGGAAGGCGAGTTCATAGAGTTGGTGCAGCATCATGTGGCTTGGGTCGACGCCAAGGCTCTGCAGTTCAACGCCTAGTGTTCCACGTTTCAATGCAAATGCCTCCTCGCCGCTAAATTGCTGTAATGTCAGCGCCGAATGCGTCGTCGCAATGATCTGAAGGTTCGGGAGCTTCTCATCGAGATAGGCTTTAAGTTGGCGCTGCCAGGTCGGGTGCAGGTGGGCATCGATCTCGTCGATGAGCAGCACACCTCGCGCGCTTAGGGGGTCAGTAAAATGGGCAAAACTCTCGGTGACACGGTAGAGCAAATCTCCGATCCAGGCCGCGACGTTTTGGTAGCCGTCGCTCAGGCGATCGAGCTCGACACGACCGTCTGGCGTCCTGAACCAAAGCGTTTCGGTGTCGCGATCGATCTCGTCAAACTGGACACCTGGCAGCAGCGCGTCAAGCGCATCACGGACAGTGTCTAGACCTACTGCGCCGCGTCGATAGTCGAGCGACATCGCCCAGCTTTCGAGCGGATTGATCGCAGCAGTTCGGTCGAACAAGGTCTGGACGCTCTCAGCGCGGATTGACCCGAAATCCGACGGAGCGCGCTTTTTGGAGCCAAAAGACAAGCCCTCCCTGCCGGCATACCGGTGAGGGCCATAACCCACCACGAAATAATTCTGTTCGGCATGCGAGATCGCATCGTCCAGCATCGCAAGGTTTTCAGTGTTCTCAGAGAGCACTTGCCGCAAGCTGGCACCATTCTCAATCTCGAGTGAGATATCGCGGCGTTCGCCTTTCTTTGTTTGCAACTCTGCCGATATACGGCACGACTTATCACCATCACGAACCCAAGTCCCCGGTTCGCCCAGCAAGTAAGGTAATGAATCCGAGCCAGACAAAAGTAGCGCGGCTGCCTTCAGCAAGGTGCTCTTGCCCGTTCCGTTCTCTCCAACGAGGATGGTCCATTTACGCGCATCGCTGGCGTTGTCTGATGCAAAGTCGAGTTCGGCCTCACGAATTGAGCGGCAATTCGAGACATTAAGTCGTCGTAAAAACATCGCGTTCTCCTGCAAGGACGTTAGGCGAAATCCAGCAGTCTTGCGACCCTCTTCGCTTGTTGCACTATCCGACCCATGTTGGGTGAACTGGGAGATTGACCGGCCTGTAGTCGGGCAAGTCGCGCATTCGCTCTTCGACCGATCGATGAATCAGTGATTGTTCCGGGATAGGACGCGGTTCACCCAGCGGGAAATAGATGCCAAGCAAGTTCCACTTGGCAGACCATTCGCGCCTCTTTTGTGATTTCGGCAGGATCTCCAGCAGGCGCCAGGCCCCTTGAAGGGACCTGTGCAACGGAGCTTTCGCCGAAGGCTCGGAGTAAGTCCGTCTGTCGCCGGGGTAGCGTTCGCCTCTTCCCAACCGGTTGAGCGATTGCGTATGAATGTCGAGACCTTCTTCTTTGGCTTCCTCGACCAACCATATGAGCGGATACTTGGACAGGCCGCTTTGCGTTTCGCGATGGCCGCCGCCGACATCACCGTGGCAGCCAGCGAACCACACCTGCTGAATCGACTGCGCTTCAGAGTTTTCGGGACTGAACGGGTTTTCAACAAAAGCTTGCGGATCGGTCCAGATACGGGGCCGGAAAAGGCGTCGGCGCTCGTCGATAGCAAGCGCTTGTCTAAAGTGGCGCACCGAGGGGTTTCGTTGAGTGTAGGGCAGATGTTCCAGGGTCGCGAAGAGCAGTTTTCGCCAGCCCGGCACGATGATCGAGGCCACCGTATCCCAAACGCCCACAAAGTGGATTGTTGCACGGCGGGCTCCAACAACTTTGCTGAAGTGGTCCGTTATCTCGAATTCGCCGCTTTCCGACATCATCCTGTAGGCCTTGACCGCGTATCCGGTAATGTTGGCCTGGTCGGGTCGCATGATACCGAGCATATGGACGAGCCCCGCCAATGCACGAACGGTGTAAGCACCGCGGCTGTAGCCGAAAAGCCAGATGCGGTCGTCTTCGCTTTCCCAATTCTGGCAAAGCCAGGTATATGCGTGGGCCAAATTCTTGTCGAAGCCATATCCTGTGGCGAGCTCGAAGGCCGCTCGAGCTTTTTGGCGCGCTCTGGCCCACGGCGTATCGTCGCCAATTGTCCCAATACCGGGATCATAATAGAGCCGTTGATCGTCGGATTTTGTTGCCATGCGAAAGAGCTTAAGAACATTCGAAAGCTTGCTTTCGACCTCGTTGCTGGTGCCGTCGCAAAGTATGACTAGATTTCTTCCAGGCATTGGCTGCAATTCCCCATTCGTTGGAATGCTTTAATCCGCTCAATGATCGCCCGACACGTCAAGCGAGAGGCAATGAGAGCGAGGCCACATACCCTCCGCCACGGCTGCCCTCGAAATCGTACTCGTAAAGCTGAAGCGGTTCGATCAGCGGATGGTGCTGACCAAGAAAGAAACTGAATCCATTGGGTGCGGCAATGAAGAGATGAACCTGCTGACGACCGGTATTGTGATCTCGGATTGCAGTGGCTGCAGATCCAGCAAGTTGGAATGCCTGCGAACCATTCTTCACCGAACGGTTACTCGGCCCCTCAGGGAGGCTGAGCGTCAACACTGCGGCTTCGTTGAGATCCGTTTCGTCAATGAAGTTGCGCACAGCTGTGGTTATATTGTGTGTTAAACCGATCATGACCACCAATGGTGAAGCCATATCGGTGCCTTGCTGGAAATCGATCTCTAGTTGCGCTTGGCAATGCGGCACCTCGGCGTCATCGGCCGACCAAACCTCGCTCGACAGGACACGCTGTTCCAAAGAGACGCGCCGACCTGATTTGTTGTCGAGCACCGCACCGGCCGCGAAAGCCAGACTTGAGTGCGCATCGAGCGCCAGCTTGATTTCAGATGTTGTGGACGCAGCTCCAGCCAGAAACGACTTGAGCGGCGGAAACAGATCTTTCTGCCATGAAGCGCTATCGCGAATGAACCGCTCCTCGAAGTGCGGCGTCAGATCGAGAACTTCGCTGCAGCGATCTTCCAGAACATCGAAAGCGTGATGGAATGATTTCACGCCAAAGGAAGTCGAAGGTTTCGGCGCGCCGCGTACCAAGCCCTCGTCAGCGAGCGCAGCCTTGAGTTCTGTGGCGGTGAATTCGGTCCGGCCTTGGCTCAACCACGCGAAAATGAGCTCATCATAGATCGCGGCGCTGGCTCCGGTCTCGAGCATCTGAAGGCCTGCTCGAAAAAGCGCCAAGTTCATTTGTTCGCGCAAGTCTTCCAGTGATCCTGCATGGCCGTAGCCAAAGCCTGGCGCGAAATTGAGCAGCGCGGCATCATCGATCTGCAAATGCTCGCGCCAGGACTTGCGGACCGCTCCCATCGCGGATCTGTCGGTTTTTCCTTCCGCCAATCGATCCGCACGAATGAAACCAAATCGGCTTGAGATCGCCCGGGTCAAGGGATCCGCGTTGCTGAGTTGCCAATTCGTGATGAGCTTAAAGTGGCCCCTTTCGCTTACCGCTCTTTTATTTTCGACAGCGGCATAAGCGCGTTCTAGCAGCGAAGTGCTTTGGGCGTTGATGAATTTGGGCTCGACCAGATCCGCGTAGCCAAAACTGCCCGGCGTAGAATGCCATTTGCACTGAAAATGATATCGCTCGATCCTTGCTCCGTCAGAGGTGCGCGGCCCGCGCCCCGGCCTGTAGGTGACCATCACGTCGTCGAAGGCCTTTGGGCCAGTCTCGAAGCCCACCTTCTCAACAGCGGTGTCGTCAAACAAGAGCTCGCATGCCTTCAGCCAGAAAAACCGGGCTTGATAGAGGTCGCCGTCGCGTCTGACCGATACTGCTTGGGTCACGACGCTCTTTGATCCTGAAATGCCGGAGTAGGTGTAGTCGATCTGGCAATTCGGATCGCTGCTTCGGCAGACACTGGGCTGTCTGGATAAGCATCGAGAACGATTGCTGGGATAAGACGTTGGGTCAGGTCGGAAAAAGTGAAGCCGACTTTCCCTTCTTCGGGGCCAGTCACCGTTACGAGCTTGTCGTACACTTTCTCGGATAATCCGGTTCCGTCAAAGGCCCTCTTGAGGATGAACCGCCTCTGTTCATCGTTCGGCCTGGAGAACGACAGAATGTCTGCAGCTCGTCGTTGCACTGCCGGGTCGATTGAGGCGAGACGGTTCGTGCAAACGATGACAGCGGACGGAAGGCGCTCGTTGGCAAGCCGGTCGATACCGCGAATGAAGGCGTTTACGCCCGCCCGGTCTTCATGGTGCATTTGCGAGGCCTCCCTGGACTGAACCAGGGCGTCAGCTTCATCGATGAGCAATATTACCGCACCGCGGGCCTTGCCGGATTCCGACTTGAGTTTACGAGCTTCATCCGCAGTCGCCGAGAAAGCCTCGCCGACCAATTTTGTCATCTCACCCACACGTCCTTCGCCGCGCGTTGCCAGGCTCAGCGGTAGAAGTGTGACGTCAATTCCTTCTCGTCTGGCGACCCTATCACCAATCGTCTCGGCCAGCTCTGTCTTGCCCGAACCTACATCGCCGGCAAGCACAAGCAGCGGTGGCCGGCGGATAACCGTTGTCAAGAGCGTAGTCGCATCGGGATGATGCTCTTCATTCCATTCTTGTAGTCCTTGTCGATTAACCAGCACGCCTAGCATCTTTGCGAGACGCTCCTTGTGCTCATCCAGCCCGATCAGTGCACCGAGCCGATCCTGGGCATCAAAATCGGGATACGTCATTGTGCGTTCGAAGAGGTTTGTCGCCGTATTCATATGGGTCAGTAGCTCCGTAGGCTGCCACGATCGAGCGCCCGGCCTCCGGCCGAATAGCTGCGATCATTGTCGAGATAGCCGCTCATCCCAGGCACATCAGCACCGCCACGGTAGAACGGCAGCGTCTTCTTGAAGGCGTCTTTCTGTTCACTCGTGAGCTGAGGCCATGCAGACGAGTAGGTCATGTAGCTGTAGAACTTCGCTCCGCTGACGTCACAGCGAGCTCGGATCTTGCCGGGGTCATCGTCGTTTGATGCCACACCCTGCAGGTCTCGCGCCATATACATCAATGTTGGTTCGATGAATTGGCCGCTGCGCTTGAAGCCATAGCTTGCCTTGCCAAAGTACCCTGCCTTGAGGAGCGCAACAGCCTCAGCCTCGTAGTCGGCGATGTCGCGATCGCTTGGTGCGCCATAGAGGCGCTGCATGCGCTTGAGATCCGCCGCGATTTTCGATGCCAAGTGCCTGGCATGGGTTAGCGTGAATGTTTCGGTCGCTGTGGTCGTGAAGCTCATACTCATTTCTTTATCCTTGGAATGCGGGACCGAAGACCCTCTGCCAGTGGCGAACCGTGTCCTGCTTGGTGCGCGCATAGCGCGCGGCGTCGATCGCATCGCCCGCTTCGTTCGCGGCATCGACGATCAGATCGACGTTCGCCTGCGTGTAAAGGCGACCGGCATTGTTCTCTTCATTGACCGGATCGATGATGCGGACTGGGTCCGCAAACGCACCGACTTCGGAGGCAGCATAATAATCTTCAAAGAGAATGAGCTCGGATAGCTCGGTCTTGATCAGATAGGTGAAGAATGCCTGCATGGCGTCGGGATAGTCGCTCAGTTCATGCCCCTCATCGCACAGCTTGGCCAAGATGAGCTCGATCATGAAGGACTTGAAGCGAAAGCCGCCCTGTTCAGTCTTCATTCGCGCAGCCCAGAATTTCAGGAGCCGTACGACTTGGGCAAAATGCGTTGGCTGCGCTGCCTTTCGCGCCCGACAGAATTCCAGATGCAAGGGGATGCTGGTTTTCAGGAAAGAACCGTCGTCCTGGCTTACGAGATTGCCATACCACTGTTCGTCGCCATCGTAGAGGATTGGAACAACATCGACATCAAGCCCGGTTCCCTTGAAGGACACCGTCACACAGTAGGTCTGCGGTTTGACCTGGTCTTCCGAAAAGTTCGGGAAAGCCTTGCGCAGACGTTCCGCCAAATATTCGAGAAGGTCCTGAATGTCGCTCGGAGCTTTGGATCCAGATATATAGCAGGCCACGTCTATGTCGTTGAGCGAGCGGAGGGCTGTTCCCTTGGCGAGACTACCCGAAAGGAGCATCTTGCGAAGCGCAAAATCAGGGTGCTCGCCGAGATAGGATTCCAGCTTTTCGCGCAGGCGCTTGGCCTGCGCGCGGTAAGTTGACGCGCGGTCCTGTGGAAGGTTGACCTTCTCTTTGGCGAACACCTCGATTTCCTTTTGGCCTACATGTTCTCTGGACATTTGGGTGCCTTCCACATTAGATTTGCGTGTGATATTTAGCCATATAGTAGCTATCAGATAGCTATGCAATAGGTGCCGTATGGCTATTAATGCTTGACAAACTGGGTGTCAAAAGGCATATCGTTTGCACGCAAAGGAGTTCGAAACCGTGGCTAAGCGAACCATGACTCTCAATTTGACTGATGCGGAAATGGCTGTTTTGGGCCAGCTTTCCGAGCGCAAGGACCTCACCAAGACTGCTGTCTTGAGGCAGGCCCTACGATTGTACCAGGCTGTGGATGCGCGGGTCGAAAAGGGTGACAAGCTGGTCTTTGAAAATGACGATACGCGCGAGAAAGCCGAGCTAATGCTCATCTGATGCCTGATCGTTCTGCGATCTTTCTACGCGATGGCGGCAGCGGCAATCCTGTCGCTGCCGACTTGATCGATGCAATCGAGGTCGACCAGCTGCTTGACTGGAGCCAATCGTGGCAACCCGCTCTGCGCGATAAACTGCGGGAACGCGGCGTGGCCGCCCTCGGCTCTTGGCCCGAGAACTGGCATTGGAACTGGGACGACAAGATGGCCAAAGTCGAGGGCCTTCTCGGCTTTCGAGGCTTCAGCATTACTTCCGGCGGCATGACGCAAGGGCTGTGTCGCGTAGATCTCAATCAGCCCGCGAGAGATGCGTCCCAAAAGGGCAAGCCGCTAGTGTACATTGATTATCTGGAGACAGCGCCCTGGAACAGACCGGACCTCGGCTATTCGCCGCCGCTTTTGCGCGGTGTTGGCAGTGCGCTGATTGTAGCCGCAGTGGCCCTGAGCGTCGAAGAAGGCTTCAAGGGAAGGATTGGATTACACTCCTTGCCGCAAGCAGATGTGTTTTACCGCAAGATCGGAATGACCGATCTCGGAGAAGATAAGAAGGTCGAAAATCTGCGCTATTTCGAGATGACCGAAGCGCAAGCGACAATCTTCTTAGAGGAGGAGTGACAGCGATGAAACTCAAGAGGAGCAAAGAATGGTGGCTTGCCAAGGCCGACGCTGAAGGCGATGTCGTAGTTGCTGCCGGCGCACTGGCGTTTGACCCTGCGCCCGAGCTTGAATCGTCGAGCATTTCTCGCCTTGCATTCGGGCGGTTTGTAAATCTGATGCGCAGACGTCTTTCGCTAAGTGTCGAAGCCTTTGCAGATCGCGCGGCGCTTGACGTAAGCGAAGTGCTCTCAATCGAGGATGACCTGCAATACACCCCTCGACCGCGAACCATCTACCAACTTTCGCAGACTCTCAATGTTCCTCAAGAACGATTGCTTGTGCTTGCTGGTTTGGCGGCAGCCAATGATACTGGACTAGGCGAGGAAGCCGTGCGATTTGCAGCACGTTCTGAGTCAGTCGAGCGGCTGTCGAAGGAAGAGCAAGCCGCTCTTGAGGCCTTCATTGCGGTCTTGAGCCAAACAGGATCGACAGAGGCGCGTGAAAAACCCGACCCTTGATGCACGAACGATAACTGACGTCGACGAACAGGTCGCGAAAGTTTTGCGCGGCCTCGGCAATCCAGAGCCTCCGATTGATCTGCGTCTTGTCCGCGAACTGCTAAACCTCGATCGACACTATTACAGTTCCAACGATGATGGAGTGCTGCGAGAGACCTTTTCGAAGTTGAAGGTGGCTGGGGTCCAGGTACTCAAACGCCCCACCCTCTTGCGCGATGCTATCGCCGCGCTTGACCTGAAAGCGCTTTACCTGCCCGACCAAAAGCGCATTCTCATCGACGCGTCCTTGCCCAAGTTGAAGCATCGTTGGAATGAGGCGCACGAGATCGGTCATGACATCATACCATGGCACGCAGGCATGATGCTTGGCGATACCGAGAAGACGCTAACACCCAGTTGTCACGAAATCATGGAGGCGGAAGCCAACTATGCCGCCGGACAGATGCTCTTCTTGGCTGACCGGTTCAGCGCCCAGGCAAGCGATACAGCAGCTACTCTTGCAGAAGTGCGTGCTCTTGCAGGACAATTTGGAAATACCATAACGTCGACGCTTTGGCGGTTTGTTGAACAGGGTCATGGTGACCGGACACTAGTTGCATTGGTGAGCACGCATCCTCACCCCGCTCGCCGCCCTCATGGCTTCGATGTGGCCGAAGCATGTCGATATTGTGTGCAATCTCCGCGATTCCGGACGCGCTTTGGCCAACTGACTGAAGTCCAACTCTTTTCCGCACTCGAATCCTATGTTGGTGCGCAGCGCCGAGGCCCCTTGGGAGAAGGCGAGGTTGTTCTCATTGATCGGAACGGTGCACGTGCCCGATTTCGGTTCGAAAGCTTCTTTAATGGCTATGAGGCGCTTTCGATCGGTGAGTGCCTAGAGCTGTAGAAATCGCCATCCTCGTGCCATGCCTAGTTCTCTCTCGCTCCTAGGCTGCTACATTCCCAAACAACAAATCAGCGAACGAATTTGTCGCTCAGCGCCGCGTCAACTTTCGCGGCGCATTGACGTGACCCCCAGTTTTCCCCTCAGCAGGGATTAGATCCGAGCGGTTGTTTGAACTGCTGCAATGCCACATTGTCTTACGGTAGACGCTAGGCCCCAAAGCAGGGCGACCCCAATCGCCGAAACTCTAACTTGGCCGGTGGACCACCCCGAGGGAGCGCGCTGCTTGCGATGGTCGAAAAACTGTACGATGCGGCTCCTAGTCTCTCGGCACACGGTCCGATTGCGCAGCAAGTCTTATGGAAGCATCGATGCTGGGTTTGTTCTCGAATTCACTCAACTTTTCCGTCCCGTCGGAGGCGCCCAGAACGGCCAGCCCTTCGGCCATGGCTAGGAACGGCCCTTTGCGCCATTTGTCGGTCGCTTTGTAGTGCACAGTGGGGAAATCAGCGAGGACTTCGCGTCCCGAGTATGTGTTCTTCGTCCCCGCCGGAACCGCATCAAGAGCAGCATGGAACTCCTCGAGCGAATTTTCGAGTGCAGGCAGCAAAGATATCGCGCGATTGTATCGGTGCTGGTCAAAATCCGTACTGATCTTTTTGTCCTCAAGCGGAGGCTTCTTGTCCTTATAGCTGAATCTTTCGCACAGCTTCCTGCCCGCCAACGCGCCCAAGTCATCCAGACGTGCGATCGTCTTCTTGTCCATATTGAGGTTCATGCCGCCTTCCTTCTCAGACAGGCGGATGGTGACGATGCGATCGGCATAGCCCGGCAGCATGGATTGCATCGTGTCCTGCCAATCCTTGGCGACATTCACGATGCCCGATGCAAAGGCTCCCAGCGAACCGATATCGCGCACCGCCAGATTGGTGGTGGAAGTGCCCTTGGTGTGCATTTGCAAACGATCTTCATCGCTGCCAGTCTTGTGGTGGCGTTCCTCGTCATAAACTTCGAGACAAATGCCGAAGGTTGGCCTTTGCGGTAGCAAGGCATCGAAGAAATGGATCGGGAAGTTGCTCGAGACACCGCCGTCGGTGAACAGGCAGCGACGAATAGGGGCACGCTCCTGCCCCTTCTTGCGAAGCTGGTAATCGAAACGCCAAAGCGGCACCGCGGAAATCAGTCCGGGGAACGATAGCGACATACGCGCGATCAAGAAGACGGGGAAATCCGGTCCGAAAGGAAGTTGGTAGAGGTCGTCTGGGGCTCCGTTCTCATCCTCAAACTCAAGCGCCTTCTTGCCTAAGCACATCTGCGCCACGATGTCCTTACCAAACAGACGCTCAAACTCTGACTTGCGGAAATAATGGATCCCCGTGCGCATCGGCAGGGTGTAGGGGCGGCCAGAGGAAAGGTCGGTGGTGATCGCCGCCACCTTGATGTCGATGCCTTCTGCCTCAAGGTCGCCCACGGTCAGATAACCTTCTTCCTTGTCCGAGATGCGTGTAATGCCGTCGACAATCCAGTCGGTAAAGCCGGGGTGCGAATGGCCAGGCTGGCGCTTTCCGGTGCACAGGCCAAAATCATGCTTTGGCAAAGCTCCGAGGAAATTGACCTTAGTGAGCCATGCCGCACGTAGGCCCAGCACCATTACTGCCAGCAGCACCGCAGTGCTAGCGATCCACCCATTGTCCCAATGCCGCGAAGCAAAGACACCGGCAGCCACAATCGCCAGCGCGAACAGCACTTGCAGCCAGAAGATCTTTGCCAGTGTGAGCGCAATCGACTTGCCATCAAGCTTTGCCATCATCAGCGCAAAGGGTGCGCGCATTGTCGGTACTGGCTGGAACAGCTTGGCCATGTTGCTGGCAAGATCATCGGCCAGTTTCTTGACTTCGGCAAAGCCAGCCTTGCCGCCTCCTGTCTGTCGTCGATATTCAGCCGCTGCGGCAAATACTGCGCCGATGGCACCGGCCGATGTCCCGCCGATATTGCGAAACCGATAATGTTCGGAAAGCTCTGACAACACGCTGGGGTAGACCACGCCAGATGTGATCCCGCCTTTCATCACCAGATCGCATTCCTGCATCATGCTATTCCTTTGCTCTTGCCTGCTCAGTCGTCATCCGGAAGCGGCGCGGTTGCCTCTTGTTCATTCGATTGAACGGGCGGTTGGGCGACAAACCAGCTGCTGACAAACATGGCTCCGCTGCCGGCACATTTCTGCAGCGCGATTTGCGCCTTCTGCGGAGGGAAATGCGGCCATATATGGCTCGCCCGGAACCGCGCGATCCCGTCTTCAAGGTCTGCACCATCCACGAGTTCGAAATTGTCCGACGTTGGCGATAGCACATACAGCGGTGAGTTGACCGGACCATGCTCGGCAGTTCGCTGCAACAGGCCGAAACTGGCGGGGTTGCCAGGCGCCAGCGGGGTCAGCGTGACGGGCAGGTAAAGCGCAACGCCCTTCGCCCCCGTTATATTGATTTTGAGTATGTCTCCCGGTTTTAGTTGGCCGAAAACGGGCCGTTTTTCGTGGTTGTTTTCGTCGGGAGCCTGCTTCAGGTGCCGCAGGTCAATCGCGGCAGTCCTGCCCCTCTCGATTGGCTCAAGTTTTATGGTTTCGGTTTTGCCCTTACCAATCAGGACGGGGCGCTGGACTTCGAGCGCGAGCTTGACCTTCGCCATCATGCCCGGTGCGTAAATGGTCAGCACGTCATCCGGGCGTACATTGCTGCGGTCTGCGATCAGGCGACTGGCCTCCTCATCCTCGCCCGCCTGTAACGCCTGCACGCGCAAGGTTTCATTGTACTGCGGATCCTCGAAAGTCAGGAAGATTGGCTCGATCATGGGACGCGCGCGCCGTCCTGCAAGCAGGAGAGGGAAGCGTGGATGGCGCACAAGAACCTCGCCATTCTTATCGGAGGCGCGGAGTTCAACGGTGATCTCGGCACTGGTTTCACCAATCTCGGCTTCGGCTGCGTCGGCAAACACCGAGCCCTTGGCATCCCGTTCAACCAGCCTGCTGGCATCGATGCGGAAGCCTCCATCCTCATTAAGTGCAATGGGGGCCAGTTCCGGCTTGTTGTTCGGATCATTTTTGTCGGCAATCCAGAAGAACACCCGTTCGCCGATTTGCGCCGTTACCGCATGGACTTTCCATCTTAGGTCGAGTTCTTCCGGCGGTGCGCCGGCAAGCGGCTTGAGTTCAAAAGCAATGTCGTGGCCCCAGTCGGCGGCGATCACGCCGCGGTTCGGACGGGTTACGGTACCGGTCCAGGCCGACCGCGCCAAAGGTTCGCGCGAGAGGGCGGGGTGGATCGCCTCACCAATCGGGGATGCACGTCGCGGCCCAAAGACGTGGAACTGCGGAGCCTCGGAAATCACCATGGGCGGACCTCCGAACTCGCTGGCGCGGGTCCTGTCGTTTCGCCCGATCAGGGGTGGGCGTGGACTGCGCAAGTGAAGCGGCGGGGCACTTGAAAACGCAGCCGTGCCAGCCGCCTTGCCATTCCCAGTGGCATGGCTGGAAATCCTGAATTGAGCGGTGTCCATCACGCCTGAGCGAAGCGCGACAGAGGCAACACCCAGCGTATGCGGAGCGAACCACTGGCTGAGCACGGGGTCCTTTGCTCCAGCCTCATTGCCGGAGCTCGACACCGGCTCGCCCGCGTGATCCACGCCCCGCGGCGCAAATGCGGAAGCGGTCACGCCAAAGGGATCGGTTCCTTCCTGTCCATAGCAACGCAGGAAGCGCTTGATCGGCTTGCCATCTTCCAGCGAGGGTTCGGCGCCGATCTGCGCAGGGGTAAAGGCAATCGTGTTATTGTCTTCGATCACCAGTTGCGCGTTATCGGAATAGGTGGTGGTAAGCGCTCTGTGTCCATCTTTTGCCTCAGAAGGAGAACTCCATTCGCGCAGCAGTGCCTGGACCGCGAGCAGCGCGTCAGGATCGCCAACCTCAGCCTCGCTGGTCACACCGACCCGCAGGTGCTGCGCCGTCGATCCTTGCGGTAGATAGGCTGGTACTGGGTCTGTGGCTTCTTCCTGCCCCTTGAAGAAGAGGTATCGGGGGTCGCGGCGTGGTCGTTCGAGCCGCCGGAAAGGTGAACTTTCCGCTTTGATCGGGGGGTGGCGCTTGCCGCCAATGTCCAGCACAACCCTCTCTGCACCCTTCAGCATAAGCCCGTGCTCGGCCCATGGCGCAAGATTGGCCAACAAGCGCCGCTGTTGACGCAACCGGTCTTGCTGCTTCGCCAGACCATCTGTTGATTGTCGAGCAGCAGCACCAAGAACTGCGGCATTATCGCGGGATACTTGCCGGAGGGTCTCGATCACTTTTGTATGATCGGGTGATGGAACGAGGACGCGCATGGGGTGTGTACTTTCCGGCTTTTTGTCAGCTTCGGCGTTTCCGCTACTTGCCTCGACTTCGGGCAGCGCACCCGGGTCAGCGATGAAGAACCGGCCCATCCTCTCAGCCAGCTCTGCAAGCAGCGTCTCGTAATCGCCCTTTGGTAGTGTCGAGGGAGACAGGGTGAGCCCGTGGACGCGGGCACCATTCGACAGCAAGCCTTGTAGCAACGGGAAGTCTTCGGTTTCGATCGCGGGCTGTAAAAGCTTCGCCGCATCCTTGTTCTGATCCTGCTTGGCCGGAGAGGCCAGGTCTTCGAGCAGGCGTTGCGGCCACCCAGCAACGCCGTCTCTTCCGTCGCGCGCCTCGGCAAGCTTCAACATCGCTACCGACCGCACGCGCTCTTCCAGCGGAGCAACCAAGGCAAGTGTCGGCTGATGGTCGCCGCCAACTCCGGTCTCTGCCGGGTAGATTGCCAGCATGCCCTGTTCATCATCGGCGATATGCACCATGGCGTAAAATTGCACGGATGCGTCTTTCAGCCACACGTACTGGGCACAGGTGAAGCCAGCGTCAGATGCAAACTTGTGTGAGACATGGGCGGCAACGGCGGCAAAGGCTTTGCCCTCTTTAATGCCGTCAAACATCTCGACATTTTCGAACCGCACCGTGGCAGTGTGGTCCTTAATGTAGGACTCACTCAGTGTCAGCTGTCCGGCAAGCGTCAGACCATCCTGCTTGGCATTCAGGCTTGAATCATGGGCGATGGCGAGATTTTGGGCTTCAATGCCTGCGGGTTTGTTGTTGCTTCGCACCGCCAATGCACATTCCAGGCTCACGTGCGTATCGGCGAATTCTGTCTGGCCCAATGTGTCCAATTTCTTGAACACGCCCATCAACGCGCCGCTGGACTTTTCAATTTCGAACAGGCTGCGGAAGTCTGGGCGCTCGCCTGCATCGAAGCTGAAATCCCAATCCAGCGCAAAGGAACGCGGTCCCATGTGGACCTGACGGTTGGTCTGTCGGTTGAGCGAGAGCTTGGGGCCAGTGATGTGCAGGTCGACCGCGATCTCCTGCGAAGTACCTTGTTCGGGATGTTCGAATGCGGCCGCTACCGTAATTTCGCCCGATTGGGCCCGCATCTCCCACTTCAGCCTCAGCTTTCCGTCTGCCAGCGAAAGGTCAGCTTCGGCAATCTTGAGCCAGGAGCCTGCGGCACGGGCTTTCTCAGGTCCTGCAGGGTTCTGGTTGTAAGCCAGTCCGCTACCACTTGCCGTGCCCGTCAACGGAAGGCTGACGCTTTGTCTGAAGACATCGAGGTGAAGGAGCCAGCCCTCTGTCGCTTCGTCGTCTTGCGTCGCTTCTTCATCTTGCTTGGCGCCAATAGCCTTTTTGGGAAGCTCCAGCGCGGCCTCTACCCCGTCAAGGCCAGAATTGAGCGGGATAATGATGCCTTTTTGCTTGGTTAGACTGGCGCTGTACTTCCCGTTTTCGTCGGGTTCGCTGATTGTGAGAGTGGCAAGGCTGGAGCCCAGTTGCGGGACGAAGCGAACCTTTGTGCATTTAGCATCTGCTCCGGTCACAGTTTCGCACCGACCGATCTCGCCCTGAATGGTAAGGGTAGCCGGACCGTCGCCCTCTATATGAAATTTGCTGATCCTCAGCGGGCGGAAACAGAAGCTCTGCCGGAGCTTTATCCAGTCCTCGTCAGTTGCGGTCAGCCCCCATCTGAACGCATGGAGATGGGTCTCATTTCCGTTGATCGCGCTATCATCCGGATAGCTGCGCGCACCATCGGCAAAAGGTGAGAGGTCACTGAACCAGAGGTTGATGGTCTCGCCCCAGTCAGCCTCCGCCACGATCGGCGTGCTTGTCGAATAGAGGGCAACACCTCCCGACATTTGCTTGATCAATCCGGTGGGTGCGTGTTTTTCGCGCTTGTTGGACGTATGGCCCCACTGATCTTCCAGACCGTGGAGCGGCTCCTCCTCCTCCTCATCCGCAACGCTGCCTTCCGGGTGCGAAGCGATGAGCGTGCCGTGAGCAAACTTCTTGCCATCGCTATACCCCTGCAGGTCAGGGATATGATTGACGAACAGATCCTTGGTTTCCTTTTCACCATCTGCGTCTGCGGAAAGCTGATCCTGTAGAGATTCAGCATTATCAGGCAGTCCGGCTGTCAGGCCTGTCAGCCCGGCGAAGGGTTCAAGAGGCGTGCCACTTTTGGTGTGGAAGGTAACGGCACCCAGGACGGCACCTGTGTCGGCGCCTGGCACGTTCAACTCGACCCGCTCAAAGCCTGTGAGCGGCTCTCCAGCAATGAAATTGTCCAGCGTGCAATAGTCGTCCTCTTGGTTCGTGCTCCATTTGACCATCTCGCGCTTGTCGCTGGCCGCGAGCGCCAAGGCACGTTCATGCTCGCTCCAGACACGGCGCCAAGGGGTTACCTGCTGGCCATTGCCATCAAGCGCCATGGGGGCATTGTTGGGTAATGGGGTGAAGCCGCCTGCCGCGCCGGCCTCTTGCGGCCGCTCTGCGTTCCCGGGCCTTTCCGCACCTTTCCGGTCGCTCTGCGCAGCAGCGAGCGCATGATGCTCATCACGCAGAGCCAAGTCGTGGCGCAATTCCATCGACAGCGGGACGCTGGTCCGCGATCCCGGTCCCGCCAGCGGCAGACCCGTGCCAATATGCCAACGCCACGGTTGCCATTGAACTTCGCCATTTTCAGGGTCTTTTTCACTATATTCGGCGGGGCCGCGCGTCCCTTCGACCCTATCCTTTTGCGCTCCGGCAAAAACGCTGGCCGAAGGCAAGGTCATAAGCGCATGACCGATGCGGCTGACATAGGCTTCGTCATGCAGCGGGTGAGCGTATCTGGCGCTTTTTGAGGCCACCACCAGCCGCGGAGACTGGATGGCCATATCGAGCCCATTTTCCAGCACGTATGTAAGGCGGTTCGATGGATGCGTCCGTTGCAGAGGCATGAGCTCGCGCTGGCTTGATGGCTTGCGCGCGGCGTCTCCAGTGTTGGCAAGCGGCATGATTTGCACTGCCGGCAGGCCGTCAAAGCGCGTCCAGACCCAAGGGCGCAGGGCCGGATTTTCGACCGGTGGCTGGTCAACGAGCCGTACGGTCTTGTCGTCCTTGGCCAGCGTAGCAATCGTGCATTCCAGATTGACGCGGCCCTCAAGGATGGCTGGATCCTGCTTGTCTTCCTCGCCATTTTCGCCCTCGACAACCGCGTCCGCTTCATCGTTCTCGAGCAGTCGGGGAGGGCGCACAAGTCGCATGCCACCGATACTGAGATAGGTGCTGGCGCCGGTTTTCGGCGTCGCGTCAGCATCGCGCATCCGGCGCTCCATCCGCGCTTCGAGACCGCGCAGGCTTTCAACCGAAACGCCGCGCAGCGATGTCTGCCGCAGATTGGCGACTTCCGCACTGGGGATCAGCGCGGTGCTGGTCTGGGCAAAAGGCAGAACCGGGAATGCGCCGTTCAGCTCATATTGGCAACTTTCCGCGTCGAGCCTTGCCTCTGCCAGCTTCCAGGCAGGGTACTCATCATTGCCCAGCTCCCACCAACAGGCGAAACTGCCATGCCGCACGCTGGTGACAGATAGCTCCCAAGGCCGGTGCGTGGCGTCGCTGCCAGGCGTGGCGTCACCCGTTGCATCAAAGCCATTGGCAATGCGCAGCGCGCCAACAAGTGGCGGGGGCAGCGTTTCCGGGTCCTGATCCTGCTTGGTTCCTGCCAGAATGCTCTCAAAGCCCTCTTGCGTCGCGTCGGGGATGGGGAAGTGCAGCAGCCCGTTCTCAATCGGCGCGTGAACCCACAATGGGCCGACGGGATCGCGGACCGCACCGATATCATCAATCTCATATTCGTGGAATGCGCTTCCCCGATCCGGCAGCCCGCTTTCCCGCCGCAGCCGCGCTGCAGTTTCGATCATGGGTACGGCCAGCTTCATCTCGTGACCGAAGGTGGATCCTTCGTGCAGGTCTTCTTCGATCAGCTCGCCTTCACCATTGGCAAAGGCGATGATCTCGGCAGTGCCGTGCTTGTCCGGCGTATTGGCTGGACGATACGGCCAAGCGTAGCGCAGGCTGACATTGTCGGCTTCGGGTCTGTCGGTGACACTGGCAATGCAGATCTGTCCTTCATCCCGGTCAATGCGTTGCCTTGTGTGGCCAAATTCTAGCGCGGAGGTGGCAACCGATTTCTCGCGGCTGGGCTTGAGCCGGGGATTGAGAAAGCCGCTTTCGCTTTCAAATGCGCGCGCGTCGCTGTCGCGAGAAACATAGGGCCTGGTGTAATCTTGGACGCTGTCGCCGCGGGTGGCGGGCCAGAACAATGCGGCAAGCTGGACCGGCGAGCCGGCTGCAAAGTCCAGCCATTCCGGCCCGTCTTTCATATCCAGGCTGGCAATCGTGCGAAGGGGAGCAAGCGCCTCTTCCCATTCGTTCAGCCAATTCTTGTCCGGGTGATCGGTGTACAGGAACAGGCCCGGATGCTCCTCGCCTGCCTCGCTGGCAGGTGTCGAGGAAACCGCACGATCCCGGTTGGAGACGGTGAACCAGCCTTCAAGCCGGTCCTCCCGCCAAGGCAGGGCCAATGCACCGTAAACGCTGAAGCCGTGCGGGTGCAGGTAGATGCGCAGCAGCTTTTTGTCGGCATCATCGGCAGGATCGAGATCTCGGAAAAGGTTGAGCCCCAGCGCCTCCCTGATCTTGTTGAAATATGTTCGGACCTGTGCGGGTTTGGCCTGGGCGCCGGCATCCTTGAAGGGATCAATGCAGATCGTGCCGTTGACCAGTTGCGCAAGGCCGCGGTTGTGGGGGTCGCCGCTATAGGTCTTGAAGACATCGACCAGCACTTCGCCAGAGCTGCCTTCGCCGATTTTGGTGCCGTTCTTGACCGGGAAATACTTGTAATAGTCTGTTCTACCCTCGTTCGTAAAATTGACATGCCACCGACCGGTTTGGGGCGGAATGCGACGCCTTGACTTCTTGGCAAATCCACTCAACTCATTGTTTACAGAGAGGATCGTCTGGTTCCTCAGCATCACACCAGGCTGATCATCCTTGTAAGTGTTGTCGGGGTGCTGTTCAAAAACGTACTCATTCTTGCAACGGATGTGGTCGATCTTGATCGCCTGTCGACCCAGTTGGAGTGCATCCGTTTCGGTGCGGGCGACGCCAATGGCCCAGTTGGGACCGAACAGGCGGATGGTGCCTCCCTGCGTCCCGTTGGGGTGGTGAATCTTGCCGCGCGTCGGGAACTGTTCTGGAGACAGAGCCGCGATGTTTTCTTCGTGAGGCCTACGAGCCATTGGACAAACTCCTGACGGGCCAGATTGTGCGTGGCTCATTTCCGCGCTGGACGTGGACACTCACCGTCTCTTCGCTCCATTCGGCTTGGTCGGTTGCGGTCGGGGCGAGCGTTGCGCCGGCCTCTCCACACGCAGTGCCGAGAGCGAGAATAGCGTCGGGCGCCATCGGTGTGCGGTGTTCGCTGAAATCGTCTGTCAAAGCCTGGAACGCAGCAACTTCGGCAGTTTGCGTTTCTGTGCCGATGGCAATGACGTGGGGCGCTTCGCCATCCTCTGGCGGCTCGGTCAACTCGATCCAGCTGCCGTCGCCGTCAAACTGCCACAGGTCCAAATCTTTGATTTCAAGCCATTTTTCTTGCAGCTTAGCAAGCGAAGGCTTGCGCCAAAGGGCGAAGTCTGCCTCTTCGATTGCTCTGGCCAGATCCTTGTCCGGGCTTTCATGCCACGCATAGACCTTGGCCGCGGCGAAGCGTTCAGTATTCAGCAACAGGCGCAACGCGTTGCCCAGGTCTGTCGCCAGACCATTCCCATCTTCCGGATTATTGACGTCCAACGACAGCGGACGCAGCATCCGGTCGCTTCCTATCGGCCCGCGCTCCAGCCTGATAGCGTCTTCAGTAAGGTCCAGACGGGCCAGCAGCGGTGCCAGCCAGCAAAGGGCACCCTTTGCAGGGAACTTCTCATGCTTGACCAGTTCCGCCGGCAGGTCCGGACCTGCACCAGGTACAATGACCACGCTGGGCAGGGCGATCCCTTCTATCGCCAACGGTGCGGTGGCCACATGGCGTATCGTGACCGAAGCGTTCAGTCCGTCCGCCCAAGTGTGTCCGCATTTCACGGAAACGATAAAGTCGGACGCATCATAGTCTGGCGACGCGGCGACCAATTCGAAGGCTTGTGCCAGCTCTGTAAGAGCCCCACCTTCCTTGCGTGCCTTCACGGCAAACATTGCCTGGGCACTTCCATCGAGCGTGTGAACCGCCTGGGTCGAGACAGTGCAATCGGGCAAGTTGCCGACGAATTCTGCGCCCGTCTCGTTCGCCTGCATTTGCTTGTCTGCCAGCGATTCTGCGAAACGCGGCAGGCGTATGGCCAGTTGCCTGACCTGCGTGAACAATGCCTCCGGACAGTCGCCCGTCTCGGTGGCTGCCTTGCGCAATTCGGCGATCCGTAATGCAAGGGGTCCCGGCGCTATTGCGGGCTCGTCGTCAGGGTCCATCGGTTCGCACGGGCCCGGCTGCATGCTGACCAGTTGCCGATCTTCAATGCTTGAGCTCACATGCCGTGCGAGCGTCTGGAAGCTGGCATCCGTGCGATAGTAATGCGCCTCGCACGGGATGGTGACAATGCGCGCACCTTGGCGAATGTCCGGGGTGATGGCCAGATAGGCATCATCATCCGTTTCGATGGTGGGAATGTCCCTTTCAATCACCGTGACCGCCGATTTCGGCAGGGTGGCATCGAAATCTGGACCGCCCTCGACCTTATTCAGCAGCTTGAGCCATTCATTGTGCATGAAGCTGCGTCGGAAGGAAGAGCGCGAGCCGCGATATTGCAGCCGCTGGCGCGCAAGGTCGTTGTCGTTGCTGAGCCGTGCTTCGGGATGTTCGGCAAACGCCAGACGGTGGAAGTACATGCCGCCCTTGAGGAAAATGTCCTGCTTCAGCAATTCGGGCGGCGCGGGCTTGCGGACACGATCAATCTGCACCAGCGTCTTTGCGCTCGGCTTGATTGATGCGGTTTTATCCTCTGCGGCAGGTGCGGTCTCGTCCTCGGTCCTGATTGCCGCATCCATCGATTTCAGCAGGGCGGCGTAACGCCAGTCTGCGCCGATCGCGATCTCGCGTGTGCTGGCCAGTTCGCCGTCGATCACGCGGGAATAGCTGAATTGGCCGTGCTGGTCTGGCGAGAGCTCGGCCAGCGTGTCTGTGTCCGGAATGGCGGTGGCACAGATTTCGCGCAGCGGTGGAACGTCCTTTCTTGCCTCATCCTTGGTGACCCGCGTCGCGACTTCGAAGAAACGATCAGACCATTGTTTGTAGAGAAGCTGCACCGCTTCGGGCATCTTCTCGGGGCGTTCGGGCTCCTCGCCTGCAAGCGGCGCCGCGCGCAGAAGGCTCCAGAATCTCTCCGTTTCCTCTTTATGAAGCGCGTCTGGCGTACTGGCCGGCGGACAATACTTATAGACAAGCGGACGCATCATCAGGATCGCGCGGTTCAGGCCGGTTTCGTCCAGTCCGGTGTCGTTGGACTTTCCGGTTGTCGCAACTTCTTGCGGGCGCACCGGCAGATCGATTGCCAGATGCCGCAAGTCAGGATCAGCTTCCACCTTGCCACAGGCGGCATAGATTTGCTCTAGCAACTCTGCCTGATCGACGCGCAAGCCAGTAAGCGGATCGCGCATGGCAATCTCCACCGCCAGGCCCAGGTGCCACAAGGCCGCCCAGCCATTGGGGTCGCGCGCAGGGTCGTTGCCTTCCATCCATTGCTGCGGAGTGGGATAGCTGCGCTCAGGATAGCCATAGCCCAGTTCCAGCGCATAGCCTTGCGCCTTTGCCGCCTTGCCCAGAATTTCGAGTATCTGGCGCAGCGTCGCGTTGAGGTTGGCCGGACCCTGCGGGATGTAAGCTTCTGTGTCCTCCAGCGTGTCCGTGTCCGTGTCGGTGTCGGTGTCGCCCTGCTCATTATTGGTGAGGTTGTCCGGTTCGCTGGGCCACCACAGGGCACCCGGTTTGCGGCCAAGTAGCCATTCGTCCTCGTTGGACGGCACCTTCCTATCGAGCAGCGCCAGAACCTTGCGTGCGCCCCAAACCTGCCAGTTTTGCGGAGCGGACAGATCGGCCGGATTATCGCCGCTGCCAGCCGGATCGGCCGAGCGGAAGGACGTGACATTCTTGAGCTCCAGCGTGTCGATGCTGGTTGCGCCATCCAGAACAGCTTCGTGGATCGAGAAACCGGTCAGCGCCTCGATGGCGTGCTGGCCTTGTTCGGCAAAGCCGCTCCATTCGATCTGCATGATCCGTGTGCCTTCTTTTGGCACGACGAAATTGAGCGACGGAATGGTCTGGTTCTCCGCTGGCTCCCTTGTCTGATCGATGACCGGTATGTGGCGCACGCCAATATCGACCAGCGGGCGCGGCAAGGAAAACTCTTCAGTCGGTGACGAAGGCCATTCGAAATGGGGAAGCGGTTGCCATTGCGTGGCGATCTTGTCCCACTCGTCGCGCTTTGCGCCTTTCTCTGTATGGGCGAACATGGAGAAACGCCCCATGGACGAAACCTGCGCACGGGCCGGCTTGTCCTTGCCGTTATTTTGGACCGGCGTGTCGCTGCGTGCGCGCACGAAGATTTGCCACGCCTCGCCTTTGGCATCGATAGCTGGCTTGCCCTCCTGGACAGCTGCCATGAGTTCTTCCAGCCGATCTGATGGATTGTCATCCCTGATCTCGTGCAGCCCTTCGCCCTGATGCAGCGCCCACGTTAGGTTGCGCAGAGGAGTTGCTGACCCCGCGTGAACCTTCCACTTGCTGGCGCATGTGAGGGCGGGTGTGAGAGAGATTTCAAATCGTTCGCTGCCGTCGGTGTCGTGTTGTGAAGGCAATTTAGGTGTCAGCCGCAAGATCAGGTCGCCCGGACGCAGCGTGCTCGACTGCGCCGATCCGGAAACGCCCTCATCGACCGCATCGACTTCTGCCGGATAGGCGCCGAATGGCAGCTTGCTGAGCGGGCGGAAGATGATTTCCCAGCCATCGGTGGCGGCAACGCCGGCCTGGTTGGGCAGGGCAGGTTCGATCCAGCGCAAAGTGATCATGCGCTGTGGCTTCTCTTCGCCCGGTCGCTTCAAGCTTTCCAGCAGCAGCTGTGGCTGGTCGGCGGGCAGCGGCGTGGCGCGCGGCTCTTGCTCGGCAATGATGACAAAGCTTTCGCCTTCTTCATCCCATTGGTTGATCGGCGTGACCCGCAGTTCAAGCCTGTGCGTCCGCTGGCCCAGCGTCCGGTCATTGCCCAGCAGTTCGTCGACCGGAATGGTGAGCGCATATCTGGGTGCGAGCTGAACCTGGCTGTTTGTTCCGTCTGCGGGAACCAGCAGGTTGGCGGGCACGACTTCGCGTGTGCCCAGAGTGCCGCGGCCGCCAGAAAGGTCGTGAATCTCTACCCGATAGCACTTGAGATAGTCTTCAAATGCGGTGCCGTTGCCCTTGGCTACATTGCCCGGTTCGCCATTTTGCAGAACCTTGGGCCCGCCATCTCCGGTCCAATCCATCTTCCAGTGCACGGCCAGCGTTTCATCATCGAAATGGACAATGGGCTGGTCGACAAGCCCGATATTGTTTCCGGCGAAGCTGACGGCATCCGCGTCGACCACCGGGCGCAGCGGATGGGCGGTTGTGTGGCCGGCAAACTGGATCTTGGGACGATCTTCTTCCTCCTCCGACCGGTCCAGTTTGCGTTTGTCCAGCCAAGCGGGGAAGCTGTCGTCTTCCTCTTCGACAAGCAGCACGGTGCCGAGATCGAAGACAGTGGGCTCATCGCCTGCTTCCAGTGCTTGCAGATCGGTCCAATCGGCCATCTTCTCGGCCAGCTCCTCAAGATCGGACTGGAAGCCGCGCAGCAACAGGCTCTGGTTGGCAAGGGCGGCTTCTTCTGCTGCATCTTCAAGCGCGTCATTGCCGTCCTTGTCGGCCGCAATCGCCGCCTCCAGCGCATCATCAAAGGCGTTGCCCTTGTGCAGGCGTGGATCGTCCTTGCGCTGGCCATCGCGCAGCCGGTCGTCCTCACGGACATCGTCTCCGGCCAGCCCATCGCTCACGAATTCTATCAGACGCTGCTCTGGTGAAGCCGTGGGCGACACGTCCGCAGTGAAATTGAAGGGGAAGTCCGCGCGCTGTTCGCGCTCCAACTGGTCAGTTGGTTTGTAGCAGCCTGCCAGCATCTTGCGCAGGTTCAGCGCGGCTCCCTGCTGTTCGCCTCCGCCTTCGTCTTCCATCTGGTAGCTTGCATTGCGGAAAAACAGCTCTGCCTCTCCGCCTGACGCAGCTGTCCAATTCCGGTCCTTGTCCAGCATATGGACGTTCGCGCCAAGGCCGGAGACCTTGGCATAGGCCGGTACTTCTGCCGCATCCTTCTCTGGTACAGGATAGAACAGGCCGCCCGTCGTGGTCGGCATGATCCACACCAGTCGCCATTTCTTGCCATCGGTTTTGCCGACGGCAGGCAAGGCAACGAAGACGAATTCCTCGGCGAAGGTGACTTCGGCCGTTTCTTCATCGGTCTGCGCTCCGTCGCCAGCCAGTGCTTCCCCAGCCCGCAGCGCGTTGACCTGCGCCCCAGCATTATCGGCTCTGGCCAGTCCCCGCGGTGAGCCATCCTGTTCGATGATCTGTTCGGATGGTAGTATTTGACTGTTCGACTTCTGCAATGACTTGCCATCGACGCCGGGCATGGGCGGAATCTTGCCGGGCTCGACAATTGAATCCAGATAGGGGGAAACAAGACGGCGCGCCCGGTTGATGCTGTTTTCGTTGTATCCAACGTGCACCTTCGCGCGAAGGCGGCGGCCAAATGCGCGCACCACGATCGTGGCCCGACCGCGGAATCCCAGATCGGCCTGACCCGCCCAGCCGACTTGCAGGGCAACCACCACCTGGATCGAAATCGAAAAGCGAATGGAGAGCTTGATCTTGACGAAGCCGGCCTTGAAACGCATCCATGCCTTGACCGAAATCTTAACGTTAATGTCGATCCCGATCTCGCCATAGGCGTGCGAGTCCAGCGGTCGCACGATCTTCTTCACGGTCAGAATGCGGGCGGCAAAGTGGATCTTGGCCACGGCTGACGCGCTCATGCCCAGGCTTCTGCCACCTGCACGGGCGCTGAAACCCAGCTGGCCACGGGCAGAGAAATACAGGCCGGTAATGACCGCGTCATCCTCCAGCGCCATCAGCATCCCGCCACGGCACTCAAGCTTCAACGGTCCCAGGCGGAAGGGGAAGACCAACCGGTCAACCCAGCCCAGCTCCACGCGCAGGCGGCCCGGTTCAACCAGCGCGGTTACATCGAAAGGAACCGGATCGAGGATCTGCTTCGCAAACTCTGTCTGATTGCGGTCCCGCTTGTCCTTGGTCGGGCCGTAATAGATGTCGCCCTTGCCCTTGCTGGCATGGACCAGAAGGCGTTGCTGGCGCGGGGAATAGTGCATGAAGCCGCGCGCCAGCGGGCGGGCCCGCATATTGTGGGCGTTGCGGTGAAAATCGTCGAAGGAGACCGGCAGCCACAGCTTCGCGGCGGCAACCAGCGACAGGTCAGAACGGATCGCGGCCAGCACCTGGAGGATGGCCGTGCGATACTTGCGTTCGTTCTCGGCATCATAATCCAGCAGGTCAGCCTGCGGTGACCCCAGGGAGAATGCAGCTTCAAGGCCGATTGTCCAGCGCGGGGATTTCCCCGGTTCCTCAAGATCATTGACCCAGGATTCGGGCTGGGTAAGCGAATGGTAATTGTCGATCTCCGCCATCATGCGGCGAAGCAACTCACCAATCGGCAATTCCTGTTCTGCAGTCTTGACGAGGATATGCGTCTGGCGATAGCCAAAGCCGAGGCCGATCTGTCGCAGATAGATGGGCAATGGCGGTATCTGGCAGCTGATGCCGCTCATATCGATGGCGATGAACCACGATTTCTTCCATTCCCCATCCCGGTTGCGCAGCTCGATAAAGCCGAGCGCAGCAGACAGGCGCGGCATGCCGGGAATTTCGACAAAGCCGGACCCCTTGAAGCCCTTCTGGTTGTTGTCGTCATACGTATCCAGCGAACCGCCGATCTCGAAACCGTCTGCGGCGGAGATGGCGACCTTGAGGCCGCGCGCGGATACTTCCGGAAGCGGTTGGCCTTCTGCTGCGCGTCCGATGTAAAGCCGGTGGAAGTCGATCTGGCCGCTGATCACGTCGCCAGTCTCGGCAAACTTGGCCTGTCCGCCCAGGATCAGCGCCGCCTTTTCCTCGCCGCTGTCAAACTTGTATTTCGGGGTGAAGCCGAAGGAGCGGATCTCCATCTGGAAAATCTTGAAGAGGTCGAAAGTCTTGGGCTTGCGCAGCTCCACGACCACCGCGATTCCTTCGACGAATTCGTCGCTGATCGGTGCGGAATCGAATTCCAGCGATACCGATTTGAGGTTCGCCAGCAACGCATTCTGGAACTCGCCCTTCTTGGGGGCGAACGTGGCCGATCCGCTGGCGGTGAAGTAGAATTGTCGATCGCCGTTCGCCTGCTCCTTGTAGACAAGCGATAGCGCCCGGATCACGAAGATATAGCGTTTGGAATCGGACTCGATCTTGCGCCCTTCGGTCAGTTCGGCGCTCATCCCAGCGATATCGATTTGGCCGCCCGGATTGTCCTGCTTGAGGTCAATCGTGACGCGAACCGGGGCACTGTCGAGAATCTCGGGCATCTTGCCCATGGCGCTCAGCCGCAGGTCACGCATGCGGTTTCCAACGACAGACAGGCTAGCGGTGTCGAGAGCGAACTTGCTGGCAAGCCCCGGCAGTTTCAGCTGTCCGGCCGCCAGCTGTGCATCCAGATCAAGTCCGCCTGAACCGAACTGGAAATGGCTGGCGCGAAACACCAGCGTGCTTTGCTTCTTGTCGTCGGTCTGGTTGCTGTTCGCGCCATTGGTGCGCAGCCCGGCGACTTGCACATAGGCTTGCGTGCCCGCTGCCAGCGCCAGCACGAAGCGGCCGTCGCGCATGTCGAGGCGGAGGAATTCGAATGGCGCGTTGCGGTCGGTGACTTCTTCCTCTTGCGGGGAGACAAGCTGGATATTCAGCCCCAGCATGCTGATTGGTTTGGCGAAGTGGATCTTGCTGACGTCGCCCTTGATCTTGGCGGTCTGCCACCATGATGGGGGACCCGCCTCTTGCGCGCGCTTCACCGCAAAAGTGCCGCCTTCGACCATGCGCAGCGACATGTCGGACGGATCGAAGCGGAATATCGCTGTGCCTTCGATCTTTTCCTTGGTCTCCTCCTCGCCTCCCGGGTCCGGTATTAGCCCTGATGGGTCGATTGTCAGCCTGGCGTGGATCAGCAGCGGAGGCAGGAAGGCATCGCTGGTTTGCGGCTTGTCCCAGCAGATTTTTTCGATCTCGAAGCTGAGCGGATTGCCGCCTTCCTTGCTGTCGAACAGGTCGAGCATCCGCTTTTGTGCGGCCAATTGCATGACCAACTGCCACTGGCTGCTGGGCTGGCCGAAGGCTGGCGTGCCGAAAAGCGACGGGTCCAATCTAGCAGGGGCAGGTGTGGCGGCTGGCGGGGCCGGGCAATGGCGGCAGGATGCAACTTCTGCCCCATCGCGGTCCTCTTGCTCTTCGCCATCAGCAAGGGGGGCTGGCGGCGGCGGGAGAAGCGGATCAAAGGGTTCCGCACCCCCGCGATAGGCGCGCATGATCTTGGGCTGTTGCCCTTGTGTCCAGCTCCCCACAGCAATGGCAGATCGCTTGGCGCGCGGCGAGATGGCGAATTCGATCAGCGGCTTGGTATCGTCGTCCTCCTCTTCCCTGCCGGATTTGGAAGGCAGGGACTGGCGGTTCTCGCCTTCGCTTTCGTCACCGCCGATCATGGAGAAATCGAGGGCCGCATGTGCGACTACGCGGTCTTCCGGGTTTTCGCCCGCGGTCGGGTATTCGTAAATATGCAGCAGCGACATGGTCGGCTGTGCATTTGCCGGTTTGAAATACAGTAGCGACTTAGCGTCCGGCTCTGCAATCGCGACATCCACCACGGGCAGCGAGAGGTGCAGGGCCGCATCTTCGACTCTGCCAACCGTCGTGTGGTTATTCTCCGGCAGGCTGAGGGTGACCGCATTCTCGTGAACACCGACGCAGCCTTCATCCTGTGCGAGAATTGCGTCGGCAACATCAGCGGCAGGTTCGAAATCAGCGACAGGTTCGAATTCGCCATTTTCTGCCGCAGGTTCCGGGGCTGACTCGTCGCGCCATTCGAGCCGGATCTGCTGGTCCTTGCCCTCACTGTGCTCGAACGTTGCCAGTTCGAAGGCGACGGCAGTCATTTGCGGAGATGGAGAGGCTCCTTCAGCCTTCTTCAAGCCGGGAATGAGGGTCCGCAACTTGTCGAGCAGCGCGCCATTACTCTGCTTCCAGTGAAGGAACAGCCGAGCCGGGTCGAACTCCCCGTCGACAAAACTGATCGCGGGGCTTTCTTCAGATTCAGGTGGCTCGCCATCTTTTAGGACGACCTGAGTATAGCTTTCGAGCGAGAGCTGTTGGACTGCATCGAACCACGTGCCCTCGACCCCGTCAAAGAAGGTGATCCCTCCTTCAGGTGCATCGCAGGTAAGCACCGATGTGCCCAACATGTTCAGCCGCAGCGCCTTGGCTTCCCACAAAGGGCCTTTCTCGGCGAGGGAAGAGGTCAGGCGGGGCTTGAATATCTCGAGGATGATCTCGGGGCAGACCTGCTTGTCGGCATCGCTGGCAAAGAAGCCTACGGAGATGTGCCAGGCCTGCGCTTCCAGTTTCAGCGCGCCAAAGGGCAAGGACAGCGTGGCCGGTCTTACCGGGTCATCTTTGCCCGTGCCCTTCTTCGGATAGGTTGCGCGCCATAGCTTTGCGGTGATCTCGTATCGACCCGGATTGGGACCAACGCCCGCGACCCACAGGAGGCTGATCTCGGCATCTTCGTGCTCGAACAGCTTCACGCCATCCCACTTCACGATCAGGCCGCGTGCGCCGAAGTTGACCAGATAGCCGCCTTGGGCTGACTTGTTCAGTATCAGGTAGGTCTCGCGGAATGAGAGGCCGAGCGGGAGCGAAATATTAAGCCGGAATTCGCCTTCCCACGATGGCGCGTCAAACTCGGGCTGAGCGATATCAAAGCTCTCGAACCAGGCGAGCAAATAGTCAACGGCATCGAACAGGCCATTGAGCGAGACCCATCCCGTGCTCAGGCCGATCCCGTCAATGCGCACCTGCAGGCCGCGCCCGAATTCATCGCTGACAAGCGGGAATATGGAGGAAAATCCGGTGGTGACCGTGGTCTTGATTGCCGTTTCGCCCTGGACTTCGCCGATCTCGTCCTGGGTCCAGGCGGAAACGCCCCAGTCGAGGAAGATCGCGACGCACGGGTGCTCGCTGGTGTAGCCGTTCCTGTCGTCAATAGCACGGACAACGAAGCGCACGCTTTCCAACGCGGCGCTGGCACCCGGCTTCAGGCCAATCAGGCCGTTCTTCTCGAAGACTTCGAACGCGTCGGGATCGGTGGTGACATCAAGCTCTGCTGTGAAAGTCATAGCTGACACATTGCCGGAAACCGCCACCTTGAACGCGCGGATGATATTGTTCGCGGGATCGCTGCGGTAAAGTGTGACCGTACCCGTTTCCGCTCCAGGAGAATCCTCCGCAAAGCTGATCGAATAGCCATCGGGCAGGGTCAGGAGGTCCATCTCAGCGAGCCCCCTCTGCGTCGGCTTGCGCTGCGGCGTCGCCGTCAGGTTTCTTTGGTGGTGCGGGCGGCTTTTCGGCCCAGGCCATGATCATAACCGGCGACAGTGGAACGCCATCTTCCTTCCCCTTGGCGCGTCGGTATATCTCGTCGAAGACTGCGACGTTGGATTTGACCGCTGCGGGAATAAACGCCTTCGCCAGCTTCTCACTCAAATGGCCTTGCACCGTGCGAATGGCCTCAAGTGCGCCAGCTTCCTTTGCCTCGACACCGTTTTCTGGATCGGCGGGCTGTGCCTTGCGCAGGATGGCGTCGACAAAGGCCGCGATCGCGCGTTTGGTGATTTTCGGCTTGGCTTCCCCTGAAAGGCTGATGGAATTGGCATGAACAACGCGGTGGACTTTCTTCACCGCAGAAAAGGCCGCTCTCAGATCGGCGAGATAGGTGGCAACCGTATCCTTGTTGGCCTCGTCGACGAATTCGGGAGAATTCAGGTAGGCGCTAACGGTCGCGTGGCGCAGGCTACCGGCACCGAAAGTGACGGATTCGATCCAGTGCCAGTCTCCGTCCGGATCATCGGGCTGCACCTTGAAATGCGTGTTGTGCAGCGCGCTGCAGCCATGTCTGCATCCGCTCAGCCAGGCGGTTCCGCCCACGCCCGCGCCGCACTCGGGCAATTTAGTATTATAATAGGGGCGATAGGTCCGATAGATCTCTAGTCTGTCTTTTTTATACTTGAATTCTTCCTTGAGGGCATTGCGCAGCTTCCCTTCTGAACCTGCGGCATTTGCCCCCAAGAGTTCGAGCGCTTGACCGCCGCATAGGTACCACAACATCAAGTTGAGGCGCGCCAGATGCCGCATGGCAAACTCGGCATATTGGTCAGGCTTGCCGTTGCCGTCGAAGCCGATCAGCGTGTCGGGTGCTTCCCCGACCCCCTGCTTGGCGATCAGCGCGTCAATCTGCTTCAGCGTCTCCGTCTCGACAAACGCCTTCTGCGCTGCCTCAATACGTTGTCCGAAGAATTCCTTCAGGTCCTTCTTTACCGCTGAGCCAAGGGAAGGGTTAGGATCACCAAGCCGCGTCGCGCAATTCTTGTAGAAACTGCGCGTGGTACTCAGCAGGCGCTTGTCGGCGAATTCGATAGGCGTGAAAGGGGCGGGCAAGGGCTTGGGATCGCCCTTCACGCGCCACCAATGCATCTCATATTCGAGGCTAAGGCGAGGGTGGGACCCGTCCGGATCGGACTCCGTCCACTTGGGAAAGTCTTCCGCGCCCCCATTCTCGCTTACCCAATCCTTGGCACCAGTCTTCTTGATGTTGACCCGGTCCAACGTCAGGCCAAGCTTCTCTTCAGGGTCCCACTTCTCTTTCCCGATGCGCATGAGGTGGATGTGGCCGGCGTTGACATGGGCATCGCCAACGGTGGTGCATTCCTCGCTGTCGTTGGCATTGCCGCTACACCCGGCATAGCCGATGACGTCACCGGCTTTGACCGTCCGGTTGCGCCCCTCGAACCGGCTCAGGTGGCCATACTGTATCCAATGTTCGCTGCCGTCGTCGAGCTTGATGGTAAGCTTGGCCCTGTTGCCTAGCCCATTCGGCTCGATCGCCCCGCTGCGGCAGATCAGCGCGCCGCCGCGCAAGGCGACAACCGGCTGTTCGAGAGGGGTTGGCGCGTAAGGGGCATAGATATCGACCCCACCATGCCCACCAGGTCGCTTTCTATATTGGCTCCACGTGGGTTGCCAGTAACCGCTTCCAGCGGGGCGGGTTCCGCTCGTGTCGGGATAAAATCCGCGCAATTCGCCGGAGTATGTGCCTGAAGTGTCGCGCGATTTTCTTTGAGTCGGATAATCACCCGGAAAAATACCGTCGTGCGCGTCTTTATCCAGCATAAATCCCGTATCGCCCCCCAAGTTATGGCGTTTTGATTTATCGGCGACTCGATTTTTTCTTGATCGTATCTGGATGCGGCGATGATGCAACATTGCTCAAGCGCAGGCTCTGTCAGAGCCAAAGCAATTAACACATTTGGAAATGACTGCTTTCCACAATTCCGTTCCCGACTGTTTCCGCTCCGGAATTCCCCCAGGGCAGTCATTATCTTCTTCGGCCATTTGGCCCAGAGCATAGGCCCGTCCTGCATATATGCTGGTCCGCCCCCGACCTCGACGTGGCGTTCGAGAACGAGGAAGACCGGGAAGCAGCCCGCAACTTCATGGATCTCCTGGCGGCATCGGAGGGCGATGGGGCAGGCTGATTGCGGCAGGTTCCTGGCACCTTTAGACCCGCACCCGATACCCATCCGGCTTTCTTCGCGAACAGTCCTGAACCAGGTCAGCTGAGGACAGCAACCCGTTCCTTTCCGGCCGTGTTGTCGCGCTACGCGCGCCTGCCCGCACCACCCGTCATGAACAGGTTTCCCTTCGGCCCTTCAGGCCTGCGGTGCAGTCCTCCCATGCCCTGCTTCTTCTGGATGTTCGCAAGCCGGAGATGGTCTCCGGTTTGAAGAACTGAAGGAATACACCCATGACCAATATCGCAATCCTCACCGGCCGCATCGCTCGCGATCCGGAAACCCGCGAGACCAAGGGCGGCACCAATGTCACCGGGATCACCGTCGTCACCGATCGCCCTGCGCGCGATAAGGACGGCAAGACCTACAAGGACGAGAACGGCTACACCGCCAAGGAAAGCGAGTTCCACCGGGTGACCTGCTTCAACGGCCTCGCCAAGACCGTCGGCCAGTACTGCTCCAAGGGCCAACTGGTCAGCGTCCAGGGCCGCATCCACTACACCCAGTGGGAGGACAAGGACGGGGTCACCCGCTACGGCACCGAGATCCTCGCCGACAAGGTCGACTTCCTCTCCCGCGGCAACGGCTCCGTCGAGAACGACGACAACAAGGATGCTCCCGAGATCGACTAAACTCTCCCGTCGTGCTCTCACCCGAAGGGGTCCTGTTCAAGCCGGACAGGACCCTTTTCGTGCGCTTGGGGTGTTTGGAAGTTTTCGGCTTTCGTTTGCAGGATTGCTGCTATCACCAGCAACATGAACGATCAGTCCAGCATCAGTTATCCGGGTGAATCAGCAACTCCGGCTGAGGTAAGCTCTCTCGCTGATGAATACAGGTTGGCGGCACTGCTACTGTTGGAAAATGGGCGCCCCAAGGAGCCGAAATCGCGCGCACCGTTTCGTATGGTCGCGATCCATGCGATCGAACTTTATCTGAATGCGTTTCTTCTCCACTCCGGCCACGATGCGGCACAGATACGAGGGTTTCAGCATAACCTCGCCGCACGCGCCGACCTCGCGGTAGAACTCGGACTAGCACTGAGGAAACGTACCCATGAGCACCTGCACACTATGTCGCAATCGCGCGAGTTCCTCATTACCCGATACGTGCCAAGCGGTACGTCCCTATCCGAAATAAACCGGCTCCAAGCTACGCTCGCAGAAGTCGCGCAGAAGGTTTCAGCGAGCATTTGAAGCCGTCCGTGGGGGAGGGGGCCTGGCTCACGGTTGTCCCATTCTGATGGCCGCGCAACCGGCGCGTCAAGGACGGCAGGGTCCCACCATTTTGCCTCCCCTTCGCTACGCTACGGTCCGGCAAAATCGTTACCCCTACCGCCGCTGCGCGGTCGCCCTTCGGGGCGATCCCTGACCCGCCGGCCGCACGCCCATCCGCCCTGTTCCTGCCGTCAACGGCAGACATCAGGAGGATATTATGGCTTCAATTGCTCAGCACAATTCGCACTCGGAACGCTACTTTGCCGCATTGGCTGTTGCGGAGCGTCGGGCGCTACACAGCTTCTTCGATCAGCACATCGTTGAGGACCGAGAACTCGGATACTTTGCCGTAACCGTGGCGTGAAGGCCGCCTTGTCGAGGTAGGCGTCGGCAGCCACTGATGGCTGCGATGATGGACGATAGCGAGCAGCAGGGAGCGAGTGGTCATACGAGCGGTCGTATGAGTGCTCGCATAGAGGTCGTCGGGCGCGTTTCCGGGCGCCGGCGCTGGACGGTGGACCAGAAGCTGGCGATGCTGCGCGATGCGTTTGGGCCTGATGGTTCGGTGCGCTCGGCCTGCGAACGGCACGAGGTGAGCAGCGGACAGCTGTACACCTGGCGGCGATTGGCGATGTCGGGCGAGTTGACCGGCACAAGACCCTCGGTTCCAGCGCTATCCGGGGCGAGCTTTGCCGAGGTCGCCTTGGCCGAGCCGGCAGCTACGGCCGCAGTGTCATCGCCACCGGGATCTGCGCCGAACGGCCGGATCGGCATCGAGCTTCCTTCCGGAGTAAAGCTGACCGTCGATCAGACAGTCGATGCCGATGCGCTGGCGCGGGTGCTTGGCGTGCTCGCCCGATGATCCCGCTTCCGCCTTCGACCCGCATTTACCTCGCTTGCGGTGCGACGGACATGCGCAAGGGCTTCGACGGTCTTGCTGTTCTGGCGCAGCAGGTGCTGGAGCAAAGCCCGCATTCCGGCGCCTTGTTCGCCTTTCGCGGCAAGCGCGGCGATCTGGTCAAGCTGCTGTGGTACGATGGCCAGGGACTGTGCCTGTTTTCCAAGCGCATGGATCGCGGCCGCTTTGTCTGGCCGATGACGAAGACCGGTAGCGTGAGCCTTACCGCGGCGCAGCTTTCAATGCTGCTGGAAGGTATCGACTGGCGCCGTCCGGAGCGCACCGCGACCCCGCTTCTGGCGGGATAAAAACGGCAGTTTCGTGCGGTTTTTCTGGCATTGGGCGTCCCGATCCGCTAGAGGACGGAGGTGCCAGAGCAAGCTTCTTCTCACATCGACAAGGACGCCCGGATCGCCGAGCTGGAAGCAGCTCTCGCGGCCCGTGACACGTTGATCGAGACGCTCCGGTTCCAGCTTTCCCAGCTCAGGCGGATGAGCTTCGGCCAGTCCTGCGAGAAGCTTTCCAGCCAGATCGAGCAGCTCGAACTGACGCTCGAGGAACTGGAGGGCGAAGCGGAAGTCGTGGAAGCCCGCAAGGATGTGCCAGCCACGACCATGCGCGATACGCCGGTCCGCAGCCTTCCCCCTCATCTGCCGCGCACCGAACGCCGGATCGAGCCTGACGCGGGCAACTGCACCTGTCCGGATTGCGGCGGCGCGCTTCGAGCGCTTGGGCAGGACAGTGACGAGGTGCTCGACGTGGCGCCGGTGCAGTGGCGTGTCATTCGCACCATCCGCCCGAAGTATTCCTGCCGGGCCTGCGAGACGATCGTCCAGGCACAGGCCCCGGTTAAGGCGATTGCGCGCGGCAAAGCCAGCTTCGCCACGCTCGCCCATGTGGTCGTGAACAAGTTCGATCACCACCTGCCGCTCTACCGTCAGGCCGAGATGATGGCGGCGCAGGGGATCGATATCGACCGCTCGACCCTCGCCGGTTGGACAGGCCAGGCCGCTGCGCTGCTCGATCCGATCGTCGCCCGTATCCGCGAAGAAGGCCTCAAGGCCGGCAAGCTGCACACCGATGATACGCCGGTGCCGATGCTCGTGCCCGGCAAGGGCAAGACTGCGCAAGCCAGGCTGTGGACCTATGTCGTCGATGATCGCGCCTCGGGCGCCGCCGGTCCGGCGCTGGTCTGGTATCGGTTCACCCCCGATCGAAGCGGCGTCCATCCCCAAGGCGAGCTCAAGACCTTCACCGGTCTGCTTCAGGCCGACGGCTATGCCGGTTACGACAAGCTCTATCAGGGGAACCGTATCAGCGAGGTTGCCTGCTGGGCACATTTCCGCCGCAAGATCTTCGAGAACCATCAGACCAGCCCGACCCCGCTGACCACCGACCTGCTCGAGCGGATCGCCGATCTCTACCGGATCGAAGAGGAGATACGAGGCGAGCCGCCCGATATCCGACGGCAACATCGGCAGGAGCAAAGCCGCCCGCAGGTCGACGAGCTGCGCATCGTGATCGACGACGCGCTGCGCCTACTGTCGCCTAAATCGGCCATGGCCAAGGCGCTTGCCTATGGTCGCAAGCGCTGGGCAGCGCTCACCCGCTATCTCGACGAGGGCACAGCCGAGATAGACAATAACATCGCCGAGCGCGCGATGCGCTCGGTTGCCATCGGGCGGAAGAACTGGCTGTTCGCTGGCTCCAGGGTTGGCGGCGAGCGTGCCGCCGCCATCTATTCCGTCATCGAGACGGCCAAGCTCAATGGCATCGAGCCGCAGGCCTACATCGCCGACATCATCGAGAAGGTCGCCAGCGGATGGCCATCGAGCCGCTGGGACGAACTCATGCCCTGGAACTGGACAGCCGAGCCTGTGCCCGTCAGCCCCATTTCTGTTAACAGGGCGGCATGACCGAGACCATCGCCCGACTGCGGATCAGCCTCGATGACATCGAACCCGAGATCTGGCGCATCGTCGACATGCCGCTCACCGGTAGCCTCAAGATGCTGCACGATGTGATCCAGGCTGCGATGGGCTGGCAGGACTATCACCTCTGGCAGTTCGAAGCCGGCGATCGGCTCTACGGCGTTCCCGACCCCGATTGGCCCGACCGTGATCTCGCCGCCGCCAGGAACGTCAGGCTCGGTGCGCTGATCGAGCGCGGGATCCGCGACCTGACCTACACCTATGACATGGGGGACGACTGGCGCCACACCCTCACCGTCGAGAGCGTTGGCCTCGGCGATCCCGACATCCATTACCCGCGTTTCGTAATCGGCGAACACCGCTGCCCGCCCGAAGATGTTGGCGGTTTCCCGGGCTTCGAGATGTTCCTCGACACCATGGCGGACCCGTCGCACGAAGAGCATACGCATCTGAGGAGGTGGCATGGCGGCCCGTTCAACGCAGACGATATCGACGAGCAGGCAATCGTGCGAAGGATGGCCGCCATCGCCAGGCGACGGCAGATCGGAAAAGCCGCCTACGCCAGAAACCGAAAGTCAGCCTGACAAGGCGGCCTTCACGCACCGCTTACACTTTGCCTTGGACGAGGGCGACTACAACGCACTTCCGGCACACCTTGCAGCGCGCGTAGTACATACCGTCCAAGGGGCAATGTCAGACGAGTTCTGACCATAGGATCAGGGCAGGGGCCGGTAACGGTTCCTGCCCTTCTTTCGTGTTCGCAGGTGAAAGCGGTTGACCTTCCGCTCGGCGACCGGGCTGACCCTCGCTCGCTAATTGGTCGGGCGGGTCTAAGCAGCTATTTCATGTACAAAGGCGTCCCTGCAGCTGGCCATTTGTTACCAAACTAAGGCCAGTTGGTAGCCCAGAGCTGTTTGCGCCTAAAATCTCGCTCTGTCCCGAAAAAGCCCGACTGCTCCCGCTCCAAAAATAAGGTCGAAAATTCAGTGCATTGAATGGTTGCTCCAAGTTGCCGGAAACGTCCGCGCGCATTGTAACTTGACAGCACACCGTACGCCGCCATGCGGCAGAAAGAGATTGTTAAGCAATAGGTTACGCGAAGTTGTTCCTCTACAAAGAGGAGCAAGTCAATGCAAGCAAATGGCTATCTGCTACCAGCGGAAGAAGTCCCGAACCATGCTCAAGCCCGATCCGGTGATGGGCGTGGGAATGGTGAAAAGGCAAAGCCGAGCAACCGGGTACGGCTCAATGGCAACATCGTTCGGCGCAATCCGGGTAAGCGCATCCGCGAGTATTGGGATGTTGACCTGCCTGGCTTTGGCCTGCGGGTAAATCCCGGCGGCAGGCGGACGTGGTTCGTGCTGTTCCGCCAGCGCGGCAAGCTGCGGCGGGTGTCCCTAGGAACCTCCCGCGACATCTCGCCCGCCACGGCCCGCCGCCTCGCGCGGGCTAAGCTGGCCGAGGTGGCGCTCGATGGGTTGCCGACGCGCAAGAAGGCCCGCGCCGCGCAGAAGAGCGATGCTCCCCTGCTGCGCGACTACGCCGAACGCTTCTGGGCTGACTATTCGCGACACTGGAAACCATCGACCCGAAAGCGCAACGAGAGCGCCATCTTCAAGGAAATCCTCGGCGCTTTCGGCGACCGGCGGATCGACGATCTGGCGAAGGGTGACATCCTGTTCTGGCGCGACATCTTCGTCGAGCGCCCCGGCGTGTTCAATCGCACCTTGCCGGTCTTTTCTGTGATGATGGGCTATGCCGAACGTCTCGGCCTGCGACCGCGCGGCTCCAATCCCTGCAAGGGCACGCCCCGTTACAAGCGTAAACCGATGGAACGGTTTCTATCACCGCACGAATATGCGCGGCTTGCCACGGCATTGCGGGACTATGAGGCGGAGCAGCCGCTCTATGTCGCAGCAATCCGTCTGCTGGTCTACACTGGGGCGCGTTGCGGCGAGATCGAGCAACTGCGCTGGGAATGGGTGCAGGAACCGCGCCTCATGTTGCCTGACAGCAAGACTGGCGCGAAGATCGTTTATCTCAACCGGCAGGCAATCGATGTGATTGCGTCGCTCCCAGACCGGAAAGCAACCGGCCTGCTGTTCCCCTCGTTCCGCAATCCCGACAAGCCGATCACGCTCGGCATCCATTGGTCGAAAATCCGCAATCGCGCAGCTTTGCCGGATGTGCGCCTGCATGACCTGCGCCACAGCTTCGCTTCTGTTGCGATCCGCGACAACGTCTCGCTGATGGTGATCGGCAAGCTGCTGGGCCATGCGCTGGCAGAAACGACGACCCGATATGCCCATCTGTCCGACGAGATCGTCGCCGACGCAGCGGAGCGCGTATCCGGCTCCATCGCTCGCCTGATCGGAGTCGGGCAATGAACGCGCTTACCCTGCGGGGAATCGTTGCCGAGGAACTGGGCAGTCTCAGGCTCCAGGTTATCGGCAAGTGCGGTGGCCTGGGCGAACTGCGCAAGACCTGCTGGACGCGCGAACTGCCCGGCTTTGGCACTCGGCATTATGCCAGCGGGCGCAAGGTCTACATCGTCCAGGCGCGGATGGAAGGGCGCACCCGCACGGTGACGATCGGTAACGCCAAGGTACTGAGCCGCGCGCAGGCAATGGATGTGGCGCGCCGAGTGCTGCTACGCGCCCAGACCGGGGACGACCCGGCTGAGGAGCGTAAGCGGCTTCGCAAGGTTCCATCGTACCAGGATTTCCTCAAGACCTATTGGGAGCGGGTATCGCCGCGGTGGAAGCCGTCCACGCTCTACACCCATCGCTATTACAAGCGGAAATATCTCGACCGGGCGTTCGAAGGCCTGTTTCTCGACGAGATCGAGGAACGCCATGTGCAGGAATGGTTCAACCGGATCACCAACACGGGTGGCCCCGGCGCTGCCAACCGTTGCGGTGAAATTCTGCGTGCCATGTTCAACAAGGCCGAGCAATGGGGCGTTCGACCCGAAGGATCGAACCCTTGCCTCTACATCCGCAAAAACAAGGGGAGGAAGTGTGAGCGCTTCCTGTCTGATCAGGAGTTCCGACGGATTGGCGAAGTACTTTACCGGCACGGCAAAACCTTCCCGCTGCATTGCGCTGCGATCAGCCTGCTGATCCTGACCGGCTGCCGCAAGTCGGAAATCACCTGCCTCAAATGGAGCGAAGTGCGAGGGAGGCGCTTGCTGCTGACTGACAGCAAGACCGGCCCGCGCACGGTCTGGCTGGCCGAAGCCGCCGCGACGATCCTCCACGCCCTGCCGCGCCGGGAGAAGCAGCGCTATGTGTTCTGGAACCCGGCCACCCAGCGCCCGATTACCGATATTGGCAATCTGTGGAGCAAGCTGCGCGAGGAAGCTGGTCTACCCAGCGTCCGCATCCACGATCTGCGGCACAGCTTTGCCAGCCACGCCGCCGCCCACTCGGAAACCTTGCCGATGATTGGCAAGCTGCTCGGCCACGCCGATGTGCGGACCACGACCCGCTATGCCCATCTCGACGATGGGCATGTCATCGAGGCAGCGCAGCGGATCGGCGACCAGATCGAGCAAAACATGAGCGGCTCATATTCATTGAGCCGTAACACTAAGTATGATAGTGGGCCGTTGCTGCATGACTGACAACCCGCGCATCCGCATCTACGCCAACCGCTGGTTCGCCAAGTTTGCGGCAAAGGAAAAGATCAGCGATGCCTCGCTTGCTGATGCCGTGCATCGGGCCGGATCCGGCTTGATCGATGCCGACCTTGGCAGCGGCCTTATCAAGCAGCGCATTGCGCGCCAGGGCGGAGGCAAATCGGGCGGCTATCGCTCGATCCTGATCTTCCGCTCGGGCGAGCGGGCGATATTCGTGTTTGCCTTCGCCAAGAGCGACAAGGCGAACCTAAGTGCGGCGGAACTGAAGGTCTATCGCAAGGCTGCCAGCATCATGCTGGAACTGGGCGAGGACCAGATTGAAACGGAAGTTGAAGCAGGCCGATTGGTCAAGGTGAAAGACGATGAGCAAGGCTAAGGCAAAGACCTACAAGAGTGAGGCAATGGCTGCCGTCCACGAAATGATGGAAGGCCTCCACGACGCGGGCAACATCGACAAGCGCACCATGCGCGAGTTCGATGAAGCCTGCCTCGCGCCCGCGCCCGTTCTGTCACCGGACGAGATCAAAGCGATCCGAGAGGCAGAGCATGTCTCGCAACCGGTGTTCGCGCGCTATCTCAACGTGTCGAAGAACCTTGTGTCGGACTGGGAACGCGGAGCGAAGAAACCGGGAGGCCCCGCGCTGCGGCTCCTTTCGATCATCCAGCGCAGCGGGCTCGATGCGGTCGCGTGAACTTTCATTGGCCAAGATTTCACCCTTTTAACCTAAACGGATCCCAGAAAATGGGGTGACCTCCGATTAAGAAAATGGCAGGCAGTGCATATGTCGATTGTCTGGAAAATATTACGCATTATCGGGCTTTGCATTGCCTCTTTCTTTGCATGCGTAATATTCGCGGCAATTGCATTGGACAGTCTACCCGATGCGCTTGAAGTTTTGTTCGTACTCCTTGCGCCGATTGCTTTTGTCTGGTGGTACGAAAAGCGTCGCAGCTCGAAACTTGAAATCGAGAGTCCGGCTGAAGACGGGATGCGACCTACTGACAGAGTGTTGCCCGGCCTACCTGGAGGGCCGGGAATTCAACCTTCGAGACCTCGCCAAACCCGCTCTAATCCACAGCCGCCTAACAGTACGCTCCAGCAGCCCCCCGAAACAACTTCTCGCCGTCATCAAGGCTGGGTGCCTAAGGGCCAGCCCGTCACCATCGCAGGTCGCACAATCGATGGGATGGTCTACGTTGGCACACCGCCACGGATTGACTCGTCGTACAATAGTGAGAATTGCCGAGCTTACATCGACCCTTCGCTTTCTGTGGCGCGGATTGGGTCGGACAAGAATGGCGACAACATGTCATATTGGCCGGGCTATTCGAGCATTCCTGCCGTTTGCAGGGCCACCTATCTCGATTGGCTGGCTAGTGGTCGCCAAGATGGATCAATCAACCCCGGCTACATGTTCCTGTTCTTCTATGGTTTAGAGCGGCGGTTTCTGGTCGATGACGCTTCAGAAAGCGAAAAACGCGACATTCTTGTCGAGGTGCGGCGATTGAAGGAGTTGTTCGGTAAGAATCACTCTGCGCAGCGCTATCTCGGAGAATTCATCGATTTGGCGAGCATCATTGTAGACGATGCCGATTTCAAGAAGCCCATCTACAAGAACTGGGGCTGGGAACTGCCACTGTCCTTGAAGGTCGCATTAGGCGGAGCAATTGCTAACGACATGCCAATTGACGCGGATTGGCTTCTGAGCTGGTTCATGTGTCACAATGAAAAGCGCCTTCGCACACCGGCTACACGCTGTGAGGACGAGTTCATGTCATTGTTCAGGCATAAATTTGCAATCCGCTTTCCTAGCGACCTCACGGTGTCGAAGCCAAGAAAGCACTTAGAATACAGTTACAGGGCCGCATCAGGTGAGTTTGGCGGAAACATTCCAATTTCCGCAAACGGTAAGCCTATCCTCGACATCTCCGGCTTACGCAAACCAGTCGAGATAGCCCAAGAAATCGCAGATGAGGCGATGGATGAACTCGATAAATTCAGCCGGTATCTTGGAAGAAATCCAGATGGCCGTGGGACCATTGAAGCACGGGTGCTGCTACCTTCTGAACTTTGGAATCTGTTCCCGTCAAGCGAGTTGGAAGAACTCAAAGATTGGGCGCGCGAGCACGTAGCCGCAGGCGGGCTGGTCCCAGCAATCGATGTCATCTCGCGCCTGGAAGGAGAAATGCCGGAGAAGCTCGGCAAGCGGAACCTGACTGGCGCAGCGGATGCGCTCGCCCGTATCGGATTCGGCATGGCTCCAGACCCAAGATTCTCGCTGCGTGGACCGAAGATCGACGAACCCGTTGTGATCTTCGAACTCGGCGAGCCGGTCGAACAGCTTGAAGACGTCTCCCCGGCCTATCGAACTGAATTGTTCGAACTAGCGCTGGCGACCTTCGTCGCACATGCCGACAGCAAAATTGTGGAAGCCGAACGCAGAGCACTCCGTGAAAAGATCGAAGCGACCAAGGGTCTGACCGATCTTGAGCGCAAGCGTCTCCACGCCAACCTCGAATGGTATCTCGATGTACCGCCAGACATGTCATGGCTGCGGAGCAAGCTGAAAGACGCAGACGCTGAACATCATCTGGCCCTGCGTGCTGCGGTTGTCGCGATAGCCCACGCTGACAGCGTGATTCAGTCTGAAGAAGTGGCTTGCATCGAGAAGATCTACAAGGCTCTGGGGATCGATGCTGGCCTCGTTTACGCCGACCTCCATGCTGGCGACGTCCCAGACGGCCCGGTTCGCGTCAAAGCAGCGGAATCTGAAGCACCAGGCGAACAAATACCGGACGAGCCGAAAACCAAAGCCGCTTCGCTCGATTCAGCGCGTATTGCCGCTATTCGAAACGACACCGAGCGCGTTTCAAGCGTACTGGGCGAGATTTTCTCGGCCGACGAAGACGTGAGCGACGAGGCCGCCGCAGCACATGCTCTTCCATCGTCAATGGCTGGCCTCGATCCCAAGCACGCGATGCTTGTAGAGCAGATAATCCAGCGCGATCACTGGACTGACGATGAGTTTGACGAGATCGCCAGTAAGCAAGGACTCATGCCCTCTGGCGCGCTGGAGGTAGTCAACGAGTGGGCTTTCGCTAAATTCGATGAGGCCTTGCTCGATGAGTATGAGGGATATGACGTATCGCCGGACATAGCCGATACGTTGCGAGCCGAGATGCCGAAGGGGGATTAATTCATGGCGAGACTGAAACCGCGCGAACGCGACGCCATCGTTCAGGCGCTACGCGCCGGTGTTGTTCCCAAATTGGGGCTTCGGCACATCCAGGTTGGACGAGCACGTGAAATCGAGGAACTCGTCAAGGACATGGACCGGATCGCCGATGGCGGTTCAGCCATTCGTTTCATCATCGGCGAGTATGGCTCGGGCAAGACCTTCTTTATGAACCTGATCCGGCTTGTGGCGCTCGAAAAGGGACTGGTCGTCATGTTTGCCGACCTAGCCCCGGATCGACGCATCCACGCGACCGGCGGGCAAGCACGGGGCCTCTACGCGGAGATGGCGCGAAATCTTGCCACCCGGACCAAGCCAGATGGTGGTGCATTGTCGAATGTTGTCGAACGCTTTGTCAGCCAGGCCCAGCACGATGCCGAGGCGCAAGAACAATCGACAGATGACATCATTCGCCAGCGCCTTGCCCATTTTGAAGAACTGACTGGAGGCTTCGACTTCGCGCAGGTGATCCGCCGGTATTGGGAGGGGCACGAAACCGGCGATGAAGAGCTGAAATCGGCGGCGATCAGATGGCTGCGCGGCGAATTTGCAACCAAAACGGATGCTCGCAAGGCTCTTGGTGTTCGCACTATCGTCAATGACGCCAGCGTCTACGACCACCTCAAACTGATGTCGGCCTTTGTCTGTGAAGCTGGCTACAAGGGCCTGCTCGTTGGCCTTGACGAGATGGTCAACCTCTACAAGCTGACTTCATCGCAAGCGCGCAACGCCAACTATGAGCAAATCCTGCGCATTCTGAACGACGTGCTCCAAGGCAGCGCGGAGAACCTTGGGTTCCTCATGGGAGGAACGCCGGAATTCCTCATGAATACGCGGCGCGGCCTCTACAGCTATGAGGCTCTCCAGTCTCGCCTCGCAGAGAACACCTTTGCGCGTGACGGACTGGTCGATCTCTCCGGGCCGGTCATTCGACTAGCCAGCCTCACGCCCGAAGATTTGTTCGTGCTTCTGGCCAACATTCGCGCCGTTATGCAGGGCGATGAAGCAATCCTTCCAGACAACGCCTTGGAAGCCTTTATGGCGCACTGTTCGGACAGGATCGGGGAGGCCTATTTCAGAACCCCTCGGAACACGGTCACGGCATTCGTGAATCTTCTGGCGGTGCTCGAACAAAACCCCGGCGTCGAATGGTCGGACCTCATCGAAGAACTCGACGTGGCGGAGGATTCTGGTGACGACATGAGCGACGTGGATGAGAGCGTTGGCGCTGATCCCGAGAGCGACGAGCTAGCCAGCTTCCGACTGTGAGCACGGCGTTCGACAAGCTGGCTCGACCAATCCAAAAATGGATTCGTCAGCAAGGCTGGAAGGAATTGCGCGATATTCAGGCGCGCGCAACGCACGTGCTTATGGACCGCAATCTTGACCTGATTGTCGCCGCCAGCACCGCCGGAGGCAAGACTGAAGCCGCGTTTCTCCCGCTACTGTCCCAGGTGCTCGATGAACCCAGTGAGGACTCCGGATTCGATGTTCTATATGTCGCGCCGCTGAAGGCGCTCATCACCGATCAGGCGCGCCGATTAGAAGACATTTGTCGCGATACAGACTTGCCTATCACGCCGTGGCATGGCGACGTTTCGTCATCGGTGAAGGCTAAGGCTACCAAGCGACCGAGGGGCGTGCTGCTAATCACCCCGGAGTCCCTTGAAGCGCTATTCATTCGACGCGGATTGGAGATTCCGAGGCTGTTTGGAGCAACCCGCGCAGTCATTCTCGATGAATTGCATTCGGTCCTCGACAGTGAGCGCGGCATCCAGATGCGTTCGCTTCTCACGCGCCTCGAAATTGCTCTCAAGAGACCTATTCGCCGGGTTGGTTTATCGGCCACACTCGGAGATATGGAACTAGCCAAGGCTTATCTTCGTCCTGATAGCCCAAGTGAAGTCGAACAGGTCATTGCGGAGGGCGGATCAGCCGAATTGCAGCTTCAGCTCCGTGGCTACGTTGCTGGCGATAAGGACGATGAAGGCCCTTCCGCGACGGATGCCATTGCGCACCATCTATTCGAACACCTGAGAGGCAGCGACAATCTTGTTTTCGGCGGCGCTCGGCAGTCCGTAGAAATCTACTCAGATCGGTTGCGCGCACTTTGCGAAAAGGAACACCTGCCGCAGGAGTTTTACCCTCACCACGCCAGCCTGTCGCGCGAGCATCGAGACTTTGTCGAACGCCGTCTGAAAGATGGTGCTGCGCCAACGACCGCGGTCTGTACTTCCACGCTGGAATTGGGAATTGATATTGGCGATGTAACTTGTGTCGGCCAGATTGGCGCACCGTTCAGCGTCGCATCGCTCAGGCAAAGGCTTGGCCGATCAGGGCGACGACCGGGCAAGCCAGCCATCCTTCGGCAATACGCAGTCGAGGCGAAGCTTACGCCGACGAGCAATTTTTCGGACCGTCTTCGCCTTGGCATGGTGCGGGCCGTTGCGATGATCGAATTGCTTTTGGAAGGCTGGTGTGAACCACCGCAACGCGAGGCCCTTCACCTTTCAACCCTCGTTCACCAAATCCTCTCGGTGATCGCCGAGCGAGGCGGAATACGTGCGCAGAAACTCTACGGGATTCTCTGCCGGATCGGGCCATTCCGTCAGGTCGATACACAACTTTTCGTGGATGTTTTGCGAGCACTCGGACAACCTGAGGTTGCGCTGATTGAGCAAGCAAGTGATGGACTTCTGTTGCTCGGTGCCAATGGCGAAAAGCTGGTCGAGCACTACAGCTTCTACGCCGTATTCCAGACACCTGAAGAATACCGGCTGATTTCCGGCGGTAAGGAGCTTGGAACACTTCCCATCGACAACATGATCGCGCCCGGAATGCTTCTCATTTTTTCGGGCAGGCGCTGGCTGGTCCAGGAAGTTTTCGACCGGGATCGTGTCATCATGGTTGCACCGGCGAAAGCCGGAGTGCCGCCAATTTTTGGGGGCGACCCTGGCAACATCCATGACCGGGTGATCGAGCGAATGTTCGATGTTCTAATGGGACAAAAACGCCCGATCTATCTGGATGCGACTGCGCTGGAGCTACTCGATGAGGCGCGCAGCAACTACGGCCAACTGCAATTTGACCCCGGAAGGATTGCGCATCTCAGCGACAACGCTGCTGTCATAGCGACCAAAACGGGTTCCGTTCGGACAACGACTTTGGCACTCGCCCTTCGCGCCAATGGCTTCACCGTGCAGACACACGATGGGTTTCTTGAAGTGTTCGGGAAGGACGAAAGCCCCGACTTGATCGACGCACTTTCGACTCTGGCAGATGGCAAAGAGGTGGACCTATTCGCTCATTCACCGAACCTTTTGTTCGAGAAATTCCACCCGCATTTGACAGAGGAATTGCTACAGAAAGATGCTTTGTCCGCCCACCTCGATGCGGGCGGATTGGAGTATCTCTGCCGTTCGATCTTGGGAAAAGATTAGCCTCTTTCTGCTGCCTCTAAATCGACGGTGGAAGATGGCTATCTGTTACAAAAGCGAAGCTTTTTCGGTTGTGCCGTCTTGCTGGACCACTATCCATCAAGCGCCGGTTAGGCTACAATATCCTCGTGAAACCAAGGCCTTTGCCGTTCAAATTCGAGCGTGGCAGTGGTCGATCACAACGGTCCAAATAGGGAACAACTTCGCGCACACCGTACGCAGCCTAAGCTGCATTCATGGACGAAACGCGCAATAAAACAGGGAGTTATCCTTTTTCGGCGCGAGAGCAATCAGGTGGTAGCCAAGGCTCAGTCATAGCCCTTCGCAGACCATCGTTCAGGCTAAAACTGACTGGTCATATCGCTCGTCGTAAGTCGCTTCCCATCGGAATTACGTGGGACACCGAACTTCCCGGCTTCGGACTTCGCAAACGGAAGTCGGGACATCTTACATGGATAGTCAAGCATAGCCCGCGAGGCGTGCAGCGCATGGTGACGCTTGGTTGCGCGGGTATGGCGGCAGGCGCGCTCAGCGCGCCCGCCGCGCGCGCTGCCGCGCGCAGTTTGCTCATCAAGGCAACGCTTGCCGACCTCCCGACCGCGCCCGAGAAAAGGCGAGTGCCACTGTTCGCTGATTATGCCGAAGAGTTCTGGCAGGATTATTCGCCGCATTGGAAGCCAGCGACACAGCGATCGTCGCGTTCGCGCATCGATCAACTGCTTGTGCCAAGGTTCGGTGACCTGCCGGTCGATATGATCGAACGCGGAGACATAAACCGCTGGCGAGACAGCATGGCTGAGCGGGGAGGGACCTTCAACCGCGCCATCCCCATTATGTCGGTGATGATGCAGTATGCCGAGAAGCTGGGTTACCGGGCTAAGAACACCAACCCGTGTCGCGGTGTCTCGCGTTTCAAGCGCGACCTTCCCGAGCGCTACCTTTCCGCCGATGAATACCGCAGGCTGGGGCGCGTTTTGGCCGAACACGATGGGGTCAATCCATTTGTCGTTCCGGCGCTGCTCATGCTCATCTACACGGGCGCTCGGGTCTCCGAAATCGCGACCTTGCGCTGGCGTTATGTCCAGCCACCACGTCTGAAATTGCCAGACAGCAAGACCGGCCCAAAGACGATCTATCTCAACCCGCAAGCTATCGCAGTCCTTGAGGGACTGGAACGTCGCGGCGACGAGTTGCTGGTCTTTCCTGCCATGCGTCGCGAGGCTCCGATCAATCTAGGTCAGTACTGGGATCGCATCAGGCGCAAGGCTGCGCTGCCCGACGTGCGGCTTCATGATCTGCGTCACAGCTTCGCCTCGGTTGCCATTGCACAGCACATTCCATTGGCGACAATCGGCAAGCTCCTCGGCCACGCGCTTCCTGAGACAACAGCGCGGTACGCGCACCTGGCCGATGAGGTGATCGCGGAAAGCGCCGATCGCATCTGCTCCAATCTCGCCAGTGCAATGGGGATCACTGCATGACCCAGCACGACCTCCGGCAGATCATTGCAGAGGAGCTTGCGCGCGTCATACCAGGCGAGGCTGGCAAGCGTCGCTCGAGATTTGACTATGTGCTCCCCGGCTTTGGTGAGCGCATCCATCCATCGGGCCGCAAGAGCTATGTCCTGCAGCGCACGATGGACGGCAAACAACGGCTCATCACCATTGGCGATGCAGCCATCCTGCCAGAGCGAATTGCCAAAGATGTCGCCCGGCGCCTTATACTGCGCATCGAGCTTGGCGAGAACCCTGCCGAGAAGAAGCAGCGCGCGCGCAAGACGCCGACCTATACGGCATTTCTCCAATCATACTGGGATGTCGCCGCACCAACCTGGAAGCCATCCACCCGCGAAATCCAGAACATCTACCGGCGGACCCATCTGGATCATGCTTTTCTGGGCAAGTTCATTGACGAAATTAACCACGCTGATGCGGTGCGCTGGCATGCATCGTTGACGCGCTCGGCGGGCCCAGGCGCTGCCAACCGCGCCATGGAAATCCTCAAAGCCATGTTCGGCAAGGCCGAGGCTTGGGGCTACCTGCCGGAGCATTCAAATCCATTTCGTGGTGTGAAGCGCAACAGGGGACGCAAAATCGAGCGATTCCTGAGCACCGGCGAGATGGCTCGGCTCGGGTGTGTGCTGGCCGCCCATCGAGATGAGAACCCGGTTGAGGTCGCGGTGATCTCGCTCCTCGCGCTCACAGGTTGTCGGCGAGGCGAGATCCTCCACCTCACTTGGGGCGAGGTCCAAGGGCGAAAGCTGAAACTCACAGATTCGAAGACTGGCCCGCGCGTTGTCTGGCTTGGTAAGGAGGCGAGGGCGGTGCTCGACGAATTCCCGCGCGGAAAGAAGGACCAACGCGTTTTCACGTTCGACGTTCTGCCAAGATCGGCTTTGGATTGGTTTTGGCGGAGATTGCGGTGCGAAGCCGGACTGGACGATGTCCGGTTGCACGACCTAAGGCACAACTACGCCAGCCTAGCTGCGCGCTCTTCCGAAACACTGCCGATGATCGGCAATCTCTTGGGGCACCGGCACGTCACGACTACTGCTCGCTATGCTCACTTGGACGACGGCGTTTTGCTCGAGGCTGCAGCTTTGATTGGCGAAAGCATTTCGCCTCACCTGCCAAGTAGCTGACAAGACAAATCGGGCCGTCCGGAAAGACAGATTCGGTTAGCTCTTCCTCGATCGCGCCATCGGGTCTTATGGCTGCTAGGCGCCCCAAACTTGGACATTCGAGCTGGACATCTTAGTTCCTGAGAGCGGACACCCAACAAATCCAACGTTTCACGCCTAAAACCCCGTGATTTCCTTCACGAAATTGCGGCGTTCTTCCCACGGCATGGAGTCCACCTGCTGTGCCACGCCAAAGTCTGCTTCGGTCACAAACCAGTGCACCTGCCGACCGTTGGCAGCCTTCCATACGGTGTCAGCCACCTGCTCGGGCGTCACATTCACGCCCAGAATGCCGACCGAGGCCGCTTGCCGATCAGCCTCCTGCACCATCGGCGTTGCGACATAGGCGACCATGATATCGCAGGCCCAGATCCCTTCAGGTTCAAGCTCTATGTTGATGCTCTCAGTCATTCCGCGCACAAAGAACTTGCTGCCTGAGTAGACTGCTTCTTCCGGAATGCCATAGACACCGGCGACCGATCCCATGTTGATGAGCTTTGAGCCTTCTGCCTTGCGCAGATAGGGGATTGCCGCGTGCGCGCCGTTGATCACGCCATTGATGTTGACGTTGACGACATCATACATCCGCTCGAGCGAGGTTTGCTCGAAATAGCGCATCTCAAGGATGCCAGCATTGTTGAATATGGCATCAAGCCCGCCATCGCCGCAGAAATCGGCGAGTGCACTTGCAAGCCCTGCATAATCGGTCACATCGGCGACATGGGCACTGGCGGAATCGCCCAGTTCCTGCGCCAGCGCATCGAGCGCTCCAGGGTCGCGGTCGGAAATACCAACGAACCAGCCTTCGCTAGCGAAGCGGCGCGCCGTTTCTCTGCCGATTCCAGAAGCTGCCCCGGTAATGAAAATGCGTTTCATGCTCGTTCCTTCTATTTGTCGAGCCGCACGATGGTGCGCCCTCTGATTTTTCCTGCGAGAATCTGCGGTGCCAGGTCGAACACCTCATCGAGTGTGATCTCGCTCGAGATGGTTTCGAGATGCTTCTGATCCAATTCCGCCGCGAGACAACGCCAGGCCATTTCGCGCAGCGGCATCGGCGCGTGCACACTATCGACCCCTGCAATTGTGATGCCGCGCAGGGCCAGCGGATACATCGTTGCCGGGAAATCTGTTCCCATTGCAATCCCCGTGGCGGCAACCGCGCCGCCATATCTGAGCTGCGCGCAGATGTTGGCGAGGATGTGACTACCTGCCGTGTCGACGGCACCGATCCAGCGCTCTTCCTGCAAAGGCCTGTCCGGTTCGTTGAATTCGGCACGATCGATGATCGCTGACGCGCCCAGCCCCATCAGATAGTCGCGTTCTTCAAGGCGCCCGGTCATGGCGGTGACTTTATAACCGCGCCCGGAGAGCAGGCTCACTGCTACGCTGCCAACCCCGCCGCTGGCACCGCTGACAAGAATGTGCCCCTTGCCCGGAGCAACACCCTGCCGCTCGAGCGCCAGGACGCACAGCATGGCCGTATAACCAGCGGTGCCTATTGCCATGGCCTGTGCAGTGCTGAAACGTTCGGGGCAGGCCACCAGCCAGGAACCATCGAGCCGCGCATATTCGGCCAAACCGCCCCAATGCGCTTCCCCCAGCCCATAGCCATTGGCAACGACGCGCGCGCCCGGCTTCCAGCGCGGATCGCTGCTTTCGACCACCGTACCCGCCAAATCAATGCCGGGAACCATCGGATAGGAGTGGATCAGCGGAATTGCGCCGGACAGGAGAAGCCCGTCCTTGTAATTCAGGGTTGATGCCTCAACCCGAACCAGCACATTGCCAGCGGGCAGATCATCAATGCCGACTTCGCGCAGCTGAGAGGTTTGCTCGTCCCCAAGCTTGTCGATCACGATTGCGCGAAAATTGTCTGGCGTACTCATGAGGTGTAGCCCCCATCGACCACGAGCTCCGCGCCGGTCATGTAGCTCGATTCATCGGAAGCGAGGAAAACTACAGCAGAGGCGATCTCTGGCGGTTCACCAAAGCGGCCCATGGGGATGCGGGCAATCGTCGCATCGGCGAAATTGTCTGGAAGGTGCGGTACCGCGTCCTCGACCAGGCTTGTACCGACATAGCCGGGGTGCACGCTATTCACCCGAATGCCGGTATTTTGCGCAGCGCAATAGCGTGCGGCGGATTTCGTGAGCAGGCGCACCCCGCCTTTCGAGGCATTGTAGGCCGGGATGAATTGATTACCGACAATCCCCTCGATCGACGAAATATTGATGATCGAGCCGCCACGTCCCTTCATCGCCCGGACGCCCGCACGCGTGCCCAGAAACACTGCGTCAAGATTGATCGCCATGGTCCTGCGCCAATTCTCGAATGTGGCTTCCTCGATATTGTCAATCACCACGATCCCGGCATTGTTGACGACAATATCCAGCCCGCCAAGTTCCGATTGCGCCAGAGCGACCACTTCGTCCCAACGATCTTCGATGGTGGCATCCTGATGCGCATAGGCAGCCTTTGTGCCCGCGGCTTTGAGTTCGGCCACCAAATCCGCGCCTTCATCATCGCGCAAGTCGGTGGCGAGAATGGCCGCACCTTCTGCGGCCATCGCCCGGCACATGGCTGCACCCAGCCCGCGCGCAGCGCCGGTGACGAGCGCTACCTTGCCTGCCAGCCTTGCCATTCGCGCCTCCTCAGCTTGCAGGATGCTTCCTGAGATAGTTCAGGAACAGCGCCGCAAAGATGAGATCCCCTGTCCCGGCCAACGCGAAGAGCAAGGTGCCCTCCTGCATCAGATAAAGCGCCCACACCTGGAAGAAGACGAATGTCTTTCCAATGATACCGAGAAGAATGATGCTGCGATTGGCCACCGGATCACGCCAAACAAGATAGTATCCGATGCCAAACGCCAGAACCAGGCCATAGAACATCCACAGCATCGCAAAGGTCGAAGCATAGGGCTTCACCAGGGAGATGCTCGCGGCAAATTCGGGAAGAAGAAGACCCGCGCCTGCTATCGCGAAATTCCAGATCGCCGCGACAAGAAAGAGATTTGATCGTTCCATGTGCATTCCCTCCACTATCTCTGTGCGCTGCTCTATCTTGAGTTCAGCGCCCTATATGATTCCCGGCCACGGGCCAGCGCATCGCTCAATCCGCGCCCATTGATCAGCGCCCAGGGGATAAGCAGGCTCGACTGCGCCTTGTATTCCTTCCAACCATCATGCCGCGAAATGCTGGCATCCTTTGCGTACATATTGGGCAGAAACGCGGTAATAGCTGCAAACCCGACCACGGCCCATGCCAGCCAGTGATCTGCCAGATAGGCATAGGCCGAATAGAGCATGATCTCGCCCAGATAATTCGGGTTACGCGTGTAGCGGAACAGCCCTCCCGTCATCAGGCCTGACTTGTATTTCAAGGTGAAGTGCCGCTGGCAATCCGACGCGACCGTCAGGACAACACCCAAGGTATGCAGCGCAACCCCAAAACTGAGCTCAGCGCCGGTTGGCTCGACATAGCGAGAAATGAACAGCCATGGGATCAGCCAATACCAGCCGATCAAGGTCAGATAGAGGTTGATCGCGCCCCCAAGGCTCAGCCAGCTCCTGAAACGCTGGTCGGCAAAGCCGAAATCCTTGATCAGCCAGCAATATCCGTAGGTGCCGTGTAGTGCGAGATAGACCCAAGCCCCGACACTGAAATTGTCGTAATGGGCCATCATGCCCAAAACGATGAAAGCCGTAATGATCTTGTGAATATTGACTGCCCAGCCGACGGTAATGACCTTCCGGCCCGGAAAATCCCAAACGGATTTGCGCTGTATCGTTGAAAAAAGCTGTGCCCAATATGGCGGCTGCTCTCTCTCCATCACTCCCCCCTTTATGGTCAGGGCCTGCTCCGGCCTTTCGAGCGAAGCAGGCCATGCCAAGGATCAAAAGCGATAGGTCGCTTCAACACCATATGTGCGCGGCATCCCGCGGTTCAGGTAGTCCAGCCCGAAGATGTTGAGGTTCAGACCGTAGTTGTAATAATACTTGTCGGTCAGGTTCTTGCCCCAAACCGCCACAGACCAATTGGCGGTGTCGTAGGATACCCGGCCATTGAACAGCCAGTAACCTGGATTACCGCAAGCAACAGTCGGACCTGCCTGCAGGATATTGAAGCCAGGCGCCGGAGTATCGCACGGATCCTGACCATAACTACCGAACGGATCAAAGAAGTACTTGCCAATGTAGCTCGTATCTCCGTGGATCGTCAGCGTACCGTTATTGGTTTCAAAGGCATCCCAATCGAAGCTCGCGTTAAAGGTTACTTCTGAAGCATTGGGGAACTGGTTTCCATTTATCGGCAACGTCGGGCTCGAAGGATTGTTCGGATCAAGCACATTGCCGGTATACTTCGTGTTCAGTAGGCCCAGCGAGGCGTCGAGACGCAGCGTGGCAGTAGGCTGCGCCGAAAGTTCGATCTCAGCACCATAGAGTCGACCGTCACCGCTACGCGTGAATGTCGTTGCACCGATAACCTGCGTGAATTGCTGGTTCTTGTAGTCATAATAGAATGTGGCTAGGTTGAACTGAACGTCGTTGTTGAACAGACGCGTCTTCAAACCAGCTTCATAGGCATTCACCGTTTCCGGTTCGATGTAATATACTTGGTTGAGGCCCTGGTACGCCAGACCGTTATAGCTGCCCGCACGATAGCCTCGGCTATATTGCGCATAGGCCATAATATCGGGCGTGAACTGATAGCTCAGATTGATCCGGCCCGTCAGCCTGTTCGCACTCTCAGAAAGGTTGGTTGTGCCGACCGAAGGATCGTATGGGAAGCTGTAGGGGATCGCGCTGGCGAGGATCGGAAGTCCGGCTTCATCATAGGTGATTGTGCCGGGATTGCCGTAGAAAACAGTCAAGCCATCTTCATAGCGCACATCATCCCATGTGTACCGCAGGCCAGCAGTCAGGGTCAGCTCATCGGTCAATTCGTAGCTGCCATCAGCGTAAATTGCCTTCGACGGACGGTCGATGGTGTATTGCTGAGTTCCCTGGATGGGGCCGTAGAGCGGTGCCCCTGCAGCAAGACAGGCCGCCGTATACGCGCCTCCCAGGCCACCGCCGCCGGAGTTGTCGATCGCGACGTCGGTCAGGAACGCAATAAGTGTGCGGCCATCGAGGAAACCCGTGGGATTTATCTGGATTGGATCGCAGAATCCCGCATCGCCGGGCATGAGCGCCGGATTGGCAGCAAATGCCGGGATGATCCCAAGCGAATCTGGCGTCGCGACAGCGGAGTTGAAATAGCCGACAGGAAGGAGCGGACGAAGCACGCCGAAGAAGTCCGGCTCGTTCTCTGTCTCCACAATGTCGCGACCGTAATATGCACCGATCACGCCGTTGAAACGATCCGTATCGATGTTCAAGCGGAGATCCTGGTTGAAGTTTTCGCTTTCCGAGAAATAGCGTAGCGTACACACCGCATTCGGTGAGCCATCGCAATCGAAGGGCGAGTTACGATAGCGCGCCTTGTCCCAACCAGTGATCGATGTGAGCTTGAGGCTGTCTGACAACTCATATTCGACCGTCAACGACCCACCGTATGAATCGGTGAAGTAGCGCCCGGTAGAGTCTGAGTTTATTTCATTGTCACCCAACGGTGCTCCGCCATTCTGCGCAGGATCAAATCGCGAATACCCCAGCACATCGCGACCGCCGCCAAGTTGACCGATAGCGAACGGCGTAGGAGCAAGTGGATTGTCTCTCGCCCCAAACACCTTCAACTTGATGTCCAGTCGGTCACTGGGCTGATACCGCATGGTCAAACGACCAGCGATCGAATTCTGTGTGCCTACGTCCCGACCATCAAAAATGTTGGTCATCCAGCCGTCGCCCTTGGTGTAGGTCCCCGCCAACCGGATGCCGAAAACGTCGTCGACCGGAGTAAACTCAAGCGCGGCTTCAGCCGATTTTGTGTCGTAATTGCCATAGCCGAGAGTGACATAGCCTTCCGATCCGTCGAGGTCGGGAAAGCGCGAGAAGAAGCTGATCGCGCCGCCAGTGGTGTTGCGGCCATACAGCGTTCCCTGCGGACCGCGTAGAACCTCGACCCTGTCAATGTCGTAAAGTTGCTGGCCATGCGCAGCGCGGAAGCTCTGATAGACTTCGTCGACATAGACCCCGATTGGTGACGCTGTCGATGCGGCAAACTCATTGGCCACTGAGACCCCGCGAAGCGAGAAGTTCGGCTGCGTCTTGCCATATGGCGTTGTGATCTGAAGGCTCGGCAGCGCGCCCATCAAATCCAGAGTATCGTTGATACCCTTGGCCTCGAGCGTGGCACTGTCGACGGCGGAAACAGCCACCGGGACTTCTTGCAGGTTCTGCGAACGCTTTTGCGCAGTCACAACGATGACAGAAAGGCCGCCCGATTGTTCGGCTTCGGTCTCTTCAGCCTGACCGGCATCTTGCCCCAACGCCGGAGCGCCCAGACCAAGAAAACTCGCACCACAAAGCAGGATACCCGCCTTACCAAGAGTGTTCCTCTTCATTATTTCCTCCCGAATTTCAAAATTTGTCCAATATGTTCAATGTAATAGGATGTGATCTTGGTTGCTTAGGTGGCGTGCGCCTGCCATGCGTGATATCCATGATCTGCCCAGCAGCCGACGATGTTGCGTGCGCCGATCGCCTTGGCTGGGGATTGGAAGCCTGCCGCCAATAGCTTGCCGTCCAGAATGCGTTTTGCGGCTTCTGCTGCTAGCGCGCCGGTCTGCAGGTAAGGCGAATTGCCGCGCATCACGACCGTCACCCCTTTCATATTGCCGCGACCGATGCATGAGATGACCGAACGGTTCTCGTCCGGGTTTTCCCGGCCTGGCTCTTCGGTCGTTATCTGGCCACCAAGGTCGTTGGTGACCTTCTCCTGCTCGTCATATGAAAGCTCACGATACTTCTCCTCGAACTCTTCGAGCACGCCGAGAACACCGCTGAACATTTCCTGGTTCTTGAAGCCGACCAGCGTCGAGCAATTGCGCACGCGCGGATCGTCGAGATACCACAAGGTCTCGCCTCCGCCGCTCCAGGGCAAGGCTTTGAACAAGCGGTTCTGGTCTGGCGAGCGAACATCGAATGCCTGGGCATATGGCCACATCACCAGCTTGTTGTGTTCGAGGAAATACTGCGGCTTGGTGCACATGCGCAGGAACGATTTGGTCGAGGCAACGCTCGTGTTCGAATCCGCGAGATAGAGGATATCGAGGCTGTCGATGCCGGGCGTTTCGAGCGCGACCTCGGCGGCCACATTGCCTGCCGCCCACATATAGGAAGACGCAGGGCATAGCAGCAGGCCCTTGGCGGCAAAATCAGCACCAAATTTATCGCGGGCGAATGCCATCCAGTCGGTTTCGCCGGTCGTGTCGAGGTAATGCACGCCAGCCGCGAGACATGCGGCCACGACCGGTTCACCCAGCTGCATGAAGGGGCCAACCACATTGTAAACGACCTTAGCCCCAGTGAAGAGCTTGGTCAGAGATCCGACGTCATGGCTGACCGCCACAACTTCATAGGCGGCCTCCTTGAGTTCTGGCTGTTTGGCCATCTCCTCTTCCAGACGCTTGGCATCGCGACCCGCCGCGATGAACGGAATCTTGTAGGTGGCCAGATGCGCGCAGATCAGCTTACCTGTGTATCCACTCGCTCCGTAAACGACGACGGGTGCGCTCATGAGTTATTCCTCTCTTTCAATTCAATCTTGATGGGGCCATCTGCCGCGAACAGTCGTGCATCGCTGCTTGCGAGCAGCTCCACCAGGAAACGTTCCTGCGGTTTCTCCGAAGCTGTCTTGGGTATTTCCTCAATCATCTGGACGATTGACGGCGCGGCTGATGAACCGAGTTGGGTGCAGCAATGGCGGAATACGGCAGAAGCGTCGAAGCCATTGACCGAGACTATGGCCGCAACCACTTCTTTCTCGCCAGGCGCATTTTCAACAGTAGCGGCCCCGTAGACAAACACATCCTCGACCCCGTCCATTTCCGAAATGGCGGTCTCGATCGGGCGGGGATCGACAAAATCGCCATTTCGCCGGATCGACTGCCCATCTCGAAAGCAAAAATAGACCCAGCCCTCTTCATCCTTGAAGCCGATGTCGCCCGAGTGGAACCAGCCCCCACGTGTCTTGTCAGCGGACGCTTCGAGATTGCCCATGTAGGTCACGGGAGCGACGCTTCCGTCTTCGTTCTGGAAGCAGATTTCTCCGTTCTGATTGGGTCCGAGGATGTTGCCATCACGGTCAAGGATCTCGCAAATGCTACCCGGTGGTGCCTTGCCGATCGAACCAATGGGTCCCACGCCTGGAGGGTTGAGAGTCAACCCTCCTTCGGCTGCGCCAAAGAACTCGAAGACATCAACTCCGAAACGTTGCTCGAATTCCTGCCACATGCTTGGTGGCATCCCCGCGCTAAGGACATATCGCACATTGTGCGCGCGATCGAATTCACCCGGTGGTTCGGAAAAGATTGCGGTGGCCATGCCCCCGAGGAGATTAAACGTCGTACAGCCATACCTGGTAACGATCTCCCACAGCCGCGATTTGGTGAACTGGCGGCTGATGACGATGTCCAGGTCATGTGCAATGGCATTGCCAAGGCTAATCAGTTGCGCATTGGCATGGGTGAGCGAAAGGCCCGTATAGAGCACGTCGGTTTCGCGGATACCGATAGCCGAGCCCAAATTGGCGACCCCGCTATAGCGCGCATAGGGAGCCCGGATTGCTTTGGGATCCCCCGTCGTTCCTGAAGTGAAGAGCAACTGCATTGGCGCATCGAGCGGCTGTGGTTCAGGATCGGCAACCGGCTGCACGGCAGCGCAAATGTGCTTGAGGTGACGCCCGTCACTCTCGTCCCCGTCGATCAGCCAAATCCATTGCAATTCAGGCAGCTGCGGCAAGAGCGCTTTTACTTCGGGTAATACATCGCTGCTGATGATCGCCACGCGTGCGCCCGAGAAGCGCAGCATATAGGCCAGCTTCGAGCCTTTCATGCGCGGATCGATCGGCACGAAAACGGTCCCGGCCATTTCCGATGCGACCATCGTTTCGACGAATTCGGGATGGTTGCGCATCACCAGCGCGATTCTATCGCCGCGCCGCAAGCCTTTTGAGCGCAATGCACCGGCAATCCGGCTGCCTGCCGCGAGCAAGTCGGCATGGCTGCGGCAATCTTCCACCAAAGCGCCATCTAATCCGGCATGCACAAACTTCAGGCGCTTTTCATCGCTGCGCGCAGCAGCCTCTTGGACCATCGCCAGCAAGGTCCGGTCCGCGCCGCTCATTTTTCGAGCACCGTGACTGCGATGGCAGCAGCATCTGTGCCGATAAACCCGCCGCCATTCTCTGCGAGCGCCAGACGCGCATTGGCAACCTGGCGATGACCGCAACGCCCGCGCAATTGCGAGACAAGTTCAAAGATTTGGCCCAGGCCGGTGGCCCCGATCGGATGTCCCTTGCGCACCAATCCGCCAGACGGATTGACCGGTATCCGACCGCCAAGCGCGGTAGCACCCGATGCTAGGAATGCAGGTCCTTCGCCTTCGCGGCAAAGCCCCAGATCTTCATAATACATCAATTCGGCGGGCGAAGTTGCGTCATGCAGTTCGATGCAGTGGAGATCCTGCGGGGAGAGGGAAGCGGCATCATAGGCCAGCTTCGCTACATGACTCGCAACTCCGCCCTGTTCGACATCGTCAAAGCCGCTTCCAAGTATCGATGCGCGAATCGACACCGGGTCTCTAACACCCAGTTCGGCGGCTTTACGTGGCGACATGATGATGGCAGCTGCTGCCCCATCGCCTACGGGCGAACACATGGGCAGGGTCAGCGGCGGCGAGATTTCGCGCGCGTTCAAGACATCCTCAACCGTCAGGACATCGCGGAATTGTGCGTTTTCATTAAGGCTCCCGTGGCGCGAATTCTTGGCTGAAATCGCTGCGAAATCGCGCTGCGTCGCGCCACTCTTGGCCATGTAATTGCGCGCCATCCGCGCATAGACATCCATGAAAAGAGAGCGCCGGTCGGTGGGAGCAGCGGCTTTTTCTTCAGCGCTAAGATCGGCCACCAGATAGTCGTTGAGCTGTTCGGGGTGCTCGGTGTCCACACAGCCCGCATAGACCGCCATCGCCCGCTCGCGTTCCTCGTGGTAGAGCTTCTCCACCCCAACGGCGAGCACGATGTCATAGGCCCCGAGCGTCACCATGGTGCTGGCTTGCTGGAATGCGGTAGTCGCAGTCGCGCAGGCATTCTCGACATTGACAACAGGGATCATGCCTACGCCCATCTGACGCAGGATTGCCTGCCCGCCAATGCACACTTGGCCCTGCACAACCGGACCGCCGACATTGCCCATCCAGGCAGCCTGGATCGAGCCCTTCTCGATACCGGCATCTTTGAGCGCGGCTTCGATGGCTTCATGCGCGAGCGATGAAAGCGTCCGGTCAAGGTGCTTCCCAAAGCGCGTCATACCAACGCCAGCGACTACTGCCTTTTGTTGCACAAAACTCTCCCGTCCCGAAAAGCGCGATGCTTTCGGGTGTTATCCTTGTGGCGGCTTTCAAACCGCCGTCATTTCCAGAAATCCCAGCCTATGCCGTCGGCGCGAGCAGATCCGGATCTATCATAAGTGTCCCCCCTTTGATCGAGAGGATCTCATTACAACCGTCTTCGATGAGCGATGAACGGGCATCTCGGAATATCTTTTCTACCGGGTATTCCAGCGTCACCCCGTTGCCGCCAAACATCTGGACTGCATCGCTCGCGACTTCGAGCGCATGTTGTGTTGCGGTCACCTTCGCAAACATAGCTGCCTGAAGCGCCGGCATATCGTTGAAAGTATTAAACTTCGTAATACGTTGCGTGATCGCGCGGGAAAGCTCGACCTTGCGCGCCATGTGGAACAAGCGCTTCGCCACATCCTGATGGCGAACGATCGGCACGCCGCCCTGTTTGCGCTCGTGCGCATAGGCAAAGGCATGCTCATAGGCCGCACGCGCACATCCGGTGAAGGCTGCGCCCATCAGGGCGTTTGCTTCGGAGTGGATGGCATAGACACCCTTCTTGTAATCTTCCGGCGCTACCAGCAGGTGGTCGATGTCCAATTCGACATTCTCGAAGAAAATCTCACCTTGCGGTAGGGCGCGCTGGCCCATCTTTTCCAGCGGCTTGCCCTTGGTGATCTTCGCATCATTGAGCGGCACAACCACCACTGCGCCTCGGCGCGGATCGACGCCATTGCCGGTGTCCGCCGCGCAATAAAGAATGCACAATTCGGCAATCGGACCGTTTGAGACCCAGGCAGACTTCTGACCCGAGATAATCACCTTGCCATCGGTAATCTTCGCGACACAATTGGGTCGTCCGTAGTTACCATTGGGGTGGAAGATCGCGCCATTGCTGTCGAGCGAGTCGCTGCCATGGTCCGGCTCGGTGATGCCCCAGCAGCCGATCAGATCCTCGGAATAGGTCTTCGCCACGAAGTCATTGCCGAACTTGGCAGCCATGTAATGTGGCAACAGATCGACACCGGTTGAAATCGCCAGGCCAGCATCGCCCCATGCGAGCTCTTCAAAAAGGATATGGAAAATGTCGGGGATCTGCTCGGGATCAAATTGGCCTAGCGCCTGCACGGTGATTCCCAGCTGCGCATAGGCTTCACGGAATTCCCACAGACGTGAACCTTTGGCGATCACGTCTTCCGCGCTCCTACGGTCGAGTTCCATTCCGATCGGGCGCATGACGTCCTTCGCGATGCCATGGACTGACTTGCGGATTTCCTCGACCATGCCGTCTTGCGGTAACTCGGCGCCCATGTCGCCAAGTTTGACCCGGGGGTCGCGATCCCAATCGACGAATGCGCGCGGGCCTGCGCCTGCCGCGTCAATTGAACTGATCCGGTTCATTCTATCCTCTCTCCCGTCGCTATTCGCCTTTGCTGCGATTATCCGACTGTGCCTGTTTGGCCCCAGAAAGTGCCCTTGAGAATAGCGGTTACTGACAATTTCTTGATAATAACTGCCAAACCCGGTATCCGAAACGGGTGCAGTTGGATCTCCTCGAAACCGTCCGTTTGTCGACGCAAAGCGCTCGCATTATGGAGAGCATGCTGAAGGAATGCGGTATCGATCCAAGGCCGATTCTGCGGCAGGCAGAGATTGATCCGCATCTGCTTGATGATCCTCGCTCGGAAATCTCAGCGGTCAGCGAACTGGCTTTGCAGCGCGGATTTATCGCAGCCACGCGAGGCAGTCCGGGAACCTGGATGCGCACCGGCCTGCGCTATCGGGTCATGTCTTATGGGCCGCTGGGAATGGCGGTCTTGGCGGCAGCCAATGTTACAGAGAGCCTGGAGGTGCTAGGCGCATTCCAGGCGCTGACCTTCTCGCTCATGCATTACTCGGTCGAACTTGAGAATGGAGAAGCTATTGCATTAGTCGCCAATGACGACGATGCGCCTGACGACCTGATCGAATTCCAGCAAGAACGCGCACTGGGATCGGTCACGGTCTTTCTCAATGATCTACAACCGCCGCGATTTCCCCTTGCCAGGATCGAATCCTCGCTCAAACGTCCACGCAATTGGGAGAGTTGCGAGGATATTCTGGGTGCGCAGGTGGAATTCGGGGCTGAGCAGACCCGCTGGGTTTTCCGCCCGGGAGCCGGAAATCTGCTATTACCCATGGCCAGCCCTCTACTTGAGCAAACCTATACCGATTTGTGCAGCAAGCTGGTGCAGGCAGGCACGGATCAAGATGAATTCGTACGCAAGGTAACCGACCGGCTGGTCCGTTCGGGTCGCGGGTTTCCCTCAGCGATCGAAGTGGCCGACCAGATCGGGGTCTCCGAGCGCACGCTTCATCGCAAGCTCAAGGCGCAAGGCACAAGCTTCAAGGAACTGATCGAGGGCATTCGCCGGAACCGCGCTACCGAACTGCTCAACAAGTCGACTCTGCCGATTGAACGGATCGCCGAAATGTTGGGTTATGCCGAGACCGCGAGCTTCTCGCGCGCGTTCAAACGCTGGGAAGGGTGCAGCCCCCTGAAGTTTCGTCAACGTGAGTGATAAAGGCTTGCTGATTTCCAATGCTGCGCGTTCCTGCGCGCAGTTGGGCAACCTCGTGAGGCGGGCCCGGACGTCTGTTATCTGGCATCTCGATTGATGGCAAATTTGACGAGTTCGGGTCCAATTGCCCACAGTCCGCTATCCACCCCAGTTTCGGTCATTCGCCGCTTAGTTGCAGCAAGGTCTGAAACTGGGCCGATTTCGGATAGTCCGCTCTTGAGGTTTACGACATTTGAAGCCGCCATTCCGCAATCGTGAAGGGTTCCGGGCGCCGTTAGGCGTACGGAAGTCCCCGAGGCACGAACCCGCGGGCCGCACGCGGTGAGCTATGGGTTTTTCGGATTTCGGTTGATTCTGGACCAATCAGATACGCCGCT